>Ga0114995_10000054_pt1 | contig 65050 bp, 59 predicted proteins | sample ArcticOcean_MG_C_11_FD_87038 | JGI IMG/M metagenome (GOLD analysis project Ga0114995, IMG submission 87038) | Marine microbial communities from western Arctic Ocean - ArcticOcean_MG_CB2_154 | ecosystem: Environmental > Aquatic > Marine > Oceanic | place: Arctic Ocean: Canada Basin | collected... | reverse complement strand
TCGGCTATCGGCTATCGGCTATCGGCTATCGGCTATCGGCGCATTGGCACAAACTCAATTGTTGATAAATTTGCCAGCTCAAGTGATTTTCTGATTTCTTCTTCAATTACATGGGTAGAATAGGTCCAAGGGATTTTACAAAGCGCGCAACCCGCGTCTTGCTGGCTTTAGCGCACAGTCAGTAATCCCTATCGATTGGGCTGTCTGAAGACAGATCAGCTCATCGATAATGAGCGCCCCTATATAATTTGAATTTACACGAGGTATTTATCAGCAATTCTTCTGCAGTGTTTAGTAGTTCTAAGTGAGCGAATCTAATGCATTCGTCAAAGCGGACTTTCACATGCACAGCCTGCATTCAGATGGCAGCCTTAGCCCCCAAGCATTGCTAGAGCTTGCTTGTGAACGCGGGGTGGATCAGATGGCCATTACCGACCACGACACTATTTCTGCGTATGCAGAATTAACGGGTAGCCCTGAAATTGCCAATAAGTCTGTAAAACTCATTACCGGCTGTGAGTTTTCCTGTTTGTGGTCGGGGCGAAATATCCATGTAGTTGGGCTTAACTTAGACCTACAAGAACCAGGCTTGCTTAACGCCATGGAAATTCAAGCCAAAGCTCGAATCGAACGCGCGCAAACCATTGCTGATATTTTGTCTCGTCAGGGTTTCGAAAATACCTTGGAAGGCGCTCAAGCCAATGCTGCTGGGGGTACTATTGGTCGACCCCATTTTGCTCAGTATTTGATTGACGCCGGTTATGTGAAAAATATGAAGCAGGCCTTTAAGCAGTACCTGGGTGCTGGCAAGCCCGGTGACGTAAAAGCGAACTGGCCGGATCTGCAACGTGCCTGTCAATGGATTCGCGGGGCAGGTGGCATCCCTGTTTTGGCGCACCCGATGAAATATGGCCTTACACTGACCAAGCTGCGTAAATTGTGCGATGAGTTTAAAGCCGTCGGCGGGCAAGGCTTAGAGGTGATTTCCGGTGCTCAAGATCCAGTGAAAACAAATACCCTTGCATCACTGGCTGAAGATCTCGGGTTTTTTGCGTCCACTGGCAGCGATTTTCATCAGCCGGGACAGCCTTGGGCTGAGTTGGGTAAGGTGCCTGCATTGCCAGTGAGCTGCACCCCAGTTTGGCATAGTTGGCAATAGCGCAGTTATGAGCACCAGTACTGATCATTCTATGCACGATGTTTTAATTGTCGGCGGTGGCGCCAGTGGGTTGATGTGTGCAATTCATGCCGGTTATAACGGTCACAAAGTTTTGCTGCTAGAAAAGGGACCAAAGGTGGGGCTCAAAATTTTGGTTTCCGGCGGCGGTAGATGTAATTTCACCAATCGCCGCGTAGATCCAAACCAACACTTTCTCTCAGACAATCCACATTTTTGTATTTCTGCGTTAAAGCGCTACCCGCCAGAGCGCTTTATCGAAATGGTTGAGAATCATGGTATTGACTACCATGAAAAAAAGTTGGGCCAGCTCTTTTGCGATCATAGCGCCAAAGATATTGTGGCTATGCTGTTGACCGAAGCAGAGTGGGCCGGTGTGGAAATTCGCACGAGCACAGAGGTTTCTTCTATTAAGAAAAATCCAGATGAAAGTTTTGCTGTGCATACCGCCAGCCAAGTCCATCGGGCCCGCAGAGTGGTATTGGCCTCTGGCGGGTTGTCTATGCCAAAGATTGCCTCAGATTTAGCTTTTCGCGCAGCCAATGAGTTCGGCTTGGATGTAGTCGCTCCGCGGGCGGCTCTGGTGCCGCTGACCTGGAACTCTGGTGACAAGGAATCTTTTGCTAATCTCAGCGGTATTTCACTGGACGCAAATGTCAGCTGTGGGACAACTAGTTTTCGCGAGAATATACTCTTTACCCACAGAGGTCTTAGCGGTCCCAGTATTTTGCAAATTTCGTCTTTTTGGCGGGAGGGGCAGAGCGTACTTATCAACCTTTTACCAGAGTTAGATGCTAAAACCTGGCTGTTAGCGCAACGCACATCTTCGCCAAAAATTCATCTTGTAAATTTACTCAAGCAACACCTGCCTAATCGCCTAGTCGACTATATGAGTGCACATTGGTTTGAAGATCAAAAGATTGGCAGTTTTACTCATACGCAACTCCACGAATGCGCCGAAAAGTTAAACGCATGGTCCTTTAAGCCCGGCGGTACCGAAGGTTATCGCACTGCAGAAGTCACTTTAGGCGGGATCTCCACCAATGAGGTGTCATCGAAAACCTTTGCGGTTGAAAAAGTCCCAGGTTTGTATGCTATTGGTGAAGCTATTGATGTGGCCGGGTGGTTAGGCGGCTATAACTTTCAATGGGCTTGGGCCTCAGCTTATTGTTGTGCAACGCAACTATAGCTAACCGGGCAGCGCTTAAAACGCTTTTTTCTTCTGTCTTTTTTTCTGTCTTTTCGCTGTCTTTTCGCTGTCTTTCCTCTGTCTGTTCACTGTTTTTCTCCTGTTCTGCCTTTGCCTGCTTGCCCTGCACGATGCGTTGTTCATGCGCCGCGACCAACTCGAAAGGGTACGTTTGTACGTAAATATATTGTTGTAAACGCCCACGTTACCGCTCAACACCGCCTATGCACCCTCGGTCAAGTCGTTGGGATTTAGTTCTCTATAGGGTCCGTAATGCGCCCATGGTCGCCGTGACGGGGCCGGTTGTGTCTAAAAAATCTTATGCGCGGTAACATTTATGAACAAAATTATATTTGGTTGGAAGATTACTTTTCTGCTTATTTTATCTAGTGTACCTATGCACGCGTTGGCCAAAGATTATATCGAGTATGGAGAGATATCCTATTCGAACTTTTCTATTTTTGCTCACCAAGGTGAAGGGGTATTAGACGCAGATTTTGGCGGTTGGATTGCTCGAGGGAGTTACGCTCTGAGCGATCATTTCTTTGTGCTGGGGGATTATGCATCGCAGCGCACGACAGACGAAATTAACTTAGGACCGTCGTTAGCAGATCGAGTGCAAACAAAGCAAGGTCACCTAGGCTTGGGTTTTCATACGCCGATTTTCCATCAAACGGATTTCGTTATTTCGGCACAGTACGCCGTGGCGATTGTAGAGTTCTTGGGTGATTCGGATACTTCTGAGGGTTATTTGATAGATGCAGGTGTTCGTTCAACAATTCTAGATCGTTGGGAGCTTGCCCTGGTCAGTAATTATTCTTCTCATCTTAGCCAAGGGGACTTTGGTTATTCTGCCAGCGCTAGGTATTTCTTGCGGCCTGAACTATCGGTGGGCCTGAGTTTTGAGTCGGTATTTGATGTCGAAGCTTATGGCGTAGTTTTTCGTTACGACATTTAGCTAGCTAATGTAGCTGCTCTGCCTAGATCATTAGCAACTGCCGCCTGCCCGGAAAAAAGGCCAATTCGGCCTTTTTCGGCTTGTCTAACGGAGTCTGACTGTGTCGCTTGCGCTTACGGGCTTGTGCCTGCTATTACCCTCCAAGTACTGTTTCAAGTCGCTGAGTTAATCGTTAAGCTATGGCTTGCTGAGCGCCGGGTTAAAGTCATTTAGCCCCTGTCAGCAACCCACAAAAAGACCAGCCTATGCAAGGCATAGAGCAGGGTGGCGACACCCGTAACTGTCAGTGCAGAAAAAAAGGCCGAGTTTTTTCGATATGAGCCATTTAGTTGGGTTCCTATCAGTTTTAATTAATAAGGAATGTATAACGTGAGCAACAGAACGAAATTCTATATCAATGGTGAATGGGTAGAACCTACGACAAGCGAAACCATTGATGTTATCAATCCAGCAACAGAGCAATCTATCGGCCAAGTGGCTATGGGCGGCGCGGCTGACGTTGATAAAGCTGTGGCGGCTGCTAAAGCAGCCTTCGAAACTTTTTCCCAGACCACCAAAGAAGAGCGTATAGCCCTTCTGGAAGCAATTGTTGCTAAGTATGTTGAGCGTATGGGTGACGTTGCCGCTGCTATCAGCGAAGAAATGGGTGCACCACTTAGCCTAGCGAATAAGGCCCAGGCTCCTGCCGGTGCTGGTCACTTTATGACCACTATTAAAGTGCTCAAAGAGTACGAATTTGAAGAAGACATTGGTACGTCTCACATCATCAAAGAAGCGGCTGGTGTTTGCGGTTTCATTACACCTTGGAACTGGCCAATCAATCAAATCGCCTGCAAAGTTGCCCCAGCGATTGCTGCGGGTTGCACCATGGTACTTAAGCCATCTGAAGTTGCGCCGTACAACGCAATTCTTTTCGCGGAAATTTTAGATGCAGCTGGCGTTCCCGCTGGTGTGTTCAACCTCGTGAATGGTGATGGACCAGTTGTCGGTGGAACGCTTTCTGCCCACCCTGATGTCGACATGATGTCTTTCACGGGATCTACTCGTGCTGGTGTAGAAGTTGCTAAGAATGCTGCGCCTACAGTTAAGCGCGTTGCTCAAGAATTGGGTGGCAAGTCTGCCAACATCATTCTTGATGACGCAGACTTCGGTAAAGCGATTGCTCGTGATGTATTCGGGCTAGTGACTAACTCCGGTCAAAGCTGTAATGCACCTACACGAATGTTGGTGCCCATGTCACGTATGGATGAAGCTGCTGCCGTTGCTAAGGCCGCTGCTGAGAAAGTTAAAGTTGGCGACCCAAATGCTGAAGACACCATGATTGGTCCGGTTGTTTCTGAGGTTCAGTACAACAAAATTCAAGCGCTGATTCAGGCCGGTATTGATGAAGGCGCGCGCCTAGAAACTGGCGGCACCGGTCGTCCAGACGGTCTAAACGCAGGCTTTTATATCAAGCCTACTGTTTTCTCCCATGTAACTAATGACATGACTATTGCTCAGGAAGAAATCTTTGGACCGGTTCTAACCATGATTGGTTATGAAGACGACGAAGATGCGATCCGCATTGCGAATGACACGGTTTATGGTTTGAGCGGCTATATTTCTTCGGAAAACTCAGATCGGGCCAAGAACATTGCGCGCAAAATCCGCACAGGCAACATTCACTTGAATGGTGCACCTGCTGATCAAAATGCGCCGTTTGGTGGCTATAAGCAGTCGGGTAATGGTCGTGAGTGGGGCCGTTATGGTTTGGAAGAATTCCTCGAAACCAAGGCAATCATGGGCTATACCCCTAAGAGCTAAGGGGCTTTTGCTAATACCTTATGTGCGTTGCTAGTTAGGGCGCATAGCTAAGGTTGAGACAAGGCACATATGTCTTCGTCTGTCTAAAAACCCTCGCTTTCTGGCGGGGGTTTTTCGTTTCTAACCCCGTATCCGCTAACTGCTCGACTACCGATCTGTTAATGCTCTAGCCAGTATTGCTAGTATGTCTTGCTGCCTGATCTGTTGTTGTCTGAGCGGTTGCTGCCGGAGTTACGGCCATTTTCAATCATTTAGGGTTTTGTTATGAATAGCCTGCACAGTCTTCAGGGCCTCCAAGTTGTTTCACTAGAACAAGCTGTTGCCGCGCCATTGTGCACCCAACGCTTGGTAAAGGCTGGCGCTCAAGTGATTAAAATTGAGCGTCCTCAAGGGGATTTTGCCCGCTATTACGACACAGCGGTAGCTGGCGAAAGCTCTTATTTTGTTTGGCTCAACGCAGGCAAAAAATCTGTGGTGCTGAACTTAAGTATTGATCAGGACAAGCAGTCTTTGCTGCAAATTATTCATACAGCAGACGTATTGGTACAAAACCTAAAGCCGGGATCTCTGGCAGGTTTAGGGGTAGACCTTGACCTATTGCACGCTGAGCGCCCTAAATTTATTTCCGTTTCTATCTCGGGTTTCAGCCCCGATGGCCCTGGTTATAAACGTAAAGCTTATGATCTGCTGATGCAGGCGGAGTCTGGTCTTGCGCAAATTACCGGTAGCGCACAAGAGCCTGGCAGGGTAGGTGTTTCTCTTGTGGATATTGCCACCGGGCAATTTGCCTACGAGGCTATTCTGGAGGCCTTGTTACGACGCGCGGTGTCTTCAGTCGGCGCGAAAATAGACATTTCCATGTTCGACGCAGTATCCCATTGGCTTGCAGTGCCCTATTTGCTAGATCGTTATGGTGGTGGTGCCCCTCAGCGCGTTGGTTTAGCACATCCGGGCATTTGTCCCTACGGCGTATTTACCAGTGCCGACGGGGTGAGCTTTATTATGTCTATTCAAAATGAACGAGAGTGGCAACGGTTTTGTGATGTGGGCATTGAAAACCCTGAGTTGGCTGGGGATCCCCGTTGTGCCGATAATCCTACCCGGGTGGCAAACAGAGTATTTGTTGACGCTACAGTGCAATATGCTTTTGCTCAGTTAGATTACCAATATTTAGGTCAGCGCTTAGACCTCGCGGATATAGCATTTGCGCCAGTGAGCGAAGTCTCAGCTCTTAAGGATCATCCAGATTTTCATACCGAAACCGTCCGTGTAGGCGACCAAGACATTGAATTGCCTCGCCTGCCTGGGTCTAATGGTGAACAATCTCTGGTGGCTAAAGTGCCGACACTTGGCGAGCACACAAAAGAGATCCTCAATAGCTTAAGTCAGTGATTGGCGGCTTTATCACAGTTTGATGGGTTGGAAGGTATTTTATTTTAGCGCAAAATCCACGATCACTTTATCGACTGTGGACAGTTATGGCTTATAACTTGGATAATATTTTCGCTAAAATTTTGCGTGGCGAAGCACCTGCCTTTAAGGTGTATGAAGACGACTACTCCTTAGCTTTTATGGACGTAATGCCTCAAGTTGAAGGCCATACCCTAGTAATCCCCAAAGACCCCGCAGAAAATTTGCATGACGTAGACCCAATTATTTTGGGTCACACTATGGCAACCGTCCAGCGTGTTGCGGCTGCAGTTAAACAAGCCTTTGTTGCTCCAGGCATCATGATTGCGCAACTCAACGGCGCACCTGCCGGTCAGACCGTATTTCACCTGCATTTTCATATTTTGCCTCGTGCCGACGGCCTAGACATTGGTATGCACGCTCGTGATATGGCGGATTTTGCGCTATTGGAGACCCATGCACAGCGCGTACGCGCAGCACTTGCGTAAACATTTGGAGTAGATGGTATGAGCGGCGCTAAAGATGGGCTTGCAGCAGAGACTCAAACGCTTTTGATGGAAGACAAAGCTGAATGGGCGCAAGCCATAGACGACATTTTGACCGAGTATGGCGAAGCGGGGGTGCGCGAGATTTTGCGCAGTCTGCAAGATCACGTGCTGAGTCTGAATATCCCTCTTGATGAAGCTACCCTAAATACCCCGTATCGCAACAGTATTGGCCCCGAGTCACAACCTGCTTATCCGGGTAATTTAGAACTCGAAGAGCGTATTGAGAAAATCATTCGTTGGAACGCCATTGCTATGGTGTTGCAAGCCCAAGACAAAGGTATTGGCGTTGGCGGCCATATTGCCACTTATGCATCTTGTGCAACCATGTTGGAAGTGGGCTTTAATCACTTCTTTCGTGGTGCAGGCTCGAACAATAATCGGGGCGCAGTAGACATGCTGTTGCCTCAACCTCATGCGGCGCCGGGCATTTATGCGCGGGCGTTTTTGGAGGGGCGGCTTAGTGAGAATCAACTTAAAAATTACCGCCAAGAGTTAGGTGAGGGCGGTGGGCTTTCTTCCTATCCGCACCCACGTAGCATGCCGGACTTTTGGGAAGTACCCAATGCCTCTATGGGGCTTTCAACCCCAGCAGCCATTTATCAGGCGCGATTTGCTAAGTACTTAGAGAACCGCGGTCTGAAGGAAGCGGCTAGCGGCAAAGTCTGGTGTTTTATCGGCGATGGTGAATCTGATGAACCGGAAGTGCTGGGCACCATAAATATCGCCGCGCGCGAGAAATTAGATAACTTGGTTTTGGTGGTTAATTGCAACCTGCAAAGACTTGACGGTCCTGTTAGGGGTAACGGCAAGATTATCCAAGAGCTAGAACGGGTTTTCCGCGGCGCAGATTGGCAGGTGTTAAAGGTCATATGGGGCAGTGGTTGGGATGCACTACTCAGTCGAGACAGTGACGGTGTATTACAGCGCCGCATGGACGAGTGTCTAGATGGCGATTATCAAATGTATTCAGTGTTGCCAGGCGATGTTCAGCGCGAGCATTGGGTGAAAGGTAATGCTGCGCTAGAGCAAATGATGAACACACTTACCGATGAGGAAGTGAAAGCCATCAAGCGCGGTGGTCAAGACCAAAAGAAAATATTTGCGGCTTTCGAAAAAGCCAGTGAGTCCAATGGCAAGCCTACAGTGATTCTGGTAAAAACTGTAAAAGGCGACGGCATGGGTGCCCAAGGTAAAAACACTGCCCATCAATATAAAAATATCCCGGTTGAAGAACGCATTACAGTCGCCAAAGAACTTGGCATTCCTTTAGATGATCAAGCGGCTATGGCTGCGCAGTTTTATCGTCCAGCTGAAGAATCAGCTGAGCTCACCTACATGCGTGCGCAGCGTGAAAAGTTAGACGGCTATTTACCAAATAGGAGCGTTAGCTGTGCGCCGTTACAAATTCCACAGTTAGAGCGCTTTAAAGAAGTTTTGGCGGGTAGTGGTAAACGTCAAGTTTCTACCACTATGGTTATGGTGCGTTTGCTGTCGTCGCTCTTACGCATGCCTGAAGTGGCTAAGTACATTGTGCCCATAGTGCCAGACGAGGCGCGAACTTTTGGTATGGATGGCTTGTTTAAAGCCGCAGGCATTTACTCCGCGGACGGGCAAAAATATCGCCCAGTAGATGCGGACAGCTTACTGCCTTATCGAGAAGCCAATGACGGTCAAATTTTGCAAGAAGGCATTTGCGAAGTGGGGGCTATGGCCTCATTTATGGCGGCGGGCAGTGCATATTCTGTGCATGGTCTACCTATGATTCCGTTTTATATATTTTACTCCATGTTTGGCTTTCAACGTGTTGGCGACATGATTTGGAGTTGTGGTGACATGATGTGCAAGGGCTTTTTGCTCGGTGGCACAGCCGGGCGAACAACGCTGAATGGCGAAGGCTTGCAGCACCAAGACGGGCACTCGCACATTTTGGCCAGCACAGTGCCAAGTTTGCTCAGTTATGATCCCGCCTTTGGCTATGAAGTGGCAGTGATTGTCCGCGAGGGCATGCGCCGCATGTACGAAGACCAAGAAGATATATTTTATTACCTGACGCTGTACAACGAAAATCATCTAATGCCGGATATGGCTGAGGTGCTGGCAGCAACGAATCAAAGCCAAGAAGGCTTGGTTCAGGGTATTTTGCAGGGCGGCTACTGCTTTAGTCGCACTAGTGAAGCGCCAGCGCAAATCCACTTGCTCTCTAGCGGTAGTATTATGCAGCAAGTAATGGCGGCAGCTTCTCAGTTGGAAAGTATGGGCTTTAAAGTTGCCATTTGGAGTATGACCAGTTTTGTTGAACTACAGCGTCAGGCAATGGCGGTCGATCGCAATAATCGCGAAGCGGCTGCTAAAGATCTGCAAGTCTCAAACTTGCAGCAGATGTTTGCAGGCGCATCGGGTGCATTTGTGGCCGTGACAGATTATATGGCCTCGCTAGCTTTAGGGATTGCAGCATGGATGCCGGAAAGCTTTGAGGTGTTAGGTACAGATGGCTTTGGTCTTTCAGAATCTAGGCCGGCTTTGCGAGCCCATTTTGAAGTAGACAGCAATGCAATTGTTAGAACTGCGTTGGCCAGTTTGCATAAACAACAGCTGTTGTCAGATAAGGAGTGGTCCAAGCTTATGCAGAATGTGCAATGAGATCCAGCGCGCACGAATTATATTTAGTAGCAATATAGAAATTACTTAGCAGTTAATAGAGGAGCATTTAGTGAAAGACTTTACGGGCAAAATGGCGGTTGTGACCGGTGGCGGTACTGGTATGGGCAGAGAGTTGGTTTGCCAACTTATTCAAGCCGGTGCGCACGTGGCAATGTGCGATGTGTCACAAGCGAATATGGCCGAGACACAGAAGCTCGCTAACTTGCAAGGCGATCAGCGCCTTACCTCGCATATCTGTGATGTCAGTAGCCAAGCGCAGTTGGATAACTTCCGCGATGAGGTTTTGCTCCAGCATGATGTTACACACATTAACTTGCTCTTTAACAACGCGGGTATTGGCGGCGGCGGTGGCTTTGTTGCCGGTGATCAAGACGAATGGGAACGCACTTTCGCTGTATGTTGGTACGGGGTTTATTACGGCTGTCGATCCTTTATGCCAGCGCTCTTGGAAAGTACTGAGGGACACATTATTAACACCAGTTCGGTGAATGGCTTTTGGGCCAGTGTAGGTCCTGGTGTGCCACATACGGCCTATGCTGCTGCCAAGTTTGCGGTAAAAGGTTTTACTGAAGCACTGATAACAGACCTCGAAGTGAATGCACCCCATATTAAATGCTCTGTGGTTATGCCCGGACACATTGGGACCTCAATTGCGATTAACACATCCCAGGTATTGGGTAAGCATGGTGCTATGGAGTTAACCTCTGAGGAAGTTGATGTTGTACGACAGCAGCTATTGGCTAGGGGTATGCCCGTGGGCAACGTGCCAGATGAGCATATTCGTCAGATGATTCAACAGCGCGGAGAAGACTTTCGTGATAAAGCACCGACTACAGCGGCTCAGGCCAGCTCAATTATATTAGATGGCGTGAAAGAAGGGCGCTGGCGTATTTTGGTGGGCGAAGACGCTCACGTATTAGATCGTCTGGTGCGTGAAGCGCCAGAGGGTGCCTACGACGATTCCATGATGGCTAAGTTACAAAGCTTTGGACACTTTGGTGTCTTTCAAAAGGCGCCAGACAAGCCGTAATAAGTTGGCTTAGCTGATGTTGCTGCCGGCTCTATTGCCGGCGGTGATTGGCGTTTGTTGGTGAATTTGTATTTGCAATTTGGCCTCAAAATCTTTAAAAAAAGCCGCTTTAAAAAGAGCTCGTCCAAAAACTTGTTCAAAAACTGCATGCAAAAAGCCCTAATCAAAAAGGCTTAATCAAAAAGGCAGAGGGCGCGCATCTCTATGCTTTCTCTAGCCGGCGCATTGGCTCCAACGGTGTTGTCAATAAAGGCGCTATGGGGTGTCCAAAAGGCACCGCCACTTGCAGCCAGGCGACTGTCAAAGGTGCGGAACACCAACACCTCAGATGGACTCATGCTCGGGTAGGTATACCACCGGTGGGTATGCGCATTGTCTGCACCCAACACACCAAAGGTTTCAAAGGTGAATTCACCACCGCCGTAAGCTTCAACCATTGCTGGTGCTAAATCTTTGGCGGGTACGCTGTTGGCAGCACAAATCGCCAAGGGTGTTTGCGGCTGCATAGGGCCAGTGTTGCGCCAAAACTGGAGCATCAGCATGTGCGATGCTTTAGTTACCGTGTCAGCAGCCAGCCCTTGTTCTTCTAATACTGGCTGTAGGAAATTTTGGTAGTCTCTTTGGCGATCTCTGGCCATCACTTGATAGTCTTGGGTGAAATCTGAATGCACAAAGTGGATCGGTGCAAAGTCTTCTATCTCCATTGCAATGCGTGGGTTACGCAATAAGGGCGGATAGGCGATAACGGTGTCGCAGCCACTCAGGGCTTTGGCAAGCTGGGCGATTTCAGGCACATGTATCTGCTTGAGGTGGTTTTCATCTGTCCAATCTTTAACGTCTGATTGGTGCTGCATGCAGGTGAAACCATTGGTCTGCCAATCAACTAACTCAGTTGCCTCTCTGGCATTAGTAACGCTCACAGTGACTTCACCATCCGCATAGTTCATTTGCGCCTTGGTGTATTCTGGCTGACTCATATTGCCCCTTTGTTCGCATTCATTGACCATGCCTCTGGCTCTGTCGCTCTCTGACTTGCTTTTTCTCGCTCCGCAGTATGCCAGTAAGTTAGGCAAATTTACTCCTAGCTGTTTTGCTTAAAACACAGGCTTAAAACACAGTTAGATAGAGTAGTTTGAGCAATTTTCCGGGTCCAATTTGCCTTTTGCTATTTGCCCAGCCATACCCACAGGTTAGACTCTGGAGCTTGGAGTTTTAATAAGGGGAGAGAACATGGCGACCCAAAGTAGGGATGCAGCCATCGTAGGCGTTTACGAATATCCGTCTAGAGATGTAGAAGGCAAGGTTAATCCTTTGCAAATTAAAGCCGCCAGTGCTGCAAAAGCATTGGCTGACGCGGGCTTAACTTGGTCCGACGTAGACGCAATTTATGACGCCTCGGAAGGCGCGCCCATGAGTGGTCTGATGATTTCAGAGTACTTTGGCATCAAGCCTTCTGTGATTGACACCACAGGTGTTGGCGGCAGCTCCTATGAGTTTCATGCAGCCCATGCATTAAGAGCCATCCGAGACGGCAAGGCGAAGGTTGCATTGCTCACTTATGGCTCCACAGCCCACAGCAGCGCCATGGCCATTGGTGCAGGCGGACGGGGCGGCGGTATTGCCCCTGGTGACAATATGGAAAGCTTTGCAGGCCAAACATTGATTGCTAACTACGCCATGGTTGCTCGTCGTCATATGCACGACTACGGCACCACAAGTGAGCAATTGGCTGAAATTTCTACCGCTACCCGATATCACGCCATGCGTAATCCGGAAGCCGTTCAGGCAATGAATGACCTGGAATTTTTGAACATTCGTGAAACCACCATTGAAGATGTGGTTGGCTCGCGCATGATCGCTGACCCATTACACTTGTTAGAGTGCTGTATGGTTTCAGACGGCGGTGGCGCGGTAGTTATTGCATCTGCTGACGTGGCAAAGAACTGTGCTAAAACCCCTGTGTGGATTTTGGGTACAGGTGAAGCAACAAAGTACCCACAAAACGGCGCTGATTTAACTTCCTCTGCTGGGGTGGAATCTGCACCAGTGGCTTTTGGCGAAGCCGGCGTAACGCCAGCAGAAATCGACATTGCCATGATTTACGACTCTTTCAGCATCACCGTTTTAACCTTGCTCGAAGACTTAGGTTTTTGTGCCAAAGGTGAGGGCGGTGCTTGGGTAGAAGGCGGTCGCTTGCGCTTTGACCAAAGCGGTGGCCCAGCCCTGAACACCGATGGCGGCGGTTTGTCGTCTAATCACCCAGGTATGCGCGGCATATTCCTGCTCATTGAAGCGGTACGCCAGTTACGCGGTGAATCATCTTCTCAAGTGAATGACGCAAAACTCGCGGTAGCACACGGTAACGGCGGCATGTTGGGTGGCAGACACTCAGCGGGAACAGTAATTTTGGGGAGGGATTAATCATGGCTGAAGAGCAGAAGAAAGTACCCACACGGCCAATGCCCAAGCTCACCGAGCTAGATACTGCGGATTTTTGGCACGCTACCAAAAACAAGGAATTTAAGTACCAGCAGTGCGCCAATTGTCAGACCATTGTTTGGCATCCACGTGCGCACTGTACGGGCTGCGTAGACGGCGACCTGCAGTGGAAGACCTCGAAGGGCCAAGGCACCATTTATTCCTTTAGTGTCGTCAGACTCAGCTACCACCCTTTCTTTCGCTCCAAGGTGCCTTATGCGGTTGCCTACGTGGATTTGGATGAAGGGCCGCGTTTCTTAACCAATGTTACTGGCGTGGAAGATCCCTTGACCGATGTACATATTGGTCAAAGAGTGACGTTAGATTGGGAAGAGTACGAGGAGTTGTCTATTCCTCTGGTGAAGCCTGTTTAGGTAAGTCTTGAGACCCTGTCAGGTTTGTTTAACCTAATGAGTATAAGGCGGGGGGGTCTTTAAGTGCGCTTTGAGAGTTTTCAGAGCGCATTGAGAATGCTTTGAGAGTGGCGGGGGCCACTCCCATTGTGCAATAGATCGGGCTCAGCTTAATCCTCTTTGGCGACTATTTTCATGGCCTCAAAAGTGCCGGATTTTAGCGCCGCAACCAGCTGCGTTTCATTAGCGATATCTTGCTCAAAGTTTGTCGCACAACGACCAATATGACTGACAATATGCGCATCGCTGCCACCCACACCCTTATAGTTTAGGCGCTCGGCCATGTCGTGAGAGACCTTGTCCTCATCGTCCCTGCTGCCACCGTTGAACACCTCTACGATATTCACCCCAGCCGGCACACCAAATTCCTCTAGATGTGCAGACATGCCCACACGCTTGCGTCCCGGGTGGCAGGGTACTGCCACCGCATTGTGCGCATCACAAGCGCTAATCACATCTGCCAAATTCAAATGAATGTTGGTGAAGTCAAAGGCCTGTTGTAGTTCTGGTGTGACACCAAAAATCAAAACATGACCGTACTCAGTTTCAACCTCTGCGCCTTTAAGAATGGTCAAACCAAACTTTTCAGCCAAATCTGAATAGTCAGATTCGTCGTCAAATTGTCGATGCTCGGTGAGCACAAAACCATCAATAGGAATGTTTTTGGCTGTGATCCACTGACAGTAATTTTGCACCTTAGCGCGACCATCGTCGGACTTAATGGAGTGGGCGTGTAAATCTAAAATCATATTCGTTCCCTGTTGGCAGCTACCTAACTACGCAGCGCTGATAGCAGACCATAGTGGTCGTATTTGTTCGATCAAATGGTTTTCGTCGCCGGCGTTATGAACAACCTCATGGGCCTTGGCGATGCGCTCATCATTACTTAATTGGGCATCGATACGCGCTTGCACTGCGGCGGCATCCACGCCATCCCGGGCGCTGGCACGTTCAATGGCAACACTGGGTTCCACTACTGTTACCCAAACCTGATCTACCAAACCCAGCCAGTCAGCTTCAATGAGCACTGCTGCTTCCAAAACCACAACGCGGCTTGGGTCTTCGGTTTTAGCGGTGGCAATTTCCTTCTCTGCCATACGCATAATGGCGGGCCAAACGATGTCTGTGAGTTTCTTTAGTCCATCAGGGTTACCAAACACTTTACCGCCTAACGAGCGACGATCTACTTCGCCATCTGGGCCAACAATGTCGTCGCCAAAAGCCGCCACAACATCAGTGAATGCTTGGGTGCCACTGATATAAGCGCTATGGCCCAGCTTGTCGGCATCAATAACGTAGGCGCCCCAAGTCCCCAAAGTGCTGGCAACCGTCGATTTACCCGAGGCAATGCCACCGGTGAGTCCAATGATCAAAGCAAATTCCCCTCAAAAATTAAGCAGCTAATACTAGCTGGGGAGGCAGCGCAAAGCGAGGCCGAGAGATGTTTGCGCGCTTGAGGTGTCTCATTAGTAGACAGATGTGGGTAGAATGGGGGGATGATAAATGTAGTATTTGTTCAGCCCGACGGCCGCCGTGATGAAGTGCAAGCACCTGTAGGAGATTCTCTTATGGATGCTGCTGTAGACAACGGTGTGGCTGGCATTATTGGTCAGTGTGGTGGCGGTTGTACTTGTTGTACCTGCCACTGTTGGGTGGATCAATCCTGGGTTGAGAAACTGGCGCTGCCGCATCGTGATGAGGAAGATCTATTGGCTTATGCCATAGGCCTTGAGGACAACAGTCGCCTTGCCTGTCAGATTAGGTTGAGTGAGGACTTGGACGGCCTTGTGGTTACAATTCCGTCCGAGTAACCCCTTTTAATACAAGAGTAATACAAGAGTAATCCCCGAGAAATCTCCGCTTAATCTAAACCGCCATTTACTCAGCTGATGCTTCGGATGAGGCCGGCGCTTTGTTCATTTGCATGGCGCTGAACAGCAAAATTGCTGCCATCACTAATTCAACTACGATAAAAGGTACGGTGAGTTCTGCGCCGTGTACGGCCCAGGCCAGAGTGCGGAATATTGCGGTAAGGGTTAGCAACAATGCTACTGCTTGTAGCCAATGGCCCTGCTGACGAATGGCACCAAGAAAACACAAAAGTGTGCCGCCAACAAAGAACGAAGACATATCGCCAATTTGCGTGCTGCGACCAATGCCGTCCAGCAACGGCATACCAAGGCTCAGTGCAGCAGCAGTAGGATCAATGACCCAAGTGACCGCCGTAGACGCTAATACCAAACCCACAAGACCCGCTAGAATGCGTGGCAACATAGTTCCTCTCCCAAATGATTGATAAGGCCAGTGTAGTGGAATCCGTTGCGCATTCCGAATGCGCATTGCTTTCCGATGACTCAATGTATAGCGAAAGTTCAATGCTTGCCCTAGCAAATGGTGGCGCTAAAATTTTCTTAATAATAGTGCTTCAGCGTTTTGGCAACTGGCACAAGCTCAGTAGCTAGGTAAGCGCAGGTCATCTCTGGCTGGCATCTGCTGAAAAATCGCGCTGTACCGCCCGTAACAACGCTAAAAACTTCTCTGTTACCCACTCTAATAACAACGCTCTGCCGGTATCTTTGGTTAGTCACTATGCGTTGAGTGGGCAGTATGATATGAACGGTACTGAATCTATTGGTTAAGGAAGTTATATGCCTCTTACGGGAAAGAAAATGGTCATTACAGGCGCTGCCGGTGGGTTAGGTGCAGGTGTCGCCAGAGTGGCTAAGCGCCAAGGTGCAGAGGTGGTTTTGCTCGATGTGGTTGAAGATTTTCAGTCAGAGCTTGGACAGACTTTTAGCGTGGATCTAACCGACTCAGATAATGTGGAGGCATGTTTTGAGGCCATCGGCCCCTTCGATATTGTCGCTAACATTGCGGGTGGTTTTGATATGGGTCCAGAGGTTCATCAAACAGACGACGCCCTGTGGGATGCACTGTTTGATATTAATGTGACCACACTACGCCGGGTATTATCTGCTGCTACGCCACGCTTGCTGGCCAATGGCGGTGGTCGAATTATTAACGTAGGTGCTGTGGGCGCATTAAAAGGTGGGCCGAATATGGGTGCCTATCTGGCGTCTAAATCCGTGGTGATGCGGCTGACTGAATCCCTCAGCGAAGAAGTGAAGGGCCAGGGCATTAACGTTAACGCGGTGCTGCCCAGTGTGATTAACACCGCCAGAAACCGCCAAGACATGCCAGATGCAGACTTTACTTTGTGGGTAGATCCGGAAGATCTAGGCCAAGTGGTTTGTTTTCTCGGCTCAGATGCCGCCAAAGCCATTCACGGTGCATTAATACCGGTAAACGGCCTGATCTAGGTTGGGGACTGGCATACGTCGCAGGTCTAATTAGCTGGCTGGTTAGCTGGCTGGTTAGCGAGCATGTCGGAAGCTTAGGTGTATTCAAGGCCCACAATGTGGGCCTTTTTTGACCTTTTTGGGCCTTTTGGGCCTTTTTGGGCCGTTGCATGTTAACTGCCAAATACTATTCCATAACTGGAATAGAAAAAGCTGCATTTTGCGTCTCTCCGTCAGGCCAGCGCTGGGTTACAGTTTTGGTTTGGGTATAAAAACGAACGCCATCCATGCCGTGTTGGTTGGCATCGCCAAAGGCCGAACGCTTCCACCCGCCGAAGCTGTGATAGGCCACTGGTACTGGAATAGGCACGTTAATGCCAACCATGCCCACATTCACTCTTTGAGCGAAATCTCTGGCTGCGCCGCCACTGCGTGTAAAGATGGCCACGCCATTACCGTATTGGTGTTCTGAAGGCCGTTGCAGAGCTGTTTCAAAATCGTCTTCTCTAAGCACTTGCAGAACGGGACCGAAAATTTCGTCCTTGTAGCTTTGCATAGTGGGTTTAACGTGATCAAACAGAGTAGGGCCGACATAAAAGCCTTTCTCATAGCCTTGCAGTGAAAAGTTACGACCATCAACAATGAGGTCTGCGCCTTCGTCTACACCCATTTGAATGTAGTTTTCAATCTTCTCTTTATGCACAGAGGAGACCACGGGGCCATAGTCTGCATTGGGGTCAGTAGATATGCCGACTTTGAGCTTATCTAGCTCTTTGGTCATAGCGTCAACAAACCGATCGCCGGTTTCGTTACCCACCGCGACAACTGTAGACAGTGCCATGCAACGCTCTCCAGCAGAGCCATAGGCCGCGCCGGTGATGTCTTGTACTGCTTGGTGCATATCTGCATCAGGCAAGATGATGCCATGATTTTTAGCACCCCCCATGGCTTGCACGCGCTTGCCGTGTTCTGCGCAGCCACGATAGACGTAGTGGGCAATATCAGATGAACCAACGAAGCTTACCGCTCTGACAGAAGGGTTAGCGATAATGGCGTCTACGGCTTCTTTGTCGCCGTTTACTACGTTCAATACCCCGGGAGGTGCGCCAGCTTCCAGCATCAGCTCGGCCAAACGCATGGGTACACCGGGATCTTTTTCTGAAGGCTTAAGAATGAACGTACAGCCAGTGGCGATTGCCACACCAAACATCCACATAGGAATCATTGCCGGGAAGTTGAATGGCGTAATACCAGCCACCACACCAATAGCTTGGCGCATGCTGTAAACGTCAATGCCGGGGCCAGCGCCCTGAGTGTATTCGCCCTTCATAAGGTGCGGAATACCACAGGCGAATTCAATCACATCAAGGCCACGCTGAATATCGCCTTGGGAATCTGCCAATACCTTGCCGTGTTCTTCAGAAAGAATTAGCGCCAGTTCGTCGGCGTGGGCCTCAACCAAGGCTTTGAATTTGAACATAACCCGAGCACGACGCTGTGGGTTGAGGCCAGACCACTCTGGGAATGCAGCATGAGCGGCGGCAATGGCCGCATCTACCTCGTTGGTAGAGGCTAGGCTGACAGTGCCGGAGACCTCGCCCAATGAAGGGTTATAGACATCGCTTGTGCGCCCAGAGGTGCCTTGCACAATTTCACCATTAATAAAGTGTTGATACGCCTTGCTCATTGTTCTTTTCCCCGTCCCAAATAACAAAAATTTATTCAGCTAGTTTATTCCTACCCGGGAGAGAATAATATCTTGCAGGCACGGTAAAATGCTCAGATGGGTGATTTAATAGACATTGCGTACCCCTGAGCAAGCCGAGCAAACGGCGAACTATGCCGCTGATGATAAAGAGAGACATGTAGTGAGTGAAAAACCTGTAGTTGTATTGACCCGGCGCTGGCCCGAGGCCGTTGAAGCCCAGATGGCAGCAATATTCGATCTGCGCATCAACCCAAGCGATCAGCCCATGAGCCGAGACCAACTTGCCCAGGCATTGCTAGATGCCGACGTTATATGCCCAACGGTGACGGACAAGATCGATGCGCAACTGCTCTCGGCCGCCAATGTACGCACACGATTATTGGCGAACTTTGGTGTAGGTTTTAATCACATAGATATTGCTGCGGCAAAGGCACAGGGCATCAGTGTGACCAATACCCCTGGCGTATTGACCGATGCCACGGCAGAAATTGCCATGACTCTACTGCTTACTAGTGCGCGCAGAACTGGGGAGGGCGAGCGCCTAGTTCGATCTGGTGGCTGGGATGGTTGGCGGCCCACACATATGCTCTCTACCCAGGTCACTGGCAAAACCCTTGGGATTATTGGTATGGGACGAATTGGTACTGCGCTGGCACGTCAGGCCCACCATGGATTTGCTATGTCGATTTTATATAGTGCCCGAAATGCCAGACCGCAATCTGAGGAAATAGAACTGAATGCGGTGCGGTGCGAGATAGACGAGTTATTGCAGCGCTCGGATTTTGTCAGCATCAATTGCCCCGCAACACTTCAAACCCAGAACCTAATTAATTTAGAAAAACTCACACTCATGCAGCCCCATGCACATTTAGTTAATACAGCAAGAGGCGATATTGTTAACGAGGCCGACTTAGTTACGGCGCTTCGCACAGGGGTGATTGCTGGGGCAGGATTAGACGTATTTGTAGATGAGCCCAATGTATCCCAAGCACTTATAGACTTGCCGCAAGTAGTATTGTTGCCGCATATGGGCAGTGGCACGCGAGAAACCCGCGAGGCTATGGGGCGCTGTGCGCTGGCAAATATCCAGGCGTATTTGTCCCAGCAGCCTTTACCAAATAGAGTATAAGCAATATAAAGCCTGCAGCCACGACATAGATTAAGAGGACTCAATGAACGACAACGCAACAATTTGGCAGAAAGTAAAAGCCGACTGGTCCATTAGACCGGTTTGGATGAACTTGATCTTTTATTTTTGTCTGTACATGACCTTTATCTACATGCCCTTCGACATGTTTTATAAACCCGCAGCTAACGACCATGAAATATGGTTTGGTTTTGCCTTAACCGGTTGGTGGGCCAAAGCCACAGAACCCTTGCACTGGATAATTTATGCTGCAGGGGCTTACGGATTTGCCGGCATGAAACGTTGGATGTGGCCCTGGGCCGCCGTATACGCAGCCCAGGTGGTGATTGCTATGGTAGTCTGGAATTTAGTCAGCCCACGCGGAGGCGGCATGGTCAGCGGCTTAATCGCTGGCGCGATATTTATGCTGCCGTTTGTTGCGCTCATTAGAGCTAGGGCGAAATTTACCAATTGATTGGCTGATCAATTGCCAAGTAATTTTAGCAAGCACAATTTAAAGTATCGTATAACGAGGAGAAAAACATGAGTACAAGCACATTGCCTGATTGGGCAGCAGAACATATGAAAAACTATCTGGCCACAGAGGGTGAAGACGGGCACATTTGGCGCGGCGTACCAACATTGTTATTGACCACTACTGGTCGCAAGAGTGGTGAACCACGTATGTTGCCGCTGATTTATGGCAAGCATGGTGACGACGTTGTAATCATTGCGTCAAAAGGCGGTCACACAGATCACCCTAGTTGGTACGTCAACTTAGAGGCAAACTCGGCAGTACAAGTGCAGGTTGCAGCGGATAAGTTTTCCGCCACAGCGATAACAATCACTGACGAGCGCCGCCAAGCCATGTGGGATGCGTTGGCAGAAATTTGGCCGCCATACATCGAGTACCAAGAAAAGACAGATCGCCAGATACCTGTAGTTCTTCTGCAAAGAAACTAAACAAAGAAACTAAATGAAGAAGGCAAAAGGCGAGACGGAAGCCCCAATTTTTTTTAAGGATATAGGTCAAAGAGTTAAGAGCCAAAACTAGGGCAGGGGACTGACCTAGTTTTGTGTTTTTGATTGTCGATATTAGGCTCTAAAGACGTTAGGCAGCCGCGAAGTGCGCGATATAAATCACAGCGTCGCGAATGTCGAAAACAAATGAAAAGCTAATTACAAATGTTATCGCCGCAGACCAAATTCTAAACCATCGACCCTGTTCTGGGTCCAGAAAAGGCCTTCTGGTCAGCAAAAGTACCAGCGCTGGGGTCCAACAAACAATATGCATAATGGCGATGGCGCCGGAAAGAAACGGCAAGCCCAAGGCGCTAAATACAATCTCACCACTTGACGCTGATAGAAAAAAACCACCAGCTGCCCATCGCGCAATTGGCTGCTTCCAAGCAAATACGAACAAGCCAATTGCAAATGTGAGCACCATTACAGCTACCCAAACCTGCACCCACATTGGTGTAACACTCATGCCCTCTGCATCAAAGTACTGTAAAGCTCCATGACCTTTAGCGAACTCCTCAGCGCCAAGAGCGCTATGACTGAAGAACATAAAAATTGCTAACGTAATAGAAGCGTAAATCTGCGGAGTTTTTGCGTTCATTTTGATCGCCCCTTTGGGTGGCTGAATAAGTTTGAGCCTGATGATAATTAAGTTTTCAATCTAAGTATGTAAATGCATCAACCAAAGAGCGCTTCGCTTAGACCGTTTATCGGCTCTATCGGCTCTATCGGCTCCTAGCTACTAAGGGACTTGTTAGGATTAGTAGTTACAGAGCGCTTTAGCTCAGAGATCCATGAAGCAGCCTAAGAGATTACTTTTTGCAACTCTTCGGCACGCAAACGTACTAACTTCCAAATATATTCTGATTTAAGGGCCTGCCAAATGGCACAAATACGCTACATCGTCCTAGACGTCGAACAATCAATCGAGTTTTATACCTCAAAACTTGGCTTTGCATTAAAGCAGCAGTTTGGTGCCGCCATGGCTATTGTCTCATTTGGCGATATAGACCTTTGGCTTGCTGGTCCCCAAGCTTCTGCATCTAAACCAATGCTGGATGGTGCAAAACCACTACCCGGAGGGTGGGCGCGGTTTGTTTTACCCGTAACCGATCTAGACGAGCTAATTCCTCGCCTAGTGTCTGACGGTGTTGATTTTAAGAGTGAAATTGTTGTTGGACCAGGTGGTAAACAGGCGCTCTGCGTTGATCCATCGGGTAACGTCGTGGAACTGTTTGAGACAAGCGGTTAAAAATTTCCGACTAAATGGCTGGGCGAGTTGGCTGACATCGCCTTTAATCTCTTGATAAAAAAATGTACTGGCCAAACTGCTGTTCAGTTCGAGCTTCCGTTTTTAATCAGGACTAAATATGAGAATTCTTGTCATCATTGTGGCGCTAGTAATATCGGCTTGCTCTATTGTTCAGCAGAGTGCCTCTCCGGAAGCTGCAGATTATAGTGGGCATGATACTCGGTACTACGAGCTTATCGCGTTGATTAAAGAATCAGCTTCTTTGGAGGTGTTCAAAGCGCTGCGAAATGTTTATGTAGATACCAGCCACTACAACCCTTATTTCGGTCTAGAACATAGACAGTCTCAGATTATGTCAGAGGCTCTGCGTGCATCCAACTGGGCTGAATGTATCCAGCAAGCGCAGAACATACTTGATACCAATTACATAAGTTTGAGTGCGCACTATGGCTCTATGGTTTGTTCATATGAGACAGAAGACGAGGCAAAAGGCGAATACCATAAGTATGTGTTAGATGGCCTGGTTGACGCCATGCGCGCTACCGGGGACGGGATGTCTTTGGAATCGGCGTTTTACTCTACAAGTGGCGCAGATCTTCACACCTACCTTGATTTGTATGGACTAACAAAAGTGGAACAAGCCCTTACCCATTATGAGGGCAAATCTTACGATGTCATGACGGTAACAGACCCAGACACGGGCGCAGAATTAAAGTTGTATTTTGATATTACTGCCCAATGGACAAGAGGTTTTACGGAGATTAAGTGATAACAGTGCGTAAGCTAAACCGATGTCAGCAATGATTCATCAACTTGATCAGGCCAAAGTGAATCTCAACAGAAAATTAATCCTTCGAGCAATTTTGATCTAAGAATAGAGATATGCGGGTTTGCCATTATAACAGGTGCCGGTGTGGAAATTTTCGTTGTTTGGAGCTCTATAAATTGACTTCGGCCATTATTCAATGTGAGCAAATAAAAGAGGAGGTTGAACTTTATGACCGGCCAAATTAAAAATGGATATCCTAAATTTTTTGATTATTTAGCTGCGTTGGAGTCGGGTGAAAGTCATGGCTCCTAAGCGTAATGGTCATTCCATCTTAAAGTGGAAAAGGTGGGTTGCTGAAAATAGGCATCATCTAGTCAACTCTGGCGTGCCAGAGGAAATATACAAAAACGAGATGCGTTGGCTGCGTTTTTTGGAGGGTGGCGTTGATTGCGAAAAACAGTGGGGGCCAGAAATGCTCCTCGTTGATGAAGCGAGAGTTTTACACGCGTTACTCATGGTGAACAGCGGCGAATTCAATGTTGGAGCATTGCTTCGTGCATTAGAGGCGCGTTTTGAACAAAAGTTAGAGGTATCAAAATTCTGACTTGCATTGAGAAGTTGGACTCAAGGAGGCACTTTGTCTCCGGCGAACTAACTCTTCGCAGGTTGAGTTTTATGTGCCGTTCGATGGGGCAGGGTATGTTTTGCTTTTTGAGGTCTTTACTTAGATTAAGCTCCCACAAGGAAAGAGCGTTAGCGCAAATTTTTCAGCCCCTAGGGCTCTTTCTGCCGCCACAAGAACACACCTACTATTGTTAACACTGTGCCTTGCAGCAACAGTACTCTTGGGTCTATGGCCATGAAAACACTGATGGCAAATAGTCCACCCATTGAGAGTAGGGCTACAACTTTTATTTTTCGGGTGATTGTGCGGTTGGTTTGCCAGTTAACTATGGGCGGCCCTAAGGTTGGGTGATTAAGCAACCAGTCGTGCATGCGCTGGGAGCCCCGGCTGAAGCATACTGCGGCTGCCAGCAAAAACGGTGTGGTGGGCAGTAGGGGCAGGGCAATGCCTACAACACCCAAAAAGACAAATAGCCAACCTAACCCTATCCATACGTATTTCATTTTTATCCTAGGCCCAAAAAATCTGGCACAAGTCTTCGCTTAAGCAGTGATCGCATGCTGTCTTGGGTGCCGTTATTTTGCAAGTGCGCTTGGCTATTTGGTGTTTGCTCGGGTCTAAAATGACATGGGCTCAGTCGTTTTGTTGTGGACCGAAAATATGCATGTCTAGTGTTGTTGTTCAGGCTAAATAGTAGAGAATGTTGGTTGAGAAGTTTATATGTGAATCTGCGACCTATCGCTGATTGTCCGGGGGGATAATCAATTGTTAATCCGGCTAGATCGCATTGTTGTTTTAATAGGGGCAAATAAGACTGCGCCAAGAGTTTGTGGGAGGGGTTATGTCTGAGGCGAATGAGTTGCAAGTGGCAAACAAGCGTTTGCTGTTTGTGCTTTCGAATTTGGCCATTTTTATGATTGGTCTTGGTTTTGCCGTTCGTGCGGCCATTGCAGGTGATTTGCAGGCTGACTTGTTCGATGTCTTGGATCTTGCGCGCTCTGCCACAATGGTGGGAGAGGTGTTGGCGGCCACCTTTATTGGCTTTGCTCTGACCCTTCTTTTTGGCGCTGCGTTGGTCGACTTGATCGGCATGCGCCGTATGTTGTTGTTTGCCGCTGCGGGCTACTTCTTTGGCAGTATTGCCGTGGTGGGTGCATCTCTTATGCAGCCCTCTACTGAGGCGTATTGGCTGGTTTACGGTGGTTTATTGCTCACTGGTTTGGGTTGGGGGGCGGTTGAGGCTGCTACTAACCCGTTGGTCGCGGCTATTTACCCCAAAGAAAAAACTCATCGTCTAAATATTCTCCATGCTTGGTGGCCCGCGGGCATTGTCGTCGGTGGTTTGTTGGGTTTGCTTATTGCTCAGTTAGGCTGGGTATGGCAGGTCAATCTAGTTATTTTAATGGTGCCCGCTGTGATTTTGGTGGTTCTGGCGCTGAAGGCAGACTTCCCTGTTACTGAGCGGGTTGCAATGGGCTTGTCTTACGCGGATATGTGGACGCAACTGCGTACATCGCCGGGATTCATTATTTGGTTTTTGTGCATGATGGGCACCGTGACTGCAGAGCTTGCGCCTGGTCAGTGGGTAAACTTAGCGCTGACTAATATCGTCGGAATGCCTGGGATCTGGGTACTGATCTATGTCAATTTGCTTATTTTTGTCGGTCGGCATTTTGCTGGTCCAGTAGTCAGCCGTATTTCCAGTCCTGGCCTGCTGACCCTAAGCTGCGCTCTTGCCGCTCCGGGTCTATATTTACTTGCTTTGGCGGACTCTCCTTTGACTGCTTTTGCTGCGGCAACCATTTGGGCCTTGGGTATTTGTTATATGTATCCCACCATGCTCGGCTGTGTTGCCGAGCGATATCCTGCTGGTGGCGCATTAATGCTTGGCCTCATGGGTTTTGCCGGCGGTTTGGCCACACAGTTTGTTTTGCCTTACATGGGCGCAATTTTCGACAGCGCAAAAATATCTGCAGCGGGTGGGGTTGATGCGCTGCGCGGCATGGATGGCGAGGAACTGGCCACGATTATTCGCGTGGCTTCAGTGGAGTCCTTCCAAGTGGTCGCCGTTATCCCATTGGCATTGGTGCCAGTTTTCGCGATATTGTGGTTACGCGAGCGCAGCCTGCAAAAAGCGGTTTAGGGTTTAAGCCCTTGGCTGGCTTATTTTAGGTGCATATTTTGCGCGGTTGAGTCGGGTTTTGTTTGCAGTTGGAGTTCAGGGATCGTAAATCCCAGTATTTATAGCTAACTAAAGCGTAGCGATAGGTAAATGGGCATTTGTATAGGGGGGGTTATGCAACGGCGTGATTTATTAAAAGGTTTGGCAGTAGTGCTGGGAGGCGCTGTTTCTCAATCCTGTTCTAATGCAGTGGAAGTGCCTTTGTCCCAGCGTATAGCTGTGCAAGGAGTCATGACCGACGAGCAGCGCGGGGCGGTATATCGCTGCGCCGACCTTATTATTCCTACCACCGATACGCCGGGCGCCATTGAGGCTGGGGTTGACAATTTTCTCGATTATGTGATTTCTGTTTGGTATCAAGAGGATGAGCGCGAGGTGTTTTTCGCAGGTCTTGCGCAAATGCTGGCAGAGGCTCAGAGCGCCTACGGGCAGCCTTTCATCTCGTTAACCAAGCCCCAACAGGTTGCGCTGCTAAAAGCCGCCGAGGCCCGAGAGCCTGCGTCTGATGCTTTGGTATTTGTTAATTCTGGTGGCGGATTCTTTGCAAAAATCAAAGAGTTAACGGTTACTGGTTATTACACATCCAAAGTTGGCGCGACGATCGAGCGTAAGTACGTGCCTATGCCTGGTTTCTACGATGGCGATTACAAATTCAGCGAGGTAGGCCGACAATGGGCAAAATAGATACAACTGAGCAAGTGGATGCGATTGTTATAGGGTCTGGTATTACCGGAGGTTGGGCGGCTAAAGAGCTCAGTGAAAAAGGTTTAAAGGTGCTGATGTTGGAGCGCGGTAAACCCCTTGAGCACAGTACCGGTTATGTGGGTGAGCATGAGCCGCCTTGGGAGCGCAATAACAAAGGCATGCGCCCGCGAGAGCTGTATAAAGACGAATATGAGATTCAATCTACGTCTTATGCCTTTGATGAAACCACCCGGCATTTTTGGAACAACGACGCCCAGAACCCATATGACTTTAATGAGCAAGATCCCTTTCATTGGGTCCGAGCCGATGTTGTGGGCGGTCGCTCGTTATTGTGGGCCCGCCAGAGCTATCGCTGGAGCGATTTAGATTTTGAAGCAAATAAGCAAGAGGGCATTGGTATTGACTGGCCCATTCGCTACAAAGATTTGGCCCCTTGGTATTCTTATGTAGAGAAATTCATTGGGGTTAGCGGTCAGGCTCTGGGTCTTGACCATTTGCCAGACGGGGAATTTCAAAAGCCAATGGACATGAACGTGGTTGAGCGTCATGTGGCCGGTGCCATTGCTGAGAATTTTTCAGATCGGGTAATGACTATTGGGCGGACGGCAACATTAACGGAGCCTTTACCGGGTCGGGCACCTTGTCATTATTGTGGGCCTTGCCATCGAGGCTGTAGTACCGGCTCCTACTTCAGCTCCTTGTCCAGTACCTTACCGGCAGCTAGGGCCACTGGGAACTTCGAACTAAGAGCCAACGCTCTGGTTGAACGCCTAGACTACGATCCAGAGACCCAACGCGTCAGCGCTGTACGTGTTATAGATACTGTGACTGGTGAGCGCAGTCGTTATTCAGCCAAGCTGATCTTTTTGTGTGCCTCTACGGTGGGGTCAACGCAGATTTTGATGAATTCAACACTCGGCGATAGCGACAGAAGCTTTGCGAATGAAAGCGACGCCCTAGGGCGCTATATGATGGATCACACTTATAGAGCAGGCGCTCGGGGCATTATTCCGGGCTTTGAGGAATATTATCCTTATGGCAACCGGCCAAATGGCATTTATATTCCTCGCTTTAGAAATGTGCAAGGCGATGACGGCCTCGGTTTTACTCGCGGTTATGGCTATCAAGGCAGCGCTGGGCGCTTGTCTTGGGACACCATGTCTAAGGTGACACCGGGGTTTGGTGCGGAGTTTAAAGACGGGCTGCGCAAGCCTGGCCCGTGGTATATGAATTTAGGCGGTTTCGGAGAGATTCTGCCCTATGCGCACAATACGGTGGCCTTGCATAAAACCAAGAAAGACCGCTTTGGTATTCCACAGGTGACCTTTCATTTTGAATTTGGCGAAAATGAAAAGCGCCATCGCGAAGATGTAGTCGAGCAAGCGGTAATCATGCTCAAGGCTGCGGGCGCTGTCCGAATAGATCCGTTCAACGCCGAAATGGTCGGCGGTGCTGCGATTCACGAAATGGGTACTGCGCGCATGGGACATGACCCTAAAGAAGCGGTTCTGAATGCGCACAATCAAGCTCATGCTGCAGCTAACCTGTTTGTTACTGATGGCTCTGCAATGGCATCGGCCTCTTGCGTTAATCCATCGCTGACTTACATGGCGCTCACAGCTCGTGCCGTGGACTATGCGGTGAGCCAGTTACGAGCGGGTGCAATTTAATGTCTTGGCGTCGCTATGCGCTCGCCATTGTCGTTGTGGTTATCGCACTGCTGGTGTACCAAAATTGGATCTATGTGCGCGCCATATATAATCAACCTCAGTTGTTTAGAGCACCTGTTTTTGACACCCAAGCGCCAGCCCTGCCAGAGGATCTAGGCGCTGTGGCAATTTTGAGTTTTTCTAAAACCAATGGTTATCGCCACCTACAAAGCATTCCCGCTTCTATTCAAATGCTCGATGAATTGGCTGCTGAAAATGGCTGGCAGTTTTATCATACGGAGAATGCGGCTGTATTTAGCCAAGAAAACCTCAGTCGTTTTCAGCTGATTATTCTCAATCATAAAAGTGGCACCGTTTGGACTGATGAGCAGCGAATGGCTTTGCAGGGCTATGTGGAGTCGGGTGGTTCACTAATTGCTCAACACGCAGCAGGTGGCGATCAAGGTTACGAATGGGATTGGTATTTCGACCAAGTACTTAAAGCTCAGTTCGTTGATCACCCAATGACTGCGCATATTCAACCGGCGAATTTGCTTGTGGAAAACCAAACTCATCCGGCCACCGCACATTTACCGAGCATTTGGCGACGCAGTGATGAATGGTATAACTTCAGTGCCAGTCCAAGGGCTGAGACTAATGTGCTGGTGAGTATTGACGAGGCAACCTATGACCCGGAAAAAAGTCCTATGGGCGAAGATCATCCCTTGGTTTGGTGGCATGAAGTAGGCGAGGGCCAAGTGTTTTATAGTGCTCTAGGACACACCACGACAACTTATCAAGAACCCCAGTTTCGTCAGTTTATGCGTGGCGCAATTGTTTGGGGCCTAGTTGAGGCAGAGAAAAAAGAGGCGGACAATAAAGAGGCTGACAATAAGGAGCCTGACAAAAAAGAGCTTAATTAAAAGAAACGCAAATCGACTGATGTCCCAGGGGCAGGTAAACCTAGGGTTCGGACATCGCCATCGAAAACAGAATTAAGAATTAAAAATTAACAATTAAAGATAATAAGTAGTTAGGAGAGAGAAATGAACTTTGATATTCCACAAGAAATGCAGGCTTACTTAGCTGAGTTAGATCAATTTATTGAAGACGAGATTAAGCCGCTAGAACAAGAAAACGACAACATTCGTTTTTTTGATCACCGTCGTGAAGATGCGCGTACAGATTGGGAGCGCAATGGACTGCCTAATGAAGAGTGGGAATCTTTGTTGGTAGAAGCCAAGCGCCGGGCAGACGCAGCAGGACACTACCGATATCCGCTGCCAAAAGAATATGGCGGTCAGGAAGGCACCAACTTGGGTATGGCTATTATCCGCGAGCACTTTGCTGCCAAGGGCTTGGGATTACACAACGATTTGCAGAACGAGCATTCTATTGTAGGTAACAATGTTGGTCTGTTATTGATGATTGAATACGGCACCGACGAACAAAAGGCCGAATGGATAGACGGCCTAGCTGAAGGCAAGATGGGTTTTGCTTTTGGTATCACTGAACCAGATCATGGTTCTGATGCAACACATATGGAAACTTCCGCCGTACGCGATGGCGACGAGTGGATTATTAATGGTTCCAAAACCTGGAATACCGGCATTCACAAAGCCAAGCACGACCTAATTTTTGCTCGCACTAGTGGCAAAGCAGGAGACGGTAACGGCATCACAGCATTTTTAACCCCAACAAAAAGCGAAGGTTTTGCCGTTGAGGAAATGCTTTGGACCTTCAATATGCCTACCGACCATGGGCGGGTATCTATGAAAGATGTTCGCGTACCAAATGGTTCTATCTTTGGCGGTGAAGGCCGAGGCTTGGGTGTGGTACAGCATTTCTTCAACGAAAATCGTATTCGTCAAGCAGCATCATCTCTAGGTGCCGCGCAGTTTTGTATTAATGAATCTATTCAATATGCTATGGAGCGCAAGCCATTTGGCAAACCGCTTTCCACTAACCAAGGTATTCAGTTCCCGTTAGTTGAGTTACAAACCCAATGTGAAATGCTTCGTGCGTTAATTCACAAGACTGCTTGGCAAATGGATACATATGGCGCGTTTTCCGTGTCTGACAAAGTGTCTATGTGTAATTATTGGTCTAATCGCCTTTGTTGTGAAGCCGCGGACCGGGCAATGCAAGTACACGGTGGCCTCGGTTATTCACGCCATAAGCCCTTTGAGCATATTTATCGCCATCACCGTAGATATCGCATTACTGAGGGTGCTGAAGAAATTCAGATGCGTCGTGTTGCCGGCTACCTGTTTGGTTTTATGAACCAGCGTGCTCCTAAAGGTGTACAGGAAAGCTAGCATTGATGAATAGCGTATCGAGTGAAAAGAAGGCTGCTCTGGGTGCAAACTCTGAGCTGTCCTTCGACCAGTTGCTTGGGCAGTTGTTGCCTAAAGTTATTCAAGGTTTTGTCAGTTTGGATGGCGTTGAGCGTCTATCTGCGGGTGCCAGTCAGGAAACTTATTGTATTCAAGTGACCCTTAAAAGTGGTCCTGAGAAACTTGCCATGCGGCGGGCTTCCGGTGGCGAAGAAGGCGAGATAACGGCCCAACACCCGGGTTTAGCGGTGGAGGCTTTGTTGATGCAAACCGCCGCTAAATATGGCGTGCCAGAACCTGAGATTCATCATGTCTTGACCCCGGCGGATGGGTTAGGGAGCGGCTTTATTATGCAATGGCTTGAGGGTCTGACCCTCGGTGCGAGAATTGTTAAGGCGCCGGAGTTGGATCAAATACGCCCTAAGCTGGCCTATCTTTGTGGCGAAATTTTGGCCCGCATTCATGCTATCGACTTAAAAGTCAGTGGGCTTGATCAGCACTTACAGTTACTTACCCCTCGAGAATATGTAGAGCAAACCTGGCAGCGTTACCAAGAATTTAATACGCCACAACCCATGATTGATTACACCGCTCGGTGGTTGTTAGCCAATTTGCCAGAAAACTTTACCCCAGCATTGGTGCACAACGATTTTCGTAACGGCAATGTCATGGTAGACGAGACCGGCGTGGTGGCGGTTTTAGATTGGGAAGTAGCACATATTGGCGATCCTATGCGCGATCTAGGCTGGATGCTGACGCACTCTTGGCGTTTTGGTCGAGCGGAGTTACCGGTAGGGGGCTTTGGTGAAACTGAGGATTTATTTGCAGGTTATGAGTCGATAAGTGGCAAAAAGGTGGATCCCCAAGCGGTGAAATTTTGGCAAGTATTTGGCTCGTTCTGGTGGGCTGTAGGCTGTTTAGGCATGGCCGAGCATTATCGCACAGGACCAGATCAAAGCGTTGAGCGCCCTGCCATTGGGCGGCGGTCTTCTGAATGTCAGGTAGATTGCGTAAATTTGCTGATTCCTGGGCCTGTGGAGCTAGTCCAAGCGGATGAATCTGCTGTGGGTATTGATATGCCCAGAATTGATGAACTGTTGGCCAGTGTGACGGACTTTTTGCGCCAGGATGTAATGAGCAGTACTCAAGGGCGGACCAATTTCTTAGCTCGAGTGGCAAGTAACTCACTGGATATTGTGCAACGAGAAGTCGCTCTCGGTCAGGCTTGCTTGGTTAATGAAAGTCAGCGCTTAAGAACACTGTTTGCGAGCGATGAATTGGTTAATGATCTGCGTTGGCGTCTAACACATGGTCTACGAGATGAGTCTATTGGGTTAGATTTTCCGGGCTTGGCAGACCACTTGCGCGCAACTGTGGTTAATCAAATAGCCATAGATCAGCCTCGTTACGCTGGTTTTGCTACGGCTACCAAGGTCTTGAGCTAGACCCAGACCTTAACTTAAACCTAGAAGCAGACTTAGAGTGCAATTCAGCGAACCGGCAATAGAGTACTTTCAGACCTATAGTGATGCGGGAGCGCCTTTGGGTCTAATGCCGCGTGATCAAGTTCATGCTCAGGGTCTATGGCACTGCTCGGCATACGTTTTGCTATTTAATGATGCAGACGAGTTATTGCTGCAACTTCGTGCTGAAGATAAAGATTTATATCCGAGTTACTGGGATTATAGTGTTGGTGAGCACCTCAAGCCCGGGGAAACCTACGAGCAGGGCGCCATGCGCGGCTTGTTAGAGGAGCTTGGAATAGAGGTAGACGTGCTGGTGAGTTTAGGCGATATAGAAAAAGCCAGTTGGTCGGGTCCGGGGTTTAAAGATTGTTCAATTTTTCGCGGCTTTGCCGCTAGATCAAATAATCCCATAAGGTCTGAGTCCGAAGAAATTTCTCAGGTTAGATGGATTGCTTTGCCAGAACTGGGTAAATTGTTAAAGGGGGAGGTGGATGTATTTACACCTTGGAGCTTGCCGCATTTGGCAAATAGCCAGCGGGCGTTAGCGGCTCTGTCAAAGTTTACGACAGGCTAGAATTGTTTTATTCATTATTGTGAGGAGAAATTATGGGTGCTTTGGAAGGAAGAGTTGCGGTTATTACAGGCGGGATTAGCGGATTAGGTCGCGCATCAGCTGAGCGTTATGCTAAAGAGGGTGCCAAGATTGTTATCGCTGATGTGAATACCGAGCGCGGTGAGAAAGCTGCGGCTGAAATGTCCGCAGGGGGCGCACCAATTGAATTTATACATGTCGATGTGACCTCCGAGGCCAGCCAACAAGCTTTGTTTGACGACGTAGTTAGACGTTATGGTCGTTTAGACACAGTGTTGGCAGCGGCGGGTGTTTCGTCGGCTAACTATGTCAGTGGTGAAGTTGCTGACATGAATGATGAAGATCCAGAAGCCAACTTTTTGCACAACCGCGCAATTAGCGACTGGCAGCGGGTAATAGACATTAATCTTACTGGCACCATGATCACCGACCGCATTGCTGTGCAGCATATGCTTAAGTTAGGCACGCCTGGATCTATTGTTAACATCGCCTCGATTGCTGGCAAGCGACCTTTGGTGGGCGCAGCGGATTATTGTGTGTCTAAGGCTGGCGTCATTATGTTGACTAATGTGATGGCCACGGAGTTGGCTACAACCAATATTAGAATCAATGCGATTGGGCCTGGATTTATTGAAACGCCAATGACAGCTGGCATCCGTCAATCACCAGATTGGATGGATAACGTTATGATGATGACACCCATGCAGCGCTTTGGTCAGCCAAATGAAATTTCTAGTACAGCACTGTTTTTAGCCAGCGATGAGTCTAGTTACTTCACCGGACAAACCTTGTTTGCCAATGGCGGTATGTTTATAGGCTAAGAAAGGCTTTTAGTATAGGCAATGGCTGCAATGGCCATTGCCTAATGCGTTATCGTATTTGTCGCAAAAATGTTTTCGCAAAAATGTTTCCGCCAAATTTTGCGGCAAACAGGTTGCAACGCTCATTCGTTAAAAGAGTGTCGGTGAGTTTTTTAAAATGCATCTACATAGGCGCTTAAACTGGCAGCGCCACCGGTGTGCAGTAAGATCACATTTTCATGTTGGCTGAAGTTGCCTAGGTTTATTTGGTCTATTAGGGCGGCAAGGGCTTTGCCTGAGTAAACTGGGTCAAACAGCAGCCCCTCCAACTCGGCGACCATTTTTATCGCATCTAAACCCGCTTGAGACGGCTTGCCATAGGCTTCGCCAAAATACGCATGATTTATATTTATCGGTAGATCAGAGCTTGTTTTGCTGTCGGGAAACTGCGCTGACATTTGCCCAAGCAGTTTTTCAATCCGACTTGTTAAGGTTGAAGGGTCTGGGTGAAATACATTGATCCCCAAAATGTCGACCTTCGAACCCAGCGCACCGGCACCAAATATTAAGCCAGCTTGTGTGGCAGAACTTGCCGAGGCATGAATGATTTGATCCAAAGACATCATCATCTCTTTGCATTGCCACTCCAGTTCAGCTAAACACATCACATAACCTAGCGCGCCAAGTGCATTGGAGCCACCAGGGGGGATTTGGTAAACCCTTTTATTCTGTGCTGCTAAATCAGTAAGGATGTCTGCTTGGCGCTGCTCGAATTCATCCAAAGCTAGGATATGAATGTTTGCGCCGAACAGCTTATTGAACAAAACATTGCCGTTATTGTTATAGCTGGCATGCTTCCAATCAACTCGTTGGGACAATAACAAGTGGCATTCAAGACCTAACTTGGCACAAGCTGCGGCAGTTTGCCGAGCATGGTTTGACTGCACCGCGCCATAAGTAACAATAGTGTCAGCGCCTTTGTTGATGGCGTCGGCTAAGAGAAATTCTAGCTTTCTGGTTTTGTTACCGCCGGTGGCTAAGCCACTGCAATCGTCCCGTTTGACCCACAATTGCGGCCCAGATAACTCTTTGGTTAAACGGGGAAGGCGTTCTAAAGGCGTAGGCCAATGGCCTAGCTGAACTTTTGCGATGGCGTCTAACCAACTTGGCGCAACAAATCCTTGCGGGGATGACAGCATGATTTATTTCCTAACTCGGGGTACTTTTTGGAATCTTTGATTCGCATCGTGGCTTTTAGTGTTCCGGCTCAGCTCTATTGCTAAACCCAAACCCAAACCCAAACCCAAACCTAAATCTAGCATTAGAGTTAGGTTGAGCCGTTTAAGTAATTTTGCGATCCAAGATGTTCGAGGCAACGCTGGGCGTTACGCACGCCAGATTTAACGGCTTCGTTGACATGACCAATCCAAGCACCTTTATTTTCATGATCAAAGTGATTGCTGATAGCGCAGGCAAATCCGGCTATAAATGCATCGCCGCTACCGGTGGGATCAATGCCCGGGGTAGCCAGTTTTGGCACTGGGAAGGTGCGAGTGCCACCATGGGCCATATATACCTTAATTGGCCTGGGACCAGCCGTGACCACCACGGTTTTTTTGCTCACCAACCCTGGATCAAGTGCCATTAAATGATTGATCTCATGCTCATTGCCAATGAGCACATCCCAAAAATTATTGAAATTCTGCAGGGCGGGTATATTAAGGCTGTCAGCATATTGCCCCGGGCACCAAATGCGCAGAGCTTCTGGATTTGCCTCAGTCATACATTTGAGACTACTGAGCATGAGGGTTTCAGGGTAGGGGGCGCATACCATGATCTGGCTTTGCTGCAAATTTTGATTAGTCAGGTGGGCTTCCCAGCTGTCTTCACTGACTTCAGGGCCGGGATAAAATGCCGTGAACTGCTCGCCGTTTGGGTCAGATAACACAAATGCCCGAGCGCAACTAACAGCAAACTTCGTCATCACCCCCTGCAGGTCTGTGTAAGGGGAATCAATGTGCGTCCGGTAGTCGTGGAAATCTAACTCACCGCAGACCGAGATTAATTTCGCAGTTAGATTGTGCTTTGTAATGCCGAAAGCAATATTGCCGCCACAGCCACCGAAATGTTCTTCTAAAGTCGCTAACTTACAATTTAGCCCAGGGCCCGTGTGGGCAAATTCTTTTGTAGTGGACGCGATTTGATCATAGGCCAGCGCGCCGACTACGATGATCGATTTATTATTGTCGAGACCTTCTTCTGCCAACAAACACCTCCGCAGATGCCGCAAGGGCGATTTTACATCGCCGAGTAAAAGCTAAACCTGAACTATTGTTGATGCGCTGCATAAACAGTCCGATTCTTGGTTGTTTGGCTAATAGCTTGTTTAGTCTTGGGTCGGCCCCAGCCAAACAGATAATGCCTATGCCAAAAAAAATAAACCCCGGCAAAAAGGGCAGAACTAGGCCAATAACGCCTAGTATTAAGCACGTGAATCCTACCAAGCCCATGACAATGCGTGAAAAGACGGTCCGTGAAAACATCCTACCCACCTTTTGTTAATCCTTTGCCGGTGTGCAAGCATTAAACGTGCCAGATGTTACAGGGCACAGTACGCATGATATCTGGCAGACTGTCCAGCCCTTCTAGGCATTATCTAGGGGTGGATTGGGCTAATACTTGGTCAGGAATGCCATACGAAGGCGCAAAAAGTTGGCCTATCCACGCAAACAGTGGCAATTTGTGAGTGTATTGGCGGTACTAATCCGTGGGATGCGCTTCGCTTAAGTCTCGGAGTGTATCTTTGTTTATACCTTTGGAGAGGAATGGGAGGCCGCATGTTGAGTATAGAAATTTTTTCTGACGTTATCTGCCCTTGGTGCTTTATTGGCAAGCGGCGCATGGACAACGCACTTGCCTCAGAGGTCGGCGAGGGCGTGAGTTTGCGTTGGCGTCCCTACATGTTGTATCCGAATATTCCGTTAAGCGGTTGGGATCGCTTAGAATTTTTGCAACGCCGCTATGGCCATGCCGCAGATATGGCGCGTATCCCCGAGCGCTTGCAGCAGGAAGCTGACGATGTGGGCATTGAATTGCGTTACGACCTTATTCAACGCACGCCGAATACACTTATGGCGCATAGACTTATAGATTGGTTTTACGATCAAAGTAGCAATGCCCATGGGCTGTCGGATGACAGCGCATCGGGCGCGATGAGTGACGTGATTGCCAGCAAAGCAGCCCTAGCCCAGCACCGTATAGCTGAGGTTTTATTTCAGGGCTATTTTTGCCGGGGGCTTAATGTGGGTGATGTACATGTGTTGACGGATTTGGCTGCAGAAGCAGGCGCAGACACTACAGGGCTGAAAGCTTTTCTTTTATCTGAGCAAGGCACTGAGGCCGTTAACCAACAGTTGGCAAGGGCACCTGATTTAGGCATTGCCGGTGTACCCGGCTATCTGCTGGGAGGTGGGTTTTTGCTACCCGGTGCCCAGAACGAAGAGACAATTAAAAAAATTGTCAGTCGTGCCAAAGTGCGGTTTGCCAGTTAGTGGTTAAGCATCTTTGGGATCTATAGCGATACTTTGATCCATATCATGGGCGGGTACTTGATTGTGAGGGTCGCCAATGATTTTTGCTGGTACACCAGCCACCGAAACATTGGCAGGCACATCATTGAGAACGACACTACCAGCACCAACCTTGGCATTAACACCAATTTCTATGTTGCCGATAATTTTGCAACCGGCTGAGAGCAATACGCCGCGGCGAATTTTTGGATGGCGGTCTCCAGAGCTTTTACCGGTACCGCCCAAGGTGACTGAGTGAAGTATTGAAACATCATCTTCAACCACTGCGGTTTCGCCAATGACGATACCCGTGGCGTGGTCAAACATAATCCCTGAACCAATGCGGGCGGCAGGGTGGATGTCTACTCCTAAAGTGACGCTGATTTGATTTTGGAAGAATTGGGCCAAGGTTTGTCTGCCTTCGCGCCACAGCCAGTTGGCAATTCTATGGGCTTGCAACGCGTGATAGCCCTTAAAAAATAGAAAGGCACTAGATAAATCATCGCACGCTGGATCGCGAGCGTAGGTTGCAAGAATGTCGATTTCTGCGGCCCTTAGTACTTCGGGATCGCCCGCCATAGCCTCGCCAATGACATCGCGAATCAGCATAGTCGGCAGCATCGGATTATCTAATTTACTCGCCAAACGAAAGCTGAGCGCATCGCCAAAACTTTTGTGATTTAGAATGGTGGCATGAAAATAACTGCCCAGAATGGGTTCGCTTTGGGCTTTAACTTCGGCTTCTTCCCGCATCAGCGGCCATATGTCACCTGGACCTGAAATAGCCTTGAGTTTGTCTTTTTTAGAATGCGCAATGACTTGTTGGAATCGCTGGCTGAAGTCGTATATTTCAGGTGCACTTTTCATAGTTAAGTTTGCTAGTTATAGTTTTACTTAGACTAGTGACATCGTTCAGATTTGCAACCGTTGTTGACGTCACGGCTCAGTCGTAAATTCAAGGCATTGTTCATAGCTTGCGGGCTGTGTAGGGTGTGGCAAATCAGGTCCGGGCACTGGGCTATTCAGAGTACATAAGAGATCAACAAATGACCGAGAGATTCAAAACCGTTGCGATAGTTGCACGCCGCCACAGTGCCAGTGTTATTGACAGCGTTTTAGCTACCGAAAGCTGCTTACTCAGTTTGGGTATTGATGTGGTTTTTGGTGACAAAACGCTGAAACTCTTGAGTGAAACTGCACAGCCAGATGGCGGCCACAGAACCGGTTGCAGTGAAGAAAATTTGGGTACCACGGCAGATTTAGTTGTGGTCATCGGCGGTGACGGCAGTTTGCTGGGTTTTGGTCGTGAGTTGGCCGCCTCCCAAGTTCCCGTTGTTGGGGTTAATCGAGGTGGTTTAGGTTTTCTCGCGGCAATCTCTCCGGAGCAGATTGACGCTAAGCTAAATGAAATTTTGCAGGGTCAGTTCAGTATTGAAGAGCACTTTTTGCTCGAGGCCTCGGTGCATCGTGATGGTAAAATTGTTGCTAGCCAAACGGCTTTGAACGATGTGGTGATAAACCCCGGCGGCACCACACGGATGATGGAATTCGATTTATGGTTGGACGACGAATTTGTCTATGATCAACGCTCGGACGGACTCATTGTGGCTACACCGACAGGTTCTACCGCCTATGCTTTGTCCGCGGGTGGACCCATTATGCATCCAGGCTTAGATGCCATTGTCATTGTCCCCATGTTTCCTCACACCCTCACGTCTAGACCCTTAGTGGTGCCTGGCAATGGCACTTTGAAGATCCGCTTGCTCAGTGTTGCCGATGCGGCGCCCCAGGTCAGTTGTGACTCTCAAGTGCATGTGCCATTCAAAATCGGTGACGAGATAATTATTCGTAAATATCCCTCTGCTCTGCGTTTGTTGTACCCGTCTGGGCACAGTTTCTATCAAGCATGTCGTAGCAAATTAGATTGGGCCAGCCGATTGGGTGGCCAGCGCGCGAATTAGGATTGCTGAAGCAGGTCTTGAGGCTGATCAATGTCCATAAATATGCCTGGGTCGCTGACGGCTATGTCCTCGATGAGGCGAGGGTTGTCCTTTAACAGCCATCTAGCGCCCTGATCACCCCTAGACCTTCTAACTTGGGCAAAGAGGCTGTTATGGATGCCAATGGGGTGACCTTGCTGACCCTTGGTGTTGGCACTCGTCGAGGTGCTAGTCAGGGAGTTAGCCGAGGTTTTAGAAGCGTTCAGATTTTCCGCCGCAGCAAATATAGGTCTGATAATTTTGCTCTGAGTGGTTAATGTGGTCAGCGCGATTTGCGCCAGTGTCGCGGGCTTGAGAAAGGGCATATCCAATAACCCAACAAAGGCCCACTGCCAGTCTAGATCGACAAAACCTGCAGCCAGTGAGTGTCCCATACCCAAATGCGCTTCATCCGTGTAAATGATTTCAGCACGTTGTCCTATTAGCTCGCCTAACGCCTTATCTTCAGTTTTTAGAACTACTTTAAGGTGGGCAAATACTTCGTTGAAATGCGTTAGCGTCTGGGCTGCAACTGTCGTGTTACCCAAGGCTGCAAGACGTTTGTCTGAACCGAAACGACGACCAAAGCCTGCACCCAAGATAACCGCGCCAACATTGGCATTTTTCAACGTCTGGTAGGGCGTAGCCAAAATATTGCGCGGGCTAAACGCTAGCAGCGCTGAGCTCTGTGACTTTTTGCAGAGCGTCAACTCGGCGGTTTTTCTTCACTGCAGTGATTTCTGCCAAGATGGCAATGGCAATTTCCGGCGGCGTTTTACTGCCGATTGGTAAGCCAATTGGCGCGTGTAGTTTGTCTATGTCCTGGGCTGATATGTCTAAGGACAGCAGACGTTCTCTGCGGCTGGCAGAAGACCGTGTGGAGCCCATTGCGCCGACATAGAAGGCATCTGTTGTCAGCGCTTCCATGAGACCCATATCGTCAATTCTGGGGTCGTGGGTGAGGGCAACAATAGCAGTTGCTGCATCTCTTGCATGTAAGCGGATGGCGTCATCGGGCATATCACATATCTTACGTACACCGTCGACGTTGAAAGAAGACAGTAAATCCTGCCTTGGATCACATACGGTGATTTCGTAATCGAGGTTTTTCGCCATGTCAGCCAAATACTGGCTGACCATGCCTGCGCCGATAATAAACAACTGCTGCCTGGGTCCAAAGGTATGGTCTAACTGTTGATTTTCTTCGTCCCAACGCAAATCTTGAAAGCCGCCGTTTAGCTCAATCGCTGTAGTCTGTTGATTTAAGTTGACGATCCGGCGGGCGCATTGCCGCTGATCTAAGGCATCGTTCAAACTGGTAAAGTGTTGAATACTTTCGCTGTTGGGTTTTTGTGGTTCCACCACAATGTAGAGGTGTCCACCGCAAGGTAGGCCTAGTTTTTCTGTTTCTTCAACAGTAATGCCGTATTGGAAAAATTGCGCTTCGTTGGCCGCCAGCTCCCCAGCAGTTATTTTTTCTAACAGGTCATCCTCAACACAGCCACCAGATAACGAGCCGACAATATGCCCTTGAGCATTACAGGCCAAAACCGAACCGACCGGGCGGGGCGAAGAACCCCATGTCTGGACGACAGTGGCAAGCCAGCAAGGCTCGTCATTTTTCAGCCATTTAAGTATTTGACTGAGTACTTCTTTATCTACTGCTTGCATATATGCTCTCGTAATAACCAGCGCCAAAAACTACCCTTTGAGGCGCTGCATAAACCGTCTGTTACTTACTGTCTAACTTTTTCTGTGCTTGTTCACCAGCTATGGCAAGATTCAAGTTATACGTAATTTAGAGTGGATATTCTAACCCATGTTGAGCACCTCTGTGTTAGCCGGAAGATTGCAGTCATTAGTACTAGATATGCCTCAGGGTTCTGGGTCGCCGCCTGCTCAGAGCAGTGCAATTTTGCCCCACGAGCGCCCCATAGCAGCCGTGGAATATGCACTTATGCTAGATGATCAGCGAATTTCTTTATCTGCCCAAGTAGGTCGATCCATACGCATGAAATTTCTTGGAGGGCGCAGCTGTGGTAACTGCCAAGCGAGTGTTAAGAAATTTGAAGGTGGCGGTTACTGCAAGAACTGTTTTTATAGCTTGGCGCGCTGTGATCGTTGTTTTGTAAGCCCCGAACGCTGTCATTTCGCCCAAGGTACTTGTCGTGAACCCGCTTGGGGCGAATCTTATTGTATGCAGCCTCATGTGGTTTATTTGGCCAATAGCAGCGGGCCAAAGGTGGGTATTACCCGACAAGATCGTAGTTTTTATCGTTGGCTCAGTCAGGGTGCTGTACAGGGCATGGTGATCGCCCAGGCAGACACTCGACACGCAGCCGGGTTACTCGAGGTGGCAATCAAAAGCAAGGTCAGCGATAAGACTAATTGGCGGCGCATGGTCTCCATGCAGCCCCATAATGTTGATTTGCTGCAACTTGCGCGGCAGTTACAGACGTCTACTGAGTTGCCTGCTGGAGTCCAATGGGTGGATGAGATGGCAAGTCACAATTTGACTTACCCAATAAATTCTCATGCGCCCGCTCAGCGTTTAGCCATAAATGAGACTACGCCAGAATTACTCGATAATTTACACGGTATTAAGGGTCAGTACTTGTTGCTCAGTCAGGGAGCCTTTAATGTAGCCGCTCACGTTGGCATGACTGTTGAAGTTGAATTTGCGCCAGCAATTGATGCAGCAAAATTGAACCCCAGCGACCAGCTTGATCTATTTTCTTAGGCATGTGTGCGCTCGTGAGAAAAGGCAGAAAGGCCCGAGGGCCCTCAAGTTGCACAGCGTCAGAGCATAGTTTTAGCATTGAATTTTTTTAGGAAGCAAAAATGAAAGACGGACAACCCACAGCCATTAAGCTTGTAGATTATCAGGCACCGGCCTACACAACGGAAAAAACCGAGTTATGCTTCGATATCCGTGATGGTGAAACCCAAGTCACATCGAATTTATCGGTTGTGCGCCTAGCCGAGGATGCGACAAGTTTAGAGCTTGCCGGTGAGCACTTAGAGCTGATCTCAGTAATAGTCGACGGCCGAGAACTGGGCAGCAATGAGTTTCTCAAGGATGACGAATCACTGACTTTATTGGGTCTGGATGCAGCGCATCAAATTCAAATTGTGACGAAAATTTGCCCGGAGAAAAATACCGCGCTGGAAGGGCTGTATCGTTCTGGCGGCATGTACTGCACTCAGTGCGAGGCAGAAGGGTTCCGCAGAATAACGTACTACCAAGACAGACCTGATGTGTTGTCCAAATTCACCACAACGATTATTGCCGATGGTGAGCGTTACCCAAACTTGTTGTCTAACGGTAACTTGGTGGCGGCGACGAAGACCGAAGATGGGCGCAGTAAAGTGACTTGGGAAGACCCTTTTCCCAAACCCAGTTATCTATTTGCCTTAGTTGCTGGTGATTTGGCTGTATTGGAGGACGAATTTATTACTTGCAGTGGGCGTAAAGTGACCCTGCAAATTTTCTCCGAACCGCACAATATTGAGCAGTGTGACTATGCAATGGATGTGCTGAAGCGTTCAATGAAGTGGGACGAAGAGCGCTTTGGGCGTGAGTACGACTTAGATATTTTTATGATTGTCGCCGTTGAAGATTTCAATATGGGCGCAATGGAAAATAAAGGTCTGAATGTTTTCAATACTTCATGCGTCCTAGCGTCGCCAGATACAGCTACTGATGAAACCTACCAGCGTGTAGAAGCGGTGGTTGCTCATGAGTATTTTCACAACTGGTCCGGTAACCGGGTGACTTGTCGTGATTGGTTCCAACTGAGCTTAAAGGAGGGCTTTACGGTCTTTCGTGACGCGGAATTCTCCAGCGATATGAACTCCCGAGCAGTCAAACGTATTGAAGATGTTGGGGTTATGCGAGCGGTTCAATTTGCCGAAGATGCTAGCCCGCTGGCGCACCCTGTGCGACCGAGTAGCTATTTGGAAATTTCTAATTTCTATACCGTTACCATCTATGAGAAGGGCGCTGAAGTTGTGCGCATGTATCAAACGCTTTTGGGCGAGTCGAACTTTCGCAAAGCCACAGATCTGTATTTCGATCGTCACGATGGCACTGCTGCCACCACAGACGACTTCGCTCAGGCCATGGAAGAGGTCGGTAATATTGATTTGTCGCAATTTAAGCGCTGGTACGAGCAAGCGGGTACCCCGCATCTTGCGGTAAAAGAATCATTTGCTGAGGGCTCGTTAACCTTAACGATCAAACAAAGCTGCCCGGATACGCCCAATCAAATTGGCAAGAAACCTTTTCACATGCCGATTTTAATGGGTTTGGTTGGTGCTAGTGGTGAAAGTGTTGAGCTGCAAAACCTAACAATTACAAGCGCGGCGGATTTTGCAATTCGTCATGCAGGTGAGTCTTTATTGTTAGAAATACGAGATGAGATTACTGAAATCAAATTTTCAGGCCTAAGTGCTGGCGCTGCAAAACCAGTAGTGAGTTTCTTACGTGAGTTCTCGGCGCCGGTAAAAGTCTCGCATGAGCGAGCAGACAGTGAACTAGCATTTTTGGTAGAAAATGATCGTGATGGTTTTGTCCGCTGGGACGCATTGCAGACTCTTTGGGTCAAGCATTTTGATGACAAACAAAATCTCAATGGTGCTGACCCCATTCAGACCCTTGCTCAAGTAGCCAAAGATGCAATTGAGTTAACCAATGCGGAAGAACAATTGTTTGCTAGCACTATGCTCCTGGTGCCAAACGAAAACTATTTGTTTGAACAAATTGCGGCTTTTGAAGTGGATACTTTGCTTGATGCAAGAGAGGCCGCGCTAAGTAGTGCGGCTACTCAGCACAGCGATGTATGGGCGCAACTTTGTGACCGCTACAAGCCAAATGGTGCATATGCACCAAATGCGGCGGGTATGGCCCAACGCGGTCTTTACAGTGTTGCCTTTGCCTTGCACGTGAGGACGCTATCCGGCGAGGCCTTAGAGAGCGCTTTGCGCGAGCGATATTTTGGCGCAGACAATTTGTCCGACCGTAGATCTGCGCTGGGTATCATCACGCGTAATCCAATGCTCGGCCAAGAGTTTAGAAACGAAATTTTGCAGCACTTTTTCCAACAGTGGCAAGATCAGGCCTTGGTAATTGATCTTTGGTTTAACTTACAAGCGCAAAGCCCAGTTTATGATATTGCGGCACTGGAAAAACTGGTTAGCCATCCTAGTTTTGATATGAAAAACCCTAATCGAGCGCGTTCGGTTTACGGTGTTTTTGCCATGTTGAACAACCGCCGGTTCCATGCGTTGGATGGTTCTGGCTATGAATTTATGGGGCAAGCAGTGGCTAAGTTAGATGAGTTAAACCCGCAAATTGCGTCTCGTCTAGCAACGCCATTGGCAAGGTTTGGTCGTTATGACAACAAGCGTCAAGGGTTGATGCGAGGTGTTTTAGAGGACTTGTCGCGGCGACAAGACCTCTCTAAAGATCTCTATGAAATCGTTTCCAAGAGCTTGGCGTAGAACTCTAATACCAGAGTTTAATGTTGCGGGTACAGTTCGGGTAGGTGTGGGGGTTGTGTTGTTTGCTTGGCGTTGAGGTGGGCTATTGCTTGCTCACCTAGCTCAGTTAACTCATGCCTCCAATTTACTGGTACTGTTGCGTCAGAATATTTGGCCGAGTCCAGTGCATCTGCGTAAGCTTTTGCTGCTGCTGAGCTGTGCACAAATTGCTGCCAACTCTCACCCAGCGACGTATTGAAATATACCCGCAGATAGTTTTGTAGGGTACTTCGAATCAACATCAGATCTTCGTTTTTAACAGCAGCATTATAAGTGCTCATGGTTTTAGTCAGCTGACTGTTCCGGGATGCGGGGGCTTTGTCCCGATTCACCCCAACAAACAAGCGCCATAACGCCACCGCAAATAACAGTCCGAGCAGAATTTTGCCTAATTTGTCTCGGTAATCTAGTTCTCGTTGCATTACTAGCGGTGTTGTTACAATTTGCACTGGTTGATTTTGCACGTCTGGGCTAATTGCTGAGGCTTCGGGTAACGCTACGCCGTAAACCGTGAGAACCGCCTGAGCAACACTGGTTTGTCGCACAACTTTGTTTTCAGTATCCCACCAATATACATCTATGCCCGGGAGTAAATGGCTGCCGGGAGTGATCGCAACAATGTCGCTAGATTCAATTCTGATACCCACTACAGTTGAGCCATTTATATCTTCTTCAATGAATGCGGGGCTTGGATATTGTTTGAATTTGCTCGCATCCAAATCGCCGAGTAGTGGTGGGGCTATGGCCCCGGTATTGCCGTATACATTGAGTTCTATCGTTCTTTGCAAATTTTCGCCCACGCCAATATTTTTTCCATTGGCTGCGGAATTACTCGCGCCAAAGTTTTGCTCAAGGGTTAAATCTAAGGCGGGCAGCCAGGGTTGATCTTTAGGGAACTCATTTGGAATGGGCAGTACATTAATCTGTTGGCTCTGCGTGCTCACGCGTACAGCCTTACGCGCCACTCTGCCACGATCTACTAAACGCACACTGGCCGATAATTGAATGGGCGGAATGACCAAGGCACCACTGCTTTGTGGAAAAACCGCATAGCGTTGTTCAATGACGCCATAAGATTTGCCATTGCGTTTGCTTATGGTATTTCTATTCTCACCAAGGGTTATCACCAATGCGTCGTCAATTTCCGGTGCCCCAGGCTGTCCGCCATAGAGTTGTACGCCATCCATGTAAAATAGTTTTCTTGTCATCAGCAACTGGCTCTGAACATAGACTTCCGTCGTAGAAAACTCTTGTTCGTAGAATATTAGGGCAGCTATTTTTGCGCGTGTGCTGTTGGTGAGTTTGCGCACTTCTAGGCGCATGGCTTTGCTGCGCTCGTTACCTACCCTAATAGGCGGAATGGTTAGCGTCCCAGCACGCTTGGGCTGTAGCGTTATTTGGTAATCAACCCAACTTTCAGCTTTACCGTTTATGTACTGGTATTGACTGTTCGTATTGGTGCCCATGACATGAAAGTCTCTTTCCAATATCGTCAAATCTAACGTCTCGCTTTGCCGTGTGCCCACGTGCCTTATCGCTAGTCTAACGGATTCTAACTCCTCGATGGTCTCGTCAGAGAGTAAACTAATAACTTCTGCCTGGCTTACTACTGCGCCAAGGGTCATAACGACAGCAAAAAATGCCTGCAGCATTAGCTTGTGTAGTTTTTTTATGTGGGCCAGTGGGCGCCGCTTAGATACTGCCTTAGGGTAGAAATAGACATAGAAATAGACATGGAAATAGGCCAAGGCTTGTGAGGCGCAGTAACTCACCATATTTGCTCACCTTGCTGGTTGCTATAGTCGCCCTGGCGCAGTCGCTGCTTGGTCTCGTATTGGAACTTGCGTTTCAACAAGCCGCCTGGGTTATCGGGTACTCGACGCAACCATTGTTCTAATGCCTCTTGCTTCTCATCCCTGTTGGCTTCGCTTTCTTGTTGTTCGCTTTGGCTTTCTTGTTGCTGTTCTTGGTCTGACTGCTGTTCTGGATTCTCTGCTGCGCTTTCTTTTTGCTGTTCGGAGGACGCCTGCTGTTGATCTTGGTCGCTGTCAGAACTGTCGCTGGAGTCCTGGCCCTCTTGACTCTGTTGTTCTTCTTCGCCTTCCTTTTGCTGCTCTTGTTCCTGTTGCTGTTGTTGCTCTTTGAGTTGTTCTACAAGGTCTTTGTTAAAACTAGCATCTTCGTCATTGGGATTTATCTCTAGAGCTTGTTCATACTCAGCAATGGCTTTGTCGTATTGGCCTAGGTGGGCTAGGGCGTTAGCTTTGTTGTAGGCGGCGTTGAACGCGTGCACGTCCTTCTTGCCGATGGGCTTTGCAGAGTCTGTTGTTGCGCCAAAGCCATTCAAAGCACTTTGCCAATCACCATTTTTATAATCGGCTACTGCCTTCCATTGAGGGTCGGTAAAGAGTTTTGCCGCAGTGGCAGTATCGCCTTTGGCCAGTGCTTGGTAGCCGCGCTGATCATCTCTTTGCCACGCACCCTGCCACACATCTGCTAGTTTCTGAGTGACCGAAAGACCTTGTGAATCTTCCAGCGACTGGTTTGTGGCTGGGACGACACTGGTTTGGGCGTGTGAAGGCACTGGCGTAAGTTGCAGCGCCAGAGCCAGAGGTACACAGGCCAGTATGCCGCGCCTAAAACCAATTAGAAGTAATGGCAATAAAAGTAGGCTTGCCCAATGACCTTGGTCAGCCCATGTGTCGAACTCGCGCTCAACTTTTATGGAAGCGTCTTCAGTTGGTAGGGAAGTGGATAGCACTCTGGATATGTCCTGCTCACCAATGCTCATGCGTGCGTAGCGGCCGAAACTTTGATTAGCAACCTGTACCAAGTTGTCTTCTTCAAGGCGAACGATAACGGCTTCGTTAGCTGGGTTTTTTATATACCTGCGGGTTTCGCCTGGCAGGTCTATGGGAATAGGGGCGCCTTGGGGTGTGCCAACGCCGATGACAGATATCGGAAAAGCTGAATTACGGTACTTGCTGACCTTGCCGATGTCTTCAATGCCATCACTGAGAATAAGCACGCGACCTTCTTGCATACCGGCATTAGAAAATAGTTCCACTGCCAATGACATAGCGTGCTCTGGATTGCTGCCAAAGACCGGCATCATTGTCGGGTTCAGTGCAACTAGGAGGTTTTCTATGGTGGCGTTGTCGTCGGTTAACGGCACCACGCTATGGGCATCTCCCGCATAGGCAATAAGCCCAGTCAGGCCTTCGTTACGTAGTCGTAGGATATCAATGACTTTTTGTTTTGCTTTAACCATGCGGGAAGGTTGTATGTCTTCTGCAAGCATGGACAAAGATAGATCTAAAACAATTACCAATGCGTCATTTTTTTGTTCGACGTTCTGTGGCAGTTTCTCCCAAGTGGGTCCAGCAAGGCCAATGATGCTGATTGTTAGCGCAAAAAGTATTACCGCTTTAAGCCATGTGCCCGAAGTGTTGCCGTTGTCTTCTATGAGTACCGAAAGTAGTTCGCTATTTATTGCACTTAGCCACTTAGAGCGGCCACGAGTTTGTTTTATCCAGAAGTGCACCAGAGCTGCCAAGGGCAGAAATGCGAATAAACACAGCGGGCGTAGAAACTGAAATTCATCAAACACGAGATGTCTCCCGGCCAATGAGTAGTTCTAACGCCAAAAGTAAAGACAGCAACACAATACTTAATCCCAAGGGCCAGTAGAATAAGGCCTGCACAGGCCGGTAGACCTCAGATTCTTGCTCTACCGGTTCTAGTTCATCGATGATGGCATAGATTTGTATCAACGCCTGTGGGTCTCTGGCGCGGAAATATTTGCCCCCAGTGACATCAGCAATGCCTTTCAGGGTGTCTTCATCTAGATCTGCAGAAGGGTTGGTGACGCGGCCACCTAGGGTGCCAAAAATACCCGGCATGCGCATTTCATCTGCGCCGACGCCGACGGTATAAATTTTTATGCCGTCTCTGGCAGCTAACTCAGCGGCAACTTTGGGCTCAACCTCACCGACATTGTTAGCGCCGTCAGTAAGTAAAATTAAGACTTTTTCTTCGTTGGGTCTTTTGCGTAGGCGTTTTACCGCTAAGCCTATGGCGTCGCCAATGGCCGTTTTGCCGCCAGCAATGCCCACTGGGGCCTCTATCAATAGGCGGTTGACGCTCTTTAGGTCAAAGGTCAGCGGTGCTTGCAGGTAGGCGCTGGTACCGAATAAAACCAAACCGATATGGTCGCCGTTACGCGCTTCAACAAACTTGGCGATAACCGCTTTAACCACCGATAGTCGGTCGATAAAGTCGCCTTGGACCTGCATATCTTCAGTACCCATACTGCCAGAGATATCTACGGCTAACATGAGGTCTCGGCCAGATGCAGGCAATGAAACAGCCTCTCCGGTAAGTTGTGGTCTTGCCGCAGCACTGACAAGAAAAACCCAGGCTAAGCCAAGGAGAGTAATTTTCCACAAACGACGAGCGGGTTCGCCAGAGCTGGCCGTTGTAACGCTGGAAAAATCTCCCAAACTTGGCACTGTAAGTGCGGCTTCGGCTCTTTGACTTTGCGGCAACAACAAGCGCACCAATATGGGTAAGGGTAACGCCCAAAATGCCCAAGGCCATATCCACTCAATCATGGGCCGAACCCTGCTGATCTGTTGGCGCGCTGTTTAGCGGGGATTCATTTTGACTGAGATGTAGTTTGGTCTTCGTCGGGTGTACTTTGGCCATGAGGGCGACTAACAGTTGTTTAAGTTTTGCGATGTCTGCAGTACTGGTGGGGTTAAATCGCTGCAAGCCTAGTATTTGCCCTGGACCTTGGGTGAAATCACTGCTGGCGGCTATTTTGTCCAGCGCTTCGAGCCAGTGGGTACTCGATGCTTTGGCTAAAGAATTAACGCCCAGGGCCACAACTAACAGGCGTTTTAACAGGGTGTTACTGGCATGGACTAAGGCGATATCAGTTAGGTTGCCTGAACTGTGTTCATCGAAGAGTTCTTGCATCAATTGTTTCACGGCTCTAATTGGGCGCCGCGCGCGATAGGCTTGAACCATTAGATACACAAGCGCAATGAGTCCTGCCAAGGTTAAAGCCGCAACAATCCACCAACCAAAGGCCAGTGGCCACCAGTCGGGTTCGAGTGGCAATCTAATGTCTCTGAGTTGCGCTAACGGGTCGTTATTCATCTATACCCAACTTAAATGATCCCAGTTGGGATCCTCTGTACTCAAAGCCATATAAGTCATTGACTCATGGCGGCATAGATCTTTCAGCGTTTGGCAGCGCGCGGCAAACTCAGCTGCATATTCTGCACGCAAGTTTTCTTTGCCAGAATAAAACTGCAATCGTTGATTGCCATCAGTAATCACATAATGGTCAGCAGGGGGTAGTTCTCGATCTAATGGATCTTGAATGTGCAGGGCGATGACTTGGTTGCCTCGGGCCAGCTGCTTAATTTGCTCCGACCACTGGGTAAGATCACCGCTGAAGTCACTGATGATGAAAATTCTATAATTGCTCTGGGTTAGCCGTCTTAATTGCTCCAGGCCGACAAATTTACTTGTTTGTGTATCTGTAAAAGGTGCGCGCTTCAATGCCTGATTGGCGGTCGCTACTTGGTTTAGTAATCTACCTATTGCACGACTAGTGCGAAATGGTCGGTACAGGGTTTGTTCCTGATTGCCTATGACTATGCCGCCTACGCGGTCACCTGCTGCTAAAGTTTGCCAAGCAATTCTACCGGCTAGCTCCGCCGCAGCGACAGATTTTAGCCGTTGTTTAGAGCCAAAGAACATGTGTTGGCTTTGGTCAACAAAGAGCAAAGCAGGGCGTTCTCTTTCTTCACTAAAGAGTTTGGTATGGGGTTTGTTTTTACGTGCGGTCACCCGCCAATCTATGGCGCGGATATCATCGCCAGGCTGGTAGGCCCGCACCTCAGCAAAATCTATCCCGCGGCCTTTAATTTTGGAAAGTTTAATGCCAGATTGACTGCCCATGACTTTAGCCACTCGGCCCTGGTTCGCGCGCACGCTTTTATGGCGCAATGCCAATAACTGTGGCAGTGATATATAGGCACCTTGAACCACATCTACGACTTTGCTTGTAGATGCCGTAGTGCGGGTACTGCCTAGAGATTGTCTTTGCGCGGCTTTGGACATCTAGTTTATGGCACAGGGACGAGGGTGATGAGGTCGTCAATGACCTGATCCGTTGTAATGCCTTGAGCGTCCGCATCAAAGGATAAAATGAGGCGGTGGCGTAGCACGTCGTGAGCCACACTTTGCACGTCTTCGGGTGTCACAAAGTCTCTGTTATTAAGCCAAGCCAAGGCGCGAGAACACATGTCCAGACCAATGGTGCCGCGGGGGCTGGCGCCGAACTCTAACCAAGGCTTGATGCGTTCGGGTGGATTGCGAGTAGCCATAATCAGTTCAACAATATAACGCTCTACCGGTTCTGCCATATGTAGTGCAAGCATTTCCTGGCGGGCGGTAAAGATATTTTGTTGGCTGATTAAGGTTTCTGCGGCAGCCACTGCGTGTGCATTTTCGTTGCGCACCAATTGCAGAATTTTGGTTTCGGCTTCTCTGTTTGGATAATCTACCAATACGTGCAGCAAGAACCGGTCTAGCTGGGCTTCTGGCAGCGGGTAGGTGCCTTCTTGTTCAATTGGATTCTGGGTTGCCATAACCATAAATAATTCAGGTAGTGCAAAAGTCTCACGACCAAAACTCACTTGCCGTTCCCCCATAGCTTCTAAAAGAGCTGATTGCACTTTTGCCGGTGCGCGATTGATCTCGTCGGTGAGTATAAGGTTGTGAAAAATAGGTCCGGGTTGAAAGTTAAAGGTGCCATCCTCTGGGCGGTAGATTTCTGTGCCAGTTACGTCACTTGGCAAAAGGTCTGGGGTGAATTGAATGCGCTGAAAATCGCCTTCTATGATGGCGGCTAGCTCTTTGATCACTCGAGTCTTGGCCAGACCCGGAGCGCCTTCCACAAGCAAATGACCACCGCATAGAAGTGCCATGATTAACCTGTCAATCAAAGCTTCTTGGCCAATGACTTTACCTGCGAGATAACTGCGGGCTTGGTTAATGGCGACGAATGGTGATTGGCTATCTGCGGTATTCATATCAAACCTAATAACTGACGAAGGCTCATTGTAGCGACCAAATTAGGAAGGTCCAGACAGAAACGTCTTTTCTATGATGAAAAGTGTTACGAAGGATTGCAGCTGTGGGGGTTCCTGCCGGGTGCTCAGGCCGCATAGATTTTTGTTTGGATTTTGCGAATGCATTGGGCCGCGTGCATTGGAGGCGTTACACTAAGCAGATGATGAAATTAGCGCAAAATATCCTCCTCAGCTTACCCCCGGAGCTGTCCCACAACCTAGCCATTAGCGGCCTCAACGCTATGGGCCAATTACCTGGGCAGATAACCCCTTTGCAAGGCCGGAAGGTCACGTTTTTGGGTCATGAACTAGCCAACCCAATTGGTTTGGCTGCTGGTCTGGATAAAGATGCCCAAGCGGTACTCGGTCTGGCAAAAGTAGGTTTTGGCTTTGTCGAGGTCGGCACTGTGACGCCCAAAGCGCAGCCCGGCAACCCTAAGCCACGGTTGTTTAGATTAAAAGAACACCAAGCCTTGATCAATCGCATGGGCTTTAATAATCAGGGCGTCGAGGCTATGGCCGGGCGTCTTGAGCACGTCAGGCAGAGTGGGCGAGTAAGCCATACGCTAATTGGCGTCAATTTGGGTAAGAATAAAGACACCCCTCTCGAGGAGGCAACCCAAGACTACCTTATAAGTATGACTCGGCTTTACTCGCTGGCCGACTATTTTACCCTCAACCTATCATCCCCGAATACGCCGGGGCTGCGCCAGCTACAACACGGTGGCGCATTGGCCGAGTTGCTCGGTCGAGTCAAAGAGGCACAACAAAAACTCGCTAATGGTCGCTCAGTGGTACCAGTTTTGCTCAAGGTGGCGCCAGATTTAGATGACGAAGATATCGAGAGTATTGCCGCGCAACTGGTTATGTCCGAGCTCGAGGGGTTAATAGCCACCAATACCACGTTAGAGCGTGGGGCGGTTGAGCGTCATGTGCATGGGCAAGAGGCAGGGGGCTTAAGTGGTGCACCGTTGACACTAAAGAGCGCTGAAGTGGTGAAAAAGTTCCGTATTAAACTGCCCGCTAACATGCCCATTGTTGGGGTTGGTGGCATATCGGATCCAGAAAGCGCTCAGGCAATGTTAGCAGCAGGGGCTGATGTGTTACAAATATACTCATCATTCATATATAAAGGCCCTAATTTGGTGCAAAAATTGGTAGCAGGCACATCTAAGATTAGTTAGTGCGAAAAAATGTGATCGATATGCACGATTATGTGGCGTTTTTATTGCCCTTTCTATTAAATAGCCCCATTGATAAATCGTGATGGGGATATTTGATGAAATTTTTCGCTTTAATGGTGGGATTACTTTGTAGCGTACCCGCTTATGCAGACGGCATTGACGGAGCTGATACTGCTTGGATTATGACTGCAACGGCATTAGTGCTGATGATGACTATTCCAGGTCTATCGCTTTTCTATGCTGGCTTGGTTCGCACCAAGAACGTGCTTAGCGTGTTAATGCAGTGCTTTACGATTACCTGTGTCATGTCCATTTTATGGATGGTAATCGGTTATTCCTTAGCCTTTGGTGACGGCGGTTCGATGAACGCATTTATTGGCGGTACAGGTAATTTCATGCTCGGCGCCATTGGCCAAGAAACGTCCTCCGGCACAATCCCGGAAAGCGTCTTCGCGTTATTTCAAATGACTTTTGCAGTTATCACCCCAGCCTTGATCGTTGGTGGCTTTGCCGAGCGCATGCGTTTTTCCGCCGTTGTGCTGTTCAGTGCGGCTTGGTTAATTCTAGTCTATGCACCCATTTGCCATTGGGTCTGGGGTGGCGGCTGGTTGTCTGACCTAGGGGTTATGGATTTTGCTGGTGGTATCGTAGTTCACGTGACCGCCGGTGTAGCTGCACTGGTTGCAGCTGTGGTTTTGGGTAACCGTAAAGGTTTCCCAACTCAGCCGATGCCGCCACATAACATGACCTTGACCATTACTGGTGCTGGCATGCTCTGGGTTGGTTGGTTTGGTTTTAATGGCGGCAGTGCGCTCTCGGCCAACGGTGATGCTGGCATGGCCATGTTAGTCACTCATATTTCTGCTGCTATGGGCGCGTGTACTTGGATGCTTTTGGAACGCATTAAGTATGGTAAAGCCTCTGCACTGGGTGCGGTAACTGGCATGGTTGCAGGCCTTGGTACCATTACCCCTGCTTCTGGCTTCGTTGGACCCGGTGGCGCGCTAATTATTGGCTTAAGTGCCGGTATTGTCTGTTTCTATGCTACCGGCTACATCAAGCGCACATTGAAAATTGATGACTCTCTGGACGTTTTCCCCGTTCACGGTGTTGGCGGCATTTTAGGTACTTTGTTAACGGGTATATTTGCCAGTAACGCATTGGGCGTTTTTGGTGGCCAAGAAGAAATCAGCATTAGTGCTCAAGTGCAGGTCCAAGCGATTGGAATTGCAGCAGCAATTGTTTATACCGCAGTTGTGACCTATGCAATTCTTAAGCTTACTGACGTGCTTGTCGGCAACAGAGTCAGTGAAGAGGATGAGCAAGAAGGTCTAGATTTGGTGGCCCATAACGAGCGTGGTTACGATCTGTAAGCAGCTCGCTTGTCGGTGGGCTGTTACCGATAACGCCCACTGAATTTATAAGGTTGTTGAGCTAGAAGCTGAGCAACCTTACTTGCCAGATTGTCCGCGCTTAAAGGCTCTGACGACCAGGTGCTCAATCAGGGCGTCGAAATCGTAGCCTATGGCGCCTGCGCCTTCCGGATACAAGCTTACTGGTGTCATACCTGGTAGCGCATTGACCTCAAGCAGAACTATTTGGTTTGTATCAGTAAGTATAAAGTCTGATCTGGAAAGGTCTCTAAGGCCCAGTGCTTTATGTGCCTGTAGCGCCGTATGCTGCAACTGCTGAGTTAGTTCATCAGACACCTGTGCGGGCATAACGTGACTGCTTTGACCGGGCGTATAGCGATTGTGGTAGTCGTACCACTCGTTTTCCGCCGTACAAATTTCAATTACTGGATGGGCTTTGGTACCCTCGTCGGTTTCTAACACGCCCACAGTGACTTCTTTGCCAACTACAAATGGCTCCACTAAGCAGCGTCCAAAGGCCAAGGATTGCTCTAAAGCTGCGGCTATGTCGCCGCCATTAGGCAGCAGTTGCACACCCAATGCCGAACCTTGGTTTAGCGGCTTGATAGCGACACACGGCCCTAATAATTGCTCTATCTCTATAGCCGCAGCCTCAAGGTTCGCGCCAGGTTGCACAATATAGTCGTCGATTATCGGTAATCCGTGGCGCTTGAATATACTTTTGGCCACAGCCTTATCCATTGCCATAGCGCTACCGCGGACGTCGCTACCGACGTAACACAGTTCAAGCATTTCTAGTAAACCTTGGACGGTGCCATCTTCTCCAGGTGGCCCGTGAAGGGCAGGAAAGACGACGTCGGGCTGAATTTTCAGTAGCTCAGATGTACAGTTTTTATTTAGTTCGACAACTTCCACCTGAAAGCCCGTATGCATAAGAGCGAGTTTTACTTGGGCCGCAGATTGTCGAGACACTTCGGCTTCTGCTGACGAACCACCGGCAAGCACAACGACATTTAATCTTCTATTTTGCATAAGTCTTATGGCTTTAATGAGTTGCGCGTGTCGACAATGCACCAGCGTTCATGGTCGCGCCAACTACCGTTAATAAACAAAAATCCTTTGGATAGACCTTCACAGGTAAATCCGCAGGCATCGACTAATGCCTGTGAACGAGTATTTTCTGGCTGAATATTAGCTTCCAAACGATGCAATCCCATAGTCGAAAAGGCGAATTTAATCAGCTGTAAAAGCCCACGGCGCATATAGCCATGGCCTTCATAACATGCACCCACATAGTAACCCAACGAAGCACTTTGAAACGTGCCGTGAACAATATGGTTAACATTGATTAGACCAACAATGTTCTCATCGCTGCGACGACAGATGGCAAACCCTTCGAAATCGTCCTGACGAATGCGCTGCATATACATTTTAAACAGCAGAGACGAAGAGGGTGACTGTATCCATGGTTGATGTAGCTCTACGCTGTCGCGCATTAGTCGCACAACTTCCAGTTCGTCGCGTGACATAACTCTTCTAAGAAAGATTTCATTATCAGCTTCCATAAGAGTCTCTAAAGTGGTGCAACAAAATTTCCCAAAGCGTTGAGGGGATAATAGCCAAACCCAATGTGGTTGGAATAATAGGGTGAATAGATCCGTTTACGGTGAATGGCCATAGGCCGGACCATAGTTCAGGTGATAGCCCAGACAGATCAAAATTGATGACCTGCCAGGTCAAAATTCCCAATGTCAGTAGGGCAAATCCTAAAGTGAGTATCAGATGTCTAATGAATTGCTGCATTGCTGGATTATTTGGCCAAGTTTCAGAACTAGAGGTTAAAGTTTAGTGGGTATGACCCGTGGTTGACAAAAGTTTTGCGAAAATAATTTGCGCCACGCATCGGCCTCACTCAGGTGCTAAAAGTGGCTTGGTTTAAGATATAGGCGCCGCCGCGATAATCTAGCCAAGCTTGCGCAAACTCACGTAGCTTATAGCGCCGCCTGACCTCACCTGAAGTTGGCCCGGCTGGATCCATAACCAGCACTGTGGGTTGTTCTGGGTCGCTGACATCAATGCCATAAAGGAGCACCAAGTGGCCGGCTGATTGTTCTAAAGGCGCGCCTGTAAGGGTGTCTTTTTTGAAGCGGATACTGCATACAATAAACCACCGCTTAGCGAGAATTTCAGCCACAGACTCCCAAGACGCTAACGATTCAACGGCGCCAACTAAATTGCGTGTATTGGCCGCATAAACTGCTAACGGCCATTTGCCATAGGCTTTGGTAGCAGGGTCGTAGCAATCGTCAACTATCTGTGCAAAAGCCATTTTGCCAGTGAGTGAGGCATGGACCATTGCCAGTGAGGTTGGTGAACATATTCGGTTGCGCAAATTAGCCTCAGCGCTCATTTGACTAATCGCTCTGGGCGGGTCCTGCAGGACGCTCTTTGTTGCGCTGAAAGTGGTGGTCAGAGAAATCTCGCGGATGCTCAGTGCTAAAATATAATTGCTCGGTGCTTGGACAGATTGAACGGTGATAACCAGCCCAATATCTAGTAACTCGGATTCGCTATGCCAGCAATCTATTTGTGCGCTGACAGCCATAAGATCTGCGCATTTTTCAGGCCAGTTGACTAAATTTTCAGCCGCAGTTAATAGTGGATTAAGTCGATTTGACTGTCCCGTTGTGGCGTCTACTAGTGCCACCTGATACTGGTAATCGCCGCCTAGCATAGAGAAGCTCGGCACAATGATGTGTCCGCAGGGTACTTCCGGAAGCGCTATTGATGCGCGCCATAAAGAGCCGACTAGTGCGCCATCAATATTTGTTATAGGCGACCAGTTTGCCGCGCCGTCGATGCGCAGTGGATAGGCATCCTCGTCTGGGTTGTCAGCTAGTCGGTGTGCGTAGTACATGCCAAGATATTACCTTGCTGGTGTGCGAATAACACCTGAGGAACAGTCATGGTGGGCTAGAATATGCTCCAGAATGTAGAACAGCAGACCAAGCTAGACACAATCATCGCTTTTGCTCGTTGAAAACTGGTTTTTAGACACTGGTTCTTAGACACTGGTTCTTAGACATAGGCCATGGCAACATCCTCGTCTCCTCTTTAGCCCTGCGAAATTCCCTATGACCAGTATTACCCTCTATATGACCGAACACTGTGCTTTATGTGATGAGGTGTTGGATATGCTGTTTGCTGTGCCTGCGATGCAAGGAATTACATTGCACACCGTTGATATTGCGTTAGATGATGCTTTGGTTGAAAAGTATGCTCTGCGCATACCGGTGTTGAAAGCTAATGATGCCGAGTTAGCGGCGCCCATCGATACAGCAACCCTGCAAACGTGGTTGCAGAATAATTGTAGTTAGTGGGTGATTTTTGCGCAGTTACAGCGCGACTAGTTTGCTTTCAGTGGATAAAGTTGAACAACAACTTTGCGTTATTGGTCGACGCCAGAGCAATTTCCTCTGCGCTTTCCTGGCGATGCTTGGCTATCTCTTGGACAACCCATGTCAGTAATGCAGGTTCGTTGCGTTTTTTCCATTTAGCGGCTATGCCATGCTCTGCAGCAAACCCTAATGGCGCATTTTGTGGCCATAAAAACGGCGCATCGGTTTCTACGAGCAATTTGTCCAACGGTATTTGCTTGACCATGGAACGTAATTTTTCACCGCGTTTTTGATCACATATCCAACCGGTGATGCCAATATAAAAACCTGCTTCCACGTAGTCGTTAAGCTCCTCTTCACTGCCGGTAAAGCAGTGGATTACTGTGGCTGGCAGTTTAGTCCGGGTAAGTAATTTTAATACCTGTCCTTGGCTTTCGCGGTCGTGAACAAAGAGGGGTTTGTTGACTTCTTTTGCTACCTCAATTTGCTCTCGGAATGCCCGCAACTGCTCTTCTTGTGTGGAGAAGTTGCGCTTAAAGTCTAAACCACATTCACCAATTGCACTTACCCAGGGGCTACTAGCCAATTCTATCAGTTGCGATTGACTGGTATCGTTCCACGTATTGGCATCGTGAGGGTGGACGCCAGCTGTGGTGCGATACTGAAGGTTTGTTGCAACAATCGGTTGGCTGCACAGCGCTATATTGGCGTCGACCATCTGCAGATCTGTAGAGCACAGTAGAATGCCTTCAATGCCTGCCGCTTGGGCACGCACAAGCACCAGTTCTGGATCTGCTTGTAATTGCCGATTAAGAAAATTTACGCATATATCAATCATGGTATTAAAGGCACTATTTAGTGGGCATTAGTTACAAGCATTAGTTACAAGCATTCTTTAGACGCGTTTTTTGCAAGGGCTTTTATAAGTGCTTTTTATAAGAACCTTTTACAAGCGCTTTTCATAAGAGTCTTTCATAAGAGTCTTCGATAAGGGTCTTTGATAAAGACTATGGCAGCGCCGTTGGTTAGCAGCTACTAGCAGCTACTAGCAACTACTAGCAGTTAGCGGCGTGCTACGGTTTTTTCAGCGTCTTGCAAAATCGCTACGGGGCTGCCCAAGAGGCTGGCATAAACGACATTAAAAGCGAGAACATTTTTCACGTAATTGCGTGTCTCCTTAAACGGTATGGACTCAATCCAAGTGTCTATGGCCATACCCTCATTACCCTTAATCCAACGGTCTATTCTATGTTCGCCGGCGTTGTATGCGGCAATGGCGAGGGGCCGTTGGCCGTTGTAGCGCTGGATTAACCAAGCTAAATGGTAGCTACCTAAGGCTATGTTCTTGGCTGGCGTTTTAAGGTCTCCTGGGCCAACTTTAGGTAACTTAGCGCGCCGAGCGGCGAGGTTTGCTGTTGCCGGCATGAGCTGCATCAAACCCTGTGCTCCGGCACTAGAGCTTACTGTGGGCTGAAAGGCGGATTCTTGCCTAACAATTGCTCTGAGCAAACTGGAGGGTGTATTGTTTTTATGGCTTGCTGCATTAAATAGTGGTGTAAAAGCCAAGGGAAACCTGAGGCTAAGGTCGTCAAAGACCTCTGCCGTATTTGCTGTTTGAATAGCCAAAAAAAGCTGGCCCATTTCTAGCGCTAAGTGAGCCAGTTGCTGTAGTTGCTCTGAAGTCATGGTTTTCTTTGCTTGATACCATTCTCTGCGACCGTTCAAATTATCGCCCACAGCAAACAATTCAACGGCCCGCATAACGTCGCTGCGTGTTCTGAGTTTGTTCAGGCCAGAGGCAATAGCAGCGGTTGATGGTTGCGCGTTTAGCTGCGCCGATTGGCCCAATTTTTGGGCCGCAAGAAAGCCGTAATACTGGCGCTCTTGAGCAAGGCGACTAAGTATATCTTGGCTCAACTGGGCCTCTGCGCTGTTCGCTTTAGCGGTCATTTCAAGTGACTTAGCTAGCCAGTACTGCCAGCGTAATTTGCTTCTTTCGGCTGGGTCTAGGCGACTAATCCAATATCTCAACTCGTGCCAGCTTGTGTTCTTTAGGGCTGCCTCAGCAAGACCATCAATGGCGTAGGATGAAGTGATGGATGAGCGGGTTTGCTCGGTTGGGAATTTATCTTTCAGCCCAAGGCCGACCAAAATTCTTTCCTCAATACTGTTCTTCGCGGATGCAGTGAAACTATGGGATTTTGCATACTTAGCCCATGCAATTGCACTTTTTTCGGGCTGCTTTTTGCTCAGTTTAATCAAACCATGCTGGATAACTTGGCGGTATTTTTTATTGTCTTTACTAAAACTTGCAAGACGTGTGACTTTAATCGGCTGCGTGTGGACTAAATAGTAGGCGTCAGCGGCGCTTTTTCGTTGGCCGGAGAAAAAACGCAGTAAATAACGTGCGAGGATGCGTTGATTGTTCTGAATTGCGGCGTGCAAGCGTTGCCACGCAACATCTTCTGTAAATCTTGAGGTGGTTCGCCAAGTTGCAAAAAGAGGATCGCAAGCCTTAGGTTGTGAGGTTGGCGAAATCCATAACGCAGTAGTTTGGTCAAGGGCTTGAGTTTTACGCCCGGTTGCGTAAAGGGCTCTCAGGTAATAGCACTGCAATTCGGTGCTTTTGGACCCTTGGTAGTATTTGAGGAATGTCTTCCAACGACGCTTTGCAGCTTGTTTTTTCAGCCACCGGTTGAGCATTAGTGGGCTTACTGGTAATTGCGCATAGTCGGTAACAAATTGTTCTATTTTTTTACCACCGACATGATTCAGTCGAACGCGCAGCTTGTGATATTGCAGATACGGGTAGAGTGGATAATCTTCCAAGCGCTGGGCTAGTTGGTCGGCTTGGGTAGTTTTCCCTGCTGAGTATTTCTCTACAGCTGTCTGGTAGTTGGCACGCTGCGCAAATAAATTGTTTTGTTCAGCTGCTGTGCTGTATGCAGATAACCCGCAGATCAGGCCACACAAGAGCAAGCGTAAATTGCGTCTTTGGTTGCCCTTCATTGCTTCTTTGCGCCGTTGTTACTCAATGGCCCTGCGGCCAAAAAAACTTCTAAGTTGAGAACCATAATTACTACTAATCTATGCAAGGTGCTCGGTATTGTGTAATCACATTACCGCTAAAATGGTTGTTTGAAACTTTACTGTTCGGGATCTCTGACTCTAACCGCAAGTACGTCGCAGGGGGACCCATGCAGCACGCTATTGGCTGTGGAGCCCAGCAATAATGCAAGCCCGTGACGACCATGACTGCCAACGACAATTAGGTCCGCCTGGATTTCCTCGGCGAGCCTATGGATCTCACTTTCTGGCCTGCCAAAAATGAGGTGTTGATTGTCCTTTGGCACAGCAAGCTGGTTTGCAAACTCACTCAAATGAGATTTGGCTTGCTCTTGAATCTGTTCTTGCACCGAAGACATATCCATTGGAACATCGCCGCCATAAGCCAGACTGAGTGGCTCAATCACGTGGACTAAGTGGATTTGGCTATGTTCCTCTGCTAGGTCTAATGCGCGTTGCGCAACCTGGATCGATTCTTCTGTAAGATCGACCGCTAATACGATGGTTTGGTAACCTGACATTGCAATCTCCTTTCGGGTTTTCCAGACCATACAACCGATAGGGTGCCCTAACAACAGTGAGATTCGAATATGTCTTGGATTATTATTATTGGTGTTTTTATTTTGGCTGCAGGACCACTGTTCTATTTGATGCCAACAGCCAAAGATAAGCGTTTAACTGCATTGCGCTCCAATGCACGCCAGATGGGTTTTACCATTCAACTGGATTCATTGTTGAAATTAGACCCTAGCGCAGATGAAAGGGTTACTGCAGGCGCTCAAGCGCGCAGTACCAAGATCGAATGTTTGCGCTACCAACTGCCTATTGGGCAGACTTTAAACCACATCCCGCCACTTACCTTACAGCGTATTCCATCTCAGCCGACTATTCAGGTCACTGAGTTGATGAATGGCTGGGGATTACCCGAGGAAACGTCGAAAAGGGCTGATTCAGGGGCTCGCAGTGCAGTCAGTAATGCCACCAGCACTGCCGCCTGGCAACGCCAGGGCCAATTGCTTGAAACTATGCGGGCTTTATTGCTAGAAATGCCTGAAGACGTGTTGGGTATTGCCATTGATGGGCGCTGTGTTGGGGTTTTTTGGTTAGAGCGCTCAGGCAAACAGAATGTCGACAAAGCAGCCGCTAAGGCGTTCGTTGAGCCGCTGAGCATCATTCATACAAGCATGTGCAAAATTATCGAAAAAATAAAGACTCATCCCTGGGAAACAGACTAAATCGAGGGCTGATTTTGCTGCGATGCAGTACAGTTGCGAAACAATATTTGCATTTTATTAGTTGAGAATTCTTGACAGTGGGGCTGGGCTGGGCCTATAACTCGCACTTTCCACATCTCAGCGGTCGCAAATTGAATGATCTAATTTCATTCTATGAGCATGTTTTTTAAACTTCAGTTGTCGGGTGACGTACTTTTTTCGTTCACGGCAGCTTTAATCGGTATCTGGAAGTATATGGCAAGATCTCTTGTAATCGTCGAATCCCCAGCAAAAGCGAAAACGATTAATCGTTATTTGGGTAATGACTACATTGTCAAATCGAGTGTGGGTCACATTCGAGACTTGCCTGTCGGCGCCAAAGCCGTTGACCCTAAAGCGAGGGCTAAAGAGGCGCAGAAAACTAAAGCGCTGAGCCCAGAAAAAAAGGCAGCCTATAAAAAGAAGCGCTCACGTGAACAGTTGGTGCGCCGCATGGGTGTTAACCCGGACAAACAGTGGTCTGCGGAGTACGAGATACTACCCGGCAAAGAGAAAGTTGTTGAAGAATTGCGGCGCCTTGCTGCAAACGCGCCAGAAGTATATTTAGCCACAGATATGGACCGCGAAGGCGAGGCGATTGCCTGGCATTTGCGCGAGGCCATTGGCGGCGATGAAAGCCGCTATAGGCGTGTTGTTTTTAATGAAATTACCCGCAAAGCAATTCAGGCAGCCTTTGTTGATCCTGGCGAAATCGACATGGATCGAGTACATGCTCAGCAAGCGCGACGCTTTTTAGATCGGGTAGTAGGCTTTGAGTTATCACCGTTGCTTTGGTCAAAAGTTGCACGAGGCCTATCTGCTGGCCGTGTGCAAAGTGTGGCGGTACGTCTAATTGTCGAGCGTGAACGCGAAATTCGCGCCTTTATACCTGAAGAATATTGGGATCTCTTTGCCGATTTAACCCGCGAGGGTTCCGCAGAAGCACTGCGCTTTGAAGTTACCAAGCAAAATGGTCAAAACTTCCGCCCCAATGATGGCGCAACAACCCACGCGGCATTAGATCTGATGTCTGCTCAAACTTTTGTTGTAAGTAAGCGCGATGATCGGCCAACCCGCACCAAGCCTAATGCACCTTTTATAACATCTACCTTGCAGCAGGCTGCAAGCACTCGTATGAGCTTCTCAGTGAAGAAGACTATGACTATGGCGCAGCGCCTTTATGAGGCTGGCTACATCACGTATATGCGAACTGACTCTACAAATTTGAGTGCTGACGCGGTAGAAAGTTGTCGCGAATATATCAATAAAAACTTCGGTGCTGATTACTTACCCGAAGAGCCCAAGAAGTATTCGAGCAAAGGTGATGCGCAAGACGCTCACGAAGCCATTCGCCCCTCGAATGTCGGCACCAAACCAGAGCACATAGATGGTGTAGACCCTGATGCGGTGCGTTTGTACGAGCTCATCCGTAACCAGTTCATTGCCTGCCAAATGACCGAAGCTCGCTACCTGAGCACTAATATTAAAGTTGCCGCAGGAGAACTTGAGTTATCTGTGCGCGGCCGCATATTGCAGTTTGATGGCTTCACAAAAGTAATGGTGCCTGTTTCACGCAAGGATGAAGATTCTACGCTGCCTGATTTATACGAAGGTGAAGTTCTCGGGCACAAAGACTCAGAGGCCATACAGCACTTCACCAAGCCCACACCAAGGTTCGGTGAGGCCAGTTTAGTCAAAGAGCTAGAGAAGCAGGGGATTGGCAGACCTTCGACCTATGCCAGCATTATTTCCACCATTCAAGATAGAGGTTACGCGTCCCTCACCAATCGGCGTTTTTACGCTGAAAAAATTGGCGAGTTGGTCACCGATCGCTTGATGGAAAATTTTGAAAACCTAATGGACTATGGCTTTACTGCGAATATGGAGCAGGAGCTGGATAAAGTAGCCAAGGGCCAGGCTCAATGGGACCAAGTACTCGATGAGTTTTATGGTGATTTCAGTCAGAAGTTGGTGGGGGCCCAGGATCCAGACAACGGTATGCGCGCAAATTCGCCCACGGACACAGATATTGAGTGCCCTACATGTGAGCGCCATATGCAGATTCGTAACGGTTCAACAGGTGTCTTTTTGGGATGCTCTGGATACGGTCTGAAACCGAAAGAACGTTGCACCAAGACCGTCAACCTCATTCCCGGCGAAGAAGCTGTGGATGTTGATAAAGATGAAGAGGGCGAATCGAAACTACTGCGCAGACAGCGCAAATGCGACAAGTGCAATAGCACTATGCTCAGTCACCTTGTGGATGAAACTCGCAAGATGCACGTGTGCAGCAACAACCCAGACTGTGACAACTTTGCCATTGAAATGGGTACGTTCAAGATAAAAGGTTACGACGGACCCCTGTTAGAGTGCGATAAGTGCGGCAAAGAGATGCAGCTCAAGTCAGGTCGATTCGGTAAGTATTTTGGCTGCGTCGAATGCAAAAATACCCGCAAGTTACTGCGCAGTGGTGAGCCTGCGCCGCCTAAAGCAGATCCGGTTGCTATGCCCGAGCTGCAATGCGAAAAGGTGGAAGACCATTATCTGCTTAGAGACGGCGCTTCTGGGATATTCCTAGCCGCCAGCCAGTTTCCAAAAAACCGCGAAACCCGAGCGCCGAAAGTCATTGAAATTAAACCTCACGCCAATGAGCTAGACCCAAAGTTTCGCTATTTGCTTGATGCACCTGAGTTTGACCCGAAGGGTAACCCAGCAATAATTCGCTATAGCCGCAAGACTAAAGAGCAATATGTGCAGTCTGAGTTAGAAGGCAAGGCGTCAGGCTGGAGGGCTTATTACATTGAGCCTAAGTGGATAGAAGAAGGCGAACCTACCGCAAAGAAAAAGAAAGTTGCAGCAAAAAAGCCCGCTAAGAAACCGGCCAAAAAGAAAGCAGCCAAGGCCGACGAAGCGGAAGATTAGCGCTAAGTACAAGCACCAGAGCAAAACCTAGGTCAAAGGCGAAGCAGTGACGGCGGGGACTTCTTGCTTGTGGCTAGGTGCAAAGTAGGGCTAAGGGCATTGTTATAGGCTGGTTAATAGGCTGGTTAATAGGCTGGTTAATAGGCTGGTTAATAGGCTGGTTAATAGGCTGGTTAATAGGCGGGTTAATAGGCGGGTTGAAGGCGGGTTGATAGCCGGTGCCAGATCAATAGAAAGCCTGTGAAAGACCTATTGACCCCCTCTGTTGAACCCCTATCGAACCACCATCGAGTCACCTATATAGAATCACCTATCGAGTCACCTATCGAGTCACCTATCGAACCCCCTGTTGAACGATCTATTAAACAAATATAAATTGGAACGATCCATCGAAAGGTCAATTTAGGGGTCAATTTAGAGG
>Ga0114995_10000044_pt1 | contig 69931 bp, 53 predicted proteins | sample ArcticOcean_MG_C_11_FD_87038 | JGI IMG/M metagenome (GOLD analysis project Ga0114995, IMG submission 87038) | Marine microbial communities from western Arctic Ocean - ArcticOcean_MG_CB2_154 | ecosystem: Environmental > Aquatic > Marine > Oceanic | place: Arctic Ocean: Canada Basin | collected... | reverse complement strand
TTCTACTATGTACCAATACAATGGAATATCTTGGCTTGCTGTTGGTGCGACTACTGGCTGGGGCTTAACAGGAAATTCTGGCACAGATCAGAATTCTAATTTTATTGGAACTAGCGACAATCAGGGTCTAACCTTCAGAACAAATAATAATAATGTCTTTAGAATCACTACAAGAGGTCAACTTGAATATTTTAACGCAGAAGACAACTTAGCTATCGGAAATGCCTCTACTCTTAGCAGCTATGCTGTAAATACTTATACAACTGCTGGAAAAAATAATATAGGTATAGGCAACAATGTTTTAAAACTTATGAATCAAGGCTTTCGAAATATTGGTATTGGGAATAACGCTCTTTCTAATGTTACCTGGGGTTTTTATAATACTGCCATTGGTTATGATAGTCAAAAAGTATCTTCAGGAAATAGTAATGTTAGTGTTGGAGCAAAAACTCTTGCTAATAATACATCTGGAGGGGCTAACACTTCTGTTGGATACCTTTCAATGGTTTTCAACACTTCTGGAGTGGATAATGTTGCTTTGGGTTATTCAGCCTTGTATAATAATAAGACAGGACATTACAATGTTAGCATTGGAAATCTGTCGCTTCTTAATGCTGGAGTTGGTTCGTCTAACAATATAGGTTTAGGCCATAATGCTCAAGTTTCCGTTGCAGCCAATAGTAATCAGGTTAGAATAGGGGACGCCAATATTAGTCACGCGGCGACACAAGTGGCTTGGAGTATTACTTCCGATTTGCATTGGAAAGACAGTGTCGAGACTCTGTCTTATGGTTTAAATTTAATTAAAGAATTACGACCAGTGAGCTATTTAAGAAAAGGGGCATACGAGAGAAAAAGAGAAGTTGGTTTCATCGCTCAAGAATTAGATGTAACTTTAAGAAAAATAGGCTTTCACGATCAGGGATTTTTAACTAAAGAAGAGGGCGGACATTACGAAGTTCGCTACAATGATTTTATAGGAATTGCTATAAACGCCGTAAAAGAACAACAGCAAATTATAGAAAGCCAACAACAGACTAATGATAATCAACAAGAAGCTATAAAAGACCTTCAAAAAGAGATTTTAGCCATAAAAAAAGGAATGCTTTCTTTTAAAAAATAAGCTAAAATATTATCTATCTCTGTTACTCAAATTAAAACCAATTATTAAAGAAATTCTAGATCCAGTGTTGTAATCGTAATTAACATCCTTTTCTGTCTCTAGGTCGTAATACGAACCCTGTCTTTTAATTCCTGGTACAAATGCTAGATTAACGGGAATATTTAGTTTTCCTGATGTGAAGTTGTATCCTACAGCAGCAGCCATACTAACGCCTGCCAAAGATAAGTTAGGACCAATTGCAAATTCAAGCCCTTTTGAAGTTCTTGCTCCTATTAAAGAAGAAGCCGAAGGAAGGAACCTTCCTTTTTCCATTCCTGCAACTAACACAATCCACTCTACAATACCGACTACATCTCCTCCGTCGTCAGCAAATCTAGTTTCCCATTGCCATCCGTACTGAGATGTAATTGCAGTACCTGTACTTCCAAACATATTGTTGTTATCGAAATCAATTCCTTCATTAACTACGTCTGCAGCAGCTCCTTCTGTAATAAAGGTTGCTCCAACTCTAGGTCCAGTTAATCTTTCTATTTGAGCATTAGCGTTTAAAAACCCTAAGAATAATCCTATTATCAAAATTAATTTCATGATTTTTTTTTCAAATATAATCAATAATAATTGGTCAATAAGTTACTTTATTAATAGTTTCAATACACTGTAATTATAAAAGACTAATTTTGAAATTCTTAATTAAAACATAAAACAATGAAAAATTTAATTTTTATTCTGTTAACATTTCCTTTCTTTTCCTTGGCTCAAGATACGGACTGCATTGACTCTACAGCCATAGATCCGGACTGTATGTGTATTGAAATGTACGATCCTGTTTTAGGATGTAACGGAATAACTTACACTAACCAATGTTACGCCCAATGTGATGGAGTCCAGTTTTGGGAGTCTGTTAACCAGGGTGGAGGTGATGTTTGTGATCTTATTGAAGTTTCTATTTTGTCTTCAAATAATGAAGCAATAGTTTTTGAGTATGAAACATACTTTGATAGTGGTGTAGGTTTTGCATATGCTGGTTTTGTATTAATAGACGAAATGGGCGATACTGTTGCAGTTGAGACCATCGAAAATGCTAATAATGTATACGGAATATATGGCCAAATGCAAGAAATTCGAATGTTAGAATCTTATAATTTAGGATATGAGTTCCCTTTAGAAGCACAACTTCATTTAATAGAAGGATTTTTTGCTGGCAACCCAGAATCAGTTTGTTCTATTTCTATACAAATATTTCAAGGCCCTTCAGAAGGTGATACGTTAGAATTATCAGGTCAGTGGTATTCTAGCGGAGAAGATGAATATTTAGAGTTTGATGCAGATAGTATTCATTTATATACTTTTGATCAGGATCTTGAGTGTTACGACTTTTTATCACTAGCTTATCAAGCAAACGATTCTTTGATTTTTGTTCAGGGAGAAGAAGAAATGATGTCCTTGTTTTATTTTTTAAGCGAAACACAATTCTCTTTGATCTTTGAAGAGACATTAAATTATGTTCCCCAAGCATTCGATTCGTCTAACTTTGATGAATGTGAAGAGCAATCATTTGATTGCACACCTGATGGCTGTATTTCTTTAGCTAGCTCTGGAGGTGAGTTTGGAGATTTAGGAGAGTGTGAATTCGAATGTGTGCAAGAACAGTTTCAAAGCTGGAACTGTATAGATGGTAATTGCGAAATGTTAAATGATAGTAGTGGTACCTACAACACTTATCAATCTTGTATTGATGTGTGTAGTGTAACGGATTTAACAGATTACCAGCTTTCTAAAAAAGTAATTAAAGTAACCGATTTATTAGGAAGAGAAGTTAGTCCTAACTCAGATCAGATTATCATTCTTTATTATGAGGATGGTAGTATAGAGAAAAAGTATTTCTTGAAAAAATAATCAAGAAAATAAAGGTTTATTAAAGGGATGGAAATTTATTTTTCATCCCTTTTTTTATCTCCAAAAAAAGCATCTAGAATTGTATTGATTCCTTTGTAGGAAAAGAAAAATAAACAAGCTATAAATACAAAAGTTAAGACATATAATAATATACTGTCTTTCTTAAAGTTTACCCAAACCGTTATGGCTGTACTAAACAAGAACAAGAAAGCCATTGATATCCACATTACTCCATTCGCTAATTTCTCTCTATCCATTTTTATGATTGTTAATTGCGTTTCTTACACTTCCGTATTTCATCAGCAAAGTATTTGCCTGTTGGTAATCTAAATTGGTTTGCTCCATTACCATTTTGGTTCCTCTATCTACTAGCTTATTATTGCTAAGCTGCATGTCGACCATTTTGTTTCCCACTACTTTGCCTAACTTAATCATTAAACTAGTAGAAATCATGTTTAAAACTAACTTCTGAGCTGTTCCTGCTTTCATTCGGGTACTTCCAGTAATAAATTCTGGGCCTACAACAACCTCAATAGGGTGCTTGCTTACTTGAGATAATGGAGAGTCGGAGTTGCAAGAAATGCTAGCACTTAGTATTTGATGCTTATTGCATTCTTTAATTGCTCCAATAACATAAGGAGTACTTCCTGACGCAGCAATTCCTATTATAGAATCTTTATCGTTTATTTTATATTCTTGTAAATCTTTCCAACCCTGATTAGTATCATCTTCGGCATTTTCTACTGCTTTTCTGATAGCTCTATCGCCACCAGCAATTAAGCCAACCACCAATCCGTGGTCTACCCCAAAAGTAGGAGGGCACTCCGATGCATCTACGACTCCTAATCTTCCGCTAGTTCCTGCTCCCATATAAAACAATCTGCCACCATCTTTCATTCTTGGATAAATGGCGTCTACAAGACTTTCGATTTTAGAAATTTCTTTTTGTACTGCTAAAGCAACTAATTTATCTTCCTTATTAATGTTTTCTAAAACGGATAGGGTATCCATCTTTTCAATGTCATTATAATTAGAGCTTTTCTCAGTAGATTTCTTCATCTATATTTTAGTGAATTTAGACGGATTGTATTCGTTCATAATGGCGTAAACTTTATCGAAAACGTCATCGGTGTTTGGCTTAGAGAAATAATCTCCATCTTCCCCGTATGCAGACCTGTGGTCTTTAGCACTTAGAGTTTGTGGTTGGCAATCTAAATGGAAATATGCTTTTTGTTCTTCGACTACTTTTTGCATCATATAAGCTGTAGCACCAGAAGAAACATCTTCATCTACAAATAAAACTTTGTTTGTTTTAGTAATGCTTTCTACGATCTTGTGGTTAACATCAAACGGAAGTAACGACTGTACGTCAATAACCTCACAAGAAATACCAATTTTTTGCAATTCTTTAGCTGCAGTACTTACTATTCTCCAAGTTGAGCCGTAAGTAACTATAGTTATATCTGTTCCTTCTTGAGTAATTTCCGGTATTCCTATTGGAGTACGTATTTCTGATAAGTTAGTAGGAAGCTTTTCTTTAAGCCTGTAGCCATTAAGACATTCCACTACTATTGCCGGATCATCGCTTTCTAAAAGTGTATTGTAAAATCCTGCTGCTTTAGTCATGTTTCTAGGAACTAAAACATTCATTCCTCTTAGTCCGTTTAGCATCATTCCCATTGGAGAGCCCGAATGCCAAATTCCTTCTAGTCTGTGGCCTCTAGTTCTAATAATTAAAGGTGCTTTTTGCCTTCCTTTTGTTCGGTAATGTAGAGTCGATAAATCATCGGACATACCCTGGAAACAATACAATAAATAATCTAGGTATTGAATTTCTGCGATAGGGCGTAAGCCTCTCATTGCCATTCCAATTCCTTGACCTAGTATAGTTGCTTCTCTAATTCCTGTATCCGATACTCTATGTAATCCGTGTTTAGATTGTAGTCCTTCCAAACCCTGATTAACACCACCTATATGTCCACTGTCTTCTCCAAAAATTAAAACTTCAGCTTTGTTTTTTAATAAAAGATCAAAATTGTCTTTTAATATAATTCTAGCGTCTACTTCTTCTGTATTGCTATCAAATTTTGGCTATACTTCTTTTACATTTATGGAAGCCCATTTCGACTGGCTATATAAATGGGAGCTATAACGATCTTGGTTTTCAAGATTCCACTGGCTTAATAGTTTCTTAATAGCTATTTTAGAGTTAAGATTTTCAGATCTTACCATTCTTAATGCTTCTTTAAAAGAAGAAAAAATATTTTTTCTGTGTGGATTAAGTTTAACATCTAATTCTAGTTTTTCCTTAATCGGTTTTATAAAAACTCCATTCTCACTTTCACTTATCAATTGTTCCATTAGCTTAATAGCTACTTTAACTTCTTCTAAGATTGGTTGTTGGTAGCTTCTCCAAGCTTCGTTTTTACTAGTAGAAACAAACTTCTTAGCAGTTTTTTCTATTTCTTTAAGTTCGTCATCTGTGCTAAACTCATTTAGAATAATCCATTCTCTAAATAGCTTTATACAATCAAAATCGATTTCAAACTGCAATCTTTCTTCTGATTTATATCTTTCGTGAGAACCAGATGTAGAGTGCCCTTGTGGCTGAGTCATTTCAATAACATGAACCATAACGGGAACGTGCTCTTCTCTAGCAATTTTTTCTGCTTTCTGGTATGCTTCTATAAGGGCAGGATAATCCCATCCTTTTACTTTTATTATTTCTAGTCCTTTGTCTTTTTTAGTTCTTTGAAATCCTTTTAGAATTTCAGAAATATTTTCTTTAGTTGTTTGGTCTTTGCTATGAACGGATATTCCGTAATTATCGTCCCAAACAGAAATCACCATCGGGATTTGTAAAACTCCAGCAGCATTAATAGACTCAAAAAAGTGGCCTTCTGAAGTAGAAGCATTGCCTATGGTTCCCCAAGCAATTTCATTTCCTTTTTCAGAGAACTTATTCCACTCTTTAGAAAGTTTACTTTCTCTATAGTATTTAGATGCTTGAGCAAGACCAACTAATCTAGGCATTTGACCTGCTGTGCAAGAAATATCAGAAGCCGAATTGTATTGTTGGCTTAAGTTTTTCCATGATCCGTCTTCGTTTAAAGAAGAAGTAGAAAAGTGAGCTACCATTTGTCTTCCTCCAGATTGAGGTTCGAAATTTAAATCTGCATGACCGTAAAGAGCTGCAAAGAATTGCTTTACATTCATTTCTTTAACAGCCATCATAAAGGTTTGATCTCTGTAGTATCCCGATCTAAAGTCACCTTTTTTAAAACAACGAGCCATAGCAATTTGAGCAAGTTCTTTTCCATCACCAAAAATTCCGAAACTACCCTTACCACTCAAAACCTCTCTACGACCCATTAGACTAGTCTCTCTGCTTTCGCATACAAGTTTGTAGTCAGTGATAACAGACTTCTTAAATTCCTCTAAGGTTAATTGGTTTTTTTGGATAGTAGTTTCACTCATAATTTGTGATAATAATTAGCGCTGCAATTTAATAAAAATCGAGCTATTATATTTAGATAGTAAAAAGGCCCTTATTTCAGGAAAATATCGAAGACTACAAATATGCCAAATAGGATAGAGGCAATGCCGTTAGTAGTGAAAAATGCCATGCCAACTTTTGATAAGTCGTTGTGTTTAATAATTCGGTGTTGATAGCTCAGTAAAGCACTAAACAGAACAAAGCCTATCCAATAATATATTTCGAACGAACCAAAATAACCAACAATAAACAAACTGATAGCAGTAAAAAAGTGCAAAGTTCTGCTAAATAATAAAGCATTTTTTCTTCCTAATAATACTGGCATAGAATTAAGCTTATTTTCTTTGTCAAAATCATCGTCTTGTAAGGCATATATAATATCAAAACCTGCTACCCAAAACATAACGGAAACACCTATTAAAACAGGAATCCAATTAAACTCATTAGCTACTGCTAAATAAGCGCCAATAGGTGCCAGACCTAAGCCAACCCCTAATACTAAATGACAAAATGAGGTGAATCTTTTGGTATAGCTATATCCTAAAATAACCAATAAAGCTATAGGCGAAAGTGCGAAACACAAATTGTTTATAAAATAGGTGGTTGTTATGAAAAGAATCACATTGATTATTACGAATAATAAAGCGTTTTTAGGCGATATTTTCCCGGAAGGGATTTCTCTAACGTTTGCAGTTCTTGGGTTTTTTAAATCTATCTCTCTGTCAATATATCTGTTGAAAGCCATTGCAGATGATCTTGCGAAAACCATACACAGTATGATCTGTACAAGCGTTATCAAATCGAATTCGAAATTTGCTGTAGCTAAACTAAAACCAATTATTGCAAAGGGTAATGCGAAAATGGTATGGCTAAACTTTATAAGAGATAAATAATTTTTAAATTTATTTTTCATTTAACCAAAAATTAAGGTTCTGTATTTGTTGAGTGCTAGGATTTGATTGTTTAGCAATTTTATAATAATTAAAAAAGGTAGAATTCGTATTTAGATTTAATTCTATATTAGAAAATCTGTTTTTAAACTTAAGACTTACTTGCTTTTTGTCTTTCAATAATTCGTTTAAATTTTTTGAAGTAACTTTCTGATTGTCAACCTCTAAGAGCTCATCTTCTACAGCAATACCTCTTTGTTCAATAATAGAATTGTCTTGTATTTTTTTAACAATAATTTTATTGTTTTCTTCGATACAAATAAATCCAAAATACCTTGCACTCAGACTAGGGTTTAGAGTCTCTTCTAATTCTAGCCCTACATAAGATAGACAAGTTTCTAAACTTTTTGTGTAATCTATTTTATTATAGATATGATCTTTAATAATTTGATTGGCTTGTTCTCCACCATATTTAACGCAAAGTTCTATAAAATCATTTTCGTTAAACCCTTTGTTTTTAAGTCCCCAATCTTGGTATAGATCTTTCATTACACAATGAAGAGAGTGTTTTCTTTCTGTATGATTAGTGATAGTTAAATCGAGCATTAGCATATTTAAGGCTCCTTCTGTGTATATGTTGGTTTTTCTATTAGGAATTCCTAGAGAGTATCCGTCAAGCCAAGAGTCAAATCCACTTTCGGCAACCGACATATTAAATCTTCCATCGTTTTCATAATGCCTTTTTATGTTTTGGTTCATTTTGTCGAAAAATTGATCCCAACTAAAAACCTTGCTTCTTTTAAGCATTAAATCTCCCATGTATGTAGTAACTCCTTCGGCAACATAACCTAGTTTAGTGTAGTTTTCTTTGCTGTAGTCATAGGGTTGCATTTCTATTGGACGAATAGATTTAATATTCCAGGTATGGTATAATTCGTGAGAACATATTCCTAACAACGCTTCGTATCTTTCTTTTAAAACCTGACCCTTATTTCCTAAAAGAATAACTGTAGAGTTGGTGTGTTCAACTCCATGGTAGCTGTCATAAGGAGTAAGTTGAAATAAAAAGTGATAATCTTTAACAGGAAAGCTTCCAAAACGTTTTATCTGTTCGACAGTAAAATCTTTAAAGTCCTGACACATTTTATGTTCATCAACTTCGCTTTCGCCTTGTATCCAGATGTGAAACGGAATATCGTTTACTTGGTATTTATATTCTCTAAGGGAAGGAGAAGCAATAATTGGGCTTTCTACTAACTGATCAAAACTTTCGGCTGTAAGTTGGTTTTTAGAAATTTCTTTAAGTCCGCTTGCTAGCTTGTAATCTTGAGGAACTTTAAATTCTATTTGGTATTCTTCTTGTTCTCTTCCAATAATATATAAGCAGCAGTTAACCGGATTAATGTAAAGTTGTTTTTCATCCAAATAGGTAGATCCTGCATCTAATTTATTTGCGTAATAATTGTATTGAATCTTAATTTCTTTTGTTTGACCATCTACATCGTCCCAATTTGTATTTATGGACCACCTGTCTTTTGTAGTTTTATGAAAGTCTAATTTATCACCATTGCTATCGACAACATCAAACTTTTGAATGTTTTGAGAGAAGTCTGCCAGCTCATATCTTCCAGGTCTCCAAGAAGGTAGCTGAACAATTAATTCGCGATTCTTTTTAGCAGTAAATTTTAGCTCAATATCTAAAAAGTGGCGAAACGATTGTTGGTAAGAAAATGTTAAATATAGCATTGTAAAAATTTATTGCAAATGTAATTATTATTGGTTGAAAAGTCTGTTGATAAACTGAGTGGAAAATTTAATTATAAACCTGAACGAATTATTACATTTAACGATTAAATCTTTTAACAAAATTCATGGCTGAAAATCAATATACTGAAGATAGTATTAGATCTCTTGACTGGAAAGAACATATTCGCCTTAGACCTGGTATGTATATCGGGAAGTTAGGAGACGGTTCTTCTCCTGACGATGGTATTTATATTCTTATCAAAGAAGTGCTTGACAATGCAATTGATGAGTTTGTAATGGGAAATGGTAAAACCATTGACGTTAGTATTAAAGATAAAAAAGTAACAATTAGAGATTATGGAAGAGGAATTCCTCTCACAAAAGTAATCGATTGTGTTTCAAAGATTAACACTGGAGCCAAATACGACTCTAAAGTATTTAAAAAATCGGTAGGATTAAATGGTGTTGGTACCAAAGCGGTTAACGCTCTTTCTAGTTATTTTAAAATTCAGTGTGTAAGAGAAGAAAAAGTTAAGGTTGCTGAGTTCGGACAAGGAGTTATAACAAATGATAGTCCGATAGAAGCATCTTCATCTAGAAAAGGAACTAAGGTTGTTTTTGAAGCCGATGCTGCTATTTTCGGAAACTACAGGTTTGTTAATGAGTATGTAGAGAAAATGTTGTGGAACTATTGTTATCTGAATACCGGATTAACAATAGTTTTTAATGGGGAAAAATTCTATTCTGAAAACGGATTAAGAGATCTTCTAGAAAAAAATGTCGACTCTAAAATTGTATATCCTATTATTCACTTGAAAGGCGATGATATTGAAGTAGCAATGACTCACTTTAGTCAGGGTTATGGAGAGCAATATCATTCTTTCGTAAATGGTCAGCATACCACACAAGGAGGAACCCATCAAACATCATTTAGAGAAGCAGTTGTTAAAACGGTAAGAGAGTTTTTTGGTAAAAATTTCGATGCTGTTGATATTCGCCAAAGTATTGCAGCAGCAGTAAGTGTTAAAGTTATTGAGCCTATTTTCGAATCTCAAACTAAAACAAAACTTGGGTCTAATGAGATAGGGCCTGGAATGACTACCATACGTACTTTTATAAACGATTTTGTAAAAGTCCAGCTAGATAATTATTTACACAAAAACCCTACTACTTCAGAAGGACTTCTAAAAAAGATTCAGGAGTCTGAAAAGGAAAGGAAAGCATTGGCTGGTGTAAAAAAACTTGCAAAAGATAGAGCAAAAACAGCAAGTCTTCATAATAGAAAATTAAGAGATTGCAGAATACATCTTAATGACCTTAAGAGCGAACACCGTTTAGAGTCTACCTTATTTATTACCGAGGGTGATTCTGCAAGCGGATCTATAACTAAGGTGAGGAATGTAAGTACTCAAGCAGTTTTTAGTTTAAAAGGAAAGCCTTTAAACTCTTTCGGTCTAACTAAAAAAATAGTTTACGAAAACGAAGAATTTAATTTATTACAAGCAGCTTTAAATATTGAAGACGGAATTGATGGTTTAAGATATAATAACGTAGTTATTGCTACCGATGCAGATGTTGATGGTATGCACATTCGACTTTTATTGATTACTTTTTTCTTACAGTTTTTTCCTGACCTAGTTAGAGAAGGTTATTTGTATATTTTAGAAACACCGCTTTTTAGAGTCAGAAATAAAAAGGAAACTATTTATTGTTATTCTGAAACCGAACGAAGAAATGCCTTGCAAAAACTGGGTAAAAATGCTGAAGTAACAAGATTTAAGGGACTTGGAGAAATATCCCCTAATGAATTTAAATACTTTATTGGTAAAGAAATGCGCTTAGAACCCATCATTATAGGGAAAGATTTAAGCATTAAAGACATGCTTACTTTTTATATGGGTAAAAATACTCCTGAAAGACAGGAATTTATAATTAAGAACCTAAAAGTAGAAGAAGATGTCGTCTAAAACAAAAAGAATAAAATCAAAGTTCATCTTTCCAAAAGTCAGGTTTTTATATCTAGCTATTTTATTTTTTTACTTATTTTGTTTGACCATTTTTTTTCTAACAAACGGTTCTTTTGAGCATTTTTTAAAACAACATTTAGAGTTTCTATTTCTGCCTTTACTAATTCCATTTTTCTTTTCTTTTTTAGGAGTGTATTCATTTTCATTTGAAAACAAAAATGGTTTAGTCGAAATTAATAATGATTGTATGGTATTTGGCGATCTCAACCAAGGATTTAGAAATCATATAATTATTCCTATTAAAGACATTTCCAGTTTCAGATTAATTCCATCTTTTTTCGGACTTAGAAAAATATTGTCTGTTAGCTTTGCAGGAAATAACAAAAAATATAAAAAAGGATTTAATATTTCATTATTATCAAAAAATGAAACAAAAAATCTTTTAAATCATTTAACAAATAATACTACAAATAATAAACATGCTTGATAATAATAAGGATGGCATAACAAAGGTATCTGGCCTTTATAAAGATTGGTTTCTTGATTACGCTTCTTATGTAATTTTAGAAAGATCGGTTCCTCTTATTGAAGATGGTTTAAAACCTGTTCAAAGAAGGATATTACATTCTCTTAAAGAGCTAGATGACGGAAGATATCATAAAGTAGCTAATGTAATTGGCCATACCATGAAGTACCATCCTCACGGAGACGCTTCTATTGCCGATGCTATGGTACAGGTAGGGCAAAAAGAGCTTTTGCTTGATATGCAGGGCAACTGGGGTAACACTCTTACTGGCGATAGAGCTGCAGCTCCTAGATATATTGAAGTAAGACTTTCTAAATTTGCTTTAGATGTTGTTTATAATTCTAAAATAACTAATTACCTTTCTTCTTATGATGGAAGGGGAAAAGAGCCAGTATCTCTTCCCGTTAAATTTCCTTTATTGCTTGCTCAAGGAGTTGAAGGAATTGCGGTTGGTTTGTCTACTAAAATATTGCCACATAACTTTAATGAATTGATTGATGCATCTATCAAAATTCTTAAAGGTGTTTCTCCAAAAATATATCCAGATTTTATTTCTGGTGGAATGGCCGACTTTAGCAATTATAACGATGGTGTTAGAGGAGGTAGAGTAAGGGTAAGAGCAAAAATTAATATTGAAGATAGCAAGACATTAAAAGTCTATGAGCTTCCTTTTGGAGTAACTACAAACTCTCTTATTAGTTCGATTTTAAAAGCAAACGATAAGGGAAAAATTAAGGTTAAAAAGATTGAAGATAACACTTCAGAAAATGTTGAAATTTTAGTTCATCTTCCTCCAGGAATTTCTCCTGATAAAACAATCGATGCTTTATATTCTTTTACCGATTGCGAAATTACGGTATCTCCTTTAGGATGTGTAGTTGAAGACAATAAACCTAGGTTTTTAGGAGTAAGCGAAATGCTTAAAATATCTACGGATAAAACAGTTTCCTTGCTTAAAAGAGAATTAGAAGTCAATCTTTCTGAAGTTCAAGAAAAATGGCACTTCTTATCGCTGGAAAGAATATTTATCGATAATAAAATATACAGAGATATAGAAGAATGCGAAACATGGGACCAAGTTATAAGTTCAATTCACGCAGGATTAAAACCTTTTACTAAAAAATTAATTCGTGAAGTTACCGATGAAGATGTAGCTAGACTTACCGAAATTAAGATTAAAAGAATTTCAAAATTCGATAGTCAAAAGGCAGAAAATGATATTTTAAAGTTAGATGATCAAATAGAAGAATTTAAAGATTATCTAAATAATCTCATCGAATTTTCTATTGAATATTTTAAAAATATCAAGAAGAAATATGGTGCTGATAAGTCACGAAAAACAGAAATAAAAGTATTTGATAATATAGTAGCTGCCAAAGTGGTTGCCAGAAACCAAAAGCTTTATGTGAATAGAGAAGAAGGTTTTATTGGTACAACTATGCGTAAAGATGAGTTTGTTTGCGACTGTTCTGATATAGACGACATCATTGTTTTCAGAAAAGATGGTAAAATGATGGTTACTAAAGTCGATAAGAAAACATTTGTAGGAAAAGATATTATTCATGTTGCCGTCTTTAAGAAGAAGGACGAACGAACTACCTATAACATGATATATAGCAGCGGAATTAACAAGAATTCTTACGTTAAACGTTTTCATGTTACAAGTGCTACCAGAGATAAAGAATATGATTTAACAAAAAATAGCAAGGGTGAAATGCTATACTTTACTATTAACCCTAATGGAGAAGCTGAAATTGTTTCTATTCATTTAAAAGCGCTACACAAACTAAAGAAGTTAAAATTTGATATTAATTTTTCTGAAATTCTTATAAAATCAAGACTTTCACTTGGTAATCTGGTTACTAAAAACCCGATTAAAAAAATCGAATTAAAGCAAGAAGGAGTATCAACATTATCGGCTAGAAAAATTTGGTTTGATAGAGTAACAATGAAATTAAACGCCGATGAAAGAGGTGATTTGTTAGGCCAATTTCAGTCCAATGACAAAATTTTAATTGTTTACAAAAACGGAAATTTGCAATTGATAAGTTTTGATCTTTCCACTCAATTTAATGATGATTTATTATTAATTGAAAAATGGAGGCCTAATCATCCTATTTCTTCTATATACTTCGATGGTGAAAAACAATTTTACTATGTTAAAAGATTCTTATTAGATGATAGCATTAATTCTACTGGAATAATAAGTCCAACTAGAGGTTCAACCTTAGAAATTGTTACTTCGAATAGTGATCCTCTTGTTGAAATAAGTTTTTCTAAAGAAAGAGGACAAGAAAGAAAAGAAGAAAGCGTTAGCTTAAACGAATTCATTTCAGTAAAAGGAATAAAAGCTCAGGGAAATAGACTTTCAACTAAAAAAATTCTTAAACTAAATTTAGTAGAATCTGTTGAAGAAGAGATTGAGCCTGAACAAGATGTTATCTTTGAAGAAGTAGTTGTTGATAATACTAAGGGGGCTTCCGATACCGATTCGCAAGAGCAAAGCACTACTTTAGATGAATCGAATGATGAACCAAAAAGTGTTAGTGAAAATAATGATGACAAAATAATTATAGAATCTGAAGATTCTCAAAATCAGTTTAAATTAGACTTATAAGCCTCATGATTAAATATATTTCTTTACTACTTTTATTAGTAGCGTTTTCTTTAAGCTCAAATAGTCAAAGTAGTGACAACTTATCTTTAGTTGGCTCTTTTGAATACCCTAGCGCAGAAGGAAATGATATTTGGGGTTATGTGGATAGTAGCGGAATAGAATACGCTCTTATGGGATTGACTAATGGATTTTCTGTTGTCGATTTATCTGACCCAACTAATCCTACAGAATCATTTTTTATTTCTGGTCCAAATTCTACTTGGAGAGATATAAAAGTATGGGATCATTATGCGTTTGTAACAGCCGACAAAGGTTCTGCTGGCTTACTTATTGTGGACTTAGATGATTTAACAGGAAATACTTTTTTGTATACTAATGATGATTTCAATGATTCGTTTATTTGTGAAAGAGCTCATAATATATATATAGACGAAAACGGAAAAGCTTATCTTTTTGGAGGAAATATTGGTGGTAACAACACACCAACTGCAGGAGCAATGATATTGGATGTTACTTCTGTTTCTTTGGAACCAGGAAATATTGTTTTACCAACCATTTTAGGAATTTTCGAAGATTTTTATTTACATGACGGAATGGTTAGAGGAGATACTCTTTGGGGTTCTGCCGTTTATGAAGGAAACTTTTTTGCAATTGATGTTTCTGTTCCAAATAATCCTCAAATATTTAACGATAGCTTAGCCTTTCATGAAACACCAAATGAGTTTACACACAATTGCTGGATTTCTGATGATGGTAATACTCTATTTACCACAGACGAAACGAGTGGAGCTTATATCGCCTCTTACGATGTTTCTGATCTAAGTAATATTTCTGAGTTAGATAGAATTAGATCTTCTGAAGATATTGCTACTGTGATTCCTCACAACGTTCATGTTAAGGGAGACTTCTTAGTATCTTCTTACTATAGAGACGGAATAGTTGTTCATGATGTTAAATATCCCAATAACATGATTGAAGTAGCTCATTACGATGCTTTCCCTCAGGGAGGTGATGGTTTTGATGGCTCTTGGGGTGCTTATCCGTATTTGCCTTCTGGCTTAATTTTGTCTTCAGAAATTAATAGTGGTACAAACGGTTCAGGACTTTTACTTGTTCTTGAGCCAGAATATGTAAATGCTTGTTATTTAGAAGGGAATGTTAAGGATTCGATTTCAGGCTTCCCAATTAGTAATGCCACAATTGATATTTTAAGTTTTAATATTATATCGGCAACAACCAACTTAGTTGGAGATTATGTAACTGGCCAAGCTCAGTCAGGAAATTTTGAAGTTGTTTATAATGCGGATGGATATTTTGCAGATACAATAGATGTTGAGTTAGTAAGTGGTGAGTTAATTATTCAAAACATAGCTTTACTTCCTGAGAATTCTTTTTCTAAAAACGGTAGAGTAATAGACCAATACGGAGAAGGAATAGCAAACGCAAACATTAGGTTGTTTAACGGATTCGTATTTCATGAAACTATTAGTAATAATGAAGGTTTCTTTTTCATTGACACCTTATATCAATCTGATAATTATATTTTAATGGCAGGAAAATGGGAGTTTATTACGAGCTGTCAAAACAACTTCTATTTAATTGATGATGGTTCCGATTTAGAGATAGTTTTAAATGATGGTTATTATGATGACTTCGCATTTGATTTTGGATGGGAGGTAAGCGGAACAGCAGTTTCTGGTATTTGGGAGAGCGGTGAACCTTATGGTATAATAAGTGAGAACCAATATATTACTCCTCCATTTGACATTTCTACTGACTGTTATTCTAACGCTTTTGTTACCGGAAATTCTGTTGGGCCATTAGGTGGAGATGATGTTGATAATGGTGTAACTATTTTAAGATCGCCAGTTTTTGATATTTCCACACTCAATAAGCCAGCAATTGAATTTCATCAATGGTTTGTTAATTTTGGTGGATGGTCTCTAGTAAACGATAGTTTAATTATTATGCTTACTAACTCAAACTCTAGCGAATCTGTGGTTTTAGATGTATCTGTCGCTCAATTTAATAACGAATGGCAAAAGAAAAATTACACTAATCTTAATAATCTAAATCTTGGTGATTCATTAAGATTAGAAATTATTGCGTCTGATTACCAACCTAACAATCATTGGGTGGAAGCTGCCTTTGATGGTTTTTATCTTTATGAAGACACTAGTACAGTTACTTTTGTTACTGATTATTCTGATGTTATCGCTTTTAAAGTTTTTCCTAACCCAGCTAATAATATTTTAAATACTAATGTGTCAGGAACAAAACGTATTATTAGTTTGTTGGGAAGAGAAGTTTTACGAAGCAATCAATTGTCTATTGATATTTCATCTTTATCATCTGGCGTTTATATTATTGTTCACGACAATCAGAGAATAAAATTCATTAAAAACTAATGGAAGTATTTCAGATTGAGGGTCACAGTAGTTTAGCAATAGATATTGATTTGTCTTTGTGTGATGATGTGAAATCTCCTTTAGTTATATTCTGTCACGGCTTTAAAGGTTTTAAAGATTGGGGTCCGTTTAATTATGTTGCCAGTGAGTTTTGTAATAATGGATTATCTTTTTTAAAGTTCAATTTTTCACACAATGGAGTAAGCTCTGATGATTTGTTAAACTTTTCTGATTTAGAAATTTTCGGTCAAAACAATTTCACTAAAGAACTCTATGATCTAGATAAGGTTATTGATTGGGCAATTTCAAAATTTGGAGCTCAATTTGACACTAATAAAATTTATTTGCTGGGTCATAGTAGAGGCGGAGGTATCTCTTTATTACATGGCTCTAATGATAGTCGTATCAAAAAAATAGTTTCTTGGGCCAGTGTTTGTGATTACAAGTCTAGATTTGATATCGATAAAATTGATTTGTGGAAGGAAAGGGGAGTAGTTTATGTTTTTAATAGCAGAACGAATCAACAGATGCCTCTTTACTACCAATTTTATTTAGATTTTATAAATAATGAAGATAAATTGAGCATTTCTGATGCTGCATTAAAATTAAACATTCCTTGTTTAGTTGTTCATGGAGATCAGGATACGACAGTAAAAATGGAAGAAGGCTTAAAGCTTCATGATTGGATATCAAATTCAGAGTTTTTGAAAATTAAAAATTCTGACCATGTTTTCAACTCCAAACACCCATTTGATGGGCAAAATCCTAGTGTACAATTATTACAAGCTTTAAATAATTCTATTTTATTTTTTAAGAAATGAAATACTATATTTGCTTAAAGTTTAATTTATGTACAAGAATTCTTTAATTTTTTTATTTGCGATTCTTCTTAGCTCTTGCATTAGCAATAAAGATCTCGATATTTTTTCTTCAAAACAAGCGCTAGTTTTTGAAACTACCGATTACGTTAAGAAGCTTAATGTAGGAGATTTGTTAAGTATTAATATTCATTCTTCCACACCATCACAATACGATTTGTTTAATAAGAAAACAGGGAATAATCTTCAAAACTTCAACCCTTATCTGGAAGGCTATCTTTTAAACGACTCAGGTCTTGTTAATCTACCTGTTTTAGGTAATGTTTACCTATTAGGCAAGTCTTATCAAGAAGCAGAGTCAATAATTAAAAATTTATCTGAAGCTCATCTTCAAGATCCTACAGTTAAAATAAACGTTTTAAACTTTGAAATTAATGTATTAGGAGAAGTTAATAGTCCTGGCAAGTTTGTAGTTCAAAAATCAAATATAAATATACTTGATGCAATTAGTCTTGCTGGAGGATTTAGTTTGGAAGCAAATAGAACGAAAGTTAAAATTATTCGCTTTAATAAAGATAAATCAAAAGTTCTGTACTTTGATTTAAGTAAGACTTCAACAGCAAAAAATCCTAATTTCTTTTTAGAGTCTAACGACGTAGTATTTGTTTTACCTGTAAAGAAAAGATTTTTACTTATAAATAACCTTACGTCTGCCATATCTGTTGTCTTGTCAACAATATCTTTATATCTATTAATTTCACAAACCAATTAATCGATGTCTAACTCTAAAAATGAAGATAATTTATTCTCTTTTTTAAGAATATTAAATATTTTTAAAATCAATTGGTATTGGTTTTTAATAAGTTTGTTTTTCTTTTCTTTCATTTCTTTGATTGTTAATCGTTATGTTAAGGAGATTTATAGTAATAACATTACTATTCATCTTAACAATAATGTAAATCCTTTAAACAGCTTAGTAGATAACAATAAGTTTTCATCTATAAATTTTACTGATGAAATATCTTTTATTTCGTCCTATCCTACTATTTTAAAAACTGTTGAAGCTCTTGGTTTCAATGTTTCTTATTTTATTGAAGGAGACATTAAAACAGTTGAGACTTATAATTGGAGACCTATAACTTTTGTTCCTTATAATTTGGAAAAGCATTATGGTCTCAGGGTCTTGGTAGATGTTATTGATACAAGTTCATTTAAAATTACTGTAAATGATGGAAAGTCTTTTGTTCATTCGTTTGGAGATAAGATTTTATATAAAGATGGTTATTTCAAAATTCTTTTTAACCAAAGTTTTCTGACAGAAGATTTCAATGGATTTTTTCCAATTATTTCTATTAAATGGATTAATCCTCATAATGTTGCGAAGCGTTATAAAAATAAAATTAATGTAGATAGATTGTATAGAGATGCTTCTATTCTTAATGTAACTATTGAGGGTGAAGATGCTGAAAAAGAAACTGCATTTTTAAATAAACTTGCAGAAATTTATATTAGTGAAAATTTAAGTTTTAAAAATAAGGCATCAAGTAATACTCTAAAGTTTATTGATGACCAACTAAACGAAATACGAGATTCTTTAAATTATATAGAATCCCAACTTCAAGACTTCAAACAGAATAATAATATTTCAAAGGTTGATAAAGATTCAGAACGTTTTTATATCAATATCAATTTGCTTCAGTCCCAAAAGTCTAATGTAATTATTGAACAGAAGTATTTAGATTATTTAGAAAATTATTTGACTGAAAATTCAAAGTTTAATGATTTAATTATTCCTTCTATTTACGGAATTGAAAACAAGACCATTTCAAGTTTGACTGATAAGCTTATTAATTTAAAGCTTGAATCAAATGCTATTGATCCCAACGGAAACTTAGCTAACCCTTTTAAAAATAATATTGAAAATAGCATTAGTAAGATTAAGATTAATATTAAGGATGCAATTGCTAGCCAAAAGGCAACTAACAAAATTCTGTTGATTGATATTGAAAATAGAATTAATCTTATAGATGACATGTTAAGTAGCCTTCCGTTGGTAGAGCGTCAGCTAATTAATATTGAAAGACATTATAAGTTGAGTGAAAGCATTTATCTATTCTTACTTGAGAAAAGAACGGAAACAGGAATATTAGCATCTAGCAATGTATCTGACGCAAGTATTTTAGAGTCTTCTTTATTGCAAAATTCACAATTGCTATCGCCCAATAGGAAACAGAACTTTTTAATTGGTATAATTTTAGGAATTTTAATTCCAATCATATTCTTTACTTTAAAGCTTACTTTTAATACGGATATTACATCCTTTCAAGATATAAAAGACAATACTAACATTCCTTTTGCTGGATTTGTTGGTAGAAATTTTAGCGGTTCAGAATTAGTAGTTATGGACAAGCCTAAGTCAACTATTTCCGAAGGATTTAGAAATATTCGATCCAATGTTGAGTTTTTAGTTGATCAAAATTTAGACAGAGCAAAAGTGATTTTGCTAACTTCATCAATAAGTGGAGAAGGTAAAACATTTTGTGCTGAGAACTTAGCTTCTATTTATTCTATCTCAGGAAAGAAAACAATATTAATTGGAGCAGACTTAAGAAAGCCTAGAATGTTTAGAATTTTCGAAGTTGATAACACTAGAGGTTTATCTAATTACTTGTCAGGAAATTTAACAAAACAAGAAGTCATTAAAAAAACGGATTATCCTTTTCTTCATTATATAAACTCTGGTCCAAATCCTCCAAATCCTGCTGAGTTATTAGATAAAGATAAAATGTATGAATTGTTAGATTATCTAAAGAAACAATATGACTACATTATTATTGATACTCCTCCAATATGTTTGGTGTCTGACGCACTTCCCCTTATTGATAAAGTAGATTTAACCCTCTATGTAGTAAGGCAAAATTATACAAAAGTAGGTTTGTTATCTTACGTAAATGAGATGTATAAGTCGGAAAAAATTAAAAACGTTAGTATTATAATGAATGACACAGATTATTCATTAGGATACGGATATAATTACGGACAAGGATATTATTATTATTATGGTCAATACGGATCATCAGGATATTATGACCAGTCTAGTTATACTGAAAATGATTAATTTTTAATCAATGAAGACTGTAAAAGTTGTTATTCATTTTTTTCAGTCATTTTTTTACTTTTATATCCAATTGATATTTAATAAAAAAATAGACGTACTTTTTTATTACCCCCAGCACTTTAATCTTAATTCAAGTCAAGTAAGATCACTCCAAATAATGATAGATGCTTGCAATGATAACAAGCTTTCTTTTCTTGTTATTGAGGAACCTGACTTTAATTTTAAACATCCTAGAAATAAGACTGCTATTAAATTCGATTTCTTTTATATTATCATTTCTGTTTTCAGAAAGTTTTATAGCAATGTTTCTTGTGTTTATGAAAAGGACAGAAGAATAGGAGCTATTCTTTCTTTTATGTTTATAAAAAAGACCAAGGTTAAGAATATCATTACTATCTCACAAAGTATGCAGTCTTTGTTTAGTGTTGTTTATCCTAAGGCAAACTTGTATGATTATCAGCACGGAATAATTTCTAAAATTTATGATGGGTATTCTGTGCACAATAAAATTGCATCTACTATTTTAGATAATAATGTTAAGCTTTTATTACACGGTTCTTCAGTAAAAGAAAAATTAATGAATTGTAATGGGGGAGAATACTTTAATGAAAACGCTTTAGTTATTGGTGCACCATATAAAAAGTACGATAAGCCCAAGAAATCATTTGATGGAAATATTTTATTTTCATTACAGTTTTCTAATAGCCACTCTAAAGAAACAAACCAATTACTGTTCGATCAAACTATTTCCTTTTTTAAAAAAATTAATAGTGATTTTTCTGATGTGAAAATTTATTTAAAGCATCATCCTAGGTTTAATAATTGTATTGATGTATCATCCTTTTATGATTATCCTTTCGTTAAGGATTCTCCATTAGATGTTAGCGATTGTTTTAAATTATGCTCATTGCATATAACCGAATACTCCACTATGGTTTTTGATGGTATTACATTTGGAGTACCAACTTTATTTACTAATTTTTGCCGCGAATTTGACTTATTTAAAGAAGAATATGAATTTCCTTATTCGGATATTAATATCATAGATGGATTAATTAATTTATCCGATGAGAATTTCTATATTGAAGTTTGTAAAAATCAATTAAACGCAACAGATAAATTTTATCAACCATTTGATGAAAATCTATTTCTTAAAACGATTTTAAAATGAGTAAAGTAATTGTTACTGGTGGAGCGGGTTATATTGGATCTCATGCGGTGGTTGAGTTAATCAAATCGGGATATGAACCAATTATTCTAGACAATTACTCTAATTCTTCAGAAATCAATATTGATGGTATAAAGCAGATTTGCAATTACCCAAAGCTTATCTTTCATCATGTAGATTGTACAGATTTATTAGCGTTGAATATGTTAGTAAGCCAATACACGGATATAGTAGCTGTAATTCATTTTGCTGCTTACAAATCAGTAGGAGAATCGGTTCAGAAACCAAAAAAATACCACGATAATAATGTAGGCTCGATGGAGTCTGTTCTTCAAATGTGTCAAGACAACGGTATTGAAAATCTTATTTTTTCCTCTTCTTGTACTGTTTATGGTAATCCTTCCAAACTTCCGGTAGACGAAAAATCTGTTTTTGGAGTACCAACTTCTCCTTATGGAGAGACCAAACAGATTTGCGAAAAACTCTTGGAAAAACATTCTGTAAATAGTATTTCGTTAAGGTATTTTAATCCTATTGGAGCACATGACTCTACCTTAATTGGAGATTTGTCTAGAGATAACTTATCTAACCTTGTACCTATTTTAACGGCCGTTGCTGTAGGCAAAAGAGATGAATTACTTATTTATGGTGATAATTACAATACTCCAGACGGAAGTTGCTTAAGAGACTACATACACGTACAAGATTTAGCGGAGTCTCATGTTAAAGCGTTAGAATTTCTAGTTAAAAATAAAGGAAAATCTGTTTTTAATATTGGAACTGGTAAGGGGTTGAGTGTTTTTGAAGCAATCGAAATATTCGAATCTTCAAATCAATTAACTCTAAATAAAAGAGTTGTTGACAGGAGGGAAGGTGACATTGAATCTATCTATTCTTCTTGTGAAAAAGCAAATAATCTTTTAGGTTGGAAATCGTCTAGCTCTGTAAAAAAAGCAATGATTGATGCTTGGAAGTGGGAGCAATATAAAGCTACTTTATAATGCCATACTTAATTTTAACACCTTTTTTTCCCAATAAATCTAACTTCGTAGGAAGTTATCTTCTAGATCAAGCTAAAGAAATAAATAAGCAAATTGATAAAAAGGTCTGTGTTGTTATAATTGAGAATTTGTTTAGTAAATCGCAAGATTATTCAATGGAAGGTATACAATGTTATGTTTTTAATAAAATAGATTTCCCATCCTTTTTATTTCCAGGATTTTTTCAGAAATATAATGACTACAGATTTTCTAAATTTTTGAAATCAAAAAATATTGTATTGAATAAAGATTCTGTTGTTCACGGACATATTAATTATCCTTGTGCACCTTTTTTAACTTTCTTGAAAAAGAAATTTAATTGTAAAGCCATTCTTCAACACCATGGTTTAGATGTTTTGCAGTTTGACACAGGACGTATCAACATATTTAAAAAATTACAAAATAAAATTATTATAAACCGATTTGTAAAGTCTTTAAATTCTATTGACTTCCAGATTGGCGTTAGTCAAAAGGTGGTAAATAACTTAATTAATATTGATTCTAGACTTGTAAACAACTCCTACGTACTTTATAATGGTGTAGATGTCAATAAGTTTTATCCATTAGAAAATAAATCATCCTTATTTAAAATAGGTTGTGTTGCTAATTTTTGGGAATTAAAGGATCAAATAACTCTTATCAAAGCTTTAGAGGTTTTAATTGAAAATAATATTGTCGATTGGGAATGTGAATTTATTGGTACAGGCCCGACAAAACAAAAATGTTTGGATTATGTTAAAAGAAATAACATACCAAATATCACATTTACAAACAAAATCTCTCACAGCAACTTAAATCAGTTTTATAATAATCTTGACGTATTTGTACTTCCTTCTTATTATGAAGCCTTAGGGTGTGTCTATTTAGAATCTTGGGCAACTAACACTCCTTTTATAGCTGTCAAGAACCAAGGGATTGAAGAGCTGCTCGATGAAACGGTAAAACAAAAGTATTTAATTGATAAAAACGATTATAAATCTTTAGCCAAAAAAATCATTTTCTTTAAAAATAACAATGAATCAATTACATTTGATACAGATTATAATATAGAAAAAACTATTTCTAACTTTTTATTATTTTTAAAAAATAACTAGTGATAAAAATAATTCAGAAATACGGCGCTTATATCATTTTGTTAAACAACCTTTTGTTTAGCATTTCTGGATTTCATCAAATAGCTACCTCAATTTTTTTAGTTCTATCAGTTTTTTTTCTGGTAATTACCTTGTTAAATGCGCCGTTTTTTAAAAATGTAATTTTACACAAATCTTTCCGATTCTATTTATCAATTCATGCAATCAATTTGCTTTATTATTTGCTTATAGAATTTGGAGATATAGAATCGTTTAAATACCTAAGTGCTAAATCTATTCAATTAATAATCTTTACTAGCACCATTTATTTCACTCATAAAACCTTCAAGATAGATTTAATAAGATTAATTAAATATCTCTGTGTTTTATCATTAATATTATCAATAATTTTCAATTTCCCAGGCTTTACCAGTCGATATCTTGGTATATTCTTTAATCCTAATGAATTTGCAATCATTATGGTTTACGGATTTTCTTTGTTTTTAATTACTACAAAAAAATCATTAATAAATATTGTGTTTTTAATTCTGTTTTTAATTTTCATCCTTTTGTCTGGATCTAGGGCAGCTTTGCTAGGAATTGTGTTGTCTATCTTAGTGAATTTTAAACTCAAAAGAATAACGGTTTTTTCTACATTATTAATCTTTTTGGTAGCTTATCTTTTTAGAGAATTGCCAGCTATTTCTAGGTTGTTGAATGAAGATATTTTATTTAATAGACAGTATGAGATTATTTATGCTTTTGAAACATTTTATAATGAGTTATGGTTTGGTAACGGACTTAAAAACTATGCCTATATAAATGAAAATGTAATTAGTTCTTATGATCAAGAAATTGATTTCGGTGCTCATAATGGATATTTGTCTTTACTAGTTCAGTATGGCTTAGTTTTCTCAATAATATTTTATACTATCGTTACTAAAAACCTTTATAAAATATCTGTTTATCTGAGATCTAAAATGAGAGAAGATACAGGATACAAATACTTCTATTTTATAATAATTTATACTCTTACTAATGGATTGTTTGAGAATTCATTTTCTGGTATAAATTTTTTCCAAGGAAGTTTATTTTGGCTAGTAATAGGATATGTTCTCTACGATATTAATCTACAAAAATCAACTGATGAAGATAGTATCTTACCTAACTGAGCCAGCTTCTTATACAATTGATTTAATCTCAAAGGTTCATATTCCTTTGAAAATTGATTACAGATTCTTACAGAAGAAAACTTCAGCGAAAACACAAGATTTATTAAATGAATCATTACACATGAATGATAATAATTGGCTCAAAAGAATAGCAATTATTAAAAAGGATTATAAAACGTATGATGTGATTATTTTTAATGGATATGATCGCCTAGATTTCATTTTTCTATTGTTTATTCATTTATTCTCGTTTAATAAAAAAAATATAGGCTTAGAGTCGGATACTCAATTAAGGATTCCGCACAATTTTCTTAAAAGAATTATTAAGAAATTATATCTTAATTTTATTTTTAGAGACAAGTATTTCCATGGATTAGCTGGGGGAAATGATAGCCATCGTAAGTTATTTAGCTACTATGGAATGAGGGAGGAAAACATTCATTTTCTTCCAATGGTTATTGATGTTGAAAAAAGAGATTTTAAACCTGATAGATCTAGGAATTCTATTTTCACCTTTTTGTTTGTAGGAAGATTCATTCCTTTAAAACAAATTGAACTTATAATTAAGTCCTTTTTAATAGCTTTCGATGATAGCTCTAAAGTGCAGTTAAAATTAGTAGGAGATGGGCCATTGTTAAAAGAATTGCAGGCTAAATATAATTGCCATAACATTCATTTTAAAGGAGCATTATTTGATGACAGCTTATTAAACGAATACAAAGATTCTCACGCATTAATATTAGGATCAAACAGAGAACAATGGGGCTTAGTAATAAACGAAGCTCTGGCTTGTGGTTTGGCAGTCCTTTCTAACGATAAAGTAGGTGCAAATTTTGATTTAATTGAAGGAAAGAATACTGGATATATTTTTAACTCTAAAGAAGAATTTGATTTGTCAGTTAAGATGAAGTCTATTTTTGAAGACCAGTCATATTTTAACAAATGTTGTGTTAATGGCCATGATTTAATGCATAAATACTGGAACTTTAATTTATATTCGGAAAAATTATTTGAAGCAGCTAAAAAAATGATGTCTAATGATTAAGGCTATTGTTAAAAAAACATTGATGGTTTTAAGCTCATTATTTAATAGAAATAATGACTCAAAGATTATTTTTTACCATGATATTCATTGTGACAAAGTCTATTGTAAAGAATCTTCAACCTCTTTTGAGTTGTTTGCAAAACATATTGACTTTATTAATAACACTAACTATCAGCTTGTAAGCGATATAACTAATTCGAAAAATCAAATTAAAATACAATTTGATGATGGTTTTAAAGGGATTTTTGATTGTTTACCATTTATTGTCGAGAATAATATTCCAATTGAAATATTCTTGATTATTAATAAAATTGATACAGAAAATTATCTTTCTATAGATCAGATTTTAAAAATGAATAGCTATGAGTTCGTAAGGTTTTCATCTCATACGGCTAGTCATTCTTGCCTTAATGAGCTAAGTCAAGATCAATTAAAGCACGAGTTAGAACATTCTAAAAAATACTTACAGAAAATACTTAGCAATGAGGTCAAGTCCATTTGTTTTCCTAAAGGAATGTTTAGTAATAAGGTTGTTGAGATGGCAAAAAAAATGGGTTATGAAAATCAGTATTGCTCTATTCCTGGTTCTTATGCCAACAATAAGTTTTCTAATGTTTTTAACAGAAATTTAGTGCAGTTTAGCACTGTAAATGATTTATCATTAATATTAAATGGCGGACTAACTATTTTTAAACCTTGGTTTAAAATCAAACATTTTAAAGGATGAGGATAAGTGTTGTTATGCCATATTTTTTTCCTGCGACAGTTTATGGAGGTCCAGTTTTTGCTAGTTATAATCTATGTAAAGAAACTGCTAGTCTTCAAGCACAAATACAGGTAATAACTACGGATGCTAATGGTTTTAAAAGATTGGATGCGGAGGTAAATAGCTTTCAAGTGTTAAACAATTTTAAAGTTAAATATTGTAAAGAAGAAATACCTAAATATTTTTCTTTCAATTTTCTTTTGCAACTTTGGAATGACCTAAAAGATAGCGAGGTGGTTCATGTGCAGTCGATATATTCTTACACTACTCCAATTGCCCTTATTTATTCTTTTTTTCAAAATAAAAAAGTTTGTATTTCACCAAGAGGAAGTTTAGCAAAATGGTCCTTCACTAAGAGAGGAGTATTAAAAAAGCTTTGGATTTCTTTATTGATCCGTCCTTTTGTTAAAAAAACTGTTTGGCTTGCAACATCGCAAAAAGAACAGGATGAGATTCAATATTTTTTCAAATCAGCTACAATTAAAATTTTAAGTGATGGAGTAGATATTCCTGTTGACTTTAAACTTTTAAATAGCAAATGGTCTTCTCAAAATTATATAGCAGCTTTAGGAAGAATTCATAAAGTAAAAGGATATGATTTGTTAATTAAATCAATGAGGAAGTTGCTTGACTATGACCCAAGCCTAAAGCTCCTTATTGCAGGAAACGATGAAGGAGACTTAGACCGTCTCAAGAGGATTGTTTCTGATTTAAGTTTGCAAGAACAGGTTAGGTTTGTTGGCTCCTTACATGATGAGGATAAAGATCAGTTTTTAGCAAATGCAAAATGTTTAGTGCTCCCTTCTCACACCGAAAACTTTGGAATAGTTGTTGCCGAAGCTCTTTGCTTAGGAACTCCGGTTGTTGCTTCACAAAACACCCCTTGGAGTATATTAGAAACTTACAAAGCTGGTTTGCATATTGAAAATACAGCTGATGAAATATCTAAGGCTTGCATTACTATTCTAGAAAACCTAGATGAATATGAAAAAAAGACTAAATTACTGGCTCAACAATACGACTGGAAAAATATAGCAATTCAGTATCTGAAAATATTGAAATCAATATAACTATGGAAGTTAGACTAGATCAGTTTAAACATCAAAATCATATAAATAAAAGTAAAATTACTCTTGCTTTTTGGCTGTTATTAAGCTCTGTTTTTATTCAGAGTAAATTACTTTTCCCAATGTTCTTTAAGAAGATAATTTTACAGCTATTTGGAGCAAAGATAGGTTCTAGCTTCATTATTAAATCAGGTGTTTCTATAAAATACCCCTGGAAATTGAGAGTTGGAAATAATGTTTGGGTAGGTGAAAATGTTTGGATTGATAATTTAGAACAAGTTGACATACATAATAACGTATGTATTTCTCAGGGTGCTTTGTTATTAACAGGAAATCATGATTACAAAAAAAGTGATTTTGCATTAGTTACAGCTAAAATAATAATAGAAGATGGTGTTTGGATAGGTGCGAAATCAATTGTTTGTCCTGGTGTTGTCTGCAAAAAAAACAGTATATTAACAGTTGGTTCGGTTTTGCAAAAAGATTCGATTGAAAATGGTATTTACCAAGGGAACCCAGCGATTCATAAGCGAAACAGATTTATTTACCCTTTACCCTTTACCCTTTAACCTCAATAACAAGTGAAAGTAAGCATAATTACAGTTACTAGAAATTCTGAGAAAACTCTTCAAGATTGTTTTGATTCTGTAAATAGTCAAACCTATCCTGATATCGAACACATTGTTGTTGACGGAAAATCAACGGACAATACCTTAAATCTTATTAGAAACAATAAGCAAATTTCCAATTATATTTCTGAAGAAGACAAGAACTTGTATGATGCTATGAACAAAGGCGTAAAACTAGCAACAGGGGATGTAATAGGTATTTTAAATTCGGATGATATGTTTGAAGACGAAAATGTAATTTCTAAAATAGTTGATTCTATCGGAGATTACGATGCCATCTATTCCGACTTGTGTTATGTTAACCAAGACGATACCGATAAAATTGTAAGGTATTGGAAATCTGGTGAATTTACCGATTCCTCATTCGAAAATGGATGGATGGCTCCTCATCCTACCTTGTTTGTTAAAAAAGAAATGTTTGAAAAGTTTGGCATGTATAATATCGACCTATCTAATTCTGCTGATTACGAGTTTATTTTAAGGCTTTTCTATAAGTATAGGGTAAAAGTTAAGTACTTGCCGCTAACCACAGTTAAAATGCGAGTGGGAGGGGTTAGTAACAAATCTATAGCGCATAGATTAAAAGCAAGTAAAGAGGATCGTATCTCTTGGGAGATAAATGGATATGATTGTCCGTATTTTTTCTCTATTTTTAAACCATTAAGAAAAATACCTCAATTTTTCTCAAAGCCAGAAGAAATTATAAATGAATAAAGAATCATTAATTTTCGTAGCAGGCCATAATGGAATGGTAGGTTCTTCAATAGTAAGACTTTTGAAGAGTAGGGGTTACAGTAATCTTATTCTAAAATCTTCTCAAGAATTAGATCTAAAAGATACTAATGCCGTTTCCAATTTTTTTTCCAGCCACAATGTAGAATATGTTTTCTTGTGTGCTGCTAAGGTTGGTGGTATTTTAGAAAATAGTAATAAGCCAGGCGAATTCCTTTACGACAATCTGATGATTCAGAGTAATGTTATTCATCAATCTTATGTTCATAATGTCAAAAAATTACTCTTTTTAGGAAGTTCTTGTATATATCCTAAAATGTCTGTTCAGCCAATTAAAGAAGAGTATCTGCTTTCCGGATTCCTGGAACCAACAAATCAATCCTATGCTATAGCTAAGATTACGGGCATACAGATGTGTGATTCTTATAGAACACAATACGGATGTGATTTTATTTCAGCAATGCCAACTAATTTATATGGGCCAAACGATAATTTTGATTTGAATTCTTCTCATGTAATACCTGCTTTGTTAAGAAAATTTCATGAGGCTAAAAATAATGATTCGCCTTCAGTAACATTGTGGGGGGATGGAAGTCCTTTAAGAGAGTTTTTGCATGTTGATGATTGTGCGTCCGCTTGCTTATTCTTGATGAACGAATTTAACGATTACGGGCCAGTAAATGTTGGTACGGGATCAGATATCTCTATTTTAAATTTAGCAAAGTTAATAGCAGATAAAATAGCTTTCAAAGGAGAGATTCTATTAGATAGTTCTAAGCCAAATGGCACACCTAAAAAACAACTAGATGTTAGTAAAATAAATGATTTAGGATGGAAGGCTTCTATCGTTTTAGATAATGGAATAGAGTCTGTTTGCTTGATACTTGATGATGAGCTAAAAGTATATCAATGAAAGTATTGCTAATAGATAATTACGATTCTTTTACTTATAATTTAGTTCATATACTCGAAAAACATTGTCAGGAAGTTGTTGTTGTAAGAAACGATAAGCTTGATGAGATTGAAGTAAATGATTTCGATAAGTTAGTTATTTCACCTGGGCCTGGCATACCTTCTGAAGCTGGGGATTTGTTGCAATTTTTAAATCAAAACATTACTAAAATTAGTTGCTTAGGTATTTGCTTAGGTCTTCAAGCTATAGCTGAAGTGTTTGACTCTAAGCTCTTTAAAATCAGCAATGTATTGCATGGAGTTGTTTCAGAAATCGATTCTTTTGACTCTACAGACATACTATTTATTGGTATAAATTATCCGATAGAAGTTGGCCATTATCACTCATGGGCGATTGATCCTAATAATATTGGTGAGCAACTAAAGATAACTTCCAAGTCTGATGGATTAATAATGTCTATAAGCCATAAAAAGCTTGATATAAAAGGCATCCAGTTTCATCCCGAATCAATAATGACTCCCAAAGGAGAGAAGATGATTGAAAATTGGTTGAAAAACTAGTTATAGTCGTACCAATCTTTTTTCTTTTCCCACTTTAAGTCTTGTAAAACAGATGCTTTTACTCTTATACTAAAATTATAGCTTTGATGGTTTCCAAATGGTATCCAATTAAATCGCATTTCCCAGCAGTGTAAGTCTCTGTAAAAATTCAAAGAAGTATAAGTAAGGTCTTTGTTTATGAAGTCATAACCTGAGTTAAAACCAATTTTCCATTTTGGAGTTAAATTTACATCACCCGAAAAGTTTAAAGATTGATCAAGTGCATTTATGGCATTAAATTTGTTGTATTTTAATGTATAGTTAACAGATAATTTCCATGGCACATCAAAGTCTACGTACTCTAGCCAATTATCAAATGTTTCTTCATTTTTTTCCCCACCAGCAAAGCTAAAGCCTAAAGTTGCAGTAGAATTGATAAATCTTGCAGGAAGAGAGCTTTCGTTAACATATAATTTATTATCTCTATTTTCATTCTCATCTAAAATATAAGGATCGTAGTTGCTAGTAAATCTAAGATTTACTTTGTCAAATAGTTTGGTGCGACCACTTATACTGATCATTGATAAGTTTAAGGAGTCAGCAAAAATATTATAAGAAGATCGAATATCGAAACTCTCTAAAATTTTAATTTTTTTAGTTGAATTAACAGTATCGTTTTTGGTTCTAACTTTCATTTCCAGCATATTAGAAATAGACAATCCAATATTTCCTTGCTCAGAATTGGTAGCATTTCCATAGATACCATTTTGATAAACAGAATAGTTAGTAGTATTTCCTAGTGAATCACTAGTAACGTCCTGGTAGAAGCCGTATTTAGAATTACTAAAGTCAGGATTGTAATTAAATGACAAGACAGGAGAAACAACATGTCTAATAGCTTTAACTTTTCCTTTATTAAAGTTAAGTAATCCGTAGAGCTTAGTATTTATACTTACACTGGTGTTGTAATTATATACTCTGTTAAAGCCTGAAACAGTATCCGTAATTAATTCATTCTCATAAAAAGACCTTTCTAATTTATTGAAATACCATCTTTCTGTGTAGTTAAATCTTGGAGAAATAGTGATATGTTTTAACGCTTTAAAGGATGTGCTTACAGGAATAGTATGTCTAGCTCCATTTTGCAACTTAGACAATGTGTTAGAAGTAAATAATAAAGAATCTATTGTAGAAACCTGATTTCTGGCATTTAAACTGTAGTTAAAGCTAATCTTGTCGAACCACTTTTTCTTTTCACTTTTATTTAGAAACTTTAAAGGGTAAATTCTATTGATGGAGTAGTTTAATTCTGGTAAGTTTAAAGTAACGCTATTGTTTAGTGTGTTCTGATTGTGTCTTAAGTTTACAGAAAGTTGGGAATTAGAAAAGTTTTTTGAATAGGAGGCACTTGACTGATAAGTGTTGCTCAAGTAATCGTTATCGTTGTATGAGTTGTTTTGATGAAAAGAACTTGATCCTGCATTAACTTTGGCTGAAAATCGACTGTTTTTACTTGCTTTAGGATCCTGATTGTGTCTCCATTTTATAAAGAAATCTCTTTTGTCTCTTTGTGTTTGTATAAGTTTAGATCCCGATTTAATACTGGCATAGCTAATATTTAAGTTACCGTTATACTTATATCGTTTTCTATAATTTGAATTAGCTTTAACGTTCCAGGATCCTTTGGAATGAATATCTCCTGTCAGAGAAAAGTCCATTCTGTCGTTTATAGCAAAATAATAGCCACCGTTTTTCAAAAAGAAACCTAATAATTGAGACTCTCCATAGGTAGGAAATATTATTCCTGAGCTTTGCTTTTTCTGGTTTGGAAAAAATCCGAATGGCAAAGCAATAGGAGTAGGAACACCAGCAAATTCTAAAACTGCTGGGCCAGTTATGATTTTCTTGTTTGGTATTGTTTTAATTTTCCTTGACCTAATCGAAAAATGAGGATGTTCTAGGTTACATGTGGTATATCTTCCATTGTAAGTATATAAAACATCCGATTCATTTTTTTTCACTTTTTTACCATGAATGTATGATTCGCCTTCTTGGGTAACTACTTCTTTAATTATTCCTTTCTTAGTTTTGAAATTATAGGTTATTTCTTTAGAAGTAAAACTATTGTTGTTTTCGGAAAACAAAGGAAATCCGTAGCTTACTCCAGAAGAATCTTTTAAGCTTTTAGCAAATACAGTATTTTTTTCAGAATCAATTTCAATGTATGCAGCTTTTAGCTCTATATCTTCATAATTTATTTTAGCATTATGATATAAAGTTACCTTATTGTTCTCCAAGTCATAGTCAATTGAATCTTCTGCATAGGAAATGATTTTATCCAAAATTGGGTCCTCAGAATAGATGGAGTCCCCATCAGATAATAATACGTCACTATTTTGTGCGTTAATTGTTGATAAAACCAAGGTAAAGCACAATAAACAGCAAATAAATTTAGCTACATTTGAATTGTTTTTATATGTAAAAGATATGCTATTCAAAAAAGAATATTTATTAGCTTCCAAATCTAATCATTTCTTGTATTCCTATTAATCATGAAACGTATATTCTTTTTAATTCTTGTATCCGCTTCCATTCTTTCCTTTTCTTATTATGTAGATTCGGATGATTCTGCTTTAAATGTGGTAGTTTTAGATGCTGGTCACGGAGGAAAAGACCCAGGAGCAATGGGCACTGGTAGGTATAAAAAAACAGAAAAAGATATCGCCTTGGATGTTACTCTAATGCTAGGTAAGTATATTGAGAATGAATTTAAGGATGTTAAAGTAGTTTACACAAGAGATGATGACTCTTTCCCTTCTTTAAAAGACCGAACTAATTTAGCTAACAATGTAGATGCTGATTTGTTTATTTCTATTCATTGTGATTCGTTTACAAAAAATTCCGCTAAAGGAACGTCTTCTCACGTGATGGGTCTAAGGTATACTAGTGAAAATTTAAGAATTGCCCAAAGAGAAAATTCTGTTATCTATTTGGAAGATAATTATGAAGAAAATTACGATGGATTTGACCCGACCTCTCCAGAAAGTATTATTGCATTAACTTTAAATCAATCTACTTTTCTTGATCAATCAATTTTAATAGCTCAAAAAATTCAAAATCAATTTAAAACTAGAGTAAATAGAACAGATAGGGGAGTTAAGCAAACTCCTCTGTGGGTGACTAGCAGGACTTCAATGCCAAGTGTTTTGGTTGAATTAGGTTTTATTTCCAATCCAGAAGAAGAAGATTTTTTACACTCTAATGATGGTCAATCATATATGGCTTCGGCATTATTTAGAGCATTTAAAGAGTATAAATTAGAGTTAGAGCAGATTGCTAAATTTTCTTCTATAGAGACTGACAAAAAAGAACAAATTTCTTCGATTGAAAATAAAGAAATTTCAGATAATGGTATTATATTTAGGGTTCAAATTGCAACCTCAAAAGAGTTGAAGGATATTAAAAAAGTGAATGGAATGAAGGTGGATTATTTTAAGGAAGGACCATTTTATAAATACACAATTGGATCAGTTGCATCTGTCGAAAAAGCAAAGCAAATACAAAAAACAGCAAAAGAAAATGGTTATTCGGATGCTTTTATTGTTGCGTTTGAAAATGGCATTAAAACTAATTTTTTTAAAGCAACAAATCAATTAAAATTAAAATCAAATGAATAAGCTAAACGCAGAATTTAAAATTGGAATAACCGTACTTATTTCTATTGTACTTCTTATATGGGGGGTTAATTTTTTAAGAGGTAATAATCTTTTTTCTAATGCTGACCACTACGTATCAGTATATAACAATATTGATGGAATGGAGATTTCATCTCCTGTAAGACTAAATGGTTTGTCTGTTGGTACGGTAACCGACATATATTTTCATCCTAATGACATGAGTAAAATCATTGTAAAGTTTACGATTAATGATGGTTTAAGAATACCAAATAATACCATTGCTCGTATCTACAATGCTGATATTATGGGCACGAAAGCTTTGCAATTAGTTTTAGGTGACAATGGTATTTTTTGTTTGCCTGGAGACACCTTATCTTCTGAAATCGAAAATGGTCTTAAAGATGAAGTTAACAAACAAGTCCTTCCTCTAAAAAATAAGGCAGAAGATTTAATCTCTTCAATAGATTCGGTAATGACTGTAATTACTACGGTATTAGATAAGGATGCTAGAAATAGTCTTACCAATAGTCTCATGAGTTTAAACAGGACCTTCAATACTATGGAGTTAGCAATGGTAAGACTAGACAGTGTGATTTATAAAAATGACACTAGAGTTTCTAATATTTTGTTAAATGTAGAGTCAATTACTACTAATCTTCATAACAACAATGCTCTAATCTCCAATGTATTAGTTAATCTTGAATCTATAACAGACTCTCTTGCTAAGTCTCAAATTAAAAGTACAATCAGCAATGTCGATAGTTCTCTTTATGTATTCAATAAAATACTTAAAAAAATTGATAAGGGAGAAGGCAGTATGGGAATGCTTTTAAATGATAAAAAACTTTATGAAAACTTGGAAAACTCTTCAAAGCAGTTAGAGTATTTAATTGCAGACATGAAGTCTAGACCTAAAAGATATTTATCATTCTCATTAATAGGTGGCACTAAAACTGTTAAAGAAAAACCAACAAATAACAATTAAATGGGAACAAGTCCTCAATTCACCTTTTTACTAATTTTTGTTATGTCAGCCGTTATTTTCTACAAGAATTTCGGTAAAATAGCACGAAACATTAATCTTGGAAAAGTTATAAATAGAAACGATAATAAAAAAGATCGTTGGAAAACAATGATACGTGTTGCCCTAGGTCAATCTAAAATGGTTAATCGTCCTGTTGCTGGTTTCTTTCACATCTTAATATATGTTGGTTTTGTTATTATAAATATTGAGGTTGTCGAAATTATTATTGATGGAATATTCGGAACCCATAGAGTATTTTCATTTTTAGGAAGTTTCTACGGCTTTTTAATCGGTTCTTTCGAAATACTTGCTTTTTTAGTTCTGGTAGCTTGCGTCGTATTCTTCTTTAGAAGAAACTTCATGTCTATTAAAAGATTTCTTAGTCCTGAAATGAAAGGATGGCCAAAGTCAGATGCTAATATTATATTGGTTTTTGAAGTTTTATTGATGTTTGCATTTCTTTTAATGAATGCAAGTGATAGTTTGCTTTATCAATTAAATGACCCACATTATACTGTTGCATTTTCAAATCCGATAAGTCAATTTTTAATACCTCTCATTGAAGGAAATAGTATCTCTTCATTAATTCTTATTGAAAGAGCTAGTTGGTGGTTTCACATTTTAGGAATTTTTGCATTTCTAAATTACTTAGTAGTATCTAAGCACCTACATATTATTCTTGCATTTCCAAATGTCTATTATTCCAATTTAAATCCTCTAGGTCAGTTCACTAATATGAATGCTGTAACAGAGGAAGTAAAGAAAATGATGGATCCTAATATAGATCCTTTTGCAGTTTCTCCGGATGCTGCAATGCCAGACAGATTTGGGGCTAAAGATGTGATAGATTTAAATAAGATTCAGATACTAAATGCCTATAGCTGTACTGAATGCGGAAGATGTACTTCAGAATGTCCGGCAAATCAGACAGGAAAATTATTGTCTCCAAGAAAAATAATGATGGATGTTAGAGATAGAATTCATGAAGTAGGCAAAAATATTGATACTAACGGTACTTTTAAGGACGACAACAAATCGTTGCTGAATGATTACATAACTAAAGAAGAATTATGGGCGTGTACTTCTTGTAACGCTTGTACCGACGCATGTCCTATAAACATTGACCCCTTGTCAATTATTGTTGACTTAAGAAGGTATTTGGTGATGGAAGAATCTGCTGCACCAATGGAACTTAATAATATTTTTAATAACATAGAAAATAACGGAGCCCCTTGGCAATTTTCTACAAACGATAGATTAAACTGGAAAGATGAGTAAAGAAGAAAGCAAATTATTAAATAAATCTGTTGACGGACAATTGATTAGTCCAGTTCTACCAGACGATATCAAAAATTACTTAATTGATATTGATGGAACAGTTTGTGATGATATTCCTAATGAGGAACCAGAAAGAATGGTAACTGCTCAATTATATCCCGAAGCTTTAGAAACGTTAAATAAATGGTACGATGAGGGCCATATAATTACTTTTTTCACTTCAAGAATTGAAGAGCACAGAGATGTTACTATTAGTTGGCTAGATAAAAATGGCTTTAAATACCACGGCTTATTAATGGATAAGCCAAGAGGAGGTAATTATCATTGGATTGATAACCACATGGTTAGAGCTACTAGGTATTCTGGTAGATTTACAGATTTAATAGAGAAGTCAGTTAAAATACAAGTTTTCGAAAAATAATATATATGAGCAAATTAATAGTTCCAACAATGGCTGAAATGCTAGCAAAAGGTGAAAAAGCAGAAGTGCTTTTTTGGGTTGGCTGTGCAGGAAGTTTTGACGATAGAGCAAAAAAAATAACAAAAGCGGTAGTTAAGTTATTAAACAAGGCTAATGTGAATTTTGCTGTTTTAGGAACAGAGGAAAGTTGTAGTGGTGATCCTGCAAAAAGAGCTGGTAACGAATTTTTATTTCAGATGCAAGCTATGAGTAACATCGAAGTAATGAATGCTTATCAGGTAAATAAGATTGTTACAGCATGCCCTCATTGTTTTAATACATTAAAAAACGAATATCCTGAGCTGGGAGGTAACTATGAAGTAGTTCACCATACTCAATTAATTCAGCAATTAATTAAGGATGAAAAACTAACTATAGAAGGTGGAGAATTTAAAGGAAAGAAAATAACTTTTCATGACCCTTGTTATTTGGGTCGAGCAAATGACGTTTATGAAGCCCCAAGAGAGCTGATTAAAAAGTTAGATGCTGAACTAGTTGAAATGAAAAAATGCAGAAGCAAAGGTCTATGTTGTGGAGCTGGTGGTGCCCAAATGTTTAAAGAACCAGAAAAGGGAAATAAAGACATCAATATTGAACGAACTGAACAAGCGCTAGAAGTTAAGCCTGATTTAATTGCTACTGGTTGTCCGTTTTGTAACACAATGATGACTGACGGAATTAAAAACAAAGAAAAAGAAAGTGAAATTCAAGTAATGGATATTGCTGAAATGATTGCTCAAGCTCAAGAATTATAATGTTTGTACCTTTTGATGAAATAGATAACGATTCTAGAGTTTGGATTTATCAATCTGACAAATTAATGTCCGATACAGAAAAGTCTCTTATAGAAAATCACTTATCTAATCTGTGTGATAATTGGAATACTCATGGTAAGCCGGTTCATTGTTCTTATTTTGTAAAAGATTGGTTTATCTGTTTGTTAGTAGACGAGTCTATAAATAATGCAAGTGGTTGCTCCATAGATAGCTCAGTTACAACTATTAAAAATATTGAGCAAGAATTTAAAATTGACTTCTTTAATAGATTGAATATTGCGTTTATGGATGATAAAGTTGCAAAGGTTTTGCCTTTATCTAAATTCAAGAATATTATTAATGAGGATATTATGGTATTCAATAATCTTGTGAAAACAAAGAAGGAATTGGAATCAAGCTGGATTATACCAATTCAAGATTCTTGGCTAGCTAAATATTTAGACTAGTAATTATTCCCAAATATCCATTTTACTTCGGACTCTTTCATTTTCTCTCCAAACGAAACCATTTAATTTTTTCCATTCTAAAGGTAATTCACTATAAGGGTATATGACAGACTCTGGCTTGTCTTGAAAGGATATGCGTTTAATTCTATTTTTATTTACGTCGATATTCATAAAACTACATTTGACAGTATTTATGCCTGATACTTTCTCTTTATCATCCTGTAAAGTATAAGTAACCTGACCGTTGCCAAATACATTTATATTTTTAATTTTATTATTTTTAAAATATCCAATTATGCTCTTTCCTTTTATTTGATCAAACAAATCAGGAAATGGACTGGAAACAATGAATGAATTATCATTTAATAATAATTTATCAATATTTTTTTCTTTAAGCTGAATATCAATAGAATCTGCTGTCATTTGGTATTGGTCAGACCATAGAGTAGGAGAGCCAATCATTTTTATTGTTGAGTCGGAATGGTTGTAATAAAGTTCAACACATTTTCCTTGAATATCTTCACTATAAAATTTTACTCCAGTACTTGCCTTAATTTCTTTTTCTGAATGTTTATTTTCTTTAGCTACAATGGTATCAGAGTGCAAAAACAATGAGTCTTTTTCTAGTAAAAGGATTAACAATGGGTCAATGGTAATAATGGAGCTATCTTTCTTTTCAAATAGTTCTGCCTTTTGGCCTTTAATAATGAAGTTATTAATAGTGTCTTGGACAGATACATTGTTTAAAGCCAATCCGTAGCCTAGATTTCTATCATAAATTAAACTGTCTCCGAATAGTTTCTGGTCTTCATTTTCTAGGTATGCATTTTTACTAAATCTGGATTCATCCGTTTTTGTATTGTACCACCCGTTTTCGCAATAAATAAAATTGCTGTCAGAAGTAATGTCAGTTGGCCCGAAAAAGTAAGCGATTTCACTTTGAGTGTTAAAAATAAGAGTGTCACTTTTTATAATGTAATCAGGGTTAATTAACTCCACATCTTTTTTAAACTCTAATTTGTTTAAAGAGGAGTAATATTTGCCTTTTTCACTTATTAGTTTATTTTCTTTATTAATTATTGTGGCTCCATTATTGTATGACGCTACATTTTTTTCTAGGTTATACCTTACTTTATCAGTACGTAAGGTCATGGTCTTATCTTTGATTATAATGTTTCCACTAATTATAGCTAAATCATCCTTTCCAATGTAATCTAAATGGTTGCCGTAAAGGTGAAGAGAATCGTTTTTGTTGATGTGAATATTTCCGAAAGCTTCAAATTTATTCTCTTTGAAATAATGCCAAGCACTATCACAAAACATAGTTGTAGAGTTATGTTTAAAAATAACGGAATCTAGCAACCTTCTCATGTCAGGGTTGAAGGAAGCGTCGTAAATAGTAAGTTCGGAATTTATAATTTCTAATTTTGTTTTCTTTTGACTATAGCCAGAAGCGCTAATTAAAAAGGAAATTAAAATTAAAAATATTCTAAACAATATTTTATCTGTTTAAAGTTTGGTTTCTGTCTGGTCCTACAGAAACAATTGTTATTGGCGTTTCTAATACTCTTTCTAAATATTCGATGTAATCATGTAACGCTTTAGGAGCTTGATTAATATCAGACAAACCAGTTAAGTCCTCATCCCAAGCGCTTAATACTTCGTATACAGGAGTAATTGTTTCTTCATTAGCGTCAAATGGCAAATAGTCAATTAGTTCGCCGTTATAGTTGTAATGAGTACAAACCTTAATGTGTTCAAGTCCAGACAAAACATCTGCTTTCATCATCATTAGTTTAGTAACGCCATTAATTTCGATTGCGTATTTTAAAGCTGGAATGTCAATCCATCCACATCTTCTTTTTCTTCCTGTAGTAGCGCCAAATTCATTTCCAACTTTTCCTATAGTTTCTCCAACTTCATCAAACAATTCAGTAGGGAATGGTCCACTTCCAACTCTAGTACAGTAAGCTTTAAAGATTCCGAAAACATCGCCAATTTTATTAGGAGCAATTCCTAAACCTGTGCAAGCACCTGCAGAAATAGTATTAGAAGAAGTAACAAAGGGATAAGAACCAAAGTCAATGTCAAGTAAAGTTCCTTGAGCTCCTTCTGCTAAAATCTTTTTGCCAGCTCTTTGTGCTTTGTGAATATAATTTTCACTGTCAATTAATTGGAAAGACTTTATGATTTCTATTCCTTCAAACCACTCTTTTTCCATGCTGTCAAAGTCATTCAACAATTCCGGATTGTCTTTCAAAAGGTTTTTATGCTTGCTTACTAATTTGCTGTATTTTTCGTTAAAGTCAGAAGAATTAATATCTCCAATTCTCAAGCCATTTCTTCCGGTTTTATCCATATAAGTAGGGCCAATTCCTTTAAGTGTAGATCCGATTTTCGCCTTTCCTTTAGCAATTTCCGAAGCAGCATCAAGTAATTTATGAGTAGGTAAAATTAGGTGCGCTTTTCTAGATATAAATAGATTAGATCTAATGTCAACATTTAAGTTTTCAAGTGCTTCAATTTCTTTTTGAAAGATTACGGGGTCAATTACAACTCCATTACCAACAATATTTATAGAATCCTTATGGAAAATACCTGATGGAATTGTATGAAGAACATGTTTAATGCCATCAAACTCTAAAGTATGACCAGCATTTGGTCCACCCTGAAATCTAGCAATAATATCATAATTATTAGTTAGAACATCTACAATTTTACCTTTACCTTCATCACCCCATTGCAGGCCTAATAATACATCTACAGTCATTTTATTTATCTTTTATATTTGATTGGCAATCTTTACACTCCCCATACATATTTAATGAATGAGAGGACACTTTAAAACCCATTAATTCTTCAACAGTATTTTTGATGTTTTGAATTCTTGGGTCACAAAATTCAATAACATTTTTACAAACAGAGCATATTAGATGATCGTGTTGACCACTAACTAAAGACTTTTCGTATTGTGCTTGATTTTTTCCAAATTGATGTCTTCTTACTAATTTACATTCCATTAATAATTCAATGGTATTATACAAAGTTGCTCTACTAACTCTATATTTCTTAATTTTCATTTTAATATAGAGAGACTCAATATCAAAGTGTCCGTTATGATCGTATATTTCTTGAAGAATTGCAAAACGCTCAGGAGTTTTTCTCTGACCATTTTTTTCTAAAAAATCAGTGAATAATTTAGTTACAGTTTCTGATGCGTCTACAGACATTAAATTTGTCAATTGTTAAGGGCTAAAATTAATCTTTTTATGGAAAAAAAAGAAAGTAATTTAGCAATACATTATTATAATCTTTCAACAGTTTCAATGCCTTCAATATTTTCTAGTTTTTTAATAAGATTTTCTAGATGAGAAATATTTAAAACATTAACAGATATTTCCCCTTGAAACATACCTGCGTTTGAAGAAATATTAATCGATTCAATATTGACATTTAAAAGATCTGAAATTAGCCTAGTCACTTTGTTAATAAGTCCTAGCTGATCAATGCCCTTAATTTTAATTTTAGAAGTGAAATTAAACTCATCTTTTGTTTTCCAAATTGCTTTAAGTATTCGATAAGAGTATCTTGACCTTAACTGTATGGAGTTAGGGCAGTTGCTATTATGAATTTTTATTCCTTGACTGATAGTGGTAAATCCGAAAATTTCATCTCCAGCAATGCAAGAACAACATTTAGCAAAATTATAATCGAGCTCTTGTTTGTCGGAGCCAAAAAGAATAATTCCTTTATCATAGATTGGAGTAGCGAGTTCTATTTTTTGCTTATTGTCTTTTCTAGATATTTTCTTCTTAATAATTGAGAACCAACCTCTATTTTTTAAGCTGACGAATTCTCGAATATCTTTGTTGCTTAAAATACCTGTTCCAAATTGATAATATAACTCTAGACTATCTAGGTTAAAAAACTTAGTTAAATCATCTTCAATTTCTTTATTAAAAGTAATTTTCAGATGCCTTAATTTTCTAATTAAAATTTCTTTTCCATCTGCTCCAATTATCTTTTTTTCTTCTTTTAGAGCATTTTTAATTTTTGATTTTGCTCTTGAAGTTTTAACAAAGCTTAGCCAGTCTTCTTTTGGCTTTTGCTTGTTAGAAGTAATGATTTCTACTTGGTCACCACTTTTGAGAGTATGGGATAGAGGCACCAACTTTCCATTTACTTTAGTCCCTAAGCACTTACTTCCAACTTGAGTATGAATTTCATAAGCAAAATCTAGAGCTGTCGACTCAAAAGGAAGTGTCTTCAAATCTCCAGCAGGAGTAAAGATGAATATTTCTTCAGTGAAGAGATTCATTTTAAAGTTATCTACGAAATCAATAGCATTACCATCCTGACTTTCAAGCAGTTCTCTTATTTTGTTTATCCAGTTATCAAGATTAGATTCTTTTAAACCAGATTGCTTGTATTTCCAGTGAGCAGCATAGCCTTTTTCAGCTATTTCATCCATTCTTGCTGTCCTAATCTGAACTTCCACCCATTTACCATTAGGCCCCATAACCGTAGTGTGTAAGGCCTCATATCCGTTTGATTTAGGTGTAGATATCCAATCCCTAAGTCTATCCGGATTTGGCTTGTAAAAATCAGTTACGATAGAATAAATCCTCCAGCAATCAGACTTTTCATTTTCGGGAGATGACTCTACAATTACACGAATGGCAAACTTGTCAAATACTTCTTCAAATTCGACACCTTGCTTCAGCATCTTATTTCTAATAGAGAAAATAGACTTTGGTCTTCCTTTAATATTAATCTTAAAGGATTGTTTGTCTAATTCATCTTTTATTGGGACAATGAATTTGTTAATATATCTGTGTCTGCCTTTTTTAGTTTCATCTAATTTTTCGGAGATAGCTTTGTAAACTTCCGACTTGGTAAATTTTAAACCTAAGTCTTCTAGCTCTGTTTTGATAATATACAAGCCTAATCGGTGGGCTAGAGGGGCATACAGATATAAAGTTTCCGATGCAATTTTTAATTGCTTATGCTTGGGCATACTATCTAAAGTACGCATATTGTGTAGTCTGTCAGCTAGTTTTATTAGAATTACTCTAACGTCATCTGATAATGTCAACAACATTTTTCTAAAATTTTCGGCTTGCATCGATACGTTTTGATCGTATACATCAGAAATTTTAGTTAATCCGTTTATTATTCTTGCAACTTTAGAACCAAAAAGTCTTTCAATATCTTCTAGAGTGTAGTCGGTATCTTCTACCACATCATGAAGCAAGGCACAAATAATAGAAGTAGTTCCTAATCCTATATCTTTAGCTGCTATTCGGGCAACATCAATAGGGTGGTATATATAAGGCTCGCCCGACTTTCTTCTCATATCTTTATGAGCGTCTACGGAAAGGTTAAAAGCTTTTCTTATTAACTTCTTATCCTCTTTAGTAATGCTTTCTCGACAATCTCTTAAAAGACCTCTATATCGATTTAAAATCTCTTTCCTTTCTTTTTCTAAATCTATATCAACTTGCATGAAAAAATTAGTTGGCAGGTAAAATCTTAGTAATTACTTCTCCGAATCCTATTCTAACGTCTTTGTTTTTAGAATGAGCTTTCATAATAACAGTATCCCCATCATTAATAAACTTTCTTTGAGTTCCATCTGGCATTGTTAAAGGTTTTGTTCCTTTCCATGATAATTCAAGCATAGAACCATAAGCACTTTCATCATTTCCTGAAATAGTTCCTGATGCCATCATGTCTCCAGCATTTATGTTGCAACCATTTACACTATGGTGAGCTAATTGCTGATTCATATTCCAGTACATATATTTATAGTTCGATTTTGATACCGTATGAGCATCAAAGTTATCACTAGCAATTTGCACTTCTAAGTTAATATCTATATTGTTTTTACCTTCCATTTTTAAATATGGTAAAACTTCTGGGATTTGTTCTTCTCCTTCACATCGGAAAGGCTCCAAAGCATCAATAGTTACTACCCAAGCAGAAATAGAAGACGCAAAACTTTTACCAAGAAATGGTCCTAGTGGAACGTATTCCCATTTTTGAATATCTCTTGCTGACCAATCGTTGAAAATAACCATTCCAAAAATATAGTCAGGTGTTTCGTTTATATCAATCACTTCTCCCAAAGGTTTAGCTTGACCGGTAATAAAACCCATTTCTAATTCGAAATCTAACAAACGACAAGGGCCAAATACAGGAACATCAGCTCCCATTGGAAGTTGTTGGCCTTTAGGTCTCACAACATCTGTTCCAGAAAGAATGATAGAAGAAGAGCGACCATGGTAACCAACAGGAATATGTAGCCAATTAGGGAGCAAAGCATTTTCTGGATCTCTAAACATACAACCTACATTATGAGCATGTTGTCTTGAAGAATAAAAGTCGGTATAATCTCCTACACTTACAGGCATAGACATTTCTACCTCTTTAATATCAATTAAAGCAGATTGCTTAATATCTTCTCTCAAATTGTCTTCCCTAAAAATTTGAGAAATTTTATTCCTAATAATAGTCCAGGTAGTTTTATCCTGCTTTAGAAAAGAATTTAATGTGTCTGAATTAAAATAATTATCAGAAATTACACCATCAAACATATGAAAGTCATAAAGAGTAGACAAACAAATTACAGTGTCTCCAATTCTAGTAACAACAGACTTTTTTCCTTTTATTTTGGCAATACCAAAAGGAATATTTTGAATTGGAAAATCACTGTTTTCGGGAACGTTAATCCAGCTATTGAACTGAGGGTTGTTTGCTTCTATCATTTGAATATATTTTGTTTAGCAAATCTATTGAATTAAATGAAATTGGGAAAACTATAGAATCATATATTTGCACTATGAGAATATGTTTTTTATTAATCGTATTTAGCTTCACACAATTGAATGCTCAAACTGACAGCACTAAAGCATTTAGAATTGCTGTCGCATCAGAGCTAATAGTGTACTCAGGAACCTTATATGGGTTAAATGATCTGTGGTATTCTGATTATGAAAGAAGCTCATTTCATTGGTATAATGATAACAAAAACTGGTATAAACAAGATAAATTTGGCCATGCCACTACAGCATATAATGTAAGTCAGCTCGGAACTAACGTCATGTTATGGTCAGGTGTTCCTCGAAAAAAAGCAATTTGGTATGGTGGACTTTATGGCCCTTTCTTTCTGACATCTATAGAAATATTGGATGGTTATTCTGAGAAGTGGGGGGCTTCTTATGGTGATCTAATAGCTAACACTTTAGGTTCGTTTTTATTTGTTGGACAAGAGTTAGCTTGGCAAGAGCAAAAAATACAATTGAAATACTCCTTTTACCCAACTTCCTATGCCTCACAAAATCCTAATATTCTTGGAAGTAATTTTATGGAAGAAACTATTAAAGATTATAATGGACAAACTTATTGGCTTTCCTTAAACTTAAAAAGCTTCATCGCTAAATCAAAAACACCAGAATATCTTAATGTTGCTTTCGGTTATGGAATTGATAATTTACTTTCTGGAGGGGCTTATACCGATGATTCTAAACAACAATATTATCTTTCGTTAGACATAGATTTAAATAGAATTAAAACCAACAATGCATTTCTTGATAAGTGCTTAAAAGTCTTGAGTTTTATTAAAGTTCCTATGCCAGCAATAATGCTAGATAGCAAACAAAAATTTAAATTTTATCCAATTTATTATGGCCAATGATTTTCAAGCTGGAGACAGAGTAAAGTTTCTCGATTCTGATGGAGAAGGAGTAGTTATTCGATATTTAGATAACAATCAAATTTTAGTAGAATCTAACTATGGCTTTGAAGAAGTTCATTTTCTTAAAGATATTTTACCTTTTGATTCTGAAACCGATAGGGTGTCGGCCTACAGACATATTCCCGATACAGAGCAATCTTATAGTCAGAAGGTGAAGCCATCTTCTTCTGCAAAAAATGCTAAAAAGAATGGCCAATATTGGGAAGTTGATTTACACATAGAAACTATTTTAGATAGATACCACCATTTAAGTAATTATGAAATTGTACAAATACAACTCAAAAAATGTAAAAATGCTGTTGAAAGAGCCATACAGAAAAAGGTTTATAAGCTAATCATAGTTCACGGAAAAGGATCGGGCGTGTTGAGGGAGGAAGTACATCAGTTACTTAATAATTATTCGGTAGAAATTAGAGATTCCAAATTTCAAGATTACGGAGGAGGAGCTACAGAAGTATTTTTTTATAAATAAAAAAAGCCTTCTGTAAAAGAAGGCTTTTGATTAAAAGTTTTGGTTCAGATTTTTTATTTTTCTGATTCTATATATAATAGTTCTGAAAGCTGATCTACCCCAATATTTCCTTTAATAGCATTAACCAATATTTTTTTGTTTTTATCTAGCAGGTAAACTTTAGGCGTTCCTGAGATATCGTATTTTTCTTTTAACTCTGGCAAAGAAGTAACCAAGGGATCAACAGCTTTGTTGTATACGCCTTCTTTTATGGTTTTTAACTCGGCAACATTTATCCAGCTTCCGATGTCATAAGTTTTTATAAACTCTAACCATTTCTCTTTGTCTAGCTCTACCGAAACACAATAAACACCAACATCAATACCGTCTTTTTTCCAGTCGTTTTGCTTTTGCTTAATCACAGGGAGTTCTTTTTTACAGTGGCCACAATCGGGATCATAAAAAATTAACAAAGTGAATTCGTTGTCCATTTCGTGGAGAACTTGAAGCACATCATTGGTGTCTCTTAAACTAAGCTCGGGAGCAATATTGCCAATCAATAAAGGCTCAATAGTTTCTGCCCTATTAGTAATATTGAAAATTTGTGCTTCGTCTAGCCAATCTACATCTGATTTAAAGTACTTGTTTACAATATGAACGAATACTTTTTCTAAGCCCATTACTTTAGATCGTTCGTAAGTGGAAGCCAGGTAGGAGAGAGTATATTGAAATACTTCTGAGTTGGCTCTTGATTGTTCTATTAAATAGTCACAAGAAACAATTATAGAATCAGCTTGTTTAAAAGTTAGCTTTTCTAAGTAAGTAGATAGTTTGTTGTGAAAAATAGGAGTTCTTAAAAGTCGTTCGTCTGAAAAATCGAAATTATCAAAAAAGTGAGCCTTGTAATAACGGTATTGAAAAGTACTATCTGATCTTCCATTCACTAAAATAGGAGCTTCCGGAATTTCTATTTCTTTACTAGAATTTAAAATGGAGCTAAAAAGAATGTCAGGATTTTCTATTGTAAAATTGTTTTGGAAATCGATCAATACTTTTGTAGTCGCATCAATGTTTGATTCAATAGATTTTTTCTCAGAATCAGATGCAGATTCTTTTTGGGCTTTTAGTTCGTTTAACTTCTTTTGCTGAACCCCAAGATGCTGCATATATCCGTAAAATTTTTGATTTTCTTTAGAATCGCTAAATTCCATAGATGCAATTAGATCTTCTTTGTTAGCTTTAAACGAAAATTCGTTTTCAGTAACTACCATCTCCATATAACTTCCTTCAGGGAAAACGACCATATACATTCCGTGCAATAATTGATCCTCGCCTTTAAACATAAAGTTTCCTTGAGAGTCTATATCTGCAGTATCTTTAGCAAATTGCTTGTCACCAAAGTAGTAAGCTAGCATGCATGTAGTGTCTTTTACTCCTTGAATATTACCTTTAAACTCATAATAATCTGTCTTTCTGGTTTGAGCAAAAGTTAGATTAGCAAGGAAAAGTAAGAAGCATATTATAAATGATGTTTTTTTCATATGTCAAATTGTATATAACAAAGGGTTAACGTAAAAAATGAAAGTATTATTTTTTATTTGCTTTAGTTTTTAAATATCCATCCAAAAATACTGCAAAAATAATAATAGATCCTCCAAAATAAAACGAATTATTCATGCTTTCTGTCCCATCACTAAAAATGACTAAAGCAAGTAATATGCTATACAAAGGCTCTAGATTAACAGCCATTATTACTGAAAAAGGAGAAAGGTATTTCATTACCTCTACACTTATTACGAAAGCAAAGGCAGTACAAATGCCACCTAGAATTAATAGGTATACAAAATCATTTACGGTCAGGCTCATAGAAGAAATAGTAAAGGAGTCGTTATATAGCATGTAAGCGCTTAAAACAAAAACACCACCAAGCATTTCAATTAAAGTGATGTTAGAAGACTTTACTCTATCAACAAATAGAGAGTTAAGAATAGTAAAAAGAGTAGCTAAGAAGGCGGCTATCACCCCAAAAACATACCCTTTAATATAAGTTGTGTCTGCATTTATAGCGTACCAAAGTCCTATTATAACCAAAACACTAAGGGTAATTTCTTTCCAACTAATTTTTCTTTTAAAAAACAATGGCTCTAAAAGTGCAGAGAATAAGGAGGATGTCGCCATACAAACAACCGCAACAGAGACATTAGAGACCTTAATACTTTCAAAGAAAAACAACCAATGAGCTGCAACAACTACACCAATTCCTAGAATTTTAAAGAAATCAATTTTCGAAACTTCTTTTATATTTCTTTTAAGTAATGCAAAAACTACTAATATTAAAAACGCAAATAGCATTCTATACCATACCAAAACAGACGATTCTAATTCGATAAGCTTACCTAGTATACCTGTGAAGCCTAAAATCACAACTATTAAATGCATAATTAATAGGCTATATTTCTCAGAAAATTTTGTCATTTTTGTAAGATTAAATAAAGCGCAAAACAATAGTATTGCAAGCTAATAAACAAGTATAAAATTATGTTGACCATTATTTCTCCAGCTAAGTCTTTAAATTTTGATGATTTGAATAAAGAAGTTAAAAGCTCTGTGCCCAATTATTTAAATCAAAGTCAGGAAATAATATCCGTTATTAAACAACTAGAAAATAAAGAATTGATGGATTTGATGTCAATTAGTCAAGATTTAGCTCAACTTAATTACGATAGATTTCAAAATTGGTCTCTTCCTTTTAATACAAATAACTCAAAGCAGGCAGTCTTTTCTTTTAACGGAGGTGTCTATCAGGGTTTAGACATAGACACGTTCAATAATGATGATTTAGATTATTGTCAGAATCATATTAGAATATTGTCTGGTTTATATGGATTGCTAAAGCCACTAGACCTTATTCAGGGATACAGACTTGAAATGGGAACAAAATTTTCTATTAACGGCACAAAAAACTTATACGATTTCTGGAAAGAAACTATTACAAATTCTATAAATCAGGAAATTGAAGATCAAGGCCATAAGTATTTGTTGAACCTTGCATCCAACGAATACTTTAATTCCATTGATGAAAAGAAAATAAATGCAGAGATAATATATCCTGTTTTTAAGGATTTTAAAAACGGAGAATATAAAATCATAAGTTTCTACGCTAAAAAGGCCAGGGGTCTTATGTCTCGTTACCACATCAAAAACAAAGTGGAAACTTTAGAAGATATAAAATCTTTTAATGAGCAAGGCTATTATTTTAGCTCTGAAATGTCTGAAAACAATAAAATTGTTTTCATTAGGGACAGTCAATAATCTATCTCTTTTTGACACTCTGAGAGATTCTATCGACAAAATTTTAAACTTTTCGATTAATAATATTTGCTAAATGATTGTTAATAACTCCAATATTCATGGTTTTTTTCTCTTCTCTAGGTTAAATTTTTTTCATCTTCTTTAAAAATAGGTTTCATCAAAATGAAAATAATGTATTTCATTATTTAACTGTTTGTAAATGTATTTCTTAAACAAAGTATAGTACTCTCATTTACAACTACTTACATTGGTCATGTTAATAATTAGTTTTTAAACTAACCTAGTAGAAGAATATTAACAAAAAGAATGAAATAAGATGCGATTTTAATAGGTATTTGTTACAATAATCTACATTAAATCAACTATTTATTATTGAGTTGAAAAGATTGTTGAACAATTAATGGGATTATTATTTTGATAATTCAATAATTTTATAAATTGAACCTGATTTAAAAATCTTATTACTAACTATAAAAACTAATTATAATGGCTTTTACACAAAAAAACGAAAAAGGAACAACTTACTACCTACACAAGCAAGAAGTTACTTTGAAATCTACTGGTAACGTTCAAACTATTTATTTCTTCGCTAAGGAGCAATTAACAGTTTCTAAAAAAGGAAACCCTGTAACTTGTTTAGATGCTATTCCAGCAGGAAAGAAAGTTGTTTTAAATGAAAGAACTGGTTTACCATTCTTGAAAAAAGCATAATTCTTTTAATTAAGATATTAAAAAAAGCCTCTTCATTTGAAGGGGCTTTTTTATTTTACACTTAAAAAGACCTCATTCCTAATTAAAAAAGTAGATTTGCACGAAATTTAACCAATCAATAAAAATGAAAAAGTTCTCTGATTTGAATCTTTCTGATTCTGTAATGCGTGTTCTACCAGAGCTGGGATTCGAGTCCCCTTCACCTATACAAGAAAAAGCAATTCCCCTTTTAATAGAAAAAAGACAAGATTTTATTGGTCTAGCCCAAACAGGTACTGGTAAAACAGCAGCCTTCGGCTTGCCACTTTTAGACTGGATTGATCCAGACTTAAAACACACACAAGCTCTTATACTAGCTCCTACAAGAGAGTTAGGCCAACAAATTGGTGAGCAATTAGCTATATTTTCTAAATATTTACCTAACATTCAAACTCAAACAGTATATGGTGGTGCATCCATTGTAGACCAGATGAGAAGTATTAAGAGAAGAACTCCTCAAATTGTTATAGCAACTCCAGGAAGGTTACTCGATTTAATTCGTAGAAAAGCCCTCAATTTATCCGAAATTAAATTTGTTGTTTTAGATGAAGCGGATGAAATGCTAAACATGGGATTTAAAGAAGATATTGATGATATTTTATCTAACACTGGTGAAGATAAAAACACATGGTTATTCTCGGCTACTATGCCAAAGGAAATACTTCATATAGTTAATTCTTATATGAATAACCCGGTAGAAGTTAAAGTGTCTACAGGAAATCAACTTAACGAAAACATAGAGCACCAGTATGCTATTGTTAAATCTTCTGATAAATTTGAAGGTTTACAAAGAATTCTTGATTTAGAAGAAAACTTTAGAGGCGTTATTTTTTGTCGAACAAGAATTAACACACAACAACTTGCTGATAATCTAAAAAAATCTAATTATCAGGCCGAAGCACTTCACGGTGATTTATCTCAAGCACAAAGAGATAGAGTAATGAAGCGTTTTAAAGACCACAGCTTACAGGTTTTAGTTGCAACAGATGTTGCTGCTAGAGGTATTGATGTAAATGACCTTACTCACGTTGTACATTACGCACTTCCAGATGATGCTGCATATTATACACACAGATCAGGTCGTACGGCTAGAGCAGGTAAAAAAGGTATTTCTCTTTCTATGTTAACTAATAGAGATGTTAGAAAACTAGAATCTTTAGAAAGAACATTAAAACTTAAGTTTAACAAAATTACTATTCCATCTGCGGATGATATCGTAAATATTAGACTAGAAAAATGGGCTCAAAGCTTAGTAGATGCTAAAACGGAAACTAAAGTTAACGGTCAGCTTCTTACTAAAGTTCAGATGATGTTAGGAACTCTTTCTTTTGAAGAGTTAGTAGAAAAATTAGTTGCAATTGAAATTTCCAGCTTAAACTACGATTCTAGAAACAAAGATCTTAACGAAGATAGACAAGCTAGTAGATCTTCTGGCTCTAGAGATAGAGATGGTGGAAGAGGTAGAGGTCGTGATGGCGGAAGAGACGGTGGTAGAGGAAGAGGTCGCGACAGCAGAGATGGTGGAAGAGACAGAGATAGAGGTTCTAGATCAAGTAGCGATAGAGGATCAAGATCTTCTAGCGATAGAAGTTCTTCTAGATCAAGTAGTGACAGACCTCAAAGAGCAAGACGTTCTGAAGGTGGTGATAGTTCTCCTCGTTTTGATGGAGGTGCTAGAACTGGATCAGCAGGAAGAGATTCAAAAGACGGACATCGATTCTTTATCAATGTTGGTAAAATGGATGGCCTTTCTAAAGGGGAGCTAGCTGATTTTATTGCAGAAACTGCTAAAATCAGAAAGTCGGATGTTGGTAATATTGATTTACAAAACAACTGTAGCTTTTTCGAAGTAGATAAAAAGAATTCGACTAGTATCTCTGATAAATTCAAAGGGATGTTTGTAGAAGGTAGAGGATTAAGAGTTAATAGAGATTCAAAAAAATAAGAAATGCAATCGATTAGAAATATAGCAATTATCGCCCATGTCGATCATGGTAAAACAACATTAGTAGACAAAATTATTCAGCATTGTCAGGCAAACGACCCTAGAAAAGATACGGGTGAGTTAATACTTGACAATAACGATTTAGAAAGAGAAAGAGGAATTACTATTCTTTCAAAAAACGTTTCTGTTAACTACAAAGATGTTAAAATTAACATTATTGATACTCCTGGTCACGCCGATTTTGGTGGTGAGGTAGAAAGGGTATTAAAAATGGCCGATGGTGTTTTATTACTAGTAGATGCTTTTGAAGGACCAATGCCTCAAACTCGTTTCGTACTTGGTAAAGCAATCGAGTTAGGCTTAAAACCTATTGTTGTTGTTAACAAAGTAGATAAAGAAAACTGTACTCCTGATTTAGTTCAAGAAGCTGTTTTCGAATTGATGTTTAACTTAGACGCTACAGAAGACCAATTAGAATTTGAAACCATTTATGGTTCGTCTAAATTAGGTTGGATGAGTACGGATTGGAAAAATCAAACAGATAACCTTATTCCTTTATTGGATGCTGTTTTGGAAAATATTCCGGAAGCACCATATAGAGAAGGTACTCCACAAATGCAAATTACTTCTTTAGACTTCTCTAGTTTTAAAGGAAGAATTGCTATTGGCAGAGTATTTAGAGGTGATCTTCATGTTGGACAGGACTATATGCTTTGTAAGTCTGAAGGTCAAAAGAAAGTCCGTATTAAAGAATTATACATCTTTAAGGGTCTTGGTAGGGAAGAAGTGCAAACGGTTAGGAGTGGAGACTTATGTGCTATTATAGGTATCGAAGATTTCGAGATCGGAGATACTATTGCAGATTTAAACGAACCAGATGCGTTAACAAGAATTGAAGTAGATGAGCCTACAATGAGTATGCTATTTACAATTAACAATTCTCCATTCTTTGGTAAAGAAGGAAAGTTCGTTACATCGAGACATTTAAGAGATAGATTATATAAAGAAACAGAAAAGAACCTTGCTCTTCGTGTAGAAAATACCGATAAGGAAGATAGATTTAATGTTTACGGAAGAGGAGTATTGCATTTATCGGTTCTTATCGAAACAATGCGTAGAGAAGGTTACGAACTTCAAGTTGGTAAGCCACAGGTAATTATTAAAGAAATTGATGGTAAGAAACACGAACCATTCGAAACTTTGGTAATTGATGTTCCTGAAGATTACTCTGGTAAAGCTATCGAGCTGGTTACCATGCGTAAAGGTGACTTGTTAGTAATGGAACCAAAAGGTGATTTACAACACTTAGAATTCGATATTCCTTCAAGAGGTTTAATCGGTTTAAGAAACAATATCTTAACAGCTACTGCAGGTTCTGCAGTAATGACTCACAGATTTAGAGAATTCATGCCTCACAAAGGAGAAATTCCTTCAAGATTAAAAGGATCTCTAATTTCTTCAGAACAAGGTCCGGCAACGGCATTTGCTCTTAACAGATTACAAGACAGAGGTAAGTTCTTTGTTAGTCCTAACGATGTTATTTATAAAGGTCAGGTTATTGGAGAGCATTCTCGTGATAACGATCTGGAAGTAAACTTGATAAAAGGAAAACAATTAACTAACATGCGTAAGTCAGGTACGGATGATGCTATGAAAATTGCTCCAAAAATTGTTTTTTCTCTAGAAGAAGCAATGGAATATTTAGCTGAAGACGAATTCTTAGAAGTTACTCCTCTTAGCTTGAGAATGAGAAAGTTCAAATAAGCCGATTTTTGTATCTTTCTAGCCTAATTTAATCCGATGAGAATTGCAATTATAGGAGGAGGAGCTGCAGGCTTTATGGCTGCCATTACTGCAAAATTGCATAACGGTAAGAATGAAGTTGTTCTTTTCGAAAAATCCAATAAAGTATTAGCCAAGGTTAAGATTTCTGGTGGAGGTAGATGCAATGTAACCAATGCTTGTTTCTCTGTTTCTCAATTAATTAAGAATTATCCTAGAGGAGAAAAGTTTTTAAAAAACACTTTCCCTCATTTTCATACTCAAGACACTATTGATTGGTTCGAGTCTAGAGGTGTTCCTTTAAAAGCGGAAGCAGATAACCGAATGTTTCCTATTTCCGATAACTCTCAGTCTATTGTAGATTGTTTAATGAACGAAATCGACAAATTAGGAGTTGAGTTAAAATTACAATCGGTTATTTCTAAAATTGAAAAAGCAGAAGATCAATTTTTACTTGAGATAAACCATCAAGAAAATTATTTCGACAAAGTCATTGTTGCTACCGGAGGATCACCTAAATTAAGTGGATTCGACTGGATAAATAATTTGCAAAAAAACATAATAGAACCAGTGCCATCTCTTTTTACCTTTAATATTCCTAAAGATGGAATAACAGAATTAATGGGGGTTGTAGCTAGTAATGCTACAGTCCGAATTCAAGGAACAAAGATAAAACATAGTGGTCCTTTATTAATTACCCATTGGGGAATGAGTGGGCCTGCTGTTCTTAAGACATCTTCCTTTGGAGCAAGATATTTATTCGACAATAATTACAATTTTAATGTTCAAATTAATTGGACAGACTTTAGTGAAGAAGAATACCAAAACTTAATAGCACAAAACAAGACAAGTAATCGATTAATAACTAATAAAAATCCGTTCGAAATTCCTTCTAGATTATGGAATTTTATTGTTCAGAAAAGTCAAATATCTGAATTAAAAAAATGGAATGAACTTAGTAAAAAAGATATCAATAAGCTACTCAACCATCTCATGAATGATGTTTATGCTGTCAAAGGTAAAACTACTTTTAAAGAAGAATTCGTTACCAGTGGTGGGGTAGACTTAAACGACATAAATAGCCAAACTATGGAAAGCAAAAATTGCAAAGGATTGTATTTTTGTGGTGAGGTAATGAATATAGATGGAGTAACAGGAGGTTTTAATTTTCAAGCTGCATGGACAAGCGGTTTCCTAGCAGGTAAAAACAGTACAATATGAATTATTTATCAGTAGACAACTTAGGTAAAAATTACGGAGAACGTATTTTATTTGAAGGTCTTAATTTCGGATTAAACCAAGGAGACAAAATGGCTCTTATTGCCAATAACGGTACTGGTAAATCTAGTATGATTAAAATTATTGCTGGTAAAGACCACCAAGACGAAGGGACTGTTACCATTCGTAAAAACCTTAAAGTTGGTTATTTATCTCAAGATCCGGATTTTGATTTTAATTTAACTGTTGAAGAGTTAATTAAGACCAATAAGAGCGAAGTTTCGCTACTTATTAAGCAATACGAAGAAGCGTTAATTGCTCAGAGTGAAAACGACAATTCTCAGAATCAGAACAACTTAGAGAACCTAACGGACTTGATGAATGAGAAAAATGCTTGGGATTATGAAAGACGAATCAAGCAAATTTTATCTAAATTCAATATTGTCGATTTAGATCAAAAAGTAGAAGGATTATCGGGTGGACAAAAAAAGCGTCTTTCTCTAGCCTTATTACTTATTGATGAGCCAGATTTACTACTTCTCGATGAGCCAACCAACCATCTCGATATTGACATGATTGAGTGGCTGGAAAAGTTTTTACAACAACAAAAGATTACCTTACTTATGGTAACTCACGATAGGTATTTTTTAGATAGAGTTTGTAATCAGATTCTGGAGTTAGAAGATGGAGATTTGTTTCACCATAAAGGAAACTACAATTACTTCTTAGAGAAAAGAGAGGAAAGAGTAGCGGCAATGGATACGGAAGTATCGAAAGCCAATAAGCTAATGAAGAAAGAATTGGATTGGATGCGTCGCCAACCAAAAGCGAGAACTACCAAATCAAAAGCAAGGATTTCTAACTTTGATAACATCAAACAGAAAGCACAATCGAAAGGAATAAAACAAGAGATAGTGCTAGATGTAAAAATGAATAGGATAGGAGGTAAAATTCTGGAACTTAAAAAGGTGCATAAAAGCTATGGAGACCTTAAAATACTAGATGGCTTCGACTATACTTTTAACAAAGGCGATAGAATCGGAATCATTGGTAAGAATGGAGTAGGGAAGACTACATTTCTAAACCTCCTAACCCAATTAGAAACGGCCGATAGTGGAAAGATAAATGTAGGTGAAACTATAATTTATGGTTACTTCTCTCAAGAAGGAATACAAATTAAAGACGACAAAAGAGTTATTGACGTACTGAAAGATATAGCCGAAGTAATCGAAATGGCAGATGGTAAAAAACTAACCGCTTCTCAATTGCTTACCTATTTTATGTTTCCTCCCAAAAGCCAACATACTTTTGTTTCTAAACTAAGTGGGGGAGAGAAAAGAAGGTTGTATTTGCTAACCGTACTTATTAAAAATCCTAATTTCTTAATTCTCGATGAGCCTACCAATGATCTCGACTTATTAACTCTAAACAAATTAGAAGAGTTTTTATCTCAATTTCAGGGATGTCTTATTATAGTATCTCACGATAGGTATTTTATGGATAAGCTTTGTAACCACCTCTTTATATTTGAAGGAGAAGGTAAAATCAAAGATGTCTATACTTCTTATTCTGAATACAGAAAAAATAAGATTGAAAAGATAATCCTAAGAAAAAAGCAGAAAGCAAAGCCGAAGAAAAAGCTCCTAAAAAGAACAATAAAGTTTCTTTTAAAGATAAGTTCGAATACGATCAATTGGAAAAAGACATTGCAACTTTAGAAAGCCGAAAGAAAGAATTGGAAGTAGAAATTACCAAAGAAAACTTATCGTTCGATGCCATTAATCAATTAAGCGACGAACTAGGAACTCTTATGAGTACACTAGATGAAAATAGCATGCGCTGGTTGGAGCTTGATGAGCTAATTAATGGATAATAAAATGATGAAGGTGTTGATGATAGTTTGGCACCAGAGCCGCAAATAAAGTTAAAATAAATACGAAGCTTCAGAGAATATATTTATATCCCAAAAAGAACAGGAAATACCAGTAATAGCTATACCTCCGACTATGTGATTAGTTGATGTCATGGCTTTTAGCTTTTATTCAAATTATTAATAACGTTGGCTACAATTTAACCCTTGCACTATCTTCTATTTTTCTCTTTTATAAAGTTTTTTAATTTCATCTTTTCTTAAACTAACATTTAGACTTATAAATTTTTTTACAGTAATCCTTTTTTTAGTGTAATTTTTTTCATTTGAGTGATAAAAATCCCGAATAATAGAATCTAAAATGGAATGTAAATAATTAAAATCTTCATATAAAATTTCACCAAGTTTAATTAAGCCTTCATCGGGTTCGTTTATACCTTTACTACTTTCACTGCAAATTCTAATAGCGTGTTTCATAAATATGACTTTATATATCTGAACATTGTATAACAAACCATATTCATAATCATTTAATGAATATTGATGACTTGAAATCATTTCATTTAAATTCATTGCCCACTTATTAATTTTGTTAATATTAGTGAAAACAAAAGGATAAGGCTTATTTCCTGTTATGATTTCACAAGTTTCTTTTGTTATTAATTCCATTGCTTCAAAAGCTTTAATCTTTTTATCAATTATTTTTTCATTAAATTTTAAGTCGTATTCTTCATTGATTATTTTTTTAGAATAATAACGATTTATAAATGCGCTAATTAAAACTCCAACAAACGTAATTATACCAACAGTAACTTCTGTATTGAATATATTTTCTGAATCTACTGATTTTGCAACGATGGTATATAATTGCATAACAATTGAATCTAATTGTATAGCAATAGTACCTAATTCATTAGGGATTGAATCTTCTTTCATGAGGATTGGCTTTAAGTAAAGAACAGGGAATTGCTTATTTAAAAGCAAATATCAAGTTCAATTCCAAAGTTACACATTTTTATATTTTTTAAATTAAAAGATTTTATTCTCTATGTTTTCGCACAATTGTGCGCTTTAGTTTCAAAAATTCAATTCTCAGACTTTTGAAATTTAGAATTATAGCTAAAGAATATTACAATAATTGATATCCACACAAATACAATAATTGATATCCACACAAATACACCCCAATCCAAAGGTATCACCATAAGTGAATCATAATTAATATTATGTTAAATAGACTTTAAGAGACAAAAAAAAGAGAATACTAATATCCTCTTCTTTTAAATATGTGTTATGGTAAATTATAGTTTACTGACAATCTCTTTATACTTAGCATCGTCACCATTTCTGTAATAAAGCTCTTTTAAGACAATAAGAATGTTTTTATCATCTGGTTGTAGTCTATAACAAGTTTCGATGTATGGTAAGCTCTTAAACATAATAGACTCTGCATTATTCTTAATTACGTCTGCTTTTTTATAATCGCGAGTATCATTTGCTTTTTTAAGCAGTTCTCCAGCTTTATTATAAAACATAATTCCTAGGTTATAATTTGCATCATAAAAATTAGGATCAATACTTACAGCTTCTTTATAAGCGTCTTGAGCTTTCTCAAATTCGCCTAAATTATCATAGCTAGTTCCTAATGCAAAAAATAGCTTTTCGTTATTAGGATCTTCTTTAACAGCTAATTTTAATAACTCTTCCGCTTTAACGAAATCCTCTGCTCCTAAATAGAAGTTTAATTCGAAAATTATTAAATCTACATCTGTATCAAAATACTCTCTACCTTCTTTAATAATAGCTAATGCTTTATCAGTATTACCTTCTTTTTGGTAAATTTCTGACATATAAGCATATATCTGAGGATCTTGGTAAGAAGCATCAATTAATTCTTGCAAGTTTTCTTTAGAACCAGCAATATCTCCTTGTGCAGCACAAGCATAGTAAAGATTTAAATAAACTGCTTCCTTAGTTACATTAGAACGGCTCAAGCTTTTGCTTTCATCTAAAGGAAATAAATCAAAAATCTTGTTATACATCAACTTAGCAGTATCAAAATCTTTTTTAGAATATAGCTCTACTCCTTTGTTATACAAGCCAACACCAGCTTTAGTAATGTTAGAATTTACTAGATCCTGATCAAACCACTTACCTACTTTAGGATGGTTATACATTGCTTGCCAGCTATTTGCACATTTAAGAATAGCCATTTTATCTAATGATCTGTACTCTGAGTTAGAATGCACTTCAAAAAATATTTGACCTCTATAGTTATGCATTTTAACATCGTTAGATGTTGACTCATTTTTAGATGCTAGTTCAATATACTCAATAGCTTCAGGAATTTTATCCTTTTTAAGCGACTTATATGCGTTTTGAACGTTACTTTTCTGAGCAGATACGTTTAAAGATACTGCTATAGTTAAGGCTAGAAAAACACTTTTATTCATAATTACAGTTTTTATTTAATTTTTAATTCTTCTACTTTACCAAACTTTGCTAAAGATTTTTTAAGTGCGTATTTATTACCAACGACAACTACTGCATGATTATTTTGATCAATATGCTTTTTTGCTAAAGCATTAATCTCTTCAACAGTAATGTTGTTTATAATTTGGTTTTGTCTTTTGGTAAACTCTCTATCTAGTCCATAACGCTGAATACGAGCAAGGAATCTAGATTTCTGAAATGCTGTTTCGTATTTTAAAGCATCCGAATTAATGATAGCACTTTTAGTAAATTCTAATTCGCTTTCTGTTATACCATTAGAAAGGTAGTTATTCATTTCTAGGTAAATCTCAGTTAATGCGCTATCCGTAGCTTCGGAACGAACAGAAGACTGAATGTAAAAGACTCCATCGTTTTCGTCTCCATTAAAGCCAGATCTAATTCCGTAAGTAAACCCTTTATCTTCTCTTAAATTCAGGTTTAATCTACTATTAAATGCTCCACCAAAAACAAAGTTCATCACATTTGCTTTGAAGTATTCTCCTTCAGTATCGTATTTTAAAGCATGATGGCCTAAAATAATAATTGATTGAGGACCTGGTTTGTGAACTAAATGAACAGTTCTTCCATTAATCTCTTCGACTGGCAACACTTTGTTGAAGCTTATCTTATCCCCTTTCCAATTGTTTAAAAAGCTCAATTGAGGCATAATAGCTTCTTGAGTAACATCCCCTACTACAACTAAACTAGCTAAATTAGGATTGTATTGCTTGCTGTAAAAGTCTTTAACATCTTGTAATTTTAGTTTCTCAACTCCTTTTACAGAAGGACTTATTCCTCTTATTGTTTTACCATAAAGAAGACCGGCCATAGCTTGACTAGCCATGTTGTTAGCAGACTTTTTGCTATTGTTTATAGATTCTCTATACTGCTTATTTACTCTTTTAAAATCTTCAGCACGGAAGCCAGGCATAAACAACTTTTCTTTTAAAATTTCGATTGTTTTATCTAAGTTTCCTACTAAACTAGTAACGAATATAGTAGATGTTCTAGAATCAGAACTAAATCGGATACTACTGCCTAAATCATCTAGCATAGAACTAATTTCTTCTGTCGAATAATTTTCAGTCCCCTCATTTAACATAGAAGCAGTTAACTCAGGAAGTCCGGCTTTTTTAATTTCATCGGCAATTAGCAAATCTCCACCTTCTAATGTAATTAAAAGGTAAACCTTAGGAACTTCGTTTGACTCAGCTCCAATTACAGGTATGTTATAATTAGATTCTGCATTGCTTATGTTTTTTTCAAAATAAACAGGAACATTAACAGCTTTAGCAGGGCCAGCAACAGGGCGAGCGCCTCTATCAAAACTATCAGTAGGTTTGTTATAAGATAATCCATCATATTGAGGATCCTTTTGAAAAGGAACATTAGCGTAAGGATTGATGCTTCTCACAGAATCTTCTGAAGTTGGAGGAAGTGGGAAATAATCAATAGCAACAGAGTTCTTATTTTTAATGTATTTCTTGTATACTTTTATAACATCTTCTTTGGTAATATTTTGGTATCTATTAATGTCATCACTAAAATTATATGGCTCATCTAATAAATATGCCCAAGATGTAAGTTGAGATGCTTTTCCTGCAACACTAGAAAGCCCATCAATAATGTTTGATCTCATTTTAGATTTGAAACGATCTAAAGCTTCATCAGTAATGTTAGCTTCAAAATCATTTAACAAAGTATTAACTTCTTCTTCTGTTTCCGCAAATGTAAAATTAGGATAAGACACAACGCTTATCATAAACTCACCCGACAATTCTGCACAAGGATGAGATACCGAAGCGTCTACTGCTTTTTCTGTTTTAACAAATGATTTGTAAAATGGAGAATTATTACCACCTCCCATCATATCAGCCAAAGCATCTAAAGCTGGCTCATCTCTGTGGTGATTTGGTACAGTAGGATAAACAAATGCAGCTAAAGGGAAATAAATTCTATCTGCAAATTTCTTGTATTTGTTCTGTGCTAATATTACTTTTTCTTTTCTTAAGTTTCTAACCTCTTGTCCTCTAGGAATTGAGCCAAAATATTTGTTTACTAATTCTACAACATTTGTAGGATCTACATCACCAGAAATAACTAAATAAGCGTTATTTGGACCATACCATCTCATAAAGAACTCTTTAAGCTCATCAACAGTAACTCTATCTAAGTCATCAACATAACCAATAGTTGGCCAGCTATAAGGATGGCCTTTAGGATACAACACCTGCCCCATTACTTCGTAAAGCATTCCGTAAGGAACATTTATTTGATTTTGACTCTTTTCGTTTTTAACTGCATTTCTTTGGTTTTCAAATTTCTTATCTGTTACAGCGTCTAAGAAAAAACCCATTCTGTCAGATTCTAACCATAAAGCTGTTTCTAATTGATTAGAAGGTAAAGTTTCAAAGTAATTAGTCCTGTCTCTATTGGTTGTACCATTTAACGTACCTCCAGATTCAGAAACAATTTTGAAATGCTCTTCATCAGCAACATTATCTGATCCTTGAAACATCATGTGCTCAAAAAAGTGAGCAAAACCTGTCATACCAATTTGCTCTCTATTAGAACCAACATGATATGTCATCTCTACATGAACTATAGGATCAGAATGATCTTCATGTATTATTAATGTAAGACCATTGTCTAATTGCCACTCTTCGTAAGCAATATCATAATCGTTAACTGGAGTAATTTTGTTTACTAACGTTTGAGCAAACAAGAAGGAAGAACAAGAAAGTAGTAAGGTAAATAAACCTATTGATTTTTTCATAAGATGATAATATTTAGAAATTTAAAATGCAAATATAAAAAAAAGCGACAGGCTATGTCGCTTTTTAAAAAATGAAATAAATAAGCAGTGTTATTTACTCTTGAGTTTCCGGTGTGTTATCATCCGAAACGTCTGTATTATTTTCACTAATATCAGTATTGTTTTCAGAAACAATAGTAGTGTCAATATCATCAGTAGACTCTTCTTCTGTTGAAGCAGGAACTTTTGCAACTGCAGCAATCGAATCTTCTCCTCTAAGTTTAATAATTCTAACTCCTTGAGTCGCTCTTCCCATTTGTCTTAGGTCAGCAACAGAAATACGAATGGTTATACCTGATTTATTAACAACCATTAAGTCGTTTTCATCATTAACATTTTTAAGAGATATAAGATTACCAGTTTTTTCGGTAACGTTAATAGTTTTAACACCTTTACCTCCTCTATTAGTAATTCTGTAATCTTCAATGCTAGAACGCTTACCGTATCCGTTTTCTGAAACAACAAGTACATCAGAGTTAAAGTCATCAACACAAATCATTCCAACAACTTCATCTTTATCGTTTGCAAGGGTTACTCCTCTTACACCTGAAGCTGTTCTACCCATAGGTCTAACTTTCTCTTCTTCAAATCGAATAGCTTTACCAGATTTAACAGCCATCATGATTTGAGAATTACCAGTAGTTAATTTAGCTTCTAGCAACTGATCGCCTTCTCTAATAGTAATTGCGTTAATTCCGTTTTGTCTTGGCTTAGAATAAGAAACTAAAGGAGTTTTCTTAATTTGTCCTTTAACAGTACACATTACTACGTAATGATTTGAGATGTATTCTTCATCTTTTAAATCTTTAGTGTTAATGTATGCCATTACTCTATCGTCAGAAGGAATATTAATCATGTTCTGAATAGCTCGTCCTTTGGATGTTTTAGCACCTTCAGGAATTTCGAATACTCTTAACCAGAAACACTTACCTTTTTCAGTGAAGAATAGCATGTAATCATGGTTGTTAGCAACAAATACTTCTTGTAAGAAGTCAGCATCTCTTGTAGTAACCCCTCTTGCTCCTACTCCTCCTCTATTTTGAGATTTGTATTCGGTAAGATTAGTTCTTTTAACGTAACCTAAATGAGATATTGTAATAACTACCTCTTCATCAGGAATCATATCTTCAATTCGGAAGTCACCACCAGCATATTCTATAACGGATCTTCTTTCGTCACCAAACTTTTCTTTTACTTCGTTTAGCTCAGACTTAATAATGTCCATTCTGATACCTTCATCACCTAAAATTTCTTTTAAGCCTGCGATTGTTTTCATTAGTTCATCGAATTCTGCCTTGATCTTGTCTCTTTCAAGACCAGTAAGTTTTTGCAATCTTAAATCAAGAATTGCTCTAGCCTGAATTTCGGTTAATGAGAATGTTTTTATCAAGCCATTTCTAGCTTCTTCAGGAGTTTTAGAAGATCTAATTAAAGAGATAACAGCATCAAGATTATCTAAAGCAATAAGTAATCCTTCTAATATGTGAGCTCTTTTTTCCGCCTGATCTAATTCAAACTGAGTTCTTCTTACAACAACTTCATGTCTGTGTTCTACGTAATGACCAATTATTTCTTTTACGTTTAATTGCTCAGGACGCCCTTTAACAAGTGCAATATTATTTACACTGAATGAGGACTGTAGTTGAGTATATTTAAAAAGCTTGTTAAGAACAATATTAGGAATTGCATCTCTTTTTAATTCATAAACAACTCTCATACCATTTCTATCAGACTCATCACGAATATCATGAATACCCTCTAGTCTTTTAGAGTTTACTAAGTCTGCAGTTTTCTTAATCATTTCAGCTTTATTTACCATGTATGGTATCTCTGAAACAACTATAGCCTCTCTATTTCCTACTACTTCAAAACTAGTTTTTGCTCTAATAACAACTCTTCCTCTACCAGTTTCGAATGCGCTCTTAACACCATCGTATCCGTAGATAATTCCACCTGTTGGAAAATCAGGAGCTTTTATATGCTGCATTAAACCTGCAATGTCAATATCTCTATTGTTAATGTATGCGATAGTAGCATCAACCACCTCAGTAAGGTTGTGTGGAGGCATGTTTGTAGCCATACCAACAGCAATACCAGACGTTCCATTACACAACAAGTTAGGAATACGAGCTGGCAATACTACAGGCTCTTTAATTGTATCATCAAAGTTTAATTGATAATCAACCGTATTTTTATCTATATCTGAAAGTAATTCTTCAGCAGTTTTTCTTAATCTCGCTTCAGTATAACGCATGGCGGCAGGACTATCACCATCAATAGAACCAAAGTTACCTTGGCCATCTACCAACATATATCTCAAAGACCATTCTTGGGCCATACGTACCATAGTATCGTATACAGAGGAGTCACCGTGTGGGTGAAACTTACCTAAAACCTCCCCAACAATACGGGCAGACTTTTTGTAAGCTTTGTTTGATGCAACACCTAATTCGTTCATTCCAAACAAAACTCTACGGTGAACAGGTTTTAACCCATCTCTAACATCAGGAAGAGCTCTAGAAACAATAACAGACATCGAATAATCGATGTACTTTGACTTCATTTCATCCTCAATATTTATAGCAATAATTTTTTCTCCTTCAGCCATTTATAGTTATATTATGTTTTATTAAATACTCAACGAATTTAACCAAATGAAAAAAAACTAACCTAATTTTTTAGATTAATTATTAACATCATTAATGTTGATAAATGAAACCTAACAAAATGCTTTATCGTATTATCTAATTGTTAATTTTACTTAACTATTTAACTATTGTTTTAATCTTAAATAAACTATCTATATGGACGCTAAATTTTCATCAAGACTAAACGACGTACTAGGTTACAGCAGAGAAGAAGCTCTACGATTAGGTCATAATGCTATTGGCCCAGAGCACTTACTATTAGGTATTTTAAGAGACGGCAAAGGAAGTGCTGTTATGCTTCTTAAAGCTCTGAATGTTGACTTACTTGCATTAAGAAAAATTATTGAAAACGCTGTTTCTAACAATGAAAAGAGCGAATACTCTAGTGCGGACCATATTGAGCTTAAGAAACAAGCTGCAAAAGCAATCAAACTCACTCATTTAGAGCTAATGATTTTCAAGAGTAATGAAATCAGAACTGCTCATTTATTACTATCCATGCTTAAGGATGAAGACAGTGTTGTTACAAGATCTCTTCAACAGTTTGATGTTGACTACGAAATAATTAAAACAGAATTTAGTCAAATGCTTCCAGAAATAGAACCAGACTATAATGAAGATATTAGTTCAAGTCCTGAAGCTAAGTTTGGTGAAGAGGAATCAGATTCATCAGAAGAGTTTTTCTCGCAAAAACAAAGTAGGCCTAAGTCAAATAAGTCAAAAACACCTGTTTTAGACAACTTTGGAAGAGATTTAACCAAAATGGCTAGCGAAGATAAACTTGACCCTATTGTTGGAAGAGAGGATGAAATAGAAAGGGTATCACAAATACTAAGTAGAAGAAAGAAAAACAATCCTATTCTTATAGGAGAACCAGGAGTTGGTAAATCTGCAATAGCAGAAGGACTTGCTTTAAGAATTGTACAAAGAAAAGTATCTCGTGTTCTTTTCAACAAACGTATTATCTCATTAGACCTAGCTGCTTTGGTTGCAGGAACAAAATATAGAGGTCAGTTTGAAGAAAGAATGAAAGCTATATTAAACGAGCTAGAAACAAACTTAGACATCATTTTATTTATTGATGAAATACATACTATAGTAGGTGCTGGTGGAGCTTCCGGTTCTTTAGATGCATCTAATATGTTTAAACCTGCTTTGGCAAGAGGTGAGCTTCAATGTATTGGAGCTACTACTCTTGATGAATACCGTCAGAACATTGAAAAAGACGGAGCTTTAGAAAGAAGGTTTCAGAAAGTAATTGTTGAACCTACTACCATAGATCAAACAATTCAGATACTACATAACATTAAAGAAAAGTACGAAGACCATCATAATGTAATTTATACTGATGAAGCTCTTGAAGCTTGCGTTTCTTTAACAAATAGATATATGAGTGATAGACACTTGCCGGATAAAGCTATTGACGCTTTAGATGAAGCTGGTTCTAGAGTTCATATTAAAAATATTAATGTTCCTAAAAATATTCTAAAATTAGAAAATGATTTAGAAGAAATAAAAAAGGAAAAAACCCAAGTTGTAAAAAAACAACGTTTTGAAGAAGCTGCTAGACTTAGAGATCACGAACGTCAGATAGAGAACGATCTTGCTGCAGCTAAAAATATTTGGGAAGAGGAACTGAAAAATCAGAAAGAAACTGTTTCGGAAGACAATGTTGCCGAAGTTGTTTCTATGATGACTGGCGTTCCTGTTCAACGTATTGCTGAACAAGAAACTAAGAAATTAGTTCAGATGGAAGCTGATTTACAAGCAAAAGTAATTGGTCAGGATGAAGCGGTTACTAAAATTGTAAAAGCAATAAGAAGAAATCGTGTTGGATTAAAAGATCCTAATAAGCCAATTGGCTCCTTTATCTTTTTAGGACCTACTGGTGTTGGAAAAACTCAATTAGCTAAAGAATTAGCTCAACTAATGTTTGACACTAAAGATTCTTTAATTAGAATTGACATGAGTGAATATATGGAGAAGTTTGCTATCACTAGATTAATTGGCTCCCCTCCTGGCTATGTTGGATATGAAGAAGGAGGTCAACTTACCGAAAAAGTAAGAAGAAAACCTTATTCAATTATTTTGTTTGACGAAGTTGAAAAAGCACATCCTGATGTTTTTAATCTTTTACTACAAGCATTAGATGACGGTCATATGACTGATAGTTTAGGAAGAAAAATTAGTTTCAAAAATACTATCATTATAATGACATCTAACATTGGTTCAAGACAGTTGAAAGACTTTGGTCAAGGTGTTGGTTTTACTACAAAAGCAAAGAAAGATTCTATTGATTCTGATAGTAAAAATGTTATTGAAAAAGCTCTTAAAAAAGCCTTTGCTCCTGAGTTTTTAAATAGAATTGATGATGTAATTTTATTCAACAGTTTAAAAGAAGAAGATATTCATAAAATTATTGACATTGAACTAGAAGCTTTATATTCTAGAGTCGACAATATGGGATATCATTTGAAAATTGATGATAAAGCAAAAGCATTTATTGCTGACAAAGGCTATGATGTCCATTTTGGAGCTAGACCTCTGAAAAGAGCTATTCAAAAGTATCTGGAAGATCTAATAGCAGAAGAGATTATAAACTCTCATTTGCAAGAAGATGACACAGTTAAAATAACATTAGACGAGAAAACAATGAGTCTAAATGTTAAAATACTGAAACCCAAGAAATCTAAATAATTAAACTAAAAAAGGTCCGAAATTTTCGGACCTTTTTTTATGCTTATAATTGAAAATTCTATTTATTTGTCCGTATAGCTTTTCATTACTTTTTCACTTATTCCAGTATTAGAAAACCCACCATCGTGAAATAAATTTTGCATGGTAATTGACTTAGTCAAGTCAGAAAATAATGTAACACAATATTTTGCACAGTCATCACCACTAGCATTACCCAATGGAGATATATCATCTGCGTACTTGTAAAAGCCATCAAACCCCTTTACTCCACTACCAGCTGTAGTCATTGTTGGAGATTGCGATATAGTGTTTACCCTAACCTTATTTCTTACACCAAAGTGATATCCGAAACTTCTTGCAATAGATTCTAAGAAAGACTTGTTATCAGCCATGTCATTATAATCAGGAAATGTTCTCTGAGCAGCTATATAAGACAAAGCTAAAATAGAGCCGTAATCATTAATAGCTTCTAGTTTCCACGCTACTTGCATTACCTTATGAAACGAAATAGATGAAACATCAAGACCTTTCATCGTGAAATCATAATTTTGATCGGTGTAATGACGGCCTTTCCTAACGTTTACTGACATTCCGATCGAATGAAGAACGAAATCTATCTTACCACCAAGCTCTTTCATTGCTTCTTTAAAAAGATTTTCTAAATCTTCTACATTAGTAGCATCAGCAGGTATAACCTTTGCGCCTGTCTTTTCTGATAGTTGATTAATAGTTCCCATTCTTAAAGCAATAGGAGCATTACTCAAAACGAATTCAGCACCTTGCTCATGACAGTTTTCAGCAACCTTCCAAGCAATAGATTTTTCATCTAAAGCACCAAAAATGATTCCTTTTTTTCCTTTTAATAAATTATTAGACATAATTGTATAAGTTAATTTTGACAAATATAAGTTTTTATTTAGTCGATAGTAATTCTCTAGCATTACTTAAGGAAACATCTGTTACTTCGCTCCCACTTAGCATTTTAGCTATTTCACTTTCCCTTTCATTACCATTTAGCGTTCTGATGTTTGTGTAAGATGTGTTGTCAACTATTTTCTTCTCTACAAACATTTGATTTTTTCCTCTAGCAGCAACTTGAGGCAAATGAGTAATACTAATTACTTGCATATTATACTTTTGAGCTAACTGATGCATTAATTCACCCATTTTGTGGGCTATTTCTCCAGAGACTCCTGTATCAATTTCATCAAACAAAATAGTTGGTAGACTCATGTTGTTAGCAATACATGACTTAATGGAGAACATCAATCTAGACATCTCTCCTCCTGATGCTACTTTAGTAAGCTCAGCTAATTCTATTCCTTTGTTTGCTGAAAACATGAGCTTAATATCATCCAATCCGTTTTCGTTTGGAGCATCTAATTTATTTAATTCTATTTTCAGTATTGCATTTTCCATTCCTAGTTTAGACAACAAATCCTTAACTATTGATTCGACCTTAGAAACAGATACAACTCTTTTTTGAGATAATTTTTCAGCTAACAAAACAACTTCCTTATTGCTAACAGCTAAGTCGTTTTTTGCTTGATCAATTTCATCTTTTAAGTTTACAACACTGTTTAACTCTAATTCTAAATTGTTTTTGAATTCAATTAGATCATTAAGATGTAAAAAGGAATGCTTGTTTAACAGATTGCTTAAAAGATCATATCTATTTTTGAGAACGCTTAATCTTTCAGGGTCGAAAACAATGTTTTGGGAAAGAGAATGTAAATCAAGCACTGAATCTTTTAACTCTAATAATGAACTATTTATTCTCTTAT
>Ga0114995_10000038_pt1 | contig 73668 bp, 76 predicted proteins | sample ArcticOcean_MG_C_11_FD_87038 | JGI IMG/M metagenome (GOLD analysis project Ga0114995, IMG submission 87038) | Marine microbial communities from western Arctic Ocean - ArcticOcean_MG_CB2_154 | ecosystem: Environmental > Aquatic > Marine > Oceanic | place: Arctic Ocean: Canada Basin | collected... | reverse complement strand
CGGTCAGATTTTGGAAAAATAATTCAGAAGAATTTAGTTGGTACAGGGTATCAATTGTTTCCAGACCCGTATAAGAACTTTAATTTATTTTTTAGATCAGACAATGCTTCTTTGGCTCGTTTAGGAGTACCATCGCATACATTTTCTACCACTCCTATAGATGTAGATAAAGACTATCATCAAGCATCTGATGAAGCAGCAACTTTAAATGTAACGGTTATTACACAAACCATACAAGCGGTTGCTAAAGGAACTACAAGTATTATTTCTGGAGAAGATACACCCACCAGGGTTGTTTTAGAGGAACGAAAGAAAAAACAATAAATTTGACGTATAAATAACTCAAATGAAGATTCATTTTATTGCCATAGGAGGAAGTGCCATGCACAACTTGGCCATTGCATTACACAACAAAGGATACCAAGTAACAGGAAGTGATGATACCATTCATAACCCGTCTAAATCTCGTTTAGAAAAACGAGGTTTGTTGCCTAAAGAATTTGGGTGGTTTCCAGAAAAAATAACACAACATTTAGATGTGATTATCTTGGGTATGCACGCAAAAAAAGACAATCCAGAGTTGTTGCAAGCGCAAGAAATAGGTTTAAAAATTTATTCATATCCAGAGTTCTTATACGAACAATCTAAAGATAAAACTAGAGTAGTTATTGGAGGGTCTCATGGAAAAACTACTATAACATCTATGATTCTTCATGTATTAGCTTACAATGATAGGGCGGTAGATTATATGGTAGGGGCACAGTTAGAAGGTTTTGAAACCATGGTGCACTTAACCAAAGAAAATGAATTTATTGTATTAGAAGGCGATGAATATTTAAGTTCTCCAATAGACAGAAGACCAAAGTTTCATTTGTACAAGCCTAATATTGCTTTGTTAAGTGGTATTGCTTGGGATCATATTAATGTGTTTCCAACCTTTGATGGGTATATAGAGCAGTTTAGAATTTTCACAGATTCTTTAACCAATGGAGGAATTATGGTTTATAATGAAGAAGATACTATTTTGAAGGAAGTGGTAGAAAGTTCTGAACATACTATAAAAAAATACGCTTATTCAACTCCTAGTCATATTATTGAAAATGGGATTACGTTTATAGATACACCAGATGGTCAAATGCCTTTAGAGATTTTTGGAGATCATAATTTACAGAATTTAGCTGGAGCCAAGTGGATTTGCCAGCACATGGGAATAGACGAAGAAGATTTTTATGAGGCGATCGCATCTTTTAAAGGAGCGAGTAAACGCTTAGAGAAAATTGCAGAAAGCCAAGAGACTGTAATTTTTAAAGACTTTGCTCACAGCCCAAGTAAAGTGAAAGCAACTACAGAAGCAGTTAAAAGACAGTATCCACAAAGAGATCTTATTGCTTGTTTAGAACTGCATACCTACAGTAGTTTAAATACTGAGTTTTTACAAGAATATAAAGGAGCTCTAAATAAAGCAGATAAAGCGGTGGTATTTTATTCACCTCATGCTGTTAAAATAAAACAACTTGAAGAGGTTTCTAAAGAACAAATAGGGAAAGCTTTTGGACGAGATGATTTAATTATTTACACCAACCCTGAAGAATTTAAAACTTTTTTATTCAGTCAAAATATAGAGAAAACAGCTGTAGTTTTAATGAGTTCAGGAAATTACGGAGGTTTAGATTTTGAAGAAGTAAAAGAATTGATTTAGTTTTTACAATTCTTCCTCAAAAATACTTTTTATAGTAGCATACATCATTTCGTTGTTAGAGTAGGTGAGTTGGTAACACGGAAGATTAGAAAACCACGTTAAAAAGCTAGCAGCATTTTCTGAAACCTTAGAAATCCAAGAATCTGGCACCAAACTTTCAAAAGCTTCTAGGTTTGAAATTTTAGAAACCTTAAGTTCTACACTAGTATCATATTTTATAAAAACGAGCGCTTTACAAGGAAATTTCTTTTTGTAGTTTATATTCTTGGGAGGCAAATATCGTACGGTTTTATTTAGTCTCTCATAATAATATTCAGCAGCCATTTTTAATGAAGGATATTCAGAGATTAAAACATCAACAGCTTTTGGTTTTATAGAGATTCCTGCCGGAAAAGCAACTACTTTATGATTGGTATCTATAGGAACAAAATCATCTGCAATACAATGAAATCCCTGTGCTTGTAAAAGTGCTAGAGAAGTACTTTTTCCATTTCCAGAGTCACCCAAAATTAAAAGAGCATCTTCTTTGTAGTTAATAGCAGACGCATGAAATACACCCATCCATTCATTTTCTTTTTTTTGATAAATAGATTCAATTATTTTCATGCAAAATTTCCCTTGAAAATAATGAATATTTTCATGAGTCCAAGCGCCAACAAAGATTCCATCTACTATTAAAAAAGTATCCTTAGAATTATTAAAAACTTGAAACAAAAAATCAATATCAGTTGTTGCTGTAGTTTCTAAATGTGCAAATTTTGGATGAACCAACGAAAGCTCAAATTCTGTAGAGAAAACAACTTTTATAATTTTAGAATTTATCAGGTAGTAGTTCTCAAATGCAAAGGACAAAGGAACTTCATATTCTAAAATAGCACTGTTTTCTTCAGTGTGTTTTATTGTATTAGGAATGACAAGCTGTTTGTTAAGATCAGTAACAAAATTAAGTGCCTCTATCATAGGAATATCTAGCTCATCAACTAAACTTTTTGCTATTTTTTGTGTAGATTCTTTGCAAAGAAGTTGTTCAATAATGCTAGCTGTAAGTTTTTCTACAACAATATATTGATTGGAGTTTTTAAACCATACAACTGCTTTATCTTCTAGTTGTTTTATAAGCGCTAAATCCACTAATTATTTTTTTACGAGTACACAAAAATAAACGATTTAACTCTAATAAAAAACCCTTGAAGTTTTCAAGGGTTTTATGGTTAGTTAAAATCCACTTCCTGGATCTACAGGGCTCATTGCCTGTGCTTTTTTAGGGTTTAAAAATATATAAGTTCCTACGGCTGTTAAAGCTGCATATTTTCCATAATTCCCAATCTTTTTTAAAGCCTCTTTTCTAGAAATATCTTCTTTTTTTTGATTTTTCATAATGATAAGGTTTGTCTACTATTGAATAATTATTTTCCTACTTATTGTTCCTGCTGCTGAAGAAATTTTTGCAATATATAGACCATTGCTAAGATTAGGTAATTCAATAGTATTTAGACTATTTCCTTCAAATGAAGTTTTTAATATTTCTTTTCCTAAGATATTGTATAATTGAAGCTTAGTTGTTCCTTTTTGCACTCCTACAATGCGTAATTTTTTTCTACTTGATGCATAGATACTCACATTGTTGCTTATTTCTAGATCATTAGTACTTAATGTATTTGAAGTGGTGTGCAAGTAAAAACGTCCAATCCCAGAAAGATTATTTTCAAGCACGGTGCTAAAATTAGCATCAGCATCTAAGAGTGTAAAGCTATTATCTAGTTTGTCTTCTAGATATATATTTATAGCTTCAGGAAAGTTATTTGTTGCTGCGTCTATAGTAATGGTTGTTCCAGATACGGCATTTACTCCTACCGGTATAGTCATGTTCTCATAGTTATTATCTGGCAATGATTGAATTCCTAAGTTTCTACCATTACCATCAGCTACTGCATGTGTGTAAATGGCAAACTCATTGGTAATACCTCCAAATATAGAACTGTCATAACCGTTATCCCACCCTGTGGTGGTTTCATCAATATAAAAGATATCGGCATCTCTAGTAGCTGTTCCATTGGTCATTATTAAATGAATGCTTGGTACTGTAGATGTTGTGTTTCTCTGAAATAAATCTGATTGATGAGATTGCATATTCTCATTAATAGTAAAGGTTGCAGTAGTATTTGCGCTAACAAAGAAGCCTTGGCCTGGAGCAATATATCGTCCACTACTAGCTTGGTTTATTTCTTGGTATCCACCAGCGCCTGCATTTGCTGATTGATCCCAAAACCAAATGGTTTCTTCACTAAGGTAAGCAGTATTTACTGATAGTAGATCATCATTATTATCTGCGCCATCAGCAAGGTCATTTGCTGGTATAAAGGAAGGGTAAGGGTTTCCAATGAGGTTAAATGCATCTCCAGAACCAATAGACAAAACAGTAGTAATATGGTCGTTAGGGATTGTTCCTGTAAACGAAATATTTCCAGAAGCTTGAAGCTGAACCGCATATCCAGTTCCAGAAATAAATGTATCTGTGGTATCATCACCACCTTCACCATCTACTTGTCCTTCGGTATAATAATTCCATCGATCGGTAACTAGAGTTTGTGAATTATCATAAGGTGCAATTCCAATATTTTGTGCATCACCAACTCCATTTCCCAGAGCTGGAGACTCGTTGGTATAAAAATCAACAATTCCCTGTCCCGAAACTGGAGAAGAGACCAGATACCAATTGGTAGTTCCTAAAGTTCTGTTGTAGGTAATATTCCCGGTAGATGTTCCTAAGACTAGTAATGAACTACCAGAGTTCATTTCTAAAGAACCATTAATAGTTAGTAGACCTGAGACGCTCATAGAATTATCACTATTAATAGTAAGGTTTTCTCCTGTATCAATGGTGATATTTCCTACAACGGCTTCAGTTCCTGAATTGATAATTGGAGATGTTGTTACATCTGTTACCGTTGCTAAAGAACTACTTGTTGGAATTCCGTTGCTCCAATTACCAGATATATTCCATACATTACTAGTAGTTCCTGTCCAGATAGTTGTATGTATTGTAAAAGCCTCAGACGATAAGGGGAGAAGTGTTTCTCCGTCACCATTAACTACATTAGTCCAGTTTGAATCATCATCAATAAGTAATGTATAATATTCATTGTAGGAAGTTTGACTAGCTCTGGAGGCATTATAGATAGCACCATCTGGCGAAGCTGAGCTATCAACTACAATAATAGAAGTGCCAATAACTAAACCAGTGTTAGTTAATGTGATGTCATCACCATCAAACGGGCCTAAGTTAGAGGGGTCATTACCTATCTGTATGGCGGCAATAAATGAAGTTGGGCTACTATCATCTGTACCTACAAAAGCAAGTATTCCTTCTTTAGATGCTGGAATCCTAAACCCTCCAGTTTCAGATAATAAACCAATAGATACGCCAAAGTTTGGATTTGTACCATTATCTACATCAGTAAATACAACCACTGTTCCTGCTTTTATTGAAGTAGTTCCCGTAAACCAAGTAAGTGTTCCTTCTCCAGAAGTAATTCCGCCAGCTCCATCAGATTCATTGTCTGTAATGTAAATGGTTGAATTTGCTGCCAATTCAGTTAATGCAACAATGGCAAAATCATCGTCTCCATCTGCATTAAATGCAATAAATGCAATATCTCCAGGAGACTGGGCATGTGACTTTAAAAATAAACTAACGATAAAAATAAGGCATATGTATGCCTTGAAGGGGTAATTCTTGTTCATAATTTTTTTATTTTAAAATTATGAAAAAAATTAGAATTAAAAAAATTTTAATTCTTTCTCCAGAAAAATGGAGTAAATAGAATAAGAACGGTAAACAATTCTAAACGGCCAATCAACATTAAAAAAGAGCAAAACCATTTAGCACCAGCAGATAAATGAGCAAAATTATCTACAGGACTCACAGAGCCAATTGCTGGTCCAATATTTCCTAATGAAGATGCAGCAGCTCCCAAAGCAGAGGTAAAATCTAGGCCTAAAAAAGTGAGTATTACCGAAGAAATCATAAAAATAAGCATGTAGATCACAAAGAAAGAAAGAATGTTAAATACAATGTTCTGACTGACGGCTTTTTCGTTATATCTAACAGGAATAATGGCACTAGGATGCAAGGTTTTTTTAAATTCTAAAAAACTATTTTTTAGCATAACAATATGTCTTACAATCTTAATACCCCCACTGGTAGAACCTGCAGAGCCTCCAACAAAGAATAAGGCAAAGAAAATACCAGTAGCAAAATAACTCCACATGGTAAAATCTGAGGTCACAAAACCGGTAGTAGTTATTATAGATGTAACTTGAAAAAGTGCATGTCTGATAGCGCTTTCTGTAGCTCCAAAAACTTCTGGGTGTGCGATGGTAGTTTGTAGGGTTTCGTCTTGAAAAAATAAAATAATTACAGCTACAATACTTGTAATTCCTATAATACCAAAAAAGTAATATCTAAATTCTTCGCTTTGTACCACTTTACGAACTTTTCCTTTTAAGGCAAAATAGGTAAGTACAAAGTTTGTACCTGCTACAAACATAAAAAAGATGATAATATATTGTACTAAAGGCATGGCATTCCAGTAAGATAAACTAGCGTTTTTAGTTGAAAATCCGCCAGTACTAACAGTTGCCATTGCATGGTTAATGGCATCAAACCAAGTCATGCCGGCTACCTTAAGTAGTAAGAATTCTGTAAAAGTAAGTGATACATAGATTAACCAAAGACGTTTTGCAGTGTCTGTAATTCTGGGATGTAACTTATCTGCTGAGGGGCCTGGAGCTTCTGCCATAAATAACTGCATACCGCCAATTCCTAAAAGAGGAAGAATAGCAATGGTAAGTACAATAATTCCCATACCACCAATCCAGTGAGTAGCACTACGCCAAAATAAAATTCCTTTTGGCATAGACTCTATATCAGTTAAAATAGAAGAACCAGTAGTAGAGTAACCAGACAAGGTTTCAAAAAAAGCATCTGTTATGTTTGGAATTGCTCCAGTAAATAAATAGGGTAGCATTCCTGTAAAAGATAAGGTAAGCCAGCCCAATGTAACAATAAGATAGCCCTCCTTTTTATGAATATTAGTGGTGGTTGGTTTGTTGAAAAAGTACAATAATAACCCTAAAAATACAGTAATTATTCCAGCATTTAAGATACCCATTTGAGCCTCCTCTTTATGATACATGCTAAAAGGAATAGCAATAAACATAAAGATTCCGTTAAGAACTGCTGTAAGCCCTAAAAACCGATAGATTATTTTAAAATTAAGACTTCCCATGTTTATCGGAATAAGTCTTCAACTATATGAATTGCTTCAGGTAAACAGAAAACAATGGCTTTGTCACCGCTTCGTATTTGAAAATCTCCGAAAGACATTAATGCTTTACCATCTCTAATAATTCCTCCAAAAACGGCATCTCTTGGAAATTTTAATTCTTTAATTGGTTTTTTTGTGACTTTTGCATTAGGCAATACTTCAAACTCAAAAACTTCAGCATCTATATTGTGAAGATTTGCCAAGGCTAGAATTTCACCTTTTCTGATATGTCTAAAAATACTACTAGCAGCAATTAATTTTTTATTAATAAGGGTATTAATTCCAATGGTTTGAGAAATATTGATGTAATCCATATTTTCAACCAAAGCAATTGTTTTTTTAACACCTTTAGATTTGGCTACTAAACAAGACATAATATTTGTTTCAGAATCTCCTGTAACTGCCACAAAAGCATCCATTTCTCTAATGTTTTCCTCTTCTAATAGTTCAATATCTCTACCATCACCATTAATTACAAGAGTTTCATTTAATTCTTCTGCTAACAGTAAAGACTTTTCTCGCTGTTTTTCTATGAGTGTTACTTTAAAGTTTTCTTTACAAAGGTTTCTTGCTGTTTTAGAGCCAATAGAGCTTCCGCCAAGAATCATTACATTTTTAATCTTTAAATGTTCTTTTCCAACAATGGGGTATAAACTGTCTATACTATAATGTGGTACAGAAAAATAAACTTGATCACCTAGTTTATATTCAGAATCTCCTCTTGGGATTATAGTTTGTGAGATGCCTTCTCTTTTAATAGCAATGGTTATGAAATCTACATTTGAAAAGGTTTCTCTAGCTTCTTTTACAGTGGTGTTTAAAAGAGGTGATTTATAATCTAAGGAAGTTCCCATTACATTAAACAATCCGTTTTCAAAAGTAACAGTATCGTTAAATGATGATTGATTTAACAGCATTTTAATTTCATCTGCAGCCAATTCTTCTGGAGAAATCATATAATCTAAGCCAAATTTCTTGAAATCTATATGATCGTTTTTAAGAAATTCTGGATTGTCTATTCTTGCAATGGTTTTCTTAACTCCTAAAGACTTTCCAATTACTGAAATGGTAAAATTAGTGTTTTGAGATTCTGTTACAGCTAATAGAATATCTGTAGATTCTATACCAATTTCTTTGAGTAATTTTATAGATGTAGCATCCCCTTTTTTGGTGATTACATCTAAGTGATTATTGATGTAGTTTAGCTTCTCTCCATCAAAATCTATCACATATGTATCTTGTGATTCGTAAGACAATAACTTTGCTAAATGAAACCCAACGTCTCCAGCACCTGCTATAATAATTTTCATAGATCTTAAGAAATATCATGCAAAGATATAAAACTTAATATTGTGTGTCATATAAATATTGACTGATGTTCATTTTAAACATGTTTTGTATCTTTAGAAAAAAAGTTACTACATGAAAAAAACAACCATTAAATCTTGGGCAATAGACGATAGACCCAGAGAAAAATTAATTTCTAAAGGAGCTTCAGTACTTAGTTCTGCAGAACTTCTAGCCATTCTAATTAGTTCAGGAAATAAACAAGAAAGTGCTGTAGATCTCTCCAAAAGAATTTTAGAATCTGTACATCATAATATTCATGAATTGGCAAAGCTTTCTCTAAATAAATTAACAGCATTTAAAGGAATAGGCCCAGCCAAAGCCATTACTATTATGACTGCTTTAGAGTTGGGAAAGAGAAGACAACTAGAAACCTTTATAGAAAACCCCAAAATTAGTAGTAGTAAAAAAGTTTTTTCTATGATGCAGCCCATAATAGGAGCACTACCACATGAAGAGTTTTGGGTTTTGTATTTAAATAATTCTAACAAGGTACTCTCAAAAGATCAACTCAGTAAAGGGGGTATTACTGCAACCTTAGTAGATGTAAGACTGTTGTTTAAGAAAGCAATAGAAATATCAGCTGTTGCCATTATTATTTGTCATAATCATCCATCTGGCAATATAAATCCAAGTGCAGAAGATAAGGTTCTCACCAAAAAAATTAAAGAAGGTGGAGTAAGTTTAGATATTAAACTCCTAGATCATTTAATAATTACTGAAAAGTCTTATTTTAGCTTTGCCGATAATGGTGAAATTTAAAATTCTCTTTAGTTTTGATACTTGTCTATACGCATAAGATTACCCCAAGAGTACGGTATATCTTTAAGCATATTTTTACTAGAATTCTTCTGAGTCCAGTATCTTTTACATCTAAAGTTGAAGAGTTTGTTGCTCATAATGGGCCAAAAATGAGCTACACCAAAGTTCCTTTAGGAAAAGAGTTCTTTATAAGAAGTAATGAATTGCTATTTGAACAAGGTGTAAACGACTTAGAAATAAATATTTCTAAATGGGATGAAACCCCTTGTTTTTTTAACACGGGTTCAAATTCTAGCATTCCATTTGATATTTTTGCAGCTAGTTTTTATTTAATTTCTAGGTATGAAGAGTATTTGCCTCATGTAAGAGATGTACATGAACGATTTACAGCAGAGCAAAGTTTGGCTTATAAATTTAGATTTTTAGAAAAACCTGTTGTAGACATTTGGGCGTTAAAATTAAAAGATATTTTAAAAGAACGTTTTCCCGAATATCATTTTCCAGAAAGAGAGTTTAGCTATATCTCTACTATAGATGTAGACAATGCCTATGCTTACAAGTATAAAAGTTTTGTAAGAACTTCAGGGGGTTTTATAAGTGATTTTTTTAAGTTACATCTAAAAAGTTTTTGGGATCGATTATTGGTTCTTCTAAGAGTAAGAAAAGACCCATACAATACATTTGAGCATATTTTAGCTCTAAGTAACACCTATAAAGTAAAGGTTATTTTTTTCTTTCTTATTGCAGATTATACCACATTTGACACCAATGTATCTGCTACCAAAAGACAATTTAGATTGTTAATTAAGCACATTGCAGATTATGCTAGTATTGGATTACATCCATCTTATTACACGATGAAGAATAGTGCGATGTTAAAAAAAGAAAAAGAACGGTTAGAGTCTATTACAAATATTCCTACTACTATTTCTAGGCAACATTTTTTGCGTTTTAGCTTGCCAGAAACGTATCAAAATTTAATTGATTTAGAGATTAACGAAGATTATTCTATGGGATATGCAAGCCATGTTGGGTTTAGGGCTGGTACTTCTATCCCTTTTCACTTTTTTGATTTAGATTTTGAAATACAAACCCCATTACTAATTTATCCTTTTGCACTAATGGATACCACTTTAAACGATTATATGGGGCTAACGCCAAAGCAATCTTTAGGGAGAACAAAAGATTTATTACACGAGGTAATGAAGGTAAAAGGAACATTTATTACCCTATTTCACAATGAAAGTGTTAGTGGTTATCTTCGCTGGAATGGCTGGCAAAGAGTGTATGAAACCATGCTAAAAATGATTCGTAAAAATGCCTATTAAATACTTATCTAGAGAAGAGTTAGATGATGTTAAATACAATAATTGTATTGCAGAATCTAAGCAAGCACTACTGTATGGGTATACTTGGTATTTAGATATAGTTTGTGACCGCTGGGATGTCTTAGTATTAGGTGATTATGTTGCTGTAATGCCAGTTCCTTGGAGAAAAAAATACGGTATTAAATATGTGTATCAACCATTATGGGTGTTGCAATTAGGAATATTTTCAATGAAAGAGAATGTTGATGAGTTAGAGTTTGTAACTGCTTTAAAAACTCGATATAAATTTGTTGAACTTCGTTTGAATGCTGGTAATAGTTTAGATAAATTAACTTCTAAAAGTTATGTCAATCAATTTCAATATTTAGACTTGAATGATTCGCATCAACAAATCTCAAAGAATTTTAATAGAAATAGAAAAAGAGAATTAAAGAAAGCTGCTCAGGCAAATCTTATAGAAAAATGGAATGATAGTCCAGAGAATTTAGTCACACTTTTCAAAAATAATGTAGGTAGAAGACTCAAGAGCATTACTGAAAAAGATTATAAAAACTTATTGAGTTTACTTGAAACATGTATTGCAAATGAAGTAGGGGAGTTGTTGTCTATTTATGACGAAAATCAAAAATTAGTTGCCTCAGGTTTTTTCTTATTTCATAAAAAAACAGCTACAGAGTTGGTCTGCGCTACAGATCTTAATAATAGAAGTAATGGAGCCAATACGTTTTTAATTGATAGAGCACTTTTTAACTATCAAAAAAACTATAATATTTTTGATTTTGGAGGCTCTTCAATGAAAACAATAGCAAATTATTACAAGAGTTTTGGTGCAACAACCTATCAATATCTATTTTTAAAAGTAAATAGATTGCCTTTTTTACTACGTCTTTTTAAATCGTAATATTTGGCCTTTAACATTACTAGTCTATTACTAGTCTATTAGTAGTCTTTGTTTTTGTACAGATAGTTAAAGCAAACCCAAGAAGCAATTCCTGTGAACCACATTAAGGTAGAGGAAGTGACGGCAGCACCTTTTATTCCATAAATAGGAATGAGGTAAAAATTACTGAGTATATTAATTAAAATGGCGATGGATACGATGTAATAATTTACACTCATTTTACCAATAGAGGATAGTAAATTACCGTAAACACCTCTAAAAATAAAAATTCCAGTAATACCAAAAATTAAGATTAAAAAACTGTCAGAATAGTTTATATATTCTTCACCAAATAGTAATAAAATAGACTTACTAAAAAAGCAGCTAATAGAGAAAATAAGTAGGCTCATCAGGCTAAAAAATAGCTTATAGCTCTTTATATAATTTCTTATATAAAATTTTTGCCCAATTTTCTCTGTAAGGGATACAAAATCTGCAGCCATAAAAATTCTAGGTAAAAACAATAAACTAAATGGTATGATAGAAATATATTTATAATGAGTAACCATTAAAGGATCAGTCATGAGCTCACCAATTAAAATAAGATCAATAATAAAGAGTAATTGAGTGACCACATTAGACAAGCCTCCAAAAAATCCATATTTCCAAAAATCTAAGTTGGTAATGCTAAGGTTTGTATTCAAATAAAATGTAATCTGTAACTTTCTAATAAAAAGAATGGCAGTAATAAATGGAGCACTAATTAGGGCAATTACATAGCCCAATCCCCCTAGGTAGTTAGTGAGTGTAAAAATTAAAACAACGAGTAAAAAATTTTGAAAAAATTCAGCCTTTGCAAAAAGGTTGTTTTTGTGCTGCAACCTGAATTGAGTTTTAACAAGCTCAAACATAAAGTTAGAAAGAATAGCTGTTGATAATAAACATAGATAATAGAATGTTTTATCAAATTGAAACGAAATAAACCATCCAATGATAAGAATTATGATGATGAGAATTAAGGAGCCAATGATTCCGTGTTTTAAAACGTAGGAAAATAACTTCTCTTTGTCTTTAGTTGAGACTAACAAAGCACCATATCTAAGTAAGCTCTGGTGTAGCCCAAAACCACCAATAGGAATCATAAACTGTATAATACTATAAGCAAAAAGGATTACTCCTAACTCCCTATTATCTAGTAATCTAAGAGCAATCATAGAACCAATCAATGACAGAATTCTAGAGAGTACAGTAGAAATAAAAACAGCGTTTCCTGACCTACTGATAAAACCACCGATAAAATTCTTGATTAGTAGGATCATAAGTTAGTTTAAAGCTTCCCTGTATAATTTTGTGAATGAATCACAGATTTTCTCACTACTAAAATTATCAATAGCATATTGATGCATGATGGTTTGTTGGTTTTTAGGTTCTTTATAAAGACTCATTATTTTGTCTAATAATTGTTGTTCATTTTTTTTATCAATTAAAAACCCAAACTCATTTGGAAAAAATTCGTTAACACCTCCAACATTTGTTGCAATTACTGGAGTACCACAAGAGAAAGCTTCAAGAATAACACAAGGTAAATTTTCATAATTACTAAATAGAATAAAAGCATCTGAAGCATTTAAAAAATCAGGTACTTTTTCATGATCTATATGATCTATAAAATGGACTTGATTCTTTTTAAAGTCTAAATTTTTAATTAAATTTTTAAATTGATCTTCTGTGCCGCCAATAAAATTCCATTGGAAAGAATCTATATAATCTTCGAGTTGTTTTGCAACGCGTAACATTCCAGAGATGTTTTTATGCTTGTCTAGTAAACTTGAAATATGAGTAATTGTAAACACATTATTTACTGTATCGCTTGGTTTAAAAAGAACTGTATCTACCACATTAGGAACTATTTCATAAGTACCTACTAAGCCAGATTTTAGCATGGAGTTTTTCAGGTCATTACTAACAGGGCAAACAAAGCTTGCATTGGCTGTTATTTTTTTAGATAAAATTTGTTCTAGCCAAGGCAATGATTTTTTCTCTTTTAAGTGATACCCAGTCCAATGTTCTGAAATAATAAAAGGTAGCTTTTTTATTTTTTTTAAATGAAGCGCAAAGAGCCCAAAAGGATACAACTTATTGAGATGAACAATATCAAAACATCCTATTTCTTTTACTAAATTTTGGTAAGCAAGCCAAAATCTATATAATTTTAAAAAAGGGTTTTTACTTGGTTTTGTATATGCAATATAGGTTTGAAAGTTGTTGTCTTTTTTAACTTCAATTTCTGTTTTTGATATTCCAGGTTTAGAAATAATATGTAAGACACTAACTACATGCTTAGCGCTAACAGTTTTTGCATGTCTCATGATAAAATCGCCATTTTTAGGCAAGACATTAGATGGATACCAACCACACAAAAATAAAATATGAAGTTTTTTTTTCAAAAGTTCTAGTTAACAAACAAATATATAATAAGTTCAAACATTTTAAACGCTAGATTATTATATTTACCAGATGAAAATACAACACATTTTTTTTGATTTAGATCATACTTTGTGGGACTTTGAGAAAAACTCTGCATTAACTTTTCAAGAGATTTTGCCAGCTTCTAATATTACAGTGGATTTTAACATGTTTATAAAAACCTATATTCCAATAAATTTTAGCTACTGGAAAAAATATAGGTTAGAGCAAGTAACTAAGAAAGAACTGAAATATTTAAGACTTAAAGAAACTTTTGATACCTTAGATTACGATGTTAATGATGATATAATTCATCATCTTTCCGAAGAATATATTCTTAAGTTGCCAAACTACAATAATTTATTTGAAGGAACTTTTGAGATCTTAGAATATTTACAAAAAAAATACAAACTTCATATTATTACCAATGGTTTTGAGGAAATTCAGACTAAAAAAATGGAAAAATCAGGTATTCATAAATTTTTTAATGAAGTAATTACGTCAGAATCTGTTGGAGTTAAAAAACCAAACCCAAAGGTTTTTGAATATGCATTAGAGAAAGCAAATACAAATGCTTCATCTTCTATCATGATAGGAGATAATATAGAGGCCGATATACAAGGAGCAATTAATTGTGGTATTAGAGCAATACATTATAATTCTGAAAAAAGTAATACCATACCAGATTCTATAACGTCTGTTAATCATCTTTTAGAAATAAAACAATACCTTTAAAAAATTTTTTTTCACATGAGATTTAAGTTATTCCGCTTACAAATATTATTTTGTTTTGCTTTTTTTATATCCTGTACAGACAATCTAAACTTTGATAATATAAATCTAGATTTAGAACCTATAGTTAGTTCACCAATAGTATACTTTGAATTAAATCAGAACAATTTTCTTGACGCAAATGACCAAGAAATATCTGTTGTTTCAGACATTACGGTATTTAGAATTTTAGAAACAACAATATTAAAGGAAAATTTAGTTGAACTAAAGATAGATTTTGAAGTAGAAAATGGATTTAATAGAATGTTTTTAGTTAAAATATTTTTCTTAGACAACAACGACAACATCACGCATACAGTTGACGAATTTACCATTGAAGCTGGTGATTTAAATTATACAGCTACTAGGACCATAATAATAGAGAGTACTCCCGAATTTTTAAACTCAACAAAATTTAGGACAGATGTTATTTTACCACCTGCATCAACAAACTTAAATCCAGCTATTGAAAAAGTATTTAAATTCAGATCTTCAGGAACTTGTTATTTAAGATTTTAATTTGATGAAAAAATATATTTTATTTCTCATATTATCTATAACTACTTCATTAAATGCTCAGCAAAAACTGTCATTTTCATTTGGAGAAATTCCTCAGAATTTACTGTTAAATCCAGGAGCAGAGACCAATTTTAGAAGTCATTATGGAATTCCTGTTTTTTCTAATTTTTCTTTTACAGCTGGTTTTACAGGATTTACTCTTGCAGATTTATTTTCAAACGATTCTAGAGATTTTAACTTAAAATTTGAGGAAGTACTCAATAATATAGATTCTGATGATTACATAAATATAAATACGGTAATTGAAGTTTTAAGTGCTGGCTTTAGAATAGATGATAAAACCTACGTTAGTTTTGGTTTTTATGAAGAATTAGACATAATTACTTATCTACCAAAAGATATTTCAGAATTAGTATACTATGGTAATGAACCTTTTTTAAATAGACTTTTTTCTGTGTCAGAAATAGTTATGAAAGCAGACCTATTAGGTGTTTTACATGCTGGGGTATCTAGAAAAGTTGATGAAAAACTAACCATTGGAGGTAGGGTTAAAATATATTCTTCAAGTTTAAATATTGAAACAAATAACAATTCTGGTACAATTACAGCAACTAGTAATAACACAAACATTATAAGACAAACATTAGATAATCTAGATGCCGAAATAAGAACATCTGGAATTATTGATTCTAATGATGTTGATGATGAATCCTCTAATGAAATATTTTCTAATACACTTTTAGGAGGTAATTTAGGACTTGGTTTTGATGTTGGACTAACCTATCATTTTTCACCCCAGCTAGAATTTACTGGAAGTATTATAGATATTGGTTTTATTAAACATTCTAAAAATATAAGAAATTTTACTGCTAAAGGGAATTATATTTTGGATGGAATAAATTTTGAATATAATTCTGATGACCCCATAGATTACTGGCAACAATTAGAGAATGATTTTAAAGCAAATGTGCCAACTGAAGAAACTGAAAACGCTTACACTTCATGGAGACCCATGAAGATTAATGCAGCACTAAAATATAGTTTCGGTGAAAAAAGAAGTAAATTTTGTTATACAAAAACACACAAACAATATTATTATAATTCTATTGGTTTTCAGGTTCATACAATTATGAGACCCTTAAAGCCTCAGTTTTCTTTTACTAGTTTTTATGAAAAATCTCTTTCAAAAAAAATACACACTAAATTTACGCACACCATAAATGATTATTCTTCCGCTATTTTTGGTTTTGCAACCTCTTTACAAGTAGGAAAATTAAATATATTTGGTGTCTTAGACAATATATTAGCAGTAACAGATGTAGCTTCGGCTAATAATATTTCTCTTAACTTTGGATTTAATATTGTAATAGATTAATTATGAAATTCACCTACGTTCTTTTACTATCTATTTTCTTTTCTACAGTTGTTTCTGGTCAGAAAAATAGTGTTACCAATAAACAATACATACTTGTTAAAAGTACATTTGATTTTTTAAAACAAGTAGATCGCTATAAGGCCAATTCTTTTACGAAGTTTTTATTTACCAAAGCTGGTTTTAACGTTTATCTAGACAATGAAGAATTACCAGAAGAACTATACTATAATAAGTGTAGCGCCATATATGTAGATGTGAAAGATAAGTCTAATCTATTTGCTACCAAAAATTACATAGAACTAGTAGATTGTAATGGTCGTTTATTGTATACCTCAAAGACAGGTTCTAGTAAACTAAAAGATTATGAAAAGTCTTACAGGCAATCTATAAGAAATGCGTTTTCTACAATAGAGAATTTAAATGCAATCTATTCTTCATTTTCTTCCACCAAAGTTGAAACCTCTAAAAAAGAAAATAAGGTTCAAGAGTTGATGATCCTTTCCAACATAAAACAGGATGAAACACCACAACTAGTCTCAGTAGATTTAAGTATTGAAGAAGTAAAAAAGTCTAATTATCTTAGATTGAATGCTCAGAAAAATAAAATGGGCTACCAATTAATAAATGCTAAAAAAGAGCTTGTTTTTGTGGTATTAAATACCAGTAATAAGAATCTTTTTATTTTTAAAAATAAAAAGGGCATACTAATTAATAAAGGGAACTATTGGATAGCTGAATATTATGAAGATCAACAATTAATAACAAAACAGTTACAGATAAGGTTTTAATAATTGTATTTATCTCCCCACATTTTTTTTAGTTCTTGTCTAAATTTTTCTTCTCTTGCATTTTTTCCAGGCTCATATATTTTTGTGTTTGAAATGCTCTTTGGTAAAAACTCTTCCTGTATAAAACTACCATCATAATCATGGGCATATTTATAGTTTTTACCATAATCTAGATCTTTCATTAATTTTGTAGGCGCATTTCTTAAGTGAAGAGGAATTGGTAAATCACCTGTTGTTTTTACAATTTCTTGGGCTTTGTTAATAGCCATGTAAGAGGCATTGCTTTTGGGCGAGTTTGCTAGGTAAACCGCACATTGGCTTAATATAATTCTAGATTCTGGATACCCAATAACAGCAACTGCTTGAAAGGTGTTGTTTGCTAAAATTAAAGCTGTAGGATTGGCATTTCCAATATCTTCAGAGGCAGCAATTAATAATCTTCTGGCTATAAATTTTAAATCTTCACCTCCTTCAATCATTCTAGCCAGCCAATATACAGCACCATTAGGATCACTTCCTCTGATAGATTTTATAAAGGCAGAAACAATATCATAATGCTGATCACCAGTCTTATCATATCTCACAGTATTTTTCTGAATCTTTTCTAATACCAATTTATTAGTAAGTGTAATTATGTCCTCATTGCCAACAACCAATTCAAAAATATTTAATAATTTTCGTGCATCACCTCCAGAAACTTGCAATAAGGCATCGGTCTCTTTCAATCTTATTTGTTTTTTTGACAAAATTGCATCTTCTTTAATTGCTCTTTTTAATAATAAAATTAAATCACTTTTGTCAAATGAATTTAAAATATACACTTGGCATCTAGATAAAAGTGCTGGTATTACCTCAAAACTAGGATTTTCGGTAGTTGCTCCAATTAAGGTTACCCAACCTTTCTCTACAGCCCCTAATAAAGAATCTTGTTGTGATTTACTAAAACGGTGAATTTCATCTATAAATAATATGGGGTTTTTAGTTGTAAATAATCCGCTTCCTTTTTTTGCTTTTTCTATTATTTCTCTTACATCCTTTACACCAGAGCTAATAGCGCTTAAGGTAAAAAAAGGTCTCTCTGAAGTTGTCGCTATAATATTTGCCAAGGTAGTTTTACCAATGCCAGGAGGTCCCCAAAAAATTAACGAGGGAAGTATTCCTTGTTTAATAAGGTTGGTTAAAATACCTTTTTCACCTACTAAATGTCGCTGACTAATATAGTCTTCTAGTGTTTTGGGACGCACTCTTTCTGCCAAAGGTTCATTCATATCTATAAAAATAGTAAAGATTTATGACAGAAGTTGTTAATTTAGTAACTGGTTTTGTTTTTGATAAGAATTATATATGCAAAAAGACAGCTCTCTTACCTATCATAAAAATGTACTTTGGGTTCCCATAGTAGCCATTGTTGCAATATGGCTTATTTACTGGGTAGAAATTACGTTTGGATATAATTTTAATACATACGGAATCTTACCAAGAGAAATTAAGGGGCTTAGAGGCATTTTATTTTCCCCTTTTATACATAGTGATGCTTCACATCTTTCTAACAATTCTATACCCTTATTTGTGTTGCTAGCGTCGTTATTTTATTTCTACAGAAAGATTGCTCACAAAGTTTTAATCTATGGCATACTTTTGTCTGGTTTGTTTTGTTGGATTATAGCAAGAGATTCTTATCATATTGGGGCAAGCGGTGTTATTTATCTGTTATTTAGCTTTATTTTCTTTAGTGGAATTATACGAAAACATTACAGACTTATTGCCATGTCTTTGGTGGTTATTTTTTTATATGGTGGCATGATATGGTTTATTATTCCAACTGAAGATAGAATTTCTTGGGAAGGACATTTGTCTGGTTTTTTAATAGGTCTTTTATTTGCTTTTTTATATCGAAAAAAAGGAATCATAAAAGAGCAATATCAATTTTCTGAGACTGAATTTGATTTGTTATTTGATGAAAATGGTAATTTTTCACCACCAAAAGTAGAGAAGGAGCCTCTAGAAGATATACAGTAACCCTAATGTAGCTTTTTTTTGATTAAGACTGCGATATTCTTTGACGAAGGGCCTCATACAAGAATGCACCACAAGCAACAGAAACATTTAAAGAATCTATAGATCCTAGTATAGGTAGTTTTGCTTTATAATCTACAATTTTTAGAACAGACGGGTTAATCCCTCTATGTTCAGACCCCATTACAATTGCAATAGGTTGTTTAAAATCTACACTATACACCAAGTCTTCTGTTTTTTCTGTAGCAGCTACAATTTTTATAGCTGAAGCTTGTAACGTGTAAATTGCATCTTTAATATGATTTACTCTACAGATAGGAAGTTTAAATGCTGCACCAGCAGAAGTTTTAATAGTTTCTGCATTAATAGGAGCACTACCACCTTGTTGAATAATAATTCCATCTACACCAGTACATTCTGCAGTTCTAATAATAGCGCCAAAATTTCTTACATCTGATATTTGATCTAGTATTAAGAATAGGGGAGCATCTGTAGCTTCTAGACTAGTTTCAATTAATTTTTCTAAATCAGCAAATTCTATGGGTGATATTTGAGCTACTGCTCCTTGATGATTATTGTTTTTAGAAAGTCTGTCAAGTTTTTCTACTGGAACAAAACTAGTAGTAATTTTTTCTTGCTTAATGAGCGTTTCTAATTCAAAGAATAAACTTCCTCTTAAACCTTTTTGAAGATATACTTTGTTGATTGTTGATCCGCTATTAATTGCTTCAATGATAGCTCTTAATCCAAATATTGTTGTGTTGTCCATAGATGGTGTAAAGGTATCATAAAAATGTCTTTTTTTCTTTGCACTACGACTTTAATTTGTAGCGATTTTACCGCATAAAAAAACCTTCCAAAAATTAATTTGGAAGGTTTTTAAATGTATACTGAAAATTTATATTTTAGTATAATTCAGTTTTAATGTTTCATAAATTCTAAATAATTAAATTTAGAATTATCAACATTTTATAAACAGTTTAAAACTGTTAATCCTCCTGCTCCTATGCCAGCAAAAGCTCCTAATAAAGAACCATCTGGTGCATAGATTTGGAAAGAAACCTCACCTGGGTAAGAATCTCCCATGTATTCCCAAGTAAAACCATCAGTTCCAACAGGAACATTTAAAGTCTCAGTAGAGCTAGTCCAAGAACAACATCCTGGCCCTCCAGCATAAGAACTTAACATATCTATGTAAACTACTTCAGCATCTCTAGGTCCACCATCAAAAGTTACTTTGATACCGTCACCTTGCCATCCATCTCCATAAGAATCTTGCATGTCAACTACATAGTCTCCTGGTTTTGGAGTACATAAAATAGGTGCGGTGTAATAGAATGGAGAAGCAAAGTATGAACCTTGTAAACTTCCACTAGCACTTGCAGCAGAAAATTCTCTACCATCAGTTAACTTTAGTGATAAACGTATTCCATATACGTCTCCTACATCATAATTACTTCCAAGACCTAATGCTGTTAATGCTTGACCTAATGTTACCGAAATTGTGGTAACAGGTAGTCCTTTATCACCAATAGTAAAAGCACTAGCAGGTACTGAAAAAGCCATTGCTTCGTTTCCATCTCTAGATACATATACATCTACTTCAGATAATAATGCACCATACTCTTCATCTTGTTCTTCAACAGTAATTGTAAAAGCAGAGTTTAAATCTGTAAGATTGTAACTAGCTGATACAATTTCTATTTTTCTAAGAACAGCGCCATAACTAACACCGTCAAAGACTTGGTCAATAGCTTTATCATCACTCTCACAACTGCTTAATACAACAACGGAAAGTAATAATAGTACTATTTTATTTAATTGTTTTTTCATCTTCTATTATTTTTAATTATTAGTTAGCAGCTGGAAATCCAGGAGAACCTGGGTTAGTATCCCAAAACACAGGTTCAGTTACACCATCTTTTTGAGTGATGTTTGAATTTGTGTTTGCATGATTAGCTGGGTAAAAGAATGAACGGATAAACCCACCTGGGTTAGCTTCAATGTTAGGTTGTAACGTTTCTGGGTTACCAGTTCTTCTATAAAAATTGTATGCACCTAATCCGTTTCCGTATTGAGCTACAAAATATTGCATTCCTAAAACATCCATTTTATCTGAAGCATCATCCCACTCATCACTAGTTCTAGCATAAAAACCGTTGATTACTTGATCTAAACCTCCAAAGTAGAAGTCCATAATTCCATCAAATCTAGCTGTTCTAGCTTTAAAGTTAGTTACTTTATCCATAGACTTAGCCATACCAGTAAACATTGCTGTTTTTGCAGCAGCTTCATTACCAGCAACTAATTCTACTTCTCCAATCATAAAGTCTGTCCAAGAAGCAAGCATTATAGGAGTAATTCCATTACCTCCATAACCATCTCCATCTTGGAAACCTCCGTAACTCCATTCGTCTATAGCTCCACCAGCAGGATATACTCCAGCTAATGCTCTTAAGAATCCATCTGGTGGAATACCGTTGTCATTTCCATGATCTCTACCCCACCATCCTTGTGGGTTTCCACAAAATACATATCCAGCATAATGAGCAGGAGGGTTTTGTAAACCACACTCTAATACTTCTTCATCTGGAGTAGCACCACCAATACCTGGTGTTGAAGATGTTTGTCTGTTGAAGTAGAACATAAGACGTGGATCGCCAATAAAGACACCACCTCCAATATCATAACCTCCATCAGCTCCACCTCTCATATAATCCATCAAACTATTAGACATATAATTACCACCACCTGTAGAAGTATAACTACCTCTATATCTTGGGTGACGAGAATCTGGTTGAACAGCTAAAGTTCCCCATTGAAATTGCATATCATCAGCATTAGAAGAAATGTAATTTCCTGAAGCTACAATAGCATTAAATTTAGATACAGCACTTCCGTCTACTAATCTAGTAGCCATATATGCTTTCATTTTTAGAGTATTGGCAGCTTTTGTCCAAGCAGCCCAATCTCCGTCATAATACATATCTAAAGCAGGATCTCCTAAAGCATCGTTATTAAAGTTAGTGATAGCTCCATCTAGTAAAGCAATTGCAGCTGCGTAAACGCTAGCTCCTGAATCTGCTACTGGATTTAAGTTTTCTGCACCTGCTAATGCTTCAGTGTAAGGAATATCTCCAAAGAAATCTACTAAAGTCATTAAGATATGTGCTTCAATAACCTGACCCATCGCTTTATGACGATTTAATCCTGTTTCATCAGCAATTATATTTAATTCTTTAATATCATTCATAATTGTCTGATATGCAGAACTCCATCTTCCATTAAAACTACCCGGAGAGTATGCATTTGCATAATCTCTACCGTTCATGTAATCTATTCTGGTTAATGCGCCAGCAGTGTTTCCAAAACTTTCAGTCAAGTATGCAAAACTTATTTGAATTGCATTCAGGTAGAAATCTGGATCAGCTTGATCTGGTGCAAGAGCATTTGGATTTTGTGTCAAATCCAACTCTGTTGTTTCACACGAAGCAAAGAACAATCCTCCGCATAAGACCAACATTTTAATTAAATTGTTTATTTTTCTCATAATATAAATTATTTGTTTTTTAGAATGAAGCTTTTACAGAAAGTCCATATCTTCTTGAACTAGGTCCGTTTAAATATTCAAAACCTCTACCGTTACCAATTCCTTGCCCAGCTACGTTAGGATCAAAGTTTGTGTTTTCTGGCATGTTTGGTGTATGAAACCATAAGTTGTTAGCTGAAAAAGTAACACTTAATGCTCCGAAAGGTGTTTTCTCTAACATATTGTTTGGAAGAGAATACCCTAAAGAAAGTTCTTGTAATCTAAATACAGTTGCATCATAAACCCCTAATTCATTCGGCCCGTATAATACGTTAGAGAAGTAATATGTAGAGTTATTGATTTGTGTTGTATTTGTTTCTCCTGCTGGATTAACTCCAGGAAGAACAAAAGAATTAGCTCTATCTACTCCAGCTTGGCTAACAACCCCTCTACCTAATAAGGTTTGAATTGTTTGAGAATACATGTCTCCACCTTGAGTCCAATTAAACAAAAATCCTAAAGAGAAATTTTTGTAGTTTATTGAATTCGCCATGTTTAAAGTAAAATCTGGGTTAGCATCTCCAATAACATTGTTTAATTCACTTCCTTCTGAAAAGTCAAAGGAAACATCTGAAACATAGCTACCAGAACCATTAATTCTAAAGTTACCATTTTCATCTCTAGCAATTGCACTACCGATCATCGTTCCAAGAGAAAGTCCTTCAACTGCAGCATTTCCTTGATTAGTGAAACCGGCATAAGCAACAAAATCTGTATCTATTCCTAAATCTGTAACAATAGCCTCACTAGTAGACCAGTTAAAGTTTGTAGACCAGTTGAAACCATCTCCTTCATTTCTTACAAGAGCAAGGTTTAAATCTAATTCTATACCGTCATTTTTAATCTCACCAACATTTGTTCGTGTGTTATCAAAACCAGTTGAAGGATCAAGAGGTCTGTTAACAATTAAATCTTTCGTTATTCTACTATATACAGATAAATCTACTGTAATACGGTTGTCTAAGAAGCTACCTTCTAAACCAAATTCTAGTTCATCTAACCTTTCAGGCTTTAAATCTGGGTTTCCTAAGAAACTACTAGTTGTATTAGTTACAATGTCTACACCTTCGTCTGTATTAAACGCTTGAGTATTTAAGCTTAAAGTAGTTGCAACAGGATATCCTGAAGGAAAACTTGCAGAAGTTCCATAACCAGCTCTAAGTTTTAAGAAATTAACAAATTCACTTTCTTGAATGAATTCGAATGCCTTAGAAGGAAGGAATGAAATACTTGCAGATGGATACGTAATAGATCTGTTTTCTTGAGTTAAGTTAGAAACCCAGTCTGTACGAGTTGCTAACGTTAAGAAAGCAGTACTCTTATATCCAAGATCAGCTTGTCCAAATGCTCCAACAATATTTCTTCTTTGAGAATATTGAATTTCATCCTGTACACCAAAGTTGAAGTGTCTTAATACTCCAAATACTTGTTGTCCTGTACTAGCAACACCACTTCTGTCATACACATCACTTCTACTATCCATACCTACTGTAAAGTTTAAGTCAAAATCTTCTGAAAGATCATAACTTCCTGATAAGGTTACTTTATGGTTGTTAATAGTATTAGTATTGTTCCATGTTTCATAAACTCCAGATTGGTTAGCTACACTACCAGTCTTACCACCTTTGTTAGAAAAGTTAGAGTTGTTTTCACTATAGGTATCAAAACCAAATGTATACATCATGTTGATGTTGTCATTTACTGCATATGCAAGATTTGCATTACCAAATACTCTGTTTGTAAGCTGAGTATTTCCTGCATTCTTTACCGTCCATAGTGGATGTTGGATACTGTTGTTTTGTCTGTAGTAAGTAGAACTACCATCAACAGGGTTTTCAAAAGGAAGCCCCATTAAATCAACACTTCTTGGTGTGTAAAATAAGTTTCCAAAGATAGATGCACTAGAACCACCTACGTTACTTCCGTAACTTGCCGCTACTGGAGGTGACTTAAAGTTTGTTCTTGCATAGTTCATTGTACCACTTACAGTAAATTTATTAGATAATTTTGCATTACCACCAATACTCAAAGTATTTCTACCTACTGAGTTTCCTGGTGTAAAACCTTCATCATCTAAACTACCGTAATTGATATTGTAATTTAACTTACCATCTTCAGATGAAGAACGGATGTTAATGTTGTTACTTCTTACAACACCTGTTCTAAAGAAATCTCCAACTGAATTATAAGGTTTCCAGTCATATCTTGCTCCAGCAAATTCTGGAAAAGCTTGAGGAATACCTGTTGCAGGAGAAGCTGTAGAATAAGGGTGTTCTAATGTACCTGCGGAATCAAAAGCACTACTGCTTCCCCATCCTCCAGGACCGTCTCTTTCAAATTTAGGACCCCAGTTACTAAAGAACCAACCAAATGCTTGATCAAAACCACCACCATATTCATTTTGGTAGTTTGCTGCAGAAGCTATTTCGTTAAAGAAAACTGAAGAACTTACAGTAATTTCTTGCTTACTAGCACTACGTCCAGAAGAACCACTTTTGGTTGTTATTAAAATAACACCATTTCGTCCTTGTGTTCCGTAAAGTGTTGCTGCTGCTAAACCTTTTAAAACGTTTACACTCTCTATGTTGTTTGGATCAATATCTAGAAAACGACTAGAACCATTGTTTCCATCAACAAAACTACCTTGAGCATTTGTGTCACTACTAAAAGGAACACCATCTACAACAAATAATGGTTGGTTAGAACCACTAAAAGAACTCATACCTCTAATAAGGATACTTGTTCCTGATCCAGACACACCACTTTGAGCTTGAATGTTTACCCCCGATGCTTTACCGCTAAGAAGTCTACCAATATCACCCTCAGAACGTTGTTCTAATTGCTCGGCTTTAACTTCACTTACGGCATAACATAATGCCTTCTTTTCTCTTTTAATACCTTGTGCAGTAACGATGATTTCATCTAAGACCTCACCACCCTCTTCAAGAGTCACATCGATAACATTGGCAGAACCAACAGTTTTTTCGACTTTCTTGTACCCTAGGTAATTAAAAACTAAAACATCTCCTGATGTAGCTTTGATGGAATACTTACCATCAAAATCAGTTTCAGCTCCTGTACTAGTACCTTTAATAATAACACTTACACCTGGTAAACTACCAGTGTTGTCAGATACTGTACCAGAGACCGTTTTCTCTTGCGCAAACGATATTTGCACAATTAACGCCAATAAAAGCGTCAAAACTCCTTTGAACTTTGTCTTCATATTTTATAATTTGAATTAATTACTCCAAATATCTTGCTTTTTTTTTAAAAATCAATGGTTTATGTTAAAAAAAACTTAATAAAACATTAAGAACAGCCAATTATTGTTAAAGTTTTCTAGAAAAACGTAGTCCATTTTATGATTAATTTTGAACTATTAAGTTTTACCTCGCTGTTTGAAGTATTACCAATTACATATCCTAAATCTATGAAGTTGTTGTTTAATTTAAATCTATATCCACCACCAAGCCCAAATACATTATTTGTCTTGTTAGAAATAGATTCTTTATAAAAACCTATATCAGTTATAGAGTATAGGTAAGATACTACTGAAGTGAGAAACCGGTATTCTATATTAGCGTATGAAAAACGATTCGTGAAAATACTCTGTTCGTTAAGACCTCTAATGCTATTAGCTCCCCCTATCCTATATAATTCATTAATTAAGTAGTTGTTTGAGTTTAATGATTGAGTTTCAGTCTTTATATGTATGTAACTTTTTTTAGTAGTTTGAATATTTACGAATGTTGAGACTTTTAACTTAAATTGATTTACATCTATGAAGCTAGTTTTTCTTTTTCCTAAACTAGCGTAGAGTTCTATTCCGTAGTTGTTTTTAAATAAATCTGTTTTTGAGATATTCTTTAACTGATATCCAATACCAATAAAATAACTCGAATAGGAGTCAAAGTTGTTTTCTGTTGTATTTAATAAGTAACTAGATTTTTCATTCGAATATAATATTGATGCTTTGGATCTTGTGCTAAAATCATATTCAGTCTTAAAATTGAAACTTGTGTTTAAAAATGTTGAATCTTGTCTATATAAATTAAATCCAATTTCTGTAGATAAAGAAGAGTTAAATATATAAGGTATAGTAGAATTAATTTTAAACTCCGATTTCTCTTGAGCTACTTTATTCCAAAATAGTTCAAAATATTCTCCTGTATTTAAAATATTAGTTAGTTTTAAATCAAGATTTCCATTTAATAATAAACCTTGGCCATTTTCTTTTGATGCAAAATTGATAATACCATCAAAGCTACTAGTCTCTAATTTATCAACAAATAGGTATAGGTGGGTTGAGTCTTTTTTGAATAATACTTCTGGTTCTTTTTTTTCGCGAACAAAATCTAAACTCTTTGTGAGTTGAGAGACTTCTTTCATCTTTTGTTTTGAGAAAATAGTTTGCTTATTTATTTTAAAGAATCTTTCAATAAATTTTTTCGGAAATTCTTCATAGCCTTTCACAAGAACTTTGTCTACATTTCTTTTTGAGGATTCAATAATTTTTAATTGAAGAACTAATGTGCCTTTTACATAAGTAGGGTTTGTAAATTTAATTTCTGAAAATGAATTTCCTTTAGCATCTATATCAGTTAGAAGTAGATTTTTGAAGTTTTCAAACTCTTTGGTTTTTATCCGTACAGAATCACCACGCATCCCTAGGTTTCTTATTGTTAATTTATGAGGGATGATTACAATGATATTATCAGTTTTTCTTCCAAGAGTAAAGTATGCAGTATATTTTTCTTCAGATTTAACAATGGTATCTATTGTAGTAATAAAAAAACCTTTCTTTTTAAGTTTGTTATGAATGTTGCTTATTTCTTTGTAGAGATCTTTTTTTAGAGCATGTTTTTTTATGAAAGAAATTTCATTTAAAATAGTTGTTTGAATTGAGTCTGATGCGCCTATATTTAACTCAAGATTTTGACCAATAGTACCATCAGAAAAATAGCTGAAAAAAAGTATATATATATAAGGTATGATTTTTTTATTCAAAATAGTGCTTAAAAAGGTTCAAATGTACCCTAAAATATGAAAACATCAATAGATTGTATTTATACATAAAAAAATTACTAAATCAGATTTGAATAGAAAGAAATTAATTGTACATTTGCGCACTCTTAAAAAAGAGTAAAATTTTTAATACAAACGAAAAATAGTAATAATTTAGTATGCCAACTATACAACAATTAGTTCGTAAAGGAAGAACCAAAATAACTAAGAAGAGTAAATCGGCTGCTTTGTCGTCTTGTCCTCAAAGGCGTGGAGTGTGTACACGTGTTTATACTACAACACCAAAAAAACCTAATTCAGCAATGAGAAAAGTTGCCAGAGTTAGATTAACAAATGGTAATGAGATAAACGCATACATCCCAGGTGAAGGACATAACTTACAAGAGCACTCGATAGTATTAGTTAGAGGTGGAAGGGTAAAAGATTTGCCAGGAGTAAAGTATCACGTTGTACGTGGAGCTTTAGATACAGCGGGAGTTGAGGGAAGAACTCAACGTAGATCAAAGTATGGTGCAAAACGCCCAAAAAAGTAATTTAGTAACTTTTTTAATGTAAAGACATGAGAAAAAGAGCAGCAAAAAAAAGAGTCTTACTTCCAGATCCAAAATTTAATGATCAGTTAGTAACACGTTTTGTGAACAACCTAATGTGGGCCGGAAAAAAATCGGTAGCATTTAAAGTATTTTATGATGCTATAGCCATTGTAGAAGAAAGAAAGGAAGACGAAGAAAAAACAGCATTAGAAATTTGGAAAGATGCATTATCTAACGTGATGCCTCAAGTAGAGGTTCGTTCTAGACGAGTTGGAGGGGCAACATTTCAAATTCCAATGCAAATAAGGCCAGATCGAAAAGTATCTATGGCTATTAAATGGATGATTTTGTACACTCGTAAGAGAAACGAAAAAACCATGGCTCAGCGTTTAGCAGCAGAAATCTTAGCAGCAGCAAAAGAAGAAGGAGCAGCAGTTAAAAAACGTACAGATACCCATAAAATGGCAGAAGCAAACAAAGCATTCTCTCACTTTAGATTTTAATAGAAATGGCTAGAGATTTAAATTATACCAGAAATATTGGGATTGCAGCACATATTGATGCTGGAAAAACAACAACAACAGAACGTGTATTGTACTATACAGGTGTTTCTCATAAGATTGGAGAAGTACATGATGGTGCAGCTACTATGGACTGGATGGAGCAAGAGCAAGAAAGAGGTATTACAATTACTTCTGCTGCAACTACTTGTACATGGCAGTTTCCAAAAGAAAATGCTCAGATTCTTCCAGATACTAAGGATTATCATTTTAATATTATTGATACACCAGGCCACGTAGATTTTACTGTAGAGGTAAATAGATCTTTACGTGTTCTTGATGGTTTAGTATTTTTGTTTTCTGCAGTTGATGGTGTTGAGCCACAATCAGAAACAAACTGGAGACTTGCAGATAATTACAAAGTGCCAAGAATTGGTTTTGTTAATAAAATGGACCGTCAAGGGTCAGATTTTATGATGGTTTGTAAGCAAGTAAAAGACATGTTAGGTTCTAATGCAGTGCCAATTGTTTTAAATATTGGTGACGAAGAGAACTTTAAAGGTATTGTAGATCTAGTTAAGAACAGAGCTATTATATGGCATGAAGAAGGAATGGGTTCAACGTTTGATGTTGTTGATATTCCTGAAGACTTAAAAGAAGAAGCAAAGATTCTGCGTGGTAAACTTATTGAAGAAGTTGCTGCTTATGATGAAGATTTGCTAGAAAAATATATGGAAGATGAAGATTCTATAACAGAAGAAGAAGTGCACAACGCATTGAGAGCTGCTGTAATGGATATGTCTATTATTCCTATGATTTGTGGTTCTGCATTTAAAAATAAAGGAGTTCAGTTTCTATTAGATGCTGTATGCCGTTATTTACCTTCTCCTATGGATAAAGAAGGAATTACTGGAACCGACCCTAATTCAGGTGAAGAAATTTTACGTAAACCAGATGCAAAAGAACCTTTTGCTGCTTTAGCATTTAAAATTGCAACAGACCCTTTTGTTGGTCGTCTTGCTTTTTTTAGAGCGTATTCAGGTCGTTTAGATGCAGGTTCTTACGTTTTAAATAATCGTTCAGGTAAAAAAGAGCGTATTTCTCGTATCTATCAAATGCATGCTAATAAACAAAATGCAATTGATTATATTGAAGCAGGTGATATTGGAGCTGCTGTAGGATTTAAATCTATAAAAACAGGAGATACATTATCTGATGAAAAACATCCAATTGTTTTAGAATCAATGGACTTTCCAGATCCAGTAATTGGGATTGCCATAGAGCCAAAAACAAAAGCTGATGTTGAAAAAATGGGTACAGCATTGTCAAAATTGGCAGAAGAAGACCCTACTTTTCAAGTAAAAACAGATGAAGCTTCTGGGCAAACAATTATCTCAGGAATGGGAGAATTACACTTAGATATTATTGTTGATAGAATGAGACGTGAATTTAATGTCGAATTAAATCAAGGTGAGCCTCAAGTTGAATACAAAGAAGCTTTAACAAAAACTGCTGAGCACAGAGAAGTTTATAAGAAACAATCTGGAGGACGTGGTAAATTTGGAGATATTGTATTTGAAATGGGTCAAGTAGATGAAGATTGGACTGGTACAGGTTTACAGTTTGTAGATGTTATTAAAGGAGGACGTATTCCAAAAGAATTTATTCCATCTGTAGAAAAAGGATTCTCAATGGCAATGAAGAATGGTCCTTTAGCTGGGTTTGAAATGGATTCTATGAAAATTACATTGAAAGATGGTTCTTTTCACGCTGTGGATTCTGATGCACTTTCGTTTGAATTAGCAGCAAAATTAGGATATAAAGCGGCTGCGAAAGCAGCAGGTGCAGTTGTTCTTGAGCCTATAATGAAAATGGATGTTGTTACACCTGAAGATTATATGGGTGATATTGTAGGAGATTTAAATAGAAGAAGAGGTCAGGTAAATGCAATGGATGACAGAGCAGGAGCAAAAGTTGTGAAGGCAGATGTACCATTGTCTGAGATGTTTGGTTATGTTACTACATTAAGAACATTATCTTCTGGTAGAGCAACCTCTACTATGGAATTTTCTCACTATGCAGAAACACCTTCTAATATTTCAGAAGCAGTAATTACTAAAGCTAAAGGTTAATAAGATATTAAGATGAGTCAAAAAATTAGAATAAAATTAAAGTCTTACGATTACAATTTAGTAGATAAGTCTGCTGAGAAGATTGTAAAGACGGTTAAAAGTACTGGAGCTGTTGTAAATGGTCCAATTCCTTTACCAACTAATAAAAAAATATTTACGGTTTTACGTTCACCTCACGTGAATAAAAAATCTAGAGAACAATTTCAATTATCTGCATACAAACGTTTGTTAGATATTTACAGTTCTTCGTCAAAGACTATTGATGCTTTAATGAAGCTTGAATTACCAAGTGGAGTAGAGGTTGAGATTAAAGTATAAGTACAAACAATAAAATTGCGAGGTAATCTTATTGGTTGTTTCGTGAAATTAGAGTAACATGTCCGGAGCGTTTCGCGAAGGAAAAACGGTTAAAAACATATTCAGCGTTGAAAATGTTTTAACGCTGTTTTTTTTAGCAAAATTTAAAGGAAATATAAATAAGTAAACAATTAATAATTAATTAAATATGTCTGGGTTAATAGGTAGAAAAATCGGAATGACCAGCTTATTCGACGAAAACGGGAAGAATATTCCTTGTACAGTAATCGAAGCAGGTCCATGCGTTGTTACCCAAGTCAGAACCGAAGAGGTTGACGGATACAATGCGTTACAACTTGGTTTCGATGACAAAAAGGCGAAGAGTTCTAACAAAGCGTTAGATGGTCACTTTAAAAAAGCTGGCACCACTGCTAAAAGAAAAGTCATTGAATTTCAAGGATTTGAAAAAGAGTACAATTTAGGAGACTCTATTACTGTTGAACATTTTGAAGAAGGCGAATTTGTCGATGTATCTGGTGTATCTAAAGGTAAAGGTTTCCAAGGAGTTGTTAAACGACACGGTTTTGCCGGAGTTGGACAAGCAACTCACGGTCAACACAACCGTTTAAGAGCCCCTGGTTCTATTGGTGCCGCATCATATCCAGCGAGAGTATTCAAAGGAATGAGAATGGCCGGAAGAATGGGTGGTGATAAAGTGAAAGTTCAAAACTTAAGAGTTTTAAAAGTAGTTGCTGAAAAGAATCTACTTGTTGTAAAAGGAGCAATTCCTGGTCACAAAAATTCTTACATAACTATTCAGAAATAATGAAAGTAGCAGTTTTAGACATTAATGGTAAAGATACTGGAAGAAAGGTTGAGCTTTCTCAAGAAGTATTCGGAATAGAACCTAATGATCACGCTATCTATTTAGATGTTAAGCAATTCTTGGCTAATCAAAGACAAGGAACGCACAAATCTAAAGAGCGTGCAGAGATCGCAGGAAGTACAAGAAAGATAAAAAAACAAAAAGGAACAGGTACAGCTCGTGCGGGTAGTATCAAATCTCCTGTTTTTAGAGGTGGAGGTCGAGTTTTCGGTCCAAGACCAAGAAGCTATTCTTTCAAATTGAATAAAAATTTAAAGCATTTAGCACGTAAATCTGCTTTAAGTATTCAAGCTAAAGACAATAACTTAGTAGTCATTGAAGACTTTAATTTTGATACAGTGAAAACCAAAAATTTCACCAATGTATTGAAGGCATTAGAGTTAGAGTCTAAAAAGTCATTGTTTGTATTGAGCGGGTCAAATAATAATGTATATTTGTCTTCTCGAAATTTAAAAACATCTAAAGTTGTAAGTAACTCAGGATTAAACACTTATGGCATTCTAAATGCAGGTAAAGTGGTTATTTCTGAAAGCTCTTTAGAGGAAATTAAAAACAATTTAAGTAAATAGGATGAGTATTTTAATAAAACCTATTATTACGGAAAAAGCTACCAATGATAGTGAGTTACACAACCGCTATGCATTTGTAGTAGATAAGAAAGCTAATAAAATAGAAATTAAGAAAGCAGTTGAAACTGCTTACGGAGTTTCTATATCTAGTGTAAAAACTTTAAATTATCCAGTACAAAAAAATACTAAATTCACTAAAAAGGGTTTAGTAACTGGTAAAAAAGGAGCTTATAAAAAAGCAATTATACAGTTAGCAGAGGGAGAGAGCATTGATTTTTATAACAATCTTTAAGAAAGGAAGAAATGTCAGTTAGAAAATTAAAACCAATAACACCAGGTCAGCGTTTTAGAGTTGTAAATGGATTCGACGCCATTACAACTGATAAGCCGGAGAAGAGTTTATTAGCTCCGAATAAAAGATCTGGAGGTCGAAACAATCAGGGAAGAATGACTACCCGTAACATCGGTGGTGGTCATAAACAAAGATATCGTATTATCGATTTTAAAAGAGATAAAAACGGTGTTCCTGCAACAGTTAAAACTATCGAATACGATCCAAATCGTACAGCATTTATTGCGTTAGTTAGTTATACTGATGGTGAAAAACGTTATGTGATAGCACAAAACGGTTTAAAAGTAGGTCAAACTATAATATCAGGTTCAGGTGCTGCACCAGAGATTGGTAATACCATGCCTTTAAGTGATATTCCTTTAGGAACTACAATTTCTTGTATAGAGCTACGTCCTGGACAAGGTGCTGTTATGGCACGTTCTGCAGGTTCATTTGCTCAGTTAATGGCAAGAGATGGTAAATACGCAACGGTTAAGTTACCATCAGGTGAAACAAGATTAATCTTGTTGACTTGTATTGCTACAATTGGAGTTGTTTCTAATTCAGATCATCAACTACTTGTTTCAGGTAAAGCTGGTAGATCTAGATGGTTAGGTAGAAGACCAAGAACTAGAGCGGTTGTAATGAATCCAGTCGATCACCCAATGGGTGGTGGTGAAGGGAAATCTTCAGGAGGTCATCCACGATCTAGAAATGGTATTCCAGCAAAAGGATTTAAGACAAGATCTAAGACCAAAGCGAGTAATAAATATATTCTAGAACGTAGAAAGAAATAATAAGTCATGGCAAGATCATTAAAAAAAGGACCTTATATTCACTATAAGTTAGAGAAGAAAGTAATGGCTAATGTAGAAGCAGGAAAAAAATCTGTAATCAAAACTTGGTCTAGAGCAAGTATGATTTCACCTGATTTCGTTGGTCAAACTATAGCAGTGCATAATGGACGTCAATTCGTTCCTGTATATGTTACTGAAAATATGGTAGGACATAAATTAGGAGAATTTTCACCAACACGTTCATTTAGAGGACATGCAGGTGCAAAAAATAAAGGTAAAAAATAGTAGGCAATGGGAGTTCGTAAACACAATATGGCACAGCAGTTAAAGGAGGCTAGGAAAAGTAAATCTTTTGCTAAACTAACTAACTGTCCTACGTCACCGAGAAAAATGCGTTTAGTTGCAGATCAAATAAGAGGTGTAGAAGTTGAAAAAGCTTTACAAATCTTAAAATTCAGTCCAAAAGAAGCATCTATCAACTTAGAGAAATTGTTATTGTCTGCAATTGCAAACTGGCAAGCTAAGAATGAAGAAGCTAGTATTGAAGATGCTGGATTATTTGTAAAATCTATATGTGTAGATAGCGCAGGAATGTTAAAAAGATTAAGACCAGCTCCACAGGGGCGTGCACATAGAATTCGAAAGCGTTCTAATCACGTTACTTTAGAGTTAGGTGCAAAAAATATCAGTAATTAATCATTAGTAGAAATGGGACAAAAAACTAATCCAATAGGAAATCGTTTAGGAATTATCAGAGGATGGGAATCAAACTGGTATGGTGGAAAGAACTACGGTGATAAAATCGCTGAAGATGACAAAATAAGAAAGTATGTAAATGCTAGATTATTTAAAGCAAGTGTTTCTCGAGTAATTATTGAGCGTACTTTAAAACTTGTAACCGTTACTATCACTACGGCACGTCCAGGTATCATTATTGGTAAAGGAGGTCAAGAGGTAGACAAGTTAAAAGAAGAGCTTAAGAAAATTACAGGGAAAGAAGTTCAAATTAATATTTTTGAAATTAAACGTCCAGAATTAGATGCTAAATTAGTAGCTTCTAGTGTTGCACGTCAAATCGAAAATAGAATTTCTTACAAGAGAGCAATTAAAATGGCTATCGCTGCCTCTATTAGAATGAATGCGGAAGGAATTAAAATCCAAATCTCTGGTCGTTTAAACGGAGCAGAAATGGCACGTTCTGAGCATTATAAAGAAGGTAGAATTCCTCTGTCTACTTTTAGAGCAGATATAGATTATGCACTTGTAGAATCACATACTACATACGGAAGAATCGGTGTGAAAGTATGGATTATGAAAGGTGAGGTATATGGTAAGAGAGAATTATCTCCATTAGTTGGTTTGTCTAAAAAACAGAGTGGACCAAATAAGGGTGCTGGTAATCAGAAACGTCAACAACCTCGTAGAAGAAAATAATTTTTAAAATTTAGAAATTAACAATGTTACAGCCAAAAAGAGTAAAATACCGTAAGGTACAGAAGGCGAAAGGAAATATGAATGGTATTTCTGGTAGAGGTAATCAACTTTCTAATGGAATGTTTGGTATTAAGTCTATCGACCAGAATCTTTTATCCTCTCGTCAAATTGAAGCAGCTCGTATCGCGGCAACTCGTCATATGAAAAGAGAAGGACAACTCTGGATTAAGGTATTTCCAGATAAGCCTATTACCAAGAAACCCTTAGAAGTACGTATGGGTAAAGGAAAAGGAGCTCCAGATCATTTTGTTGCAGTTATTAAGCCAGGTAGAATTTTGTTTGAAATTGGTGGAGTGCCAATGGATGTTGCAAAAGAAGCTTTACGTTTAGCAGCACAAAAACTTCCAGTAAGAACGAAGTTTGTAGTAGCTAGAGACTTTGATATTAACGCTTAATTCTATAAGAACATGAAACAATCAGAAATTAAAGAATTATCAGCTACTGATTTACAAGAGAAGTTGGGAGCGTTGCAGAAAAATTATAACGATCTTAAGATGGCCCATGCCATTACTCCATTGGAAAACCCAATGCAGTTAAGAAGCTTAAGAAGAACTGTAGCAAAACTTGCAACAGAATTAACAAAAAGAGAATTACAATAATTCTAAGTCAGTTTTAAAGATGGAAAATAGAAATCTTAGAAAAGAAAGAATAGGTGTTGTTTCTAGTAGCAAAATGGAAAAGTCCATTGTTGTTTCAGAAGTAAAGAGAGTAAAACACCCAATGTACGGTAAGTTCGTATTAAAGACGAAAAAGTATGTTGCTCACGACGAACAGAATGATTGCAACGAAGGAGATACCGTTAAGATAATGGAAACTCGTCCTATGAGTAAATCAAAACGTTGGAGATTAGTAGAAATCCTAGAAAGAGCTAAATAATATGTTACAGACAGAATCAAGATTAAAAGTAGCAGATAACACTGGAGCAAAAGAAGTTTTAGTGATTAGAGTTTTAGGAGGAACCAGAAAACGTTATGCTAGAGTAGGAGATAAAATTGTAGTAACTGTAAAGTCTGCAACTCCTAACGGAACCGTAAAAAAAGGACAAGTGTCAAGAGCAGTAGTTGTTCGTACAAAGAAAGAAGTTCGTCGTAAAGATGGATCATATATTAGATTTGATGACAATGCATGTGTACTTTTAAGTCCTACAGAGGAAATGAGAGGAACTCGTGTTTTCGGTCCAGTTGGGCGTGAATTACGTGAGAAACAATTTATGAAGATCGTATCATTAGCACCTGAAGTGCTTTAAACCAGAAACAAGATGAAGAAGTTTAAAATAAAATCAGGAGATACTGTAAGAGTAATTGCAGGAGATCATAAAGGATCTGAAGGAAAGATTTTACAAATCATTAAGGACAAAGACAGAGCCATTGTAGAAGGTGTGAATATGGTTTCAAAACACACAAAACCAAGTGCTCAAAGTCCTCAAGGTGGTATTGTAAAAAAAGAAGCTTCACTTCATGTCTCTAACTTATTGTTAGTAGAAGAAGGAGTTGTAGTAAGAGTTGGTTATAAAGTTGATGGAGGTACTAAAACTAGAATCTCTAAAAAAACTAAAAAATAAGTATAATCATGAGTTATATACCAAGATTAAAAGAAGAGTATAAGGGTAGAGTTGTAAAAGCTCTAACAGAAGAGTTTAGCTATAGCAATGTTATGCAAGTGCCAAAACTACAGAAAATTGTAGTAAGCAAAGGTGTAGGAGCTGCGATTGCTGATAAGAAATTAATTGATTACGCTTTGGAAGAGTTGGCAACAATTACTGGTCAAAAAGCAATATCAACGATTTCTAAAAAGGATGTTGCATCTTTTAAGTTACGTAAAGGAATGCCAATTGGTGTTAAAGTTACTTTACGTGGAGACAAGATGTATGAATTTTTAGATCGTTTAGTTACTGCTTCTTTACCACGTGTAAGAGACTTTAACGGAATAAAAGCGAACGGATTTGACGGAAGAGGTAATTACAATTTGGGAATTAAAGAACAAATCATTTACCCAGAAATCAATATTGACCAAGTTAAAAAAATCAACGGAATGGATATTACATTTGTAACATCTGCCAATACTGATAAAGAAGCGAAGTCATTATTAGGAGAACTAGGTTTACCATTCAAAAAAAATTAAGAGATGGCTAAAGAATCAATGAAAGCTCGCGAACGTAAAAGAGCAAAAATAGTTGCAAAATATGCTGAAAAAAGGAAAGCTTTAAAGGAAGCCGGAGATTATGATGCATTGCAAAAATTACCAAAAAATGCGTCACCAGTAAGAATGCACAATAGGTGTAAAATAACTGGGCGTCCAAAAGGGTATATGCGTCAGTTCGGTTTGTCTCGTGTGACTTTCCGTGAAATGGCAAATCAAGGGTTAATACCGGGTGTTAGAAAAGCTAGCTGGTAGAAATCTAAGATAAATCTCAAAAATAGAAATAGAATGTGTACTTTTGCATGCTCTTAATTTTTGAGTAAAAATAAAATTAACTGATTATAGGTTCAGTTATCACAGAGAAATCTGTAGGTAAATAAGGTAATTGAAAACCGTAATCGAAATTTAAATAAATATGTATACAGATCCAATCGCAGATTATCTAACGAGAGTTAGAAATGCAATTTCTGCAGGACACAGAGTAGTAGAAATTCCAGCTTCAAACTTGAAGAAGGAAATGACAAAAATTTTGTTTGATCAAGGGTATGTTTTAAGTTATCAATTTAATGATAGTTCTGTTCAAGGAACCATTAAAATAGCTTTAAAATATGACAAAGACACAAAAGAGTCGGTAATCAGAAAAATTCAACGAATTAGTACACCAGGTTTACGTAAATACGTTGGCGCCAATGAGATGCCAAGAGTATTAAACGGACTTGGAATTGCTATTGTTTCAACTTCAAAAGGTGTAATGACAAATAAAAAAGCCATTGCAGAGAATGTTGGAGGAGAAGTTTTATGTTACGTTCATTAAACCTAAGAGATGAGTAGAATAGGAAAAAATCCGGTTAGCATTCCACAAGGTGTAGATGTAAACATAAACGAAAATATTATTACAGTAAAAGGAAAATTAGGAGAGTTGTCACAAACAATTTCTGATGGAATTTCTGTAAAAATTGAAGACGCTACTATCTTTTTAGATAGAGCATCAGAAAGCAAAAATCATAAGGCCCAACACGGTTTAATGAGAGCGTTGTTTTCTAACATGATTGATGGTGTAAGTAAAGGATGGACTAAAGAATTAGAATTAGTCGGTGTAGGTTACAGAGCTTCAAATCAAGGTCAAAAACTAGATTTAGCATTGGGTTACTCTCACAATATTGTTTTAGAATTAGCTCCAGAAGTTAAGATTGAGACTATTTCAGAGAAAGGAAAAAACCCAATTATTAAATTAACTTCTTACGATAAGCAATTGGTTGGACAAGTTGCTGCGAAAATTCGCGGTTTCCGTAGACCAGAGCCTTACAAAGGTAAAGGAGTTAAATTTGTAGGTGAAGTATTAAGAAGAAAAGCAGGTAAATCTGCATAATTTATAAGAGTTATGGCATTATCAAAGCTTCAAAGAAGAACTAGAATTAAGTATAGAATTAGGAAAATTATTTCTGGAACAGCAACAAAACCAAGATTGTCTGTCTATAGAAGTAATAAAGAAATTTATGCTCAAATAGTTAACGATGTAGACGGGGCAACAATTGTTTCAGTTTCATCAAGAAATAAAGATATTAAAGCAAGTACTAAACAAGAAGCTGCTGCTGCTGTTGGAAAATCAATAGCAGAATTAGCAACTAAAGCTGGAGTAGAAACTGTTGCTTTTGACAGAAACGGATATTTATATCACGGAAGAGTAAAAGTATTAGCAGAGGCTGCAAGAGAAGCTGGTTTAAAATTTTAATAAGTCTATAGTATGTATCATAAATATAAAAACGTAGAAAGAGTTAAACCAAGCGGATTAGAGCTTGTTGATAGACTTGTAGGAGTACAACGTGTAACTAAAGTAACAAAAGGAGGTAGAGCATTTGGTTTTTCTGCTATTGTTGTTGTTGGTGACGGAAACGGAGTTGTTGGTCACGGTTTAGGGAAATCTAAAGACGTAGCATCAGCTATTGCAAAAGCAATTGAAGACGCAAAGAAAAATTTGGTAAGAATTCCAATTTTAAATGGAACTGTACCTCACGAACAAAAAGGGAAGTTTGGTGGAGCTAAAGTTTTTATCAAGCCAGCTTCAAATGGTACCGGAGTTATTGCTGGTGGTGCTGTTCGTGCTGTATTAGAGTCTGTTGGTGTACATGATGTATTATCAAAATCTCAAGGTTCTTCAAATCCACACAACGTTGTAAAAGCATCTTTTGATGCATTGTTACAATTGCGTAGTGCTGCAGCAATTGCAAAACAAAGAGGAATTTCTTTAGAGAAAGTATTTAACGGATAAACCTAAGATGATGACAAGAATTAAAGTTACACAAGTAAAAAGTCAAATCGGACGCCTTCAAAATCAAAAAAGAACTTTAGAGGCATTAGGTTTACGAAAAATGAACCAAACTGTAGAACATGAGGCAACTCCTTCTATTATCGGTATGGTTAATACAATTAAACATTTAGTTTCTGTAACGGAAATTTAATATAAGATATATTATGAGTTTACATAACTTAAAGCCAGCAGAAGGATCTGTAAAAAGCGGAAAAAGAATTGCTAGAGGTGAAGGATCTGGAAAAGGTGGAACATCTACCAGAGGTCACAACGGAGCAAAATCTCGTTCAGGTTATTCTAGAAAGATTGGTTTTGAAGGTGGTCAGATGCCACTTCAAAGACGTGTGCCTAAATTTGGTTTCACAAACATAAACCGCAAGGAATATGCAGGTGTCAATTTAGACAAACTTCAAGAATTAGTTGATAATAAAAAGATAACTGATACAGTTAGTTTAGAAATTTTAGTAGCAAATGGTGTTGTAGGGAAAAACGACTTAGTGAAAATTTTGGGTCGAGGTGAGTTAAAAGCTACATTAAATATTACTGTACATAAATTTACTGCTACTGCTAAAGCTGCTATTGAAGCTGCTGGTGGAGAAGTAGTTACTTTATAAGAATCTATTAAATGAAGAATTTTATAACCACATTAAAAGATATCTGGAAAATAGAAGAGTTAAAGAATAAAATTATTCTAACTCTTGGTTTAATTGCTGTTTACCGTTTTATGGCTGGTGTTCCATTACCTGGAATAGATCCATTACAATTATCAGCGTTAAAAGAGGGTACTTCTTCAGGTCTTTTAGGATTATTAAACGCATTTACAGGTGGTGCATTTTCTAGAGCTTCAATTATGGCGTTAGGAATTATGCCCTATATATCTGCTTCTATTGTAGTGCAACTAATGGGAATAGCAGTTCCTTATTTGCAAAAATTACAAAAAGACGGAGAAAGTGGTAGAAAGAAAATTACACAAATAACTAGATGGTTAACCATTTTAATTACAATGGTTCAAGGTCCTACATACATAGCTGCTATTCAGAATACATTTGGTTTACCGCCAGAAGCATTTTTAGTAACTGGTCCTACGTTTTGGATTTCATCGATGATATTACTAACAGCAGGAACAATTTTTGCTATGTGGTTAGGAGAGCGTATTACAGATAAAGGAGTTGGTAATGGTATTTCATTATTAATTACTGTTGGTATTATTGCAAATTTCCCAGCATCTTTCTTACAAGAGTATGTTGCTAAAACAACTAATGCAGGTGCAGGTGGTGTGATGATGATTTTAATAGAAATTATTGTCTGGTTTGTTGTAATACTAATGAGTGTTTATTTGGTAACAGCTGTTCGTAAAATAGCAGTTCAGTACGCAAGAAGAACTGTTGCTGGAAATATTCAGAATACAGCAGGATCTAGAGATTACATTCCATTAAAATTAAATGCTGCAGGTGTAATGCCTATTATTTTTGCTCAAGCAATTATGTTTTTACCAATGGCTTTGGCAAGAAAATTCCCAATATTATCTGAATTGCAAGATCCATTTGGATTGTGGTACAATGTAATTTTTGCGCTTCTAATTGTAATTTTTAGTTTCTTTTACACAGCCATCACTATTCCAACGAATAAAATGGCCGATGATTTAAAGAAAAGTGGAGGGTTTATTCCAGGAATTAGACCAGGAAAAGATACTGCTGAAAGATTAGATTCTGTATTATCTAGAATAACTTTTCCAGGATCGTTATTTCTTGCAGGTTTATCTATACTTCCAGCTATTGTGGTTCAATTTGGAGTTCAGCAAGGTTGGGCTTTATTTTATGGAGGGACCTCATTAATCATTATGGTTGGTGTTGCGATAGATACTATTCAGCAAATAAATTCATATTTATTGAACAGTCATTATGATGGTTTAATGAAATCAGGAAATAGTAATAGAAAATCATTGAAGTAAATTATGGCTAAACAAGCAGCAATTCAACAAGATGGAACTATTACAGAAGCATTATCAAATGCAATGTTTCGTGTAGAATTAGAAAATGGGCACATTGTAACAGCCCACATCTCAGGTAAAATGAGAATGCATTATATTAAATTATTACCAGGAGATAAAGTTAAATTAGAAATGAGCCCTTACGATTTAACAAAGGCTAGAATAACTTATAGATACTAAAAAATAGAACTAATGAAAGTTAGAGCATCAGTAAAGAAAAGAAGTGCCGACTGCAAAATAGTGCGCAGAAAAGGTAGATTATATGTGATTAATAAACAAAATCCTAGATTTAAACAAAGACAAGGGTAATGGCAAGAATAGCAGGTATAGACATTCCAAAGAATAAAAGAGGAGTTATTGCTTTAACTTACATCTTTGGTATAGGAAACAGTAGAGCTAAAGAAGTTTTAGCAAACGCAAAAGTAGACGAGAGTGTTAAAGTTCAAGATTGGACTGATGATCAAATCGCTGCAATTAGAGAACAAGTTGGAACTTTTACCATAGAAGGTGAGTTACGTTCTGAGGTACAATTAAGTATCAAACGTCTAATGGATATTGGATGTCAGAGAGGTATTCGTCATAGAGTAGGTCTTCCTTTAAGAGGTCAGAGAACTAAAAACAACTCTAGAACAAGAAAAGGTAAGAGAAAAACAGTAGCTAACAAGAAAAAATAAGTTACAAATAGCTTTAATTAACTAGTGTGCCGTGTACTAAACACAATTTACTAGAGCATTATAGCTAAACACCAAATTATTATGGCAAAAACAAGTTCAAAAAAACGTAAAGTAATTATTGAGTCTATCGGAGAAGCTCATGTTACAGCATCTTTTAATAATATCATTATTTCTTTGACAAATAAGAAAGGTGATGTTATTTCATGGTCATCAGCTGGGAAAATGGGATTTAGAGGTTCTAAAAAGAACACACCTTATGCAGCTCAATTAGCCGCAGAAGATTGCTCTAAAGTAGCTCATGAAGCTGGTTTACGTAAAGTAAAAGTATATGTGAAAGGACCTGGAAATGGTAGAGAATCTGCTATTAGAGCCATTCACAATTCAGGAATTGAAGTAACTGAAATTATTGATGTTACTCCTACTCCTCATAATGGTTGTCGTCCACCAAAAAGAAGACGAGTATAATTAAATTTTTTAATATATAGGAAACAGATTATCGAAGGATTAAGCCTTAATTCATAATCCCTATTGTAACAAAAACAGAAATGGCAAGATATACAGGACCAAAAACTAAAATTGCTCGTAAATTTGGCGAAGCAATATTTGGAGCAGACAAGAGCTTCGAAAAAAGAAATTATCCTCCAGGACAGCATGGAAATGCTAAAAGAAGAGGTAAGAAATCTGAATACGCTGTCCAGCTAATGGAAAAGCAAAAAGCTAAATATTCTTATGGAATATTAGAGCGTCAGTTTAGTAACTTATTTAAAAAAGCATCTTCTTCCAAAGGAATTACAGGAGAGGTTTTATTACAATTGTGTGAAGCTCGTTTAGACAACGTTGTGTATCGTTTTGGTATTGCAAAATCTAGAAGAGGAGCTCGTCAATTAGTTTCTCACAGACATATAACAGTGAATGGAGAGATCGTAAATATACCTTCATATTCTTTAAAAGAAGGTGATGTAGTTGCAGTTAGAGAGAAGTCAAAATCTTTATTAGCTGTAGAAAATGCATTAGCATCTAGTAGTGCTGTTTATGAATGGTTAAGCTGGAATTCTGATAAAAAAGAAGGAACCTATGTAAAAACTCCACAGAGATTACAAATTCCTGAAAATATTAAAGAGCAATTAATCGTAGAATTATATTCTAAATAATAAATTAATCACATTGGTATTTGGCCAAAGGGAATGTTTGCAATTCTTCACGCTTACAAACCGCGCAACCAACTAACAATTAAAACGAAGAAAAACATATGGCAATTTTAAATTTTCAAAAACCCGATAAGGTAATAATGATAGAATCTACAGACTTTTCTGGTAGGTTTGAGTTTAGACCATTAGAACAAGGCTTTGGTTTAACTGTAGGAAATGCTTTAAGAAGAGTTTTATTATCTTCTTTAGAAGGATTTGCTATTACTTCATTAAGAGTTGATGGTGTAGAACATGAATTTTCAACAATTAAAGGTATCGTTGAAGATGTAACTGAAATTATTCTTAACCTTAAACAAGTTCGTTTTAAGAAACAAATTGAAGAGTCAGATAGAGAAACAGTTTCTGTTGCTACTTCAGGACAAGACCAATTAACAGCTGGTGATTTACAGAAGTATATTTCTGGTTTTCAGGTGTTAAACCCAGATTTAGTAATCTGTAATATGGACAAGTCTGTGAAATTAAACATGGAACTTACCATAGAAAAAGGAAGAGGTTTTGTTCCTGCTGAAGAAAATAAAAAATCTGGAGCACCCATAGGTACGATCTTTACAGATTCTATTTATACTCCAATTAAGAATGTTAAATACGCAATTGAAAACTTTCGTGTTGAGCAAAAAACAGATTACGAAAAATTAATCTTTGATATAGAAACAGACGGTTCAATAAATCCTAAAGATGCATTAACCGAAGCTGCTAAAATATTAATACATCACTTCATGTTGTTCTCTGATGAGAGAATTACTCTTGAGGCAGATGAGATTGCACAAACTGAAACTTATGATGAAGAATCATTACATATGCGTCAGTTATTAAAGACTAGATTAATAGATATGGATCTTTCTGTTAGAGCTTTAAATTGTTTAAAAGCCGCAGAAGTAGATACTTTAGGAGATTTAGTTTCTTTTAATAAAAGTGATTTAATGAAATTCAGAAATTTCGGTAAAAAATCATTAACAGAACTAGAAGAATTAGTAAATGTTAAAGGATTAAATTTTGGAATGGATTTAGTAAAATATAAATTAGATAGAGATTAACCTTTCATAATTTGCCCCTCAATAGTGAGTTGAGCAAGATGAAAGTATAAAACAAACGTCATGAGACACGGAAAAAAATTCAATCATTTAGGAAGACAAACAGCGCATAGAAAAGCAATGTTAGCCAATATGGCCTGCTCTTTAATAGAGCACAAACGTATTAACACTACAGTTGCTAAAGCTAAAGCGTTACGAGTATTTGTTGAGCCATTAATCACAAAATCTAAGTCAGATACAACTCACAATAGAAGAACGGTTTTTAGTTACCTTAGAGATAAATATGCAGTTACAGAATTATTTAAAGAAATTTCTGTAAAAATAGCAGACAGACCAGGAGGTTATGTTCGTATTATAAAACTAGGAAATCGTCAAGGAGATAATGCTCCTATGGCAATGGTTGAATTAGTTGATTATAATGAAATATATAACCCTAAAGGGCAAAAAGCTAAGAAAACTACACGTAGAGGAAGAAGAAAGAAAACAGATGATGTTGCTTCAGCTGAAACAGTTGAAACAGTTGAAACAACTAAAGAAGAAAAATCTGAAGAATAAATAATATTTTTAAATAAATGTTAAAAAGAGCAAGCAAATTTTAGCTTGCTCTTTTTTTTTAATACTTTTGTTAAATAGTATTTTAAATAAAACATACGCAACCTTTTTGATTTATACCCACCCATAGAGTAAGGAATAAAAAAATAAAAAAAATGAAAAAAATAAAAATCACTTTATTAGTAACTTTACTTTTCACTTCTTTTGTGTACTCTCAAAGTTCTACACCGACAAATGTTAGTGATAACAATATTTTAGCTTTAAGTGGCATCACAGGTAGTGGTGGTAATTCTTCACCAACTGGAACATACGGTACAGCTATGAGATTTATTAACCCACCAAGGACTATGGATGGATCAATTTATTTATTTGAAGACTGGAAAAATTATCCTGTAATTGTTAAGTCAAAAGATAACAAAACATTTACTTTAGACAATGTTAATTTCAATTTAAGAACAAATAGACTTGTGACAAAAATATCACAAGATTCAATTTTTGTTTTAAATATGAAACAAATTGATAATATCAATATACTTGGTAAGGTATTTAAAAAAATTGATTCAGAAATTGGCAGTCGTGTTTTTGAAGTAATTTATGAATCAGATAAAGTTTCAATATTAAACTTTCACAGTGTAAAATTAGTAGAAGGTTCTGTGAATCCTATGCTTAGTAGAAAAAACGATAAATTAATACACAAGGAAGTGTATTATATTTTAAATGATAAGGGAATTACAGAGTTCAGATTAAAGAAAAAATTTATTTTAGAAACATTTGCTAACAATGAAGCTGAAAAAAAATCTCTTTTGAAATATTATTCTCAAAATAAGCTTTCTTTCAAAAATTTAAATGATTTAAAGAATGTTCTTAATAATATAGATAACATACTATAACTATACATATCAAAAAAAAGGCAACTGTTTAAGTTGCCTTTTTTTTTGATAAAAATTTAAATAAATCTAATAATAAATATCCCTATTTTTGTTTAAATTTTTTAAGATTAAATTAGAACACGAATTCAATGAAATATCAACAAAGAAAAAAAGCATTAGTTTTATTAGCAGATGGAACTATTTTTTACGGAAAATCTGTTGGAATTGAAGGAACAGTAACCGGAGAAATTTGCTTTAACACTGGTATGACTGGTTATCAAGAGATTTTTACAGATCCATCATATTTTGGTCAAATTATGGTAACCACCAATGCACACATTGGAAATTATGGAGTAAATGAATTAGAAGTAGAATCTGATAGTATAAAAATCTCTGGTTTAATTGTAAGAAATTTTAGTTTTGAGCATTCTAGAGTAGATTCTAACGGTAATTTAAAAGATTGGTTTGTAGAACACAACTTGGTAGCTATTTCAGATGTAGATACAAGAGCACTTGTTTCCTATATTAGAGATCATGGTGCAATGAATGCTATAATCTCTACAGAAACTGATAATATAGACAATTTAAAAGCTCAATTATCTTTAGTGCCTTCTATGGAAGGTTTAGAGTTGGCCTCTAAAGTTTCCACTAAAGAACCTTATTTTGTAGGTGATGAAAATGCAGAATTTAAAATTGCAGCTCTAGATATAGGTATTAAGAAAAACATTTTAAGGAATTTTGTAAAACGTGGAGCTTACATAAAAGTATTTCCATATAATTCATCTTTCGAAGATTTACATTCTTGGAATCCAGATGGTTATTTTATATCTAACGGTCCTGGAGATCCAGAACCATTAATTGAAGCACAAAAATTAGCCAAAGAAATTATTCAAAGAGACTTACCTTTATTTGGTATTTGTTTAGGACACCAAGTAATTGCATTAGCAAATGGAATATCTACCTATAAAATGCATAATGGGCACAGAGGTATAAATCATCCAGTAAAAAACTTACTTACTGGTAAAGGTGAAATTACTTCTCAAAATCATGGTTTTGCTATCAATAGAGAAGAGACAGAGGCTCACTCAGATATAGAAATAACTCACGTTCACTTAAATGATCAAACTGTTGCAGGTATTCGATTAAAAAACAAAAATTGTTTTTCTGTTCAGTACCATCCAGAAGCAAGTCCAGGCCCACATGACGCAGAATACTTGTTCGATCAATTCATAGAAAATATTAAATAATTAACATACGTCTATTAATATTTTCATATATATATTTATAATACGTTGTCTTTGTTGTTTTTAAAAAAAAAACAAATTTTTCTTGTATTATATTTTTGTTAATTTAATATTAAGTATTACTTTTACAGCAGTGATGTCTAACATCACTTTCTTTTTCATAGCAATTTTTCCCACTCTTAGGAGTGGGTTTTTTTTTACTCATAATTTTTCAGGTTTAAATGTTTTTAACTTTTTATCTATATCCCTTTTAGATGAAATCGTTTTCGTAATAAATTGAGTATAATTTAAATATAACTACTCCATATTATGTAATTTAGCCCTCAACTTAATACAGCAATTTTTAAATTATAAATTTTAGTAAAATGAGTATTATTATAAACGTTCACGCAAGGCAAATTTTTGATTCTAGAGGAAATCCAACTATTGAAGTTGATGTAACAACTGAGAATGGAGTTTTAGGTAGAGCAGCAGTTCCATCTGGAGCTTCTACTGGAGAACATGAAGCAGTAGAGTTAAGAGACGGAGGTAAAGATTACATGGGGAAAGGTGTTTTAAACGCTATAGATAATGTGAACACTTTAATAGCTCAAGAATTACTTGGGTTTTCTGTTTTTGAGCAAAATAAAATAGATCAAATGATGATTGATTTAGATGGCACGCCTAATAAATCAAAGCTAGGTGCAAATGCAATTTTAGGTGTTTCACTAGCCGCTGCAAAAGCTGCTGCTAATGAATTAGGGATGCCATTGTACAGGTATATTGGTGGTGTTTCTGCAAATACACTACCTGTTCCAATGATGAATATTATCAATGGAGGATCTCATTCAGATGCACCAATAGCATTTCAAGAGTTTATGGTGATGCCAGTAAAAGCAGCTAACTTTTCTCATGCTATGCAAATGGGATCTGAAATTTTTCACAATTTAAAGAAAGTACTGCATGATAGAAATTTATCTACTGCTGTAGGTGATGAAGGTGGCTTTGCTCCTACATTAGAAGGAACAGAAGATGCATTAGATACAATAGCCTTAGCCGTAAAAAATGCCGGATATACATTAGGTGATGAAATTATGATAGCATTAGATTGTGCAGCAGCAGAATTTTATGTTGATGGCAATTATGACTACTCAAAGTTTGAAGGAGCATCAGGAAAAATAAGATCAAGTAAAGAACAAGCAGATTATTTAGCTGAGTTAGCTGCAAACTATCCAATTATTTCAATTGAAGATGGGATGGATGAAAATGACTGGGAAGGTTGGAAATATCTGACGGAGAAGATAGGTCATAAAGTTCAGTTAGTAGGAGATGACTTATTTGTGACGAACGTGAAGCGCTTGTCTCGAGGAATTGAAAACGGAATAGCAAACTCTATTCTAATTAAGGTAAATCAGATAGGAACATTAACCGAAACTATAGATGCTGTTCATATGGCAAAAAATGCAGGTTATACCTCTGTGATGAGTCATCGCTCAGGAGAAACCGAAGACACAACAATTGCAGATTTAGCCGTAGCATTAAACTGTGGTCAAATAAAGACCGGATCAGCTTCGCGTTCAGACCGTATGGCTAAATACAATCAATTATTAAGAATTGAAGAAGAGTTAGGTAATATTGCATATTTTCCTCAAGAAAAAGCATTCAATATCTAAACTAACATTCAAATATCTAATAAAAACCTTTTCATGTATATGTTGAGGTTTTTTTTTGATCTTATAATTAGAGAACCTTATTTTTTCATATTCAAAAACTCTCCTAGCTTTTTTTAAAAATCCTTTAAAATAGCTATATTTGTAAGACTTCTTAACAAATAAAAATATACTGAACATGATAGATAAGGCGAAATTGCAGATTGGGGAAAATTCATATGAATTTCCATTGATAGAAGGTACTGAAAATGAGCTTGCTATTGATATTAAAACATTAAGAAGTCTATCTAATGGAGTAATTACAATAGATGCAGGATATAAAAATACTGGAGCGTGTAAAAGTGCTATTACATTCTTAGATGGAGAAAAAGGAATATTACGCTACAGAGGATATTCTATTGAAGAATTAGCCGAAAAAGCAGACTTTTTAGAAGTTGCTTATTTATTGATTTTTGGAGAATTGCCTACAAAAGAAGAATTAGCTCAATTTCATCTAGATATTAAAGACAAGGCAATTGTAGATGATGATGTTAGAAAGATTATAGATGCATTCCCAAAGACAGCACATCCAATGGGTATTTTATCATCATTAACAAGTGCTTTAACTGCTTTTAATCCTACGTCTGTTAATGTAGATTCTAAAGAAGAGATGTATGGTGCAATTGTGAAAATAATGGGAAAATTCCCAGTATTGGTAGCTTGGGCAATGCGTAAGATTAATGGTCTACCATTAAACTATGGATCAAATTCTTTAGGTTATGTAGAGAATGTAATGAGTATGATGTTTGCCAAGCCAAATGAAGAATATATAATCAATCCAATTGTAAAAGATGCGTTAAATAAATTATTAATCCTACATGCAGATCATGAGCAAAATTGTTCTACATCTACAGTAAGAATTGTTGGTTCATCTCATGCTGGTTTATTTGCTTCTTTATCTGCAGGTATTTCTGCACTCTGGGGACCTCTTCATGGCGGTGCAAATCAAGCAGTTTTAGAAATGCTAGAAGCCATTAAAGAAGACGGAGGAGATACTAAAAAGTATATGGCAAAAGCAAAGGATAAGAATGATCCTTTTAGATTAATGGGATTTGGTCATAGAGTCTACAAAAACTTTGATCCAAGAGCAAAAATTATTAAAGTTGCCGCTGATCAGGTTTTAAATGATTTAGGAATTAATGATCCTATTTTAGATGTTGCCAAAGCATTAGAACAAGAAGCATTAAATGATCCATACTTTGTGGAAAGAAAACTTTATCCAAATGTAGATTTTTATTCCGGAATCATTTACAGAGCTATGGGAATTCCGGTTGAAATGTTTACAGTGATGTTTGCATTAGGTCGTTTGCCAGGATGGATTGCTCAATGGAGAGAAATGAGATTAGGGAAAGAACCTATTGGTCGTCCACGTCAAATTTACACAGGAGAAACTCACAGAGGGTTTAATAAGATATCTCAAAGATAGATTTCAAAATCATTAATTTAATTAAACTAAATATATCAAGATCACTAGTTTTTTTTAACTTTCTTTTCAGATTTACCGTATTTAATACTATCGTATGTTACACTTAAATATTCAAAACGAAACATCTCGATTAAGAACTGTTATTTTGGGAACGGCATTTCATAACGGCCCTATACCAACTATAGAAGAGTGTTACGATCCAAAAAGCAAAATACATGTCATAGCAGGTACATACCCTAAAGAACAAGATATGACCTTTGAAATGGAATCAGTTGCAAGGGTTTTTGAAAAATATGGTATAAGAGTGTTTCGACCAAAAGTTATAGAAAATTACAATCAAATATTTTCAAGAGATATTGGTTTTGTGATAGAAGACAAATTTATTACAGCTAATATACTTCCAGACAGAGATCAAGAAATTTCAGCAATAGATTATGTTTTGGATCAAATACCAAAAGAAAATAGAATTTCACTACCAGAAGATTGTCATGTTGAAGGCGGAGATGTAATGCCATGGAATAATTATATTTTTATAGGAACTTATTCAGGGAAGGATTATCCAGAGTATATTACTGCCAGAACAAATGTGAATGCTGTTGAGGCAATACAAGAGTTATTTCCAACTAAAATTGTAAAATCATTTGAATTAAGAAAATCTAATGATAATGCAAAAGAAAATGCATTGCATCTAGATTGTTGTTTTCAACCTATAGGAAAAGACAAAGCAATTCTTCATAAAAACGGATTCTTAGTTGAAAAAGAATTCAACTGGTTGGTAGATTTTTTTGGCAAAGAGAATATTTTTGAAATATCTAAGGATGAAATGTATCAGATGAATAGCAACGTTTTTTCTATTTCTGAAAATATTATAGTTTCAGAACAGAACTTTACAAGATTAAATACGTGGCTCGAAGAAAAAGGGTTTACAGTAGAAGAAGTACCTTATGCAGAAATTGCCAAACAAGAGGGTTTATTACGTTGTTCTACATTACCTTTAGTAAGAGATTAAATTAAATACTATTATCTATGAAACACTCATTTATTATAAAAGTATCATTGTTTATTTATTTATTAAATCCAGCGGCCATACTTTCTCAAAAAATATCAACAACTGAACTTAAAATTATAAAAACTATAGAAACCAATAACGAAGAAGCTATTAATTTTTTAGAAAAAATTGTCAATATTAATAGTGGTACCATGAATCATAAAGGTGTGAAACAGGTTGGAATGGTTTTTAGAGACGCTTTTGATGAAATTGATTTTCAAACAAATTGGATAGATCTATCTGAAGTGAATAGATCTGGGCATTTGTTTGTAGAAACAAAAAAAAACCAAAATACGACAGGAAAAAAATTATTACTCATTGGGCATTTAGATACTGTTTTTGAGGAAGATAGTCCATTTCAAGAGTTTGAAAAAATAAACGATAGCATTGCAATAGCACCAGGAGGAAATGATATGAAAGGTGGAAACGTAGTTATATTATATGCCTTAAAAGCACTTGTTGAAAATAACCTATTAAACAATTCTCAAATAATTGTTGCATTTACTGGAGACGAAGAATCTACAGGAAAACCACTATCTATTAGTAGAAAAGATTTAATTAATGCCGCAAAAAGAAGTGATGTAGCTTTGGGTTTTGAAACCTCTACAGGGTTTGACAACGCTTCAATAGCAAGAAGAGGGGCTTCTGGTTGGCAAGTTGAAGTTACAGGGAAACGAGCACACTCCTCTGGAATTTTTAATGAAAAAGTTGGAGCAGGAGCAATTTTTGAGCTTTCCAGAATTTTAAACGAATTTTACAACAAGGTAAAAGGAGAGAAATACCTAACATTTAACCCAGGTGTTATTATAGGAGGAACTCAAGTTAGTTTAGAAGCCGCTCTAAGTAAAGGAAATGCCTTCGGGAAAAGCAACGTAGTGTCTCAAAAAGCAATTGTAACAGGAGGCTTGCGATTTATTTCTGAAGAGCAAAAACAAAATGCCCGAAGAAAAATGAGGGAAATTGTTGCTAATAATCTACCTCAAACTTCAGCGATTATAACTTTTACAGATAGTTATCCTGCTATGTTTCCAACTGAGGGCAATAAAAAACTATTAGATAAATTAAATCAGGTTAGTTTAGATTTAAATCAATCTGGAGTCAAAGCATATGATCCATCAAAACGAGGTGCTGCAGATGTTTCTTTTGTTGCTGAATATGTAGATGGTTTAGATGGTCTAGGTGTTATGGGTACTGGTGCTCATACTCCAAAAGAAACTGTAAACTTAAAAACTATCGAAGCCTTAACAAAAAGAACAGCTATTCTTATTTATAGACTTATAAATGAATAGATATCACAAAAAAAGTCCATCATTATTTGATGGACTTTTTTTATTGAATTAATAAGATTTAACTATGGTAATATAACTTTATTAATTGCATGAATTACACCATTGTTTGCTTGTACATCTACTGCAATAATGTCACTAATTCTCCCAGAACTATCAGTCAGTGTAGCCCCATTGGTAACATTAGCAGTTATATCTCCACCTAAGGTGGAAACAGTTAAGTTGTCAGTTAAATCAGAGGCTACTACGTTTGCACCGCCTACAACGTGATATTTTAAAACTGTGTCAAGCGTAGGTTCGTCTATTTCAGACAGCGATGTTAAATTTAACTCTGTAAGGAGTCTGTTAAAAGCATCATTGATAGGAGCAAAAACAGTAAATGGTGCTGGTGCAGTAGAAGAATCTGTTAATAATACTCCTACAAAATCTGTAGTTAAGTCGTCTCTAGTTAAGGCTGCAACTAAAGTTGAAAAGTTTGAATCTGCAGTTGCAAATGTAACTACGCTGGGTAAACCAATTACAGCATCTACTTTGTGTATAACTCCATTAACTGCTAAAATATCTGCGGTTGATACAGCGGATACACCATTAAAACTAACTCCATTAGAAGTATCTACATAAATAGACATCGGGTTTTGTGAAGCTGAACTAGTAGCTAATGTATTTGCATAACCTGTCGAAAGGTCTGTAGATAGTAAAGAACCACTAATAACATGGTTGAGTAAAATATTTGTTAATATATCAACAGGGACATCCTCTAGACTATTAAAGTTGTTAGCACTCAAAAATGTAGTAAAAGCGTCATTCGTAGGTGCTAAAACTGTAAATGGGCCTTCACCTTGAAGAGTAGAAACTAAGTTTGCTCTTTCTAGTGCTGCCACTAGACTTGTTAAATCAGAAGAGTCTACCGCCAAGTTAACTATTGTACTAACTTCAGCTACAGTGTCTTTATCATCATTACAAGATTGTAAAGTTGAAAGTGAAATCAATAAGATTGGGATAATTTTAAATAAATTTTTCATGATAATAAATTTTTATATTGTTTAACAAAAATATTATATTGTTAAACAAAACATATATTAAATTTTGTTAAATTAGACCAAAAGACTTGTTAAAAATTTAAATTTCAACCTGACTTTTTTTGGAAGTAAAAAAGTAATAGTTTTGTTGAGGAAATAAACTACTATGCAACAAACTACAAATTCAATTCTTATGATTCGTCCTATTAATTTTAGGATGAACGAGCAAACAGTCGTTAATAATTATTATCAAAGAGTATTAGATGACCTTTTACCAGCTACTGTAAATGTTAATGCTCAAAAAGAGTTTGATGATTATGTTAAAAAACTTGAATCTCATGGTGTTCATGTTATTGTAATTTCGGATATAGAAGGCTCAGACACTCCAGATTCTATCTTTCCAAATAATTGGATTTCTTTTCATGAAAATGGTACGGTAGCTTTGTATCCAATGTTTGCAGAAAACAGACGCTTTGAAAGAAGAGAAGATATTCTAGATCAACTAGAAGAAAAAGGTTTTGTTATTAAAAACACTATTGATTATTCTTCCGCAGAACAAGACAATGTTTTTTTAGAAGGTACTGGAAGTTTATTGTTAGATAGAGTTAATAGAAAGGCATATTGTGCTTTATCACCAAGAGCAGATGAAGATTTATTCATTGAGTTTTGTGAAGATTTTGAATATACTCCAGTCCTATTTACCGCTAATCAGACTGTAGATACTAAAAGAGAAGCAATTTATCATACCAATGTAATGATGTGTTTGGCAGAAACGTTTGCGGTTATTTGTTTGGCTAGTATAGATGATAAAAAAGAGCGAAAGAATGTGTTAAAACACCTGAAAGAAGATGGTAAAAAAGTTATTGAAATATCTGAAGAGCAAGTAAATAATTTTGCGGGAAATATGTTACAAGTTCGAGGAGCAAATGATGAGTTATTTTTAGTGATGAGTAAAGTTGCACATGATTCATTAAATCAATCTCAATTAGCACAAATAGGAAATCATTGTAAAATTATTTCTAGTTCATTAGATACTATTGAAGCCTGTGGTGGTGGAAGTGCACGATGTATGATGGCAGAGGTTTTTTTGCCTAGAGGCTAGGTAATAATTTTGTAAATAATTATTTTTTAATAACTTTCTTAACCACGTTTCTATCATTTTTAAATTCAATCTTTAAAAGGTATACTCCTTTTGAAATATTTTTAAGATCAATTTCATCTTGTTTTTTTTTGAAAAAAATAGTTCTTCCATCTAAAGAAAATAAACTAAAGGATTGAATTTCTTGATGTTTGTTTTTTTGGATAATTTTAAAAGAGTCTTCAATAGGGTTTGGAACTACATATATTAAATTTGAGAACTCATTATCTGTTATTGACAGCAAATTATCTAGTGGATTGTAAAACTCATATAGCTTTTGAGGAAACTCAAAAGTAACAGCACCAATATTAGTTGAGAAAAATTCTCTTGAAATATAATATTTTGAATCTTCAAAAAAAGTAATTCCTTCTATTTGACTTCCTTGTTCTAAAAAAATAGAATCTATTAAGTCTATTCTTGTTGGGATTCCTCCGAAAATATCTAGCGAAGATGGTCTGTCATGGCCTACATAAAGCAAAAAAGGTATAAGTGTATTATTATATCCACAAAATAAAAAACCATCAGTACTAGCATTGTAACTAACTCCTGTAATTAGGCCTTGTGAATCATAAGAACTTACTTTTTCTGCAGAATAGTTTCCAGTAGCGGTTGGAATAACATAAGCATTGGTTTTAAAATCTACCCAGTTTTTAGAAAAAATAAAAATATTTTCTTGATATACCGCAATAGCTTCAGCATCAAAATTTGAATTGTTTGGTTGAGATGTAAAATCTGTTTGATCTTCGTAAGAAAAAGTAATCTGTTCAGCTGTGACACTTGTAGAGGAAATAAAATCAGATTTTAAAATTTTATAAATTATTAAATTATCTCTATCTCCGTTATTGTTTCCGATATCAGCAATATAAATATAAGTATTATCCTGACTAATATCTTCCCAATCTATATGAGTTGCATTGGTGATATTAATTATTCTTGAGATAGTTCCACTAATAGTATCAATTTCATATAGATTTGGATCATCTCCGCTGTCGTTATGGGTGATTATTTTACCGTTTAAAAAGATGAGTCCAGAAGTTTCCTCAACTTCAGATGGGAGCACAAATTTTTCCATAAGGCTATATTCTTGTCCTAAAGAACTTAGACTAAAAATAAAAAACAAAATATAAATAAACTTTTTCATCAGATTATTCCAAAACTTCTTCAATAACCTTTCCTGAATTCCCATTTGGAAACTCTACTCCAAGCAAGGTAGCCAACGTTGGGGCAATATCTCTTACGTTATAATCTTTGTGAGAAAACCCACTTTTTATTCCAGCACCATAAAAGATAATGGGTACGTGAGTATCATAACTATAAGCAGAGCCGTGAGTTGTTCCTGTTTTTCCTCTAGAAATAGCACCAGGTGTAGGAATTAGAATTACATCACCAGAAATTTTCTGATTATAGCTATGCTGTACTTTTTCTAAAACTCCGGAGGTAAATTGAGTAGTTTGTAATGTTTTTGATGTGATTGTTTTATAGATTCCATCAAATAATAAGGCTTCTTTAGCAAAAACAGCAGCAACATCTTCTGTATTTAATTGTAGTTTTTTTATTTTTTCTTTGTTTAAGAAAATTTGGTAATTAGAGACATTTTCAATAATAGATTCATCTCCAAAATTGACTTTTGAAACTTTTGATAAATATTTTTTAAATTCTTTAGATTTAAAATAAGGTGCAGGAATTTCTAGAGATTGAAGGTATGCTGGTACTTGAGCTGCTCCATGATCTGCGGTAAGAAAAACAGTATATTTTCCAACACCTACTTCTGTATCTAAAAATTTAAATAAATCGGCTATGTTTTGATCAAACCTCAGATAGGTGTCTTCAATTTCAATAGCGTCTGTTCCGTATTGATGGCCTACATAATTTGTACTAGAAAAACTTACAGCTAAAAAATCAGTAGCATTACCTTTTCCTAAGCGCTCTCCTTTAATAGCCGCTTTTGTAAAATCTAAGGTTAGATCGTTTCCAAACGGAGTTCCCTTAATGAGATCATAATTTCCATTCTTTTCTCTAAGAGCTGGTAAATCATGTGGAAAGGTTGGAGAAGTTTCGCCTTTAAAAGTTCCTTCATACGGATTGTCATCAGCTAGGCTTTGAGTGTAGCTATCTATTGCATGTAGCGTATTCCATGGTTTAGATAAATATTCATCTGCCTTATTAGTAGTATTAAAATCTATTACCCAGTTAGGAAGTTTATCCATATAGTAAGAGCTGGTAATCCAATTGTTTTCATCTTTTCCCTCATACCAATAGGCACCAGTGGCAGTATGACCCGCAGGTAGAATAGAAGATCTGTCTTTTATGGCAATTCCAATGGTTTTTCCTTTCATGTTCTGACCCAAGCGTACTTGATCTGTAATAGTAGTAGTTACCATTCTTTTTGGTGATTTCTTGCCAGAGTTACTTATTGTTCCTATAGAGTTGTAATTTGAATCATCTACACAGTAGATAGATTTTTTCAAATACTTATCATACCAATTATTTCCAATAATTCCATGATCACTAGGAGTTGTTCCGGTATATGCAGACGCATGTCCTACGGCAGTATAAGTTCCTAGATGATTAAAGTGAGCATTGGTTAATGAAAATCCTTCATTTAAAAGTTTCTTGAATCCATGTTCACCATATCTATCAGCGTATTTTGTTAAATAATCATATCGCATTTGGTCTACCACGATACCAACAACTAAGGTTGGTTTCTGATTTTTTTTCTCTCTCTTTTCACAACTGTAAATTAATATAGTAATGCTAAGAAGAAGCAATAAGTATTTTTTCATGAGGAAGATATTTTGATATACAGATCAAAAGTAATTATTTTTAGTTTCATCGTTGTTATTATTCGTAAGGTTAATGATATTTTAATACTTTAGCATAAAGAAAAAAAAGAATGGCTTACCTAAGACATGTTGGTAAATATTTTATGATGCTTGGACAGGTTTTTAAAAGACCTCAAAAAGGAAGAGTTTTTAAAGAAGCCCTCTTTAAAGAATTTGATGAACTAGGTATAAAGTCTATAGGCATTGTTGTTTTTATTTCTTTTTTTATAGGAGGAGTTATTGCTCTTCAAACAGCTTTAAATATTGAAAATCCGCTCATCCCTAAATATCTGGTTGGTTTTGCAACAAAGCGATCTGTAATTTTAGAATTCGCACCTACGTTTTGTTCCATTATTTTAGCAGGAAAAGTAGGTTCTTATATTACCTCTAGTATTGGTAGTATGAGGGTAAGCGAACAAATAGATGCCCTAGAAGTAATGGGTATTAATTCTTTAAATTATTTAGTACTTCCTAAGATATTGGCAACTGTTTTCTTTTATCCGTTTTTAATTGTATTAGCTATGTTTCTTGGAATTTTTGGAGGTTGGGTAGCTGGGCTCTCTTCATCTATGTTTTCTGAAATAGATTACATGCAAGGATTGCAATTAGATTTTAATCCTTTTTTAGTTCAATACGCACTCATTAAAACATTGATATTTGCATTTCTTATAGCAACAGTTCCATCATATCATGGGTATTATGTAAAAGGTGGTTCTATAGCAGTAGGAAAAGCAAGTACACAAGCGGTAGTTTGGACTATTATTTTGATTGTTATTACTAATTATTTTTTAACCCAAATGTTACTCACCTAATGATTATTGTAGACAAACTATACAAAGGTTTTGACGGGACACAAGTTTTGAAAGGTGTTTCAACAACTTTTGAGCCAGGAAAAACAAGTTTAATCATTGGGCAAAGTGGCTCTGGAAAAACTGTATTTTTAAAATCATTGATTGGTTTACATACGCCTGAAAGTGGAACAATTTCTTTTGATGGTGGAATTAATACAGAATTTACTTCAGAACAAAAAAGACAATGGAGACAAGAAATTGGAATGGTTTTTCAAGGCAGTGCTTTGTTTGATTCGCAAACAGTCCAAGACAATGTAATGTTTCCCTTAAAAATGTTTAAAAAGCAATCTGAAGAACAAATGCTAGAACGAGTAAATATTGTTTTAGAGCGAGTAAATCTAGAAAACTCTAATTTTAAATTTCCTGCGGAGCTTTCTGGAGGTATGCAAAAACGAGTTGCTATCGCTAGAGCTATTGTGATGAATCCAAAATACTTGTTTTGTGATGAGCCTAATTCTGGCCTAGATCCTAATACCGCTATTTTAATTGATAATTTAATACAAGAAATTACTGATGAATATCAAATAACCACCGTTATTAATACTCACGACATGAATTCTGTGATGCAAATTGGTGATAAAATAGTCTTTTTAAAGGATGGGATAAAAGCTTGGGAAGGAACCAATAAAGAGATCTTTAAAACTGATAATGAAGCTGTTGTGAAATTTGTTTACAGCTCTGAATTATTTAAAAAAGTAAGACTTACCTATTTAAATGAAACTAAGTAAAAATTTAGTTTGAAAATTGATATTTTGCTTTTATATTTGCAGCCGCTAAGGAATAAGATGACCTGGTAGCTCAGTTGGTAGAGCATCTCCCTTTTAAGGAGAGGGTCCTGGGTTCGAGCCCCAGCCCGGTCACAAAACTAAAAACTCTAAACGAACGTTTAGAGTTTTTTTATGGATAAATATGATGCATTAAATGCTTTTTCCGAGTCACTATAAAAGATCTTTTTTGATTGATATGCAACATAGACTTATTTTGAATATTTTGTGATAGAAGATATTTTTTCTTTTTTGTATATTTAAATCCTTAATCTATTTCCATGAACAACGACTCTATAAAAGATGAATTTTCAACAAAATCTAAAGATGCTGTTAAGAAAGATGCCAAAGGGCTGTTTCAAAGCATCAAATATTTTTTAATAGAATTATTAGATTTTAGAGAAGACACAGATCATACTGCAACCATTGATGCCATAAAAGCAGATATTCCTTTTAAAGGTGCTACCGCCTGGATTTTAATTTTTGCTGTATTTGTAGCCTCTATAGGATTAAATGCAAACTCAACCGCAGTAGTTATTGGTGCCATGCTAATATCTCCTTTAATGGGGCCTATTTTAGGAATAGGAATGTCTATTGCTATAAATGATATTGATACGCTTCGGAAGTCACTTTCCAATTTGGCTACCATGATCATTTTAAGTTTACTTACTGCTTTTTTATTCTTTTATATATTTCCATTAAGTGAAGACAATTCTGAATTATTAGGAAGAGTTCGTCCAGATATTAGAGATGTTCTAATTGCTTTTTTTGGAGGCTTAGCCTTAATGGTTGCCAGAACAAAAAAAGGAACAGTTGCTTCTGTAATTTTTGGAGTTGCCATAGCTACAGCATTGATGCCTCCACTTTGTACAGCTGGTTATGGTCTTGCACAAGGTAACTGGGATTACTTTTTTGGTGCTATGTATTTGTTTTTAATAAATACAATCTTTATAGCGTTGGCCACATTTTTAGTACTTAAACTTTTAAAGTTTCCAATGCTTCGGTATGTAAATTCTGTAAGAAGAAAGCGTACAGCGCAATTTGCTTCTTTAGTGGCCTTAGTAGTTATGATTCCTGCTATTTTTACCTTTGTTAAGGTGTATAACGAGAACCAAGTAACTACCCAAATTTCTCTTTTTGTAAAGAATGAAATTAAGTCAAACAGATTGTATCAATTAATGGATCAAGAGTATAATGAAAAAGAAAAAACATTAAGTTTGAATTTTTTTAATGAAGTTAATGATGCTGAGAAAAACTCACTGCAAAATAGCTTGTCTACAGATCCTAGATATGCTGATTGTAAAGAGATTCTTATAGACATTAAAGGAAGCGATACTAAAAGTTTTAACCTCATTACTACGGCATACAAAGAAAAGAGAGAAGAACTTCAGCAGAGTAAAAATATTATTGATGGCTTGCATCAAAAAATCAAAGATTTAGAACGTATAATTTCTTCTTTAAATAACAGGATAGAACAAGAAGCACTTAATGAAAATCAAAAAGCAATTGCTTTTAGTAGGATTTCTAAAGATGCCAAGATTCGCTACAATGAAATTCTATCAATAGGTTTTGCAAATGTATTGTCATCAAAAGATTTTATAAAAATAGATACAATACCTGTAGTAACTATTAAATGGAATTCTGATATAAATGACAGCATTGTTTCATTCAAAGAATTAGAATTAAGAGCCTGGTTGCAAACAGAAATGGAATTAGATACATTATTTATAAAGAGAGAAAATTAGGCTTTATATTCTTTGCAATCAACAATAAAAATGATTCTCAAGAAATATTACTAGGATGTTATTTGATCTTCTTTAAAAATCACTTCTGCGTTTTGACTGAAAAGATACATTCGTTTAGTTGCAAGCTGTAAGCATTCAATTCTAGTTTTCCTTTTGTTACCTTTTCTGTATACTTTATCTTTAAAAACAAAAGTACTGTTATGAGGTAGTTCAAAAACAAAACTTTTTCCATTTTCTGCAGTATTTTCTTTTAACGCCAATGATAGTTTTACATCACTATCTGTGCTAGCCTTTGGTTTTTTTAAATAATGAGCTAAGGGTGTTAACATATAATTTGGGTATATAGATGGGTGCAAGAAAGGCAACATTAAATGTTGAAACTGTTGTTTCCATTCTTTTCCATGAGGCTGAACCCTACCATGTTTTTTAAAAGTTACATGATGCGCAATTTCATGAATTAAGGTCAGTAAAAACTGATACTGATTTAAATTATTATTAATTGTAATTTGAAATTTTCCTTTGGTAAGCTGTCTAAAATCACCATGTTTTGTCTGTCGCTGATTTACAATCTTTAGATTTATATCATGAAGCTCTACAAGAGATTGTGCTAAATTAATAGCGTTTTCTGGAATGTATTTATGAAAATTAGGTGTCACTATTTTTTTAATTCTATGTATAATAAATATGCTACTAAGTTAGGGGGTTGTATTAGATACCTGTAGTACTTTCCCATTATAGAATTTGTTTCCAGTAGTTGCAAAATTATAAATATAATCTGCCATTTCATCTGCTTGTAAAGATGCTTGGTACTCTGGAAAAGCTTCCGCTAACATCTCTGTTTGAACAGCTCCTAAGGCTAGTACATTAAAAGCAATTTCTTGGTTTTTGTATTCTTCGGCAAGTAATTCTGATAAGGTAATTACGGCACCTTTTGCAGAACTATACGCTGCCAACCCTGGAAATTTAAGACTTCCTTGAATTCCTCCCATGCTACTAATTGTTACTACATGACTCCCTTTTTTTAAAAACGGAATGCATATTCGGGTCAATTCAGCAACTCCAAAAACATTCACATCATAGACTCTTAAAAAATCATTTTTTGTTAAATTTTTAAAAGGTTTATTAATTAAAAAGCCAGCATTATGAATTAAAATATCTACCTCTTTCCAGTTTTTTTGAATATAGTTAGATGCTTTTTGTAAGTCACCTTGGTCGCAAACATCTACAGATAGTGTTGTGATGTTTTTTAGTTGTAAATCGTCTAAAGGCTTTTTATTTCTGGAAAGGGCTAGTACTTGAAAATTATTTTTAGCAAATTGTTGTGCTAATTCAAAACCAATTCCTCTGCTTGTTCCTGTAATAATTACTTTTTTCATTTTTATGATTATTTTTTTACATTAGTGATTCTTTCTTATGAATTTTCTGTAAAATTTCTCTTTTAATTGATCTAAAAATCTATGTGCTGATAGGCTCCAGCATCTGGGCTTATAGTTCTTGGAACTCCTAAGATGTCTAAAGGAACAAGACCGGCTCCTGTAGAATTCCCAAAATTAATAGCTTGGCTATCTTGTCCTATTATAAAATCATTGCTAGATACATTCCTAAAATGTGAAACCCCATTTAAAAGAATGTTTTCATATAAACTAGTATTATCAAAATCTACCTCAGATACTCCAGCAAGTGAGTTATTGATATCTGTAAATTTTATCAAAGAGTTTGCGACCTTAAAATTGAAAAGACTACCATCGGCTCTGTCTGGGAGAAACTCAATATTATTGTTTCCATCAATGATACAGTTGGTAAAATTAGCAGCAATTAAGTCTCTTGTTTCTATGACTTCTTGGCCATTGGCATTGGTATAGGTGTAAAAATTATTTACTAAAACAGCTGGTAAAGAACGAATTCCATTGTTCCAGTAATTGGCAAAAGTACTGTGTGTGAAATTATATGAACCACCAATAACACAGGCTAATGATGCTTCTCCTGCATTTCCAATAACAATATTTTCTCCAAGAATACTAGTTTCTCTTGCTAACACGCCAAAGTTTGAATGATTAAATATCTCCGTATTTTTTAATGTTAAGGTTGGAGAGGTGGAGGAGGTTATAGAATCTACTAGAATTCCAATACTTCCGTTTTTTATTTGTGCATAATTAATTTCGTTTTCTTTACTGCCAGCTCTCAGCCAGATAGTTCCCCATTGTCCTGGTAAGGTGCTAAATGAATTTTCTAACCTGTCGCCCTCAAAAACAACTTTCTCATTTAGTGTGCCGTTTACCTTTAAGCTTGCGTCCTTATCAATAATTAATCCAGAATTGTCATGAAAATAAACTTTTGCGCCGGATGAAATTGTTAATGTGTTATTGGATGAAACTGCTGCATATCCATAAATCACTGTAGGTTTTGTGTTGGTAAAAGTAAGCTCTTCATTTGTTAAAAAACGACCTTTAATTGTAGTAGCCTCACCATCCAATGTTAGCGAATCAATTTTCAAGGTAAAAGGATCTCTGCCAGGATAAATAAAATTAGCATCTTGTACCAATGTTATCAATTCTACTCTTTGTTGGTTCATTCCATTATCAAATAGAATTCTATCGGTATATAATGGACTTGGAACCGATGATATATCAACAGTAGTTTCAACAAAAACAAAGATGCTATCCTTCGCTAGTATGTCTATATTTTGAAAATCTTTACCAGGTATTCCATCTACATTTAATCTGTAATTTGAACTAGCACCTCTTTCTAAAGCTATGGCAGGTATAGTAATATCTTTAGTACCTCTGTTGTATACTCTTAGATTGTAGGTTGCAGACCCAATATTTGTGAAAACTGTATCTAAAAATACGGTATCTCTAGAAAATTCTAATTGACCGAAGCTAGGGATGGTACTAAAGTCTTTACGACAAGATGAAATAGACAGTATTAGTACTAAGCAAAGTAGTGTAAATACGTGGGATATTATATTTTTTTTTGTCACCTCGAGTGTTTTTTTTTGAAATTTATGTTGAGTATTTTTCAACGTTTGCAACTGTTTAAATTACAAACTCAATTTAGGTTCTATAAAAGTATAACTTTAAAATGAGTTGATTATTGTTTTTTGATAAGTTCTATTTCGAAGAGTTTCTTCCAGTTTTTCCCCGTCACAAACAATCGATTGTTTTCTGCGTCAAATGCAATTCCGTTTAACACATCATTATCTTTCACTAATTTTTGAGTTTTCTTCATTTCTTCTACCAAACCTGTTAGATTAATGATTCCTTCAACAATTCCGTTATCAGAATTAATAATTGCGATTAGAGGTTTTAGCCAATAGTTTGCATAAATTTTTCCATCAATAAACTCCAACTCATTTAATTTATCGAGGTTTTGTTTATTTGTGTAGGCTTCAATATATCTTTTTTCTTGTTGTGTTACAGCATCAAGAAACCAAATTTTACTAGTTCCATCAGATTTAATTAATTCAGTTTCTGAATGAGTTAAACCCCAGCCTTCTTTGCTTCGGCTATATGGGAATTCATTTTCAAGTTCAAATGTTTCTAGATTATAGACAAAACCTTTGTTTGCTTTCCATGTCAAGAAAAATATTTTATCATCAACAATAGTCATTCCTTCACCAAAATATCTTTTGTCGAGGTCAATTTTTTGCACTACTTTACCTGTTGTTAATTCAACTTTTCTCAGCGATGATTTTCCATTCTGACCTGTTGTTTCATACAAGAAACCATTATAATATTCTAGTCCTTGTGTGTAGGCATTTCCATCATGCGGATAGGTGTTTATAATTTTAAAATCATAGGATGTAAAAGGAACATTAGAGAATACTTCTACAGAATTATTAACTCTTTTACTTTTTTGATCTCCATATGCTACCATTGCAGAGATAACAAGTTTTCCAGTTCCGTAATTTTTAGTGTCTAAAGTAAATGATGCATTGGTAGAGGAAACTTCTTTTCCATTTACAAAAAAGGTTACTTCTTCTATTGGATAGTTGTTCTCTTCGGATAAACTAATTTTTATTTTGTCTTCAAGTACTGCTTTTTTAGGAGCTTTGATTGTAAGTTTATATTGAGGCTCACAAGAAGTTACTATAATGATTGTTAGTAATAAAATAGAAAATGTATGGATGGTTTTCATTCAGGTTATTTTTATACAAATAAAACAATTTATTTGTTTGTAAATTGAAAAATATGGTTAAATTTGCATCCTCAAAAGGATAAATATGTTTTTTTGACAAATTTAGGAGTAGGCTTTACCAACTTTACTCTTTGTAAAACAAAATAGTAGAATATTTAAAGATAGTAAACATGAGAAAAGGAATACATCCAGAAAATTACAGAATGGTAGCATTTAAAGATATGTCTAATGAAGATGTTTTTTTAACACGTTCTACTGCCAACACAAAAGAGACCTTAGAGGTTGATGGTGTTGAGTATCCTTTAATAAAATTAGAGATTTCTAGAACATCTCATCCATTTTATACTGGTAAATCTAAATTAGTAGATACTGCAGGACGTATTGATAAGTTCAAAACGAAATATGCAAAATTCAAAAAATAATTTTTGAAATACATTATAAAAAAAGCCTCGACATTGTCGAGGCTTTTTTAATGCTTATAAACTACTATTATTTTAGACTTCTATATAATCCTCAATAGGATTGCAAGAACAAATTAAGTTTCTATCGCCAAAGGCTTCATCAACTCTTCTAACTGTTGGCCAAAATTTATTATCATGTACAAATTCTAGCGGAAATGCAGCTAGTTGTCTTGAATATGGGAATTCCCATTGGTCTGCAGTAATCATTGCCATGGTATGTGGTGCATTTTTCAGTACATTATTTGGTTCATCTTTTACGGCAAACGCTACCTCTTTTCTGATGGCAATCATGGCGTCACAAAAACGATCTAATTCTGCAATATTTTCAGATTCAGTGGGTTCAATCATCATGGTTCCAGCTACCGGGAAAGAAACAGTTGGAGCATGGAATCCATAATCTATTAAACGTTTTGCGATGTCTACAACTTCAATTCCATTTTCTTTAAAATCACGACAATCAATAATCATCTCGTGTGCTGCTCTCCCCATTTCACCTTTGTACAAGGTCTTGTAGTGGCCGTCTAAACGCTCTTTAATGTAGTTTGCGTTTAAGATGGCAACTCTGGTAGCATCAGTAACACCCTGTGCGCCTAACATAGAAATGTATCCATATGAAATTAAGCATGCTAAGGCACTTCCCCAAGGAGCTGCGGAAATGGCTGTAATAGCTTTCTCTCCACCAGTTGGAATGATTGGATTAGTTGGTAAAAAAGGAACCAACTGTGGGGCAACACAGATAGGGCCAACTCCTGGTCCACCACCACCATGTGGAATGGCAAATGTTTTATGCAAGTTTAGATGACAAACATCTGCGCCAATGGTAGCAGGATTTGTTAATCCAACTTGAGCGTTCATATTAGCACCGTCCATATAAACTTGTCCGCCATTATCATGAATTATTTGTGTAATTTCTTTAATAGCACTCTCAAAAACACCATGTGTAGAAGGATATGTGACCATTAAAGCGGCCAAGTTGTCTTTGTGTTTTAATACTTTTTCTCTTAAATCATCTATATCAATATTTCCGTTTTCTGCTGTTTTAGTCACAACCACTTTCATTCCAGCCATCACAGCAGAAGCAGGGTTGGTTCCATGAGCAGAAGCGGGTATTAAACAGATATTTCTATGATGATCTTTATTGTTCATGTGATATGCCCTGATGGTCATTAAACCAGCAAATTCACCTTGAGCTCCAGAATTTGGTTGTAGCGAAGTTCCTGCAAAACCAGTAATCTCATTGAGCTGTTCTTCTAGTTTTTTTAATACTTCTTGATATCCTTCTGCTTGATTTAATGGAACAAACGGATGAATATTTCCCCAATTAGCAAGGCTAAGAGGCAGCATTTCAGAAGCAGCATTTAATTTCATAGTACAAGACCCTAGAGAGATCATAGAATGATTTAGTGCCAAATCTTTTCGCTCTAATCGTTTGATGTAGCGCATCATTTCAGTTTCTGATTGAAATGAATTGAATATTTCATTCTCTAAAAAAGGAGTATTTCTTTTTGCTAAATCTGGTATGGTATCTATTTCTAGAAAATCAGTTACTGTTGTTTTAGCTAGATTAAAAGCTTCTGTAAAAGTGTTTAGAATGGCATTAATCTCTTTTAGCCCAACTGTTTCATTTATTGAGATAGATATGGTATTGTTATCTATATAATTAAAATTGATTTCATGAGCTTCAGCAGTTGCTTTTAAAATAATTGCATCTACTTTAACCGTAATAGTATCAAAATAATGAGTATTGGTTTGTGTAAAACCTATATTACTTAAAGCATTTGCTAAAGTAGTAGTGCTTCTGTGAACCGAGTCTGCTATGTATTGAATTCCATCCTTTCCGTGATATGTGGCATACATTCCAGCCATCACTGCTAGCAATACTTGAGCTGTACAAATATTAGAGGTTGCTTTTTCTCTTTTAATGTGTTGTTCTCTGGTTTGAAGAGCCATGCGCAATGCACGATTTTCATTTCTATCTTTGGTAACACCAATAATTCTTCCTGGAATACTTCTCTTGTAAGCAGATTTTGTTGCGAAGTATCCTGCATGAGGGCCTCCGTAACCTAGTGGAATTCCAAAACGTTGTGTTGTTCCAACAACAACATCAGCACCAAACTCTGCAGGTGCTTTTAATTTCACTAGAGATAAAATATCAGCAGCTACAGCAACTTTAATATTATTAGCGTTCGCTTTTCCTATAAAATCAGTATAATCATAAACTTGACCATGTTTTCCTGGATATTGAACAATAGCACCATAATACTCATCAGAAAAATTAAATTCTTGATGATTTCCAACCACTAATTCAACTCCAATAGGAATTGCTCTTGTTTTTAATACAGACAAGGTTTGAGGCAGTATTTCATCAGAAACGAAGAACTTGTGTGTGTTTGCTTTTTTTTGTGCTCTTTCACGAACATCATACAATAACGCCATGGCTTCAGCAGCTGCAGTAGATTCATCTAGTAAAGATGCATTTGCTAATTCCATTCCAGTTAAATCACAAATCATTGTTTGATAATTTAATAAGGCTTCTAATCTTCCTTGGGCTATTTCAGCCTGGTAAGGAGTATATGCAGTATACCATCCTGGATTTTCAAGAACATTCCTTTTAATAACACTAGGAATAATTGCTTCATGATATCCTAAACCAATGTAACTTCTAAAAACTTTGTTCTTTTTAGAAAGCTCTTCAATATGATTTAGATATTCATATTCACTCATTGGAGCGTCTAAATTCAATACTCCTTGCAAACGAATATCCTCAGGGATTGTTTCATTAATTAATTGATCTAGACTGTCAACCCCAATGACATCTAGCATTTGCTTTTGGTCATTTTCACTAGGTCCAATATGTCTTCTTTGAAATGAAGTAGTATTCATTAATTTGCTATTTAATTTTATAACAAAAATAATAAAAAATGAGAGATTATTACTTTAATTAAAAGCTAAAAAACAATCAATTCATCAACAAAAAAATGTTGATAAAAGAATTCTTATTTTTGCTTGATGAGTTTCTTTAAATTAATCGTTAACTTCTATGTTAATTCTAGTATTCATGTGGCATTAGCAGTATACGCTTTTGTTCGAATTACTGAATTATACTTTGAGCTACCCTACAATGAAAATTTAAATTATTTTATTTTTTATGCAACCATTACTGGGTATAACTTTGTCAAATATGCAGGGGTGGCCAAATTCTATCATATGAGTCTGACAAAAAGCATGCGATTGATTCAGCTTTTTTCATTTTTTAGTTTTTGTATGCTGGTCTATTATGGTTTAAAGTTATCTACCAACACCTTGCTCTATTTTATTCCTTTTGGATTGCTAACAATAGTCTATATCGTTCCTTTTTTAGGAGGGTTTCAAAAGAATTTACGAAAAGTTAGTTATCTGAAAATATTTATAGTTGCCGGGGTATGGTCTGGAGTTACTTCTACCATTCCGCTGCTTGTTGGTGAATATCAAATAGAGAATGATATACTATTACTCTTTATACAACGAATGTTTTTTATTCTAGTTTTAATTCTTCCATTTGAAATTAGAGATATGCATTTAGATTTTAAACATATAAAAACACTCCCTCAAAAAATAGGGGTAGAAAAAACAAAAAAAGTAGGTTTTGTTTTATTGCTATTTTCTTTAACCATGGAATTCTTGCTGACGGCATCGTTTACTAGTAAAAATATTTTCTTGGGAATTTGTTCTGTATTATTATTTTTATTGATGCGTTCTTCTCAAAATCAAACTAAATTTTATAGTTCATTTTGGGTAGAATCCTTACCAATAGTATGGTGGGTTTTACTCTTAATATTTTAAAATAAATAGGTAAAAATTACAGTTTTAACGCCAATTTTAATTTGTGAAAACGTTGTAGTAAAAAGTTAATTCAAAAATTAGATTATAGCGCTTCGTTTTGTAAATTTATAGCATGTAAAACACAAACATGATTCAGACAAAAAGAAATTTTGTATTTGATTTTGATAGTACGCTAACAAGCGTAGAAGCTTTAGATGTGTTGGCAGAAATTACGTTGGTAAATAATCCTGATAAAGATCAAATTATTGACGAGATTATTGACATCACCAATTTAGGAATTGATGGAAAGATTTCTTTTACAGAATCATTAGAGCGAAGAATAAAACTATTAAACGCAAAAAAATCTGATTTACCAATACTTATCAGTCAATTGCGCAAGAAGGTTTCTGTATCTATTGAAAGGAATAAAGATTTTTTTGAAAAATTCTCTGATGATATTTATGTAATTTCATGTGGCTTCAAAGAATTTATAGATGATATTGTAAAAGACTACAACATCCCAACAGAAAGAGTTTATGCAAATACATTTGAGTTTGATGAAAATGAAGTGATTGTTGGTTTTGACGCCAACAATGTTTTGTCTACCCATAACGGAAAAATACAGTGTTTAAAAGATTTGGGACTAGAAGGGGAGATACAAGTTATAGGTGATGGCTATAGTGACTATGTTACAAGAGAGGCTGGTGTAGCAGATACCTTCTTTGCGTATACAGAAAATGTTTCTAGAGAGAAAACCATTGAAAATGCGGATCATATTACGCCAAATTTTGATGAATTTTTATATGTAAACAAACTGCCAAGAAATATTTCATATCCAAAAAATAGAATCAAAATTTTATTGTTGGAAAATGTACATCCAGATGCTTTTGAGAAATTATCTGGGGATGGTTTTACTGTGGAGACTGTAAAAACCAGTTTATCTGAGCAGGAGCTTATAAAAAAATTAGAAGGAGTTCATGTATTAGGAATTCGTTCTAAAACTCAAGTGACAAAAAAAGTAGTAGAATCTGCTACTAAATTAATGAGTATTGGAGCCTTTTGCATAGGAACCAAACAAATAGATTTAGAAGCTTGTAAAGAAAATGGTATCACTGTTTTTAATGCACCCTATAGCAATACACGTTCTGTAGTAGAGTTAGCTATTGGAGAAATTATCATGCTTATGCGTTCTGTTTTTCAAAGAAGCACAGAACTACATAATGGCCAATGGAATAAAACAGCACAGGGTTCTAGAGAGGTAAGAGGAAAGAAATTAGGGATAATTGGCTATGGTAATATAGGAAAACAACTATCTGTCTTGGCAGAAGCTTTAGGAATGGATGTGTATTATTATGATGTTGAAGATAAATTGGCATTAGGAAACGCAACTCGTGTTCAAAACTTAGAAGACTTACTAGCAATCTCAGATGTAATTACATTGCATATAGATGACAATGCTGCTAATAAAGATTTTATAGGAAAAGAGGAGTTAGCTCAAATGAAAGATGGGGCTTATTTAGTAAATCTTTCTAGAGGATTTGTGGTAGATATTAAAGCTCTTAAAGACGCATTAGAGTCTGGAAAATTAGCTGGAGCAGCTGTAGATGTATACCCAGAAGAGCCTAGAGCTAATGGAGATTATTATACAGATTTAAAGGGGTTAGACAATGTTATATTAACACCGCATGTAGGTGGAAGTACAGAAGAAGCTCAACGAGATATTGCAGATTTTGTTCCTGGAAAAATTATGGCCTATATAAATTCAGGAAATACTGTAGATGCAGTGAATTTTCCAAATATTAGATTACCTAGACAAACAAAAGCACATCGGTTTTTACATATTCACAAGAATGTGCCAGGAGTAATGGCCAATATTAATAGAGTTTTGGCAGAGTTTAAACTAAATATTACAGGCCAGTTTTTATCTACAGATGCTAAAGTTGGTTATGTAATTACAGACATTGATAAAGAATACAATAAGAAAGTAATTAAAGCCTTGAAAAATATTGATGGAACTATCAAGTTTCGAGTTTTATATTAAAAACGAGTCACTTTCAACTGGTTTTAGTGTTTCGTCAAAAAATATATAAAAATTATTTTCTAAAAAATGATTGTTCTATCTTTGAGAGCAATCGTTTTTTTATTAGATGACTTACCAAAATTCACTAGAGTTCGCCAAACAATTAGATAGAGATGATCCAATCTCTTACCTTAGAAAAGAATTTCATATTCCAACAGATAAAGAGGGAAATGAATGGCTGTATTTCACTGGAAACTCTTTAGGCTTACAGCCTAAAATAACCAAAAAATATATTAAACAAGAGTTAGATGACTGGGCGAACTTTGGTGTAGAAGGGCATTTTGAAGCTAAAAATCCATGGATATCGTATCATGAGTTTTTAACCGATACAATGGCTAAAATTGTTGGCGCAAAACCCATAGAGGTAGTAGTAATGAATACCTTAACAACCAATCTTCATTTGTTAATGGTGTCTTTTTATCAGCCTACAAAAACTAAGTATAAAATAGTCATTGAAAGTGATGCTTTTCCTTCAGATAGATACGCAGTTCAGTCACAGTTAGCTTTTCACGGATTTGACCCTGACCAAGCTTTAATAGAGTGGAAGCCTAGAGCAGGAGAGGTCTTACTTCAACTAGAAGATTTAGAAGCTATATTGGACTCACAAGGAGATGAGATTGCTTTGTTATTAATTGGCGGAGTAAATTATTATACAGGTCAGTATTTAGATATCAAAAAGATTGCTGATTTAGGTCATGCTAAAGATTGCATTGTTGGAATAGATTTAGCACATGGAGCAGGAAATATTCAACCAAATTTACACGACAGTTCAGTAGATTTTGCAGCTTGGTGTACGTATAAATATTTAAACTCAGGTCCGGGAAGTTTGTCTGGACTATTTGTGCATGAAAAACATGCCCATAGAAAAGACCTGCCAAGGTTTGCTGGCTGGTGGAACCATAACAAAGAAACACGATTTAACATGCGGCAGCCTTTTGATGTAATGTCAGGAGCAGAGGGTTGGCAATTGAGTAATCCACCTATTTTATCTATGGCGGCTATTAGAGCATCGTTAGATATGTTTGAGAAAGTAGGGATGGATGTATTGCTTGAAAAGTCTAAAAAACTGACTGGTTTTTTCGAGTATCTGGTCAATCAAATAGCATCAGATTCTATTAAAATAATAACACCAAGCAATCCAAATGAAAGAGGTTGTCAATTGTCTGTTCAGGTAGCAAATGCAGATAAGAATTTACATAAAAAATTAACAGAAAACAATATTATTACAGATTGGCGAGAACCAGATGTTATTAGATGTGCGCCAGTACCAATGTATACTAGTTTTGAAGATGTATATACAATGGTAAATGTGTTAGAAAGCTTATTGTAAATGAATAAAAAAGAAAAAATACTCATAGTTGGAGCAGGTTTATGTGGCTCTTTATTAGCATTAAGAATGGCTCAAAGAGGCTATCAAGTAGAGGTCTACGAAAGTCGTTCAGACCTTCGGAATTCTGTTATTTCAGCAGGAAGATCTATTAATTTATCATTATCTGATAGAGGGTTAAAAGCTTTGCGGATGGCGGGTCTTGAGAAAAAGGCGAGAGAATTGTGCATTCCAATGAAAGGACGTTTAATGCATGATTCAGCATCAAATACTTTCGAGTCTAACTATTCTGGAAGACAGGGAGAATGTATTAATTCTATTTCTAGAGGAAATTTAAATGGCTTGTTACTTACTGAGGCCGAAAAATACCCTAATGTAAACATTCATTTCAATACTAAATGTTTAGAGATAGACATAGAATCTAAAATAGCTCGTTTTCAATCGTTTGATTCTAAAGAACAATTTACAGTGCAAGCTGATGTTATTTTTGGAACAGATGGGGCTGGGTCTTCATTAAGAAAAAGCTACGAAAAACAATTTCCAGCGTTTAAAGTTTCACAAGAATTTTTAACACACGGTTATAAAGAGTTAGAAATTCCTGCAGATAAAAACGGAGGTCATTT
>Ga0114995_10000036_pt1 | contig 75913 bp, 72 predicted proteins | sample ArcticOcean_MG_C_11_FD_87038 | JGI IMG/M metagenome (GOLD analysis project Ga0114995, IMG submission 87038) | Marine microbial communities from western Arctic Ocean - ArcticOcean_MG_CB2_154 | ecosystem: Environmental > Aquatic > Marine > Oceanic | place: Arctic Ocean: Canada Basin | collected... | reverse complement strand
TGATTTGCAAACTAGAGAGTTTAGTTTGCTAGAGTATTTGATTAAACATAAGAATCAGGTTGTGACGCGCACTATGCTGTTAGAGAATGTTTGGGATTATCATTTTGACCCACAAACCAATATCATTGATGTGCATATTAGTCGATTGCGTAGCAAAATTGATAAAGGGTTTGATACGCCGATTATTCAAACAGTACGTGGCGCTGGCTATATGATAGAAGATTATGACTAAGCCATCGCAAGCTGCCACTAATGGCCAGTATACTAAAAGCTCCAGCTTTAAGATGGCGCTATTTTTTACGTTGCTTTGTGGTTTCTCTTTGTCGATTTTGGGCTATTTTGGTTACTATTTTGAACGCGGTCATTTTATCCATGGCACAGAAGAGGTTATCGATACTGAAATAAGGCATCTTAAAATAGATCAAGAGCTTTATATTGGCTATAGCGAGAACGAAATGATGGGTCGTTTATTCATTCCTTTTGGCCCTCATGGCGAGTCACCTGTAATACTGTCAGGAAAAGTTGAGCGCTTAAAAGAGGGTGTCATTGTCTTTGACCATCCGATTAAAGAAAAGACCTATGCTGCCAAAATTCATACATTTGCAAGTAATAAAAAAATCTTAGTTGCTATTGATATTACCCAAACGCAACATGAGTTTCGTTTCATGAAGTGGCTAAGTATTATTAGCATCTCACTGATTATATTAGTTGTTTTGGTCAGTTATATGATTAGTGTTTTCGTGGCGAGAGGTACCAATAGAATTGCAACGACGGCGCAAAAGATCATGGACACAGGGGATTTGTCTCAGCGTTTAGAAGTAAGTTCACGCTGGGATGATTTGGGGAAGATGTCGACGACTTTAAACTTGATGTTAGACCGTATTGAAACATTAATGGGTGGTGTACGGCAAGTATCCGATAATATTGCCCATGATTTGCGTACACCACTAACACGCTTGAGAAATCATATTGAAGCGGTACACGATAATCATAGTGACTCCGCTAAAGAAGCTTTATTGAATGAAGCTGATCAATTATTAAATACATTTAATGCATTATTGCGAATTTCACGCATAGAAACAGAGAAAAAACGTGAACACTTTCAAGCCATTTCATTACGGCCTTTAATCGAGGATGTCATTGCATTATATGAGCCTTTAGCGGAAGTAAAACATATCACCATTAAACAGCAATTAATTAATACTGAGTGTGAGGGCGATAAAGATTTGCTTTTTCAGGCTTATGCCAATATTGTCGATAATGCTATTAAATACACCCCTAATGATGGATACATTTCAATCGAGATGCGCACGGAAGGTGAGCATACTATGGTTGTGATTGAAGACACCGGTGGCGGTATTCCAAAGCAAGATATGGCAAAAGTATTTCAACGTTTTTTTCGTAGTGATTTGAGCCGCGGAACTGTAGGCAATGGTTTGGGCTTAAGTTTAGTACATGTGGTGTTTGATTTGCATTATGGTCAAATTGAATTAGAAAACACAGCTGACGGATTAAGGTTTATTACAAAATTGTAATGTTCTAGCCATGTTCTAGTAATTATACTTTTGTCATAATCATTATATGAGAGTAGCCGTAATTGGTACAGGAGTTTCTGGTTTAGGAGCAGCTTATTTGCTGCACCAACATCATGATCTAGTTATTTATGAAAAAAATGACTACTTAGGCGGTCATAGTCGCACAATAGATGTGCCTGTTAAAGAAGGAGTTTTAGCAGTAGATACAGGCTTTATTGTCTTTAACGATTGGAACTATCCTAATCTACTCGGCCTTTTTGACGAGATTCGTGTGCCGTATCAAAAAAGCGATATGTCCTTTGGTGTCAGTATTGATGATGGCTGGTTGGAATATAGCTCTGGTGGTTTGTTCGCCCAACGTAAAAACATATTACGCCCTCAGTATTGGCGAATGCTGTTTGATGTCTTTAAGTTTAATAAACAAGCCTTAGCTTATATAGAAAAAGACCCATCTATTACACTAGGTAATTGCCTTGAACAGCTTAAAATGGGGTCATGGTTTAAGCGATATTATATTTTAGCTATGGGCGCTGCAATTTGGAGTTGCCCAGTGGAAACCATTATGCAGTTTCCTGCGCAAACTTTTCTTCGGTTTTTCAAAAACCATGGCTTACTCAGTATTAATAAGCGTCCGCAATGGTATACAGTGACTGGCGGTAGTCGTGAGTATATTAAGCGCTTAACAGCGCCTTTTGCCGACTGTATTACTTTAGGCAATGGTGCCGCACGCGTTATTCAGCTTGGCGACCAATATGAGGTAATTGATGTAAAAGGTGGCAAGCGTGAGTTTGACCATGTTATTTTCGCTTGTCATGCAGATCAAGCATTAGCACTGCTTGAGAAACCAACGGTAGATGAGCAGTCAGTATTATCCAGTTTTGATTATCAGCGTAACCATATAGTGGTGCACTCTGATGCTAGTTATATGCCACAACATAAGCAGTGCTGGGCAAGCTGGGTTTATTTGTCAGAGCAACAGCAAGATAACAACCAAGACATTTCTTTAAGCTACTGGATGAATAATCTACAAAGCTTAAAAACTGAAACGCCGGTCATTATTACCCTTAATCCTACAAGAAGACCAAAAGAATCGCTCATTATCAATGAGCATAATTTCTCTCATCCTATTTTTGATTACAAAGCCATTGTTGCACAAGATAAGATGCAGTCGATTCAAGGTCAGCGTAATTTATGGTTCTGTGGTGCTTACCAACGCTATGGTTTTCATGAAGATGGCCTACTCAGTGCCGTGAATGTGGTGAAAAGGCTAGGAGGTACTATACCGTGGGAGTGAGTAGTCCGCAGATACTGACTGGCAGAGTGATGCACAAACGCTTACTACCTAAAGTACATGCCTTTCATTATGGCATTTACTATGTAGTACTACCGCTCTCAATGCTGAGCAGTATGGCACTCGCGCACAACCGTTTTTCGGCACTAAGCTTTTACGATAAAGACCACGGCGCGCGCGATGGTAGTGCTCTAGAGAGCTGGGCTCGTTACCTATTAAAGCAACACCAAGTTGAGATTGATGGCGACATTACTTTGGTGACAATGCCTAGAGTCTTAGGCTATGCGTTTAACCCTGTTAGTTTTTGGTTATGCAGAGATCAAGACGGGCAACTTCGTGCTGTGTTATGCGAGGTGCACAATACTTTTGGTGAGCAGCATACCTACTTGTGCGTCCATCAGGATCGTCGCACCATCACTAGCTTAGCACCCTTGTTTGCTAAAAAACTATTTCACGTATCCCCATTTTTAAAAAGGGAGGGTGAGTATGAATTTTATTTTGATATTGAGGGCGACAATTTCAATGTGCTTATTAATTTTCATAATGAAGCTGGGCATAAACAGTTGATCACTTCACTGGTTGGCACATTGCAACCCTTATCAAAATCAAGTTTACGTTTTGCTTTTTGGCATTATCCACTAGTAACGTTTAAAGCTATTTTGATGATTCACTGGCACGCACTTAAATTACTTGCCAAACGTATTCAATACATAAATAAACCAGTGCAAAAAAGTACAAAAGTTAGTACTACACATACTTCAATAATGCTACATGGAAATAAGAATGATTAACAAAACTGCAGCAGAGCAATTACTTAAACGACTTGATCATTTATCGTGGGGCACACTGACCTTAACCACGCCAGATGGCAAAACGCGCACTTATGGTGGAAAACAGCAGGCTGACCACCATGCCACAATAGACGTGCATGACTGGCGTGTATTTACTAATATGCTGCGTAAAGGCGATATTGGTTTTGCTGATGATTATCGAGAAAGGCTGTGGGATACCGATGATATTAACCGATTAGTAGAGCTGGGCTTACGCAACCAATCTGCTCTTGATGCGATGGTGACAGGCAATAAGCTATACCGATTACTATCCTCAATGTTATACGTATTTAAGCGTAATACGATTAAAGGTAGTAAAAAGAATATTCATGCCCATTATGATTTGGGCAATGCATTTTATCGCTTATGGCTAGACCCTAGCATGACCTATTCATCGGCCTTGTTTACATCAGAACAAGAAACATTGACACAAGGCCAGCACAATAAGTATGACCGTATGTTAGATAGCCTTAATACACAATCAGGCCGTCTATTAGAGGTTGGCTGTGGCTGGGGAGGGTTAGCAGAACGTGCAGTTGAGCAACGCGATTTTGCTATAAAGGGTATTACCTTATCTGAAGAGCAACATGCTTTCGCACAGCAGCGCCTTGGACAAAAAGCCAATATTGTATTGGAGGATTATCGTCATCAAACAGGTTCTTATGATCATATTATTTCAATTGAAATGTTCGAGGCGGTAGGCGAGCACTTCTGGCCTACTTATTTTCAAAAGCTAAAGTCCTTGCTTGCCAAAAATGGTAAAGCTATGGTGCAAACAATTACGATTAACGAACAAGATTTTCCTAGCTATAGACGTGGGAGTGACTTTATTCGAAGCTTTATTTTTCCTGGAGGAATGCTACCTAGCGTTTCTCGCTTTAAAGAAGAGGCGGCAAAGGCTGGCTTAGCTACCCACCAACCCTATATGTTTGGCAAGGATTATGCACGTACATTAGAAATTTGGTTAGAAAGCTTTGACCAACAAAAAGAGCAGATTGTTGCCTTGGGTTTTGATGAAGGCTTTATTCGTTTGTGGCGCTTTTACCTTGCTGCCTGCGCCGCCGCTTTTAGAACAAATAAAAATGATGTCATGCAAATCGAGTTAACTCATGCGTAATCTTTATTTATTATTGATGTTCCTAGCTTGTATAAACTTTGCCAATGCAGGGGCATTTATTCAACAGCAGTTGCCTGAGGCAAAAAAAGTATCGTCGGCACGCTATAGCGTCTTTGTTTTTGATGTGTACGATGCGACGTTTTATACTGTTTCTGGTAAAGCTGAAGTCAAGCCACCATTTGCATTGCAATTAACGTATCTACGCAACTTTAAAGGCGAAGGTATTGCAGATCGTTCCGCTGAGGAGATGCGAGACTACCAAGGGATTGATGAGGTCACACTAGCTGGCTGGCACTCACAAATGCGTAATATTTTTCCGGATGTGATCAAGGGCGATAGTATCGCTGGACTATATCCAGATAAAACAAAGTGCCGGTTTTATAAAAACAATGTGTTAATTGGGCACGTGAATGATGAAAAGTTTTGTAATGCTTTTTTTGATATTTGGTTTGGTGAAAATACAAGCGCACCTAAGTTGCGGACTGAGCTACTAACACCACAAAAAGCAACATCTAAGGCTACTGAATAGCAGTGACCCAACATCCCAATAAGCGATCGTTGTTTCAATATAGCTTGCTAGCGTTTCCGCTAGCCTTTGCTGGGCTGCCACTGTATATCCATGCGCCAGATTTTTATACGCGTCATTTAGGCTTGGGTTTAGGCGCGATTGGTATGATTTTACTGCTAGTACGCCTGTTTGATGCCGTGCAAGATCCTGTTATTGGCTACCTCTCGGATCTCCATGCCACACGTCGTCAAACGATTATGACTGGTGGCATATTGACCTTAACAATAGGCTTATTTACTTTGTTTTTTGGCCCTCAGCTGTCTATTTCTACTGCCGTATGGTTTGCCGTCAGTATGATGCTTGCCACTACAGGGTTTAGTGTTGTGGTGATAAATCTTAATATTATCGGTGGATTTTGGTCTGCGGATCAACATCAACGCACACGCATAGCAGGGTGGCGTGAATCCTTTACTTTATTTGGCCTACTCATTGCCTCCATATTGCCGACTATCTTATTTAATTTCACTGAAGCGACGCAAGTATTTAGATGGCTATTTATTATTTATGCAATTGCCATGCTGCTTGCTTGGCTCATGTTCATTAAGTTTCTGAAGCGTGTAGATTTGCAGCATTTAAACCGACACAGAGTATTGAAGGCTACTGGTTTCTTTCAGGTACTGCATGATAAACAAAACTTATTTTTTATCACTTACTTTTTAACGCAAGTAGCCGCATCATTGCCAGCTGTATTAATCCTCTTTTTTGTGCGTGATTACCTCAATGCTGAGCCCTATACTGGGTTGTTTTTATTTCTTTATTTTACCTCTGGTGCTGCTTTAATGCAGCTATGGTTTGTACTGTCTAAAAAAATAGATAAATACCGTGCTTGGCTTGTATCAATGATGCTTTCAATAGCCGTGTTTATTTGGGTTGTGCTATTACAGCCAGGTGACATTGTTTCCTATAGCATCATTTGTATCTTGTCAGGATTTGCATTAGGTGCAGATTTGGCGCTACCAGCATCCATTATCGCCGACCGTATTAATGCAATAGAAGCTGAGGAAAGAGCAACCCAGTATTACGGTGTTATGGCATTTATTCCTAAGCTAGCGCTAGCGTTGGCAAGCGGCTTTGCTTTTCTGATACTTGATAACACTGGCTTTATTCCAGCAGGGGATAACACGCAAGTAACGTTGCTATCACTATTGATATTATATGGACTAGTGCCATGCATTGTTAAGTGTTTGGCAGCAATTTCTTTATGGAAGTTAATCAACAAGCAAGGTTAAAACAATGAATATGATCAAAAAAGGAGTAATTATTATGGGGTTAATGACGTTTATTAACGGCTGCGCGACACCTAAAATGGAGGCATATAAAGAAACGAAACCATCATTAGATTTAAAAACCTACTTCACAGGGCCAATTAAAGCCTGGGGCTTAATACAGAACCGCAGTGGCGAAGTTACTAGGCGATTTGATGTCACCATGCATGGTTCTTGGGAAGGCGATGTTGGTACGCTAGAAGAGCACTTTGTTTATTACGATGGTGAAACGCAAAAACGGGTATGGACAATCACCAAAACCGGTAATAAAACTTATGAAGGCACCGCGTCAGATATTCTAGATAAAGCGACAGGCAAACTAGAAGGCAGCGCTATGCAATGGGCTTATCAAATGGATTTGCCTGTTGGTGATAGTACTTATCGCATTACCTTTGATGACTGGATGTTTTTGATGAATGATGGTGTGTTAGTTAATCGATCTTATCTGAAAAAATTTGGTATTACCATGGCCGAATTGACATTGTTTATGCAAAAGCAGGAAGAATAATGTTCTTTTATGAGGAAGTAAAAACCATAATGAAAACGATTCATGGGCAATATATATGGATAATAGGTGCTAGCAGCGGTATTGGTGCTGAGTTAGCAATTGCGCTCAGTCAACAGGGCGCAAACGTGATTCTTTCTGCACGCCGTGAACCTGAGTTGCAATCAGTACGTCTACAACTAACAGGAGCTAATCATCAAGTCTTAGCATTTGATATTAGCGATCATAGCCAAACAATCAATGCTTTTAAAAAAATTAAACGCCTTGATCGTGTGATATTCATGGCGGCGGTTTACGATCCATCAGAGCAAGGCAGAACAGATATTGCCTTTATTCGTAAAAGTTTACAGGTTAACCTTGGTGGTGTTTACAATATGCTAGATGTTGCAGCGTCATTCTTTGCGACACAAGGACATGGCCAAATTGTACTATGTGGTTCAGTATCAGGTTATTTTGGGCTGCCAAATGCACAGCCTTACTCTTCTACTAAAGCAGCAATTACAAATTTGGCTGAAAGCTTATACGTTGAATATCAATCAAAAAATATTGATGTAAAACTCATTAGTCCTGGTTTTGTCAGCACGCCAATGACTAGTAAGAATGATTTTGAAATGCCAATGGTGATTGATACTCTAACAGCGGTAAAAGCCATTGTAAAAGGCCTAACATCGGGTGCTTTTGAAATTCACTTTCCTAAACGGTTTACACGATTAGTTAAACTATTAAGCCTATTGCCATATTGGCTGGCATTCAAAGTAAGCGGAAAGCTAATCAAGTAATTTAAGAGTACCAAAGGTATGCTGCTAAAGCCATACTTAACAGTGCGATAACTAGCGATAAGAGCACATACAGGCAAGCTAGCTACAAGCCGCTTATGCTGAAATTAAGGGGTCATCCAGCTTGATAACGATGTGTTTTTGAGCTTAGCTAGCCTCATGGTAAGACTACCCCGACTCGCTATTCCCAATCAGCCCCTACATATTATGCATAGAGGTAATAACCGGCAAGACATACTCAATTCTGAAGATGACATGATTAGAATTAAGGAAGATATTGAGCATGGATTAGAAAAGTCCGGCTGTACATTGTTTTGCGGTGGCACTTTGAAGTAAGGGACAATGCTGCAGCAGGTATCGGCTGTAGCCATGAAGGGCTTCTTTTAGGGTTGATAGAGTGTTTTTTATTACTGTAGCGTTATTCACATTGCAGTTGGCGAAAACAAGAAACCACATGGCCATTCACCATGCCAACGGCTTGCATAAAGGCATAACACGTCGTCGAGCCGATAAACTTAAAGCCTTTTTGCTTCAAGCTTTTACTCATGCCATCAGATATTACGGACGTACTTGGGACATTCGTGTGTGCCCGCCATTGCTTATTAATCGACTTGCCATTCACAAACGACCAAAGGTAAGTATCAAAGCTACCGTATTCAGCTTGAATATTAATCACACACTGGGCATTGTTAACCGTCGCTTTTATTTTGAGTTTATTCCGCACAATGCTTGCATCTTGCAATAATGTTTGTATTTTTGCTTCTGAGTACTGTGCGACTTTTTGCATATCAAAGTTGTCGAACGCTTTTCGGTAACCCTCCCGTTTATTGAGGATAGTCGCCCAACTTAAACCCGATTGCGCGCTTTCTAAAATCAGCGATTCAAAGAGCAGTCTATCATTATGGATAGACACCCCCCATTCTTCATCATGGTATTGGGTTTCTGCCGCAGAGGTGTTCGCCCATGCACAGCGTTTAGTCACGTTTTTAGTCTTCACCCACTTCAAAAGCATCACGCAACATGGCATTAATATCATCCATGTCCGCTTTAGCCGGTAATTTACTGGGTGGTTTAGCTTGCGTAGTGCCTTGTTGTTGTGAGTAGCCCTGAGGTGCTGCTTGAGGCTGGGTCATTTCAGTTGGTGCGCCATGTAGCCATTTCTCAAATGGTGCTTCTTCTACGCCAACAGGGATGTACCAGTGTTTACCATCTGGATTCCAACGTGCTCCGTGTGATTTTGCTTCGTCTTTTTCTTTGAAAGGGACTTTCAATGGGATATTGCTTGTTGCTGCCATGATTTTTTGCCTAGGTAAATTGCTTTAAGTAAATGCTGCTAATTAAGGGGTGTTATTTTTCACAACTGATGGGGCGTTAAAACACTAAGTGATCGTTAAACAATCGATTCATAACATTCAGGAGTAAATCGTGGGTTGCAAATGGCTAAAAAGATTAAATCGCTTGTGCCATCATTACGGATTCTTTGCCGTGTCATCGGTGGAATAATCACTACATCGCCAACGCTCACGTTTTTAGGTGTTTCGTTACCGATTTCAACGACACCAGTGCCCTCTAAAATGCAGTACCTTTCTGTGACGCCTGTTAATTGATGCCATGTCGTCGTCACGTTAGGTTCAACGCGCGCTTTAGCAATGGAAACATCTGGATCAGCAGGTGTATTGGATAGCTCTGAGATATAACAACCTTCCGCTTCGAAGAGGTACTCTTGGTTATTAGAGCTAGTAGGATGAGTCATGACGAGGGTGAGGTTTTAATAGAGAATGAATCAGTATAGCTTAAGCTGTTATCTAATAGAGCCAAGTACGGCTTGAAGTGATAAAAAAGTCGGCAATTTGACGACTTTTTTATTTTTACTATGCTTGCATTTTTACAAGCTGTTTTAATTACTTATCTGATTGCGCCTCTTCTTCAGTTGTTTTTTCATCTACTTCTTGCTCTTCTGCAGTGCCTTCAGCTTCAACTGCAAGCTCTTCCGTAACATATGTATCCGCTGCAGCTTCTTCAAAACTTTGATCTTCTGCAAAAGCGTTTAAGGACACCGCTAATAAAAACAGTCAATAATAATGAATTTTTTCATGATAAATTTTCAGAAGGGTAATAGACATTGATGAAAGTATTCGAAAGTTATTCCGATATAAAATATCATCTCGAATTTTTGATTTTTAGACTTTATTTTTAAAAATATAATAGGTTTTGAAGATATATTTTCATGTCACCAAGTTTGAATCTAAGTGATTGTTTTTATAGTGAATGGTGGAGGATGTTGACGGAAAAATTCCTGCCAAAATAGCAATGGGTCAACTATTTAAAACAATTCAGCCTGCGTTGGCGGTGGGGCTACTAGTAAGGCATCGATATCAACCTCAAAGATACCCAGCTTACCGCGACATGGCATCAAAGGCAGAGGCGTCGCTTGTTCAAATAGAAAACCAAAGTATTCATCATGTACGCCACCAAAATGTACACGCTGTTCACGGCTAATATTGGCCGGCATATTGCCCGGTTGGCAGCACAGCACTAGCTTGGCCACACCGACGATACCGCCATACTCTAGCTTATCTTTATCTGGTAACGGAATATTGGTGCTGTCTTTCAGGTAATCATAATACGATTCATACAAACCCTTACTTGCATGAATGAGCATAGGGCCACGATACTGCGTTCCCCAAGTGCGGTCATCCACCTGTAAAAAGCCATTCGCAATCAACCAAGCATAAGGCTGTTTAAGAGAAAGGGCTTTCATGATGCCTGAGGGTATAGCGGTAGCTGAAAGTGGTGCTTTATGATTGATCATATAACGACGCGCTTATGCTATTTAAATGCGAATGCCAAAGATCTCAAGCAACTTAATCATACTGAAGTAGGCAATCGCCGTTGCTAAACAAGCAATGAATAGACTTAGCCAAAAATGAATACCGCTGCGCAATAATAAAGGCAGCGTAACAAACAAAATGAGTGAAGGTAGTACTAACCAAAAAATACCATGGGATAAGGTGGTAATTTGCTGAACACTACCTGAGTCAATATAAATCCACACTAAGGCAAGAAGAGAAGTGAGTGGCAGTGACGCCAATGCAGCAGCCAAAAAAGAACTGCGTTTAGCTAGCTCGGCTACCGTAACTAGCACGACAGCAGATAATATGATTTTAAGAGTGTATTGCCACATTAGATGCCTTCCCTCTTACGATTTTGATGGTTACCTGGCAAAGGTTGCAGCAGCAATAGCGATGATAGAGAGGATTAGATTGAAACCAACAAGCTTGCGTATAGTATTCAGTGTTGCAGCAGCAGCTAACCAGCTAACCTCATTGCATTGCTTGCAAAGCCTAGGGTACACCACCGCATAAACATAAATAAAGATAGCAGACATTAACAAACCTGTCGATAACATCACATGCCAACCGACGGGCGCAAACTTCATGCCGACCTGCAACAACATTATTATGCCTGTTGCAATGATAGTCACCACGGCAATCGCAGTGAGTTTAAAAAACCGACTAAACGTAGCAACCCAAAGCGGTAAGCGTAACTTTGGCTCAAGTAGCTGGATGGCAGCAGGGCGTAAACAGAAGTAAGAAAAGAACATACCACCAACCCAGATAATAACGCTAGTTAAATGCAGAAAGAGTAGAAGATGAAGCATCATGGTTTATTCCTAACATAAATTAAGGATGCCTTTTGTGAATCAGGCGCCAATAATCATAGCGCATTACGCCGTATTGCAAAGTACTAATGTAGGGCGCAATGCCTTTTAGTTATTGTGCCCCATGAGTAGAGTGCGAATCTTGGCCATTTTATCTTGCTAAAAAAATGCTCTTTCATGGCTGCTCAAATTACTTAGATACTTAGTGAGCAATGCGCTAATCTTTAAACCTTTAAAAAGTCTTGGGATATTAATGAACGACCACATTTAGTAATTACTTGATCAGATAACAGGGCTTGAGGATAAGCTAAGAGTTGCACTAAACGAGCAACAATCCAGCATATTTTTTCAAGTTAAAGGAAAGTGTGTTGAATTTGAGCAGTCAATCAAAGAAGCGCATCTCCGCTTAAAAAAGAAATATTTTTTTTGTTGGCTAATAACCGAACGCCCGCAAAACTTGATTACTGGTCTAATTATTTACGCGATGATTAGTCATTACTAATATAGTCATAACGTTTTATCAGCTTATTTGTTTTCCTATGTATGGCATTAAAAAAGTTAAGCGTGTTGATTACATTATTTTTGATCGCTAAAACCTCAATTATCTTAACTTTATTGAAAAATTCCACTGTACCTATTGTTTTTATGGTGCGGGTATGATTGCCTATATAAGTGAAATTGTGGCGCGAACCGAACAGTATTTTGTCCAATCAAACATGCTCGAAAAGTACTAGGGACACATGCGCGTTATGCACAGTTTTTAGCATTTGGAGAAGCGGAAAGTTATGAACAGAAGCTCAATAAATTTCGCACTTCGTTAAATAGAGACGCTGAAAAAAGATTAGAATTAAATCTATTTCAAGTCATTGTTTTTGCTAATGAAAATTCGAATTAATTTATTGCAATCAGCTAACAATTCCTTTCAATTGTTCAAGAATCGCAGGGTTCTCCAATGTGGAAATATCAGAAGTAATCTCTTCGCCCTTAGCTAGACTACGTAATAAACGGCGCATAATTTTGCCACTACGGGTCTTAGGTAAGTTGTCACCAAAATAGATTTCACTTGGTTTAGCGATAGGACCAATCTCCTTACCAACCCAGTCACGAAGGTCATTAACGATAGCCTTGATATCATCGCCAGTAGGGCGTTGGCCTTTGAGTACAACATAAGCGACAATCGTTTCACCTTTAATATCATCAGGCTTGCCGACAACAGCGGCTTCTGTCACTAGGTTGTTGGCGACTAAGGCTGATTCAATCTCCATCGTACCTAGGCGGTGACCTGATACATTCAGTACATCATCAATACGGCCCATGATGGTGAAGTTGCCTGTGACTTTGTCGCGGACAGCGCCATCGCCTGCTAGGTAGTATTTGCCACCTAAATCTTCAGGGAAGTAAGCGCTTTGGAAGCGTTCAGGGTCGCCATAAATCGTGCGTATCATAGATGGCCATGGTTTTTTAATGACTAGTAGACCACCTTCGCCCCACGGTGCGTCTTTACCTGATTCATCAACCACATCAATATTGATTCCAGGGAATGGGAGGGTGCAAGAGCCTGGTACGAGTGTTGTTGCGCCGGGTAGCGGCGTAATGACATGGCCGCCTGTTTCGGTTTGCCAGAAGGTATCGGCAATCGGGCAGCGTTCGCCGCCAACTTCTTTGTAATACCACATCCATGCTTCTGGGTTAATCGGTTCGCCTACGGTGCCGAGTAAACGTAAGCTGGATAAATCGAACTTGCTTGGATGTGTCTCTGGGTCGGTTTCGCCTGCTTTAATTAAAGAGCGAATGGCTGTTGGTGCGGTGTAGAAGATAGACACTTTGTGCTTCTCTACCATTTCCCAGAATCGACCTGCATTCGGGTAGGTTGGAACGCCTTCGAAGACAACTTGCGTTGCGCCCAATGCCATTGGGCCGTAAGCCACGTAGCTGTGACCTGTAATCCACCCCACATCAGCCGTACACCAAAACACGTCATCGTCTTGAATATCAAACGTCCAGCGTGTGGTGTTCATGGCATGTAGCAAATAGCCAGCAGATGAATGTTGCACACCTTTTGGTTTGCCTGTAGAGCCTGATGTGTAGAGGATGAAGAGCGGATGCTCTGCATTCACCATGACAGGCGGGCATTCGTCAGCTTGGCCTGCGATTAAGTCATGCCACCAAATATTATTGTCACTCCAAGCCACTTCTTGGTCTGTTTTCTTTAACACAACGACTTTTTGCACGTGCTCACAGCCACCCATGGCAATGCCTTCATCGACTGCTTTTTTGAGTGATAGGGTTTTACCTGCTCTAAATTGCGCATCAGCGGTAATCACAGCCACTGCGCCAGCATCAATCATGCGTTCATTTAAGCTCTTAGCTGAAAAGCCACCAAACACTACACTATGCACTAGCCCTAAACGTGCGCAAGCTTGCATGGCAACGACGGCTTCTACGCCCATCGGTAAATAGATAATGACGCGATCACCAACGTTAAGATTCAATGTTTTTAAGCCATTAGCAAACTGACACACCTGATGATAAAGCTGTTTGTAGGTGACGGACTTGGTGTCACCATTGTCGGCTTCAAAGATAATCGCGGTTTTATTCGGGATGGTGTCGAGGTGTTTGTCTAAGCAATTGGCTGAAACATTTAACTCGCCATCTTCAAACCATTTGTAAAAAGGGGCGTTGTCTTCATTAAGTGTTTTCGTGAAAGGCTTATCCCAAACCAACAATTCACGGGCTAGTTTGGCCCAAAAGCCTTCGTAATCTTGTTCCGCTTCTGCACAAAGTGCATTGTAGGCATCCATGCCTGAGACGTTGGCATTTTTTTTGAATGCGGCTGAAGGTTCAAACCTGCGATTTTCGTGCGAAACTGACTCGATGGACATGCTAAACTCCCCCTAACACTGCTTTTATATTTGATATATGACTTTAATTAAGTAATAGGATACTACCCTAAAAAACAGCATGTCAAAACCACAAGATATTTTTAACGAGATGAAATTAACCGCTTTGCAATTATCAAGTTTGCAAAGGGTTTTTTTATGCAGTCCATTTGCCACCAGGTTGCTTTCACAAGACAAGGGTTTACTTGCAGATTTGCTAGAAAATAGCCATGTTTCCTATCGTTTGTTAGAGATGCAAAGTTTTTTGGCACAACATAAAATTAATGATGAAGCCAGTTTAAAAAAAGCATTAAGAAAGTTAAGACAACAGGTTGTTGCCCGACTAATTTTTCGCGATTTGAATGATTTGGCCGACTTGAGTGAGGTGCTAAATACGATTAGCGAGCTTGCTGATTTTGCCATTAATACCGCGGTTGATCATTTGCATGGCTGGCAAATAGCTGAGTATGGCGAGCCTGTCGATGAACATGGCGTGCCGCAGACTTTAGTCGTGATTGGTATGGGTAAGTTAGGCGGCATGGAGCTGAATGTTTCTTCCGACGTGGATTTGATTTTCGCTTATGAGCAAGATGGCAAGACGGTAGGTGACACGAATGGTGAGAAAAGCATCAGCAATCAAGACTACTTTGTGCGATTGGGTAAAAAGCTGATTGCTGCGTTAGATGAGCCAACAGCCGATGGTTTTGTGTTTCGGGTGGATATGGGCTTGCGACCTTTTGGTAGTGAAGGGGTGTTGGTTTCAAGCTTGGATGCGCTAGAGAATTACTATCAAAATAATGGCCGCGAGTGGGAGCGTTACGCATGGGTTAAGGGCAGGGAAGTGACAGGCGGCAATGCAGTTTCTCAGTTGCTTAAGCCATTTGTTTATCGCAAGTATTTAGATTACAACGCTTTTGCTAGCATGCGTGATTTGAAAGTGCAGATACAGCGGGACGTGAATGCAAAAAGTGCAAAGGCGACTGGAGGTAAAGATAATATTAAGCTTGGCCGCGGCGGTATTCGTGAAGTTGAGTTTATTGCGCAAGTGTTCCAGTTGATTCGTGGTGGACAAGAGCCTGCTTTGCAAATTCGCCCAACCTTGCAAGTATTGGCATTGCTAAAAACAAAACGATTACTGCCAGATGATGCCGCAGATCGCTTGTGCGATGCATATGTGTTCTTGCGTAATGTAGAACATCGGCTGATGTATCTGGAAGATGCGCAATCGCAAGATTTGCCTAAAAGTGAGGCGGCGCGTGCTTGTGTAGCGACGGCAATGGATTTTGATGGCTGGGATGACTTTATGGCAGCGTTAAATCAGTATCGTGGTTTTGTCCGTGTGCAATTTGATCAAACCTTTAGCCTCGATGAAGAAAAAAACGATGAAGCAGATGCACAAGACCCCTCGCTAACAGCCGCTAAATCTATTTGGGATGGTGAACTAGATGATGAGCAAAGCTTAGCGGCGCTAGAAGCGTTAGGTTATCAACGGGCTGACGATACGTTAAAGCAAATTCAGCGACTGCATCAAGGTCACCACTATCAGCAATTGCCAGAATTAAGTCGGCAGCGCTTTAATCGGCTGTTACCTGTCTTAATAAAAGTTGCCAGTCACGTCGGCAATCCTGATATTGCACTCATGCGGACAATGGACTTTATTGATGCGATTTGTCGTCGTGCGAGTTATTTAGCTTTATTGGCAGAATATCCACAAGCCTTAAGTCTGGTGGTGCGCTTATGTGGCGCCAGTACATGGTGTGCGCAGTATTTGACGCAACATCCCATCGTCTTAGATGAATTGCTTGATGAGGCGAGTTTATATGCGACGCCTGACTTTGCCGTATTGCGTTATGAAATTACTCAAACCATGAAGGTGATGGCTGGTGATGTAGAACAGCAAATGAACGCCATGCGACATTTTAAGCATGCCGCTATCTTTCGCTTTATCTCGCAAGATATTACGGGGCAGTTGTCACTAGAAACCTTGTCAGATTATTTAAGTGCGCTAGCGGATTTGATTGTTGATGTTTCTATTCAAACCATTTGGCAATCGCTCAGCTTTAAACATATTGAAAAACCAAAGTTTGCTGTGATTGGCTACGGCAAGCTCGGTGGAAAAGAGCTGGGCTATGCCTCAGACTTGGATATCATTTTCTTGTTTGAAGACGCTACAGAGGACGCTGGTAGCATTTATGCACGCTTTGCACAGCGGATTAGTAGTTGGTTTAACAGTTTAACGCCAGCAGGCTTGCTGTATGAGACGGATCTAGAGCTGCGACCAGACGGGAATAGTGGCCTGTTGGTGAGTTCAACCGAAGCATTTAACAAATACCAATCGAAACGTGCTTGGGTGTGGGAACATCAAGCGATTACCCGCGCTCGCTTTATTGCAGGTGATGTCAGTGTCGGCAATACGTTTGAGGCAATACGTGTTGCAGTCATGCGGCAGCAGCGTGACCTTGAGAAGCTCTGCACTGAAGTGGTTGAGATGCGAGAGAAAATGCGCCATGCACAACACTTCACCGTTGATTTGTTTGATTTGAAGCAGAGTAAAGGCGGCATTATTGATGTCGAATTTATTGTACAGTATCTCGTGCTTGCCCATGCTAGGAAACACGATGTATTGACTGAAAATATCGGCAATATTGCTTTGTTAGCAACTTTAGGCGATTTGGGTGTGATTGATGTCCGCTTGGCACAGCAATCAGCCGGTGCTTATCGTGAGTATCGCAGCTTGCAGCATGCCGCGAGGATGCAAGGTGAGATGGATGCCAAGGTTGAACATGCGCTGGTGGAGCAACATGCTAAGGCCGTTATTGGTTTATGGAATACTGTTTTTACCGTAGCTAATTAAATGTCGCTAATTAAACGCAGCATTTAAACACCCCAGCGCAATGCCGCGGTATGTACAGGGCTATCCCAATGCTGTTTAATTTCATCATCTAGGATGCAGACCGTAATCGACGCACCTGACATATCAATGGCCGTTGTATAGTTGCCGACTAGTGACCTAGTGATTGTAATGCCTTGTTCTAAAAGTAGCTTTTCGGCAGTGTTGTAGATGAGGTAAAGCTCCATCAACGGTGTCGCACCTAAGCCATTAACAAGTAAAAGCACTTCAGCGCCTTTTGCTTTATCCGCTAAGTCAGTCAGTATGGCATCGACCATGTCTTTGATGATCGCATCTGCCTCGCGCATGGTTTCGCGTTTGCGTCCGGGTTCGCCATGTATGCCAACGCCCATTTCAATTTCAGTTTCACCAATCTCAAATGTCGGTTTGCCAGCAGCAGGTACAGTGCAGCTGGTAAAGGCAACGCCGATACTGGCCGTTTGTGCATTAATCTTATCACCCAGCGCTTTGCAAGTCGCTAAGTCAGCACCTGTTTCCGCAAAGCTACCGACACATTTTTCTACAATCACCGTGCCAGCAACGCCACGGCGGCCATCGGTAAATGTACTGTTAATTACGGCACAGTCATCACTAGTTAGCACGGTGGCATTTTTAATGCTCAACATCTCGCCAGCCATTTCAAAATTCATCACATCACCAGCATAGTTTTTGACGACAAATAACACCCCTTTACCTGTATCAACCGCTTCAGCAGCTGCCATCATTTGGTCGGGGGTCGGGGAGGTGAATACTTGGCCGGGGCAAACGGCGTCTAACATGCCTTTGCCGATAAAGCCTGCATGCAAGGGCTCGTGACCAGCGCCACCACCAGAGATAACAGCGACTTTATTTTCAGCTTTGTTTTTACGGGTTAAGTAGTTAGGTTCTAAGTGTAATAACACCAAGTCCGAATGGGCTTTTTCAAAACCAGATAAGCTCTCGGTGAGCATGTTATCGACGTTGTTAACAAATTTTTTCATAGTGGTGGTTTATAGCGGTGGTTTATTTTAATAATTTACTTTACTTTATTTTTAATGCCAAATCACATACTGCTTTAATCATCACTTGGCAACTCTTCGCACCTGCATCCAAGTGCCCAATAGAGCGTTCACCTAAGCCGGCAGCGCGGCCTCTGGTCGCAACTAAGTCACGTGTCGATTCCAAGCCTTTGTCTGCTGCAGCATTAATATCATCGCGGATTTCTGCGGTAGTTTTGTTTTCAATCGCGCTAAAAATGAAGGTGTAGGCAGTAGGGAGTAATACATCTAGCATCGTTTTTTCGCCGATTTTTCCTTTACCGCGTTTAATCAATTCTTGCACGCCAGCTGCAAAAGCAACTGCAATATCTAAGTGACTATTACCACCATTGTGTTTAATGGTTTTTGCCATACCCATAAAAAAGCTAGCATATAAAGGACCCGCTGCACCACCAATAGTACTAAGCAGTTTCATAGCAATCTTATTCAATGCCTCATCAGCAGCTAATGACGATAGCTCGTCGGCCATACTGTCTATTACTTCTGCGCCACGCAGGACATTGATGTAATGGTCACCATCGCCAATCGCTTGATCTAGAGGCTCAATATCAGGCTTATGTGTAATAATAGCGGCGTGGATGGCCGAGGCTGCAGAGCATATTAATTTGGTTTGTAAACTCATGGATAGCACTATATTGCAAATTGACGAAGGCTGCTAAACTCTACACAGATTAGTTGGGCATTTTAACATTTATGAATTAAGTCTTTTTGATTAACGCCTACTTAATTAACAGCTATTTAATTTACAACCATAGAAAGCAAAGTAGAGAACGAATATGAGCTTGCGGCTACGCTTAAACTTACTCATTACCTTATTGATGCTGTTATTTATGATAACGGTAGGGGCGATACTACTAAGGGGCGCCAAATCTTCTATTCAGGAAAGTGTTGAAGCAGCGACGCATGTAACAACGCACCTGCTAGATACGGTAATGATCAGCTCTGGGCAAGGCTTAGACCTAGGCTATACGCATATCGTCTTGCAACGATTTTTAGAACATTTGGGGCAAGTGCGCAGCAATAAAATATATTTGTATAATGGCCGTGGCGAGGTGCTTTACCAATCACCAGATTCCCAATATCGTATTGATGAAAAACCACCCAAATGGTTTTATGATATGTTGGACTCTAAGGAGGAGCCTGTCATGAGGCCAATCCGTTTTGGCCGCTTAGAGGTGAGGCCAGATCCAGCCGGCGCGATACGTGAGGCTTGGTCAAAAATGCGTAATTTATTTTGGATTGGACTGGGATTCTTTATTGCGTTGAATGTGGCAGTTTACTGGATGTTAGGTGGCTTATTGAAGCCATTGCATCCCATCTTAGCCGCGATTAAGCGCATGGAAACAGGTGACTTAAGTACGCGTTTGCCTAGCTTTAGCCTGCCTGAGTTTGACAAAATAGCGCACAGCTTAAATCGCATGGCGGAATCGTTAGCGGTAGAGCGCGAACTCGAAGAGAACAGGCAAGTTACTCACTTAATTCAAAAGCATATCGAAGAAGAGCGCCGTAGTTTAGCCAGAGAGTTGCATGATGAGTTGGGCCAGTATGTGACGGCGATTAAAACCTTTGCGGTTGCTATTGCCAGCAAAACCAAAAAGAAAGCCCCTGAAGTGGAAGCCAGTGCGCAGACGATTGTAGGTGCTGCAAATCATATTTATGATGGCATGCACAATATTATTAAACAGTTAAGGCCAGGCTCTTTGGATAACCTCGGCTTGGTGGAAACATTAAAAGATCTAGTTAACTCGCTGCAAGAGCAACACCCTGATTTAAACATAAATTTATACTTAACAGGTAATATGGATGCATTAGGTGAAACTTTAAACATTAATCTCTATCGAATCGTACAAGAGTCGATTAATAATGTGATTAAACATGCGCAAGCGACGACGCTGGGTATTGATTTGAAACTAAGCGATGCAAATGACTTAGAATTGACTATTAAAGACGATGGAAAAGGGATGGATATTCATGCCATTGATCAAACGAACCACTTTGGTTTGTTAGGAATAAGAGAGCGTGTTCAGGGCTTACATGGTCATTTTAGTGTCGATTCTGAACTAGGTGCCGGTACAGCAATTAATATATCGATACCCAATGCAATAAAAATAGGGACTGAAGAATGAGCCAGATAAATGTAATGTTGGTTGATGACCATGCGGTGGTACGCATGGGCTTTAAAATGTTGTTAGAGACTTCTGACAATATTAGAGTCATTGCCGAAGCTGAAAATGGTGAAGAAGCCATTAAGTTCTATATGGAACATAAGCCTGATGTCGTCGTGATGGATATTACGATGCCGGGCATGGGGGGAATGGAAGCCATTGAACGCATTCTAAACAAAGAATCTTCTGCCAAGATACTAGTGCTTTCCGCTCATGAAGATTCCGTCCATCCGAAACGCGTACTCAATGCGGGCGCAATGGGCTATGTGACTAAGCGTAGTGCGGCAGAAGAGTTGATTAAAGCCATTCGCGTGGTCGCCTCAGGTAAAAAATACATTGAAGCCAGCGTCGCGCAGCAAATGGCGATACAGCAGCTTTCAGACAAGCAAAACCCAGTGGATGTGTTGAGTGAGCGTGAGTTCGAAGTGTTTATGTCGTTGGCTAAAGGGAAAACCACCAATGAAATTGCTGAGACCTTGTTCTTAAGCCCACGGACGGTAGGAACGCATTTGTATAATATTAAGCAGAAATTGAATGCGAATAACTCGGCTGAGATTGCGTTGATTGCGATGCGTAGTGGGTTGATTGATCCGTAAGTTTCGCTAGCCGCTTATTTTATTGAGCAACGCAAGGACCATGAATGGTGTGATAGCAGGGTGTGTGTTTCTTTGGTTACTTTCTTTAGCACAAGCAAAAGAAAGTAACTAGCTTATAGGCGAAAGAAAAGGTAGCTTAAATGAGGTGCATCCAGTGCATAACGCTATAAGCTCTTATTGCGACGCCCGAATGCTAACCAAACCACCAGCCACAATCAGCACAATCGCTAACCATTCCGAGAGCGATAAATGCTCACCCCAAAACAGCATACCAAACAGGCTGGAAATAATTACCGTCGCATAACTGAAACTCGCAACCGCCAGCGTTTTACCCGTACGATAAGCGCGAGTCAGCGCTAGTTGCGCGATGGTGGCTGATAGGCCTAAGCCTAGTAAGACTGGTAAATCTTGCCATGCGGGTAAAGTCGGTTGGTCTACACACATCCAAATACCTGCACCAATGGTTGAAACCAGCGTGAAGTAAAACACGGTGCGCCAATCGGGCTCATGTAGGTTGCCGAGTTGCTTGACATGGGCATAAGCCCAGCCAGCGCCGCAACCAGAGGCTAAACCAATGAGTGCGGCAAATAAGTCTTCTTTTGCTAAGCTGGGTTTTAATAGTAAGATGACGCCGATAAAGCTGATGCCAATGGCTAGAAAGATTAGTTTTCTTGGTCTTTCATGCAACATAAAGGGCATGAATGCCGCTAGGAATAGCGGGGAAGTGTAGTTAAGTGTGATGGCCGTCGCTAAAGGCAGATGTGCAATGGCGTAGAAAAACATTAATAATGAGAAAAAGCCAATTAATGCACGGGATAGTTGTTTTTTAAGGTGCGGTGTTTTGATGGGCAGCTGTTTAATGTGGATGGAGCTATAGATCATCATTAACCCAAATAGTGAGCGATAAAAGACCAGCTCTCCACTAGAGAACTTGGCTGAACCTACTTTGACTAAGGCACCCATGATTGCAAAGAACAGTGCGGCAGCTAGCATCCAAAGGCTGCCGAAAGGACTATTTTTTTTAGCGAAGGTTGTTATCATCTTGCTATGGGTTTCGATTCTCTTTGCTTTTAGATTTGCTATTGTAGAGTGCTGACTTGATGAAGCACAAAGACGGCTATTTTATTTCACAGTATTATAACGTTATTGCTTGGTTTTATCGGCTGGCTTCAAAAAAGCAGCGCAACTTGCGTGCTATCTCCTGAAATCTTGCATAAAATGTGCTTTTGCTTTAATCTAATCAATACGGTAAATACAAATTTTTTAGCTGGTTTGCTATATGATTTATTATATTTAGTGAGGATCAGTTTAGTTAGGATTATTATGACAAAGTTATTATCATCGAAAATGCAAGGCCGCGTTGCAGCGAAAGCGGTGCAACAGCAGAGTCGTAAGAATCTGTTTGTATGGGCATTGTCCACATTTTTGGTATTAGTCGTAGTCAGCGAAGGTATTCGATTGGCATTGCTAAACGGGTAGTTTAAGCGGGTGCTGTAACGGCGGCCTTAGCCGCCGTTTTTGTTTTTATAAGCATGAATTTAATTCAATACTTAAACAATGTTTTTTACATTGTTTTTTTAGCGTTATTGGAATGGTATGTCGCAACATGTAATGAACACATATAGCAGGTTGCCAGTCACTTTTGTAAAGGGTGAGGGCGTATGGCTATGGGATGACAAGGGTGAAAAATACCTTGATGCATTATCTGGTATTGCCGTGACTGGCTTAGGCCACTCACATCCTGATTTTGTGAAAGCGATTAGCGAGCAAGCGGCGACATTAATGCATGTTTCTAACGTATATCATATTGCCGAGCAAGAAGCCTTGGCCGATAAGTTAGCTGAGATTTCGGGCATGGATAGCGTGTTTTTCTGTAACTCGGGCTGCGAAGCCAATGAAGCGCAGATTAAGCTAGCTAGACTCTATGCGCATAACAAAGGCATCGAGAATCCTGAAATCATTGTGATGGAACAATCTTTTCATGGCCGTACCTTAGCCACGCTTTCTGCAACGGGTAGCCGCAAAGCACAGGCTGGCTTTGAACCGCTAGTGAGTGGTTTTGTGCGTGTGCCATTTGACGATGTCGATGCAGTCAAGCAAGTAGCTGCGCGTAAGAATAACGTGGTCGCTATTTTGGTCGAGCCTGTGCAGGGCGAGGGTGGCATACAAGTGCCTGCCGACATGAATGGCTATATGACCGCCTTACGTCAAATTTGCGATGACAACGAATGGTTGTTGATGATAGACGAGGTGCAAAGTGGTATTGCGCGTACGGGTACTTGGTTTGCCTTTCAGCATACCGATGTGATGCCAGATACCATGGCTTTAGCAAAAGGATTAGGTTCAGGCGTACCAATTGGCGCTTGTTTGGCGAAGGGTGCGGCTGCTGGGGTATTAACACCGGGTAAGCATGGTTCTACTTTCGGCGGCAACCCATTTGCAACCAAAGCAGGTTCAACGACGCTAGCAATCATCGAAAAGCAAAAGTTACGTGAAAACGCACAAGCCATGGGTGATTTTATTCACCAGCAATTGGCTGCGGCATTTGAAGGTAATGACGCCATCGTGAATATCCGCCATGCGGGTTTGATGATTGGTGTTGAATTAGATAGGCCTTGTGCTGAGCTGGTGAAGTTGGCATTGGATAACAAACTACTGATTAATGTGACCGCAGATAAAGTGATTCGCTTATTGCCGCCATTAGTGATTAATCAAGAAGAGGCGCAAGAGCTGGTTAATCGCTTGGCAACAGTCGTCGAACACTTTATTAAAAGCAGCTTAACAGCAGCTTAAGTTAAGAAAGCTGAATTCTATGAGTAATAAATCATGAGTATTAAACATTATTTGCAATTTAATGATCTCAGCACGGAAGAGATTAACTATGTATTTGAGCGTGCTGCTTGGATTAAAGCGCAGTTTAAGGATTACAAAAAATACTGGCCCTTAGAGGATCGTACCTTGGTGATGATTTTTGAAAAGGCGAGCACTCGTACGCGTTTGTCTTTTGAAGCAGGCATGCACCAATTGGGCGGCGCGGCGATTTACTTGAATACGCGTGACTCGCAATTAGGTCGCGGCGAACCAGTAGAAGATGCTGCGCAAGTGATTTCACGCATGTCTGATGTGGTGATGATTCGTACGTTTGAGCAAAGCCTGATTGAGCGCTTCGCAGCCAACTCGCGTGTGCCAGTGATTAATGGTTTAACGAATCAATATCACCCTTGTCAGATTTTGGCTGATATCTTTACCTACATTGAGCAACGTGGCTCAATTGCAGGTAAAACAGTGGCTTGGATTGGTGATGCGAATAATATGAGCTACACGTGGTTACAAGCCGCTGAGCTGCTCGGCTTCCACGTTAATATCTCAACACCACCAGGCTATCCTCTTGACCCTGAGTTGGCTGACTTGGACAATAATAAAGCATTTACTGTGTTTGAAGATCCGATGGAAGCCGCAAAAGGCGCTGACTTGGTGACGACAGATGTATGGACGAGCATGGGCTTTGAAGCGGAAAATGAAGTACGACTTAAAGACTTTGCTGACTGGTGCGTCGATGAAGAGATAATGATGGTGGCGAATAAAGATGCGTTATTTATGCATTGCTTACCTGCGCATCGCGGTGAAGAAGTGACAGCCGAAGTCATTGACGGTGAGCAGTCAGTGGTTTGGGACGAAGCAGAAAACAGATTACATGTGCAAAAAGCATTAATGGAATATTTGGTATTAGGTAAGATTTAATTAGGTTTAATTTAAGGTCATTAAAAAATGAGTGATGTGAAAAAAGTGATATTGGCTTATTCAGGTGGGTTGGATACGTCTGTTATTTTGAAATGGTTGCAAGATACCTATCAAGCAGAGGTGGTCACCTTTACTGCCGACTTAGGTCAGGGTGAGGAGCTAGAGCCAGCACGTGCGAAAGCAGCCGCAGCAGGTATTAAAGATATTTATATTGACGATTTGCGAGAAGAGTTTGTCCGCGATTTTGTCTTCCCAATGTTTCGGGCTAATGCCATCTACGAAGGCGAATATTTGTTGGGTACGTCGATTGCCCGTCCATTGATTTCTAAGCGTTTAATTGAAATTGCTGCAGAAACTAATGCGGATGCGGTATCGCATGGCGCGACGGGTAAAGGTAACGACCAAGTCCGTTTTGAACTAGGTGCTTATGCACTAAATCCAGACATTAAAATCATCGCGCCATGGCGTGAGTGGGATTTGTTAAGCCGCGAAAAGCTCATGACTTATGCTGAAAAACATGGCATTGAAGTCGATCAAAAACATAAGCAAGGCGGCAGCCCTTATTCTATGGATGCTAACTTATTGCATATTTCTTATGAAGGCCGTCATTTAGAAGAGCCTTCTGCTGAAGCAGAAGAGAGTATGTGGCTTTGGACAACCAGTCCAGAAAATGCACCAAGCGAAGCTGAGTACGTAGACATCGAGTATCAAAAAGGTGACATCGTTGCGTTGAATGGTAAAACCATGAAAGCGCATGAAGTGTTGGCTGAATTGAACCGCCTTGGCAGCAAACACGGCATTGGCCGCTTAGATTTGGTTGAAAACCGTTATGTTGGGATGAAAGCACGTGGCTGCTACGAAACACCTGGCGGCACGATTATGCTTAAAGCTCATCGTGGTATTGAAAGCGTTACTTTAGACCGTGAAGTAGCGCATTTGAAAGATGAACTCATGCCAAAATATGCAACGTTGATTTATAACGGCTACTGGTGGAGTCCTGAGCGTGTTGCATTGCAAACACTGATTGATCATACACAAGACCATGTGAATGGCTGGGTACGCGTAAAATTGTTTAAAGGCAGTGTAACGGTTGTCAGTCGCGATAGTAAAACAGACTCGTTGTTTGATTCTAATATTGCATCATTTGAAGAAGATGGTGGCGCTTATGACCACCTGGATGCGGCTGGCTTTATTAAGCTTAATGCGTTGAGATTGCGCATTGCCGCAAAATTCAGAACGCCTAAATAACAACAATGTCTAAGAAGGTCATTGCTTACGATTCAACTCTGCGCGATGGAGCACAGGCGCAGGGTGTTTCATTTACGGTCGAAGATAAACTCAAAGTTGTTCAGCAGCTGGATAATTTAGGTGTTAGCTATATCGAAGCGGGTAACCCTGGTTCTAATCCAAAAGACTTGGCTTTTTTTGAACGTGTATCAGAGTTAAACCTTAAGCATGCCAAAATTATTGCTTTTGGTAGTACGCGCAAGATTGGTATTAAGGCAGCTGATGATCGTAATTTGAAATCACTACTGAGTGCGAATACAGAAGCCGTCGCTATTTTCGGTAAGAGCTGGGATTATCAAGTCACTGATATTCTACGTACCACGCTAGAAGAAAATCTAGCCATGATTAGCGATACTATCGCTTATCTCAAACAACAGGGCAAAGAAGTGGTGTTTGATGCAGAGCATTTCTTTGATGGCTATAAGGCTAACGCTGACTATGCCATGCAATCATTAAAAGCCGCCGCTGATGCTGGGGCTGATGTGCTTTGTTTATGTGATACTAATGGCGGCACCTTCCCTGAAGAAGTGTTTCAGCTCACACAAAAGGTAGTTGAAGCTTTCGGTACGCAAGTGGGCATTCATTGTCATAATGACTGTGAGATGGCAGTGGCCAATTCAATCGCTGCAGTGAAAGCTGGCGCTGTACAGGTGCAAGGTACAATCAATGGTATCGGTGAGCGTTGTGGTAACGCTAATCTGAGTTCTATTATTCCCAATGTGCAGCTGAAATTAGGCATGGACTGTATTCCCGCTTCGCAAATGGTCAATTTGACTACTGTTTCAAAATTTGTGAGTGAAATTGGTGGCGTGCCCTTTAATGAAAAAGCACCTTATGTCGGCAGTGATGCCTTTTCGCATAAGGGCGGCATGCATATTGATGCGGTGAATAAAAACCCGATTTCATACGAACATATTGAGCCATCACAAGTGGGTAATGAGCGCCATACCTTGGTTTCTGAGGTGGCTGGTAGAAGCGCGTTGCTGGCGAAGCTGCAAGAGGTGGATCCTTCGTTAACTAAGGAGTCTGATGATACCAAGCGTGTGCTGGAGCATCTAAAAGCACTTGAGTACGAAGGCTACCAGTTCGAAAATGCAGAGCAGTCGTTCGATGTGCGTGTACGTCAATTGTTAGGCAAAAGCCAAACCTACTTTAAGCTTGTAAAATACAATATCAGTATTAAAGAGCCAGGCCTAGGCGAAAGTAACTCAAAAGCCATTGTGTCGTTTCTTGTAAATGGTGAAACGGTGAATGCTGAAGCTGAAGGAGATGGACCTGTTGATGCATTAGATAGAGCCATGCGTAATGCGCTGAGAGAAATCTACCCTGCAATTAAAGAAGTAAAGCTGACTGATTATAAGGTGCGCGTGTTGGATTCCAACTTAGCCACTGCGGCTAAAGTACGCGTCATTATTGAGTCTTCTGATGCCAAAAGTAGTTGGAGTACGACTGGTGTTTCAACGGACATTATTGAAGCGTCATGGATTGCGTTGCAAGATGCGATTGAATATAAGTTAATGCGCGATACTGACTAAGCTTTGCTAGTGGGCGAGAGCATGACTAATTTTAGTTGCTCTTGATCGACTGGCCGCATAGTGACTTGTTGATAGGTCAATAAACCTAATTGAGGATGATTAAAAGCTCGCAATCCACCTTGGCGTTCTAGTACATCATGCTGCTTCCAAAATTGTTCAAACTCACTGCTAGCTTTAGATAACTCTGTAACTAAGCTTTGCAATTCAACCTCCTCCAAACGACTACGACAATCTGCTCTAAACTCAGCGACTAAACGACGACCACGCGTTTCCCAGTCCATCAAGAATTGTTTGGCATTTGAGTGGGTAAACACTAAGCGAAGTAAGTTGGGTGCAATAGCACTTTCTTCGATTCCTAGCCAATCACCGAACAAGGTTTCTGCTTGTGCATTCCATGCCAATATATTCCATGTGCGACCTAGTATATAAGCGGGTACATGGATGTCTTTGAGTAAGGTGGTGAGTGAGTTAGAGGCTAAATCTTCCTCAGGCACATGGCCTTGTGGGTCACGCCGGCCAGCTATGTCAAATAAATAAGCTCGTTCTGTTCTAGTGAGTTTCAGCGCTTGTGCTATGCGCACTAAAGCATCGGCAGACATATTTACATCGCGGCCTTGTTCGATCCACGTATACCAAGTGGCACTGATGCCAGCCAATTGCGCGACTTCTTCGCGGCGCAGCCCTTTTACACGTCGCCTTGCCCCACTAGGAAAGCCAAATTCTTCTGGTGTGCCGCGCTTGCGGATGGCTTGTAAAAACTCACCTAATTCTTTACGTCTTTTATCAATCACTACCATGACAGATTCTCTTGTAGTCTATTATCATTTATACCAGTATAAACTATATTCTTGTTAGGGTATTAAAAAGTGGTTATCATGGCGTCAATAGAAAATTAATATCATTTAAATAGTAATGAAAAAAGGAGCTGTCATGGCTGGAAAAACGCTTTACGAAAAATTATGGGACTCGCATTTAGTCCATCAAGATAGTGATGGTACGAGTCTTATTTATATTGACCGTCATTTAGTGCATGAAGTGACAAGTCCTCAAGCTTTTGAAGGCTTGCGTATCGCTGGTCGTAAGCTTTGGCGTAATAATACGATCGTGGCTAACCCAGATCACAACACGCCAACACAAAACTGGGATAAAGGCATCGAAGATCCTGTTTCTAAATTGCAGGTGGATACCTTAGACAAAAACATTAAAGAGTTTGGTTCTTTAGTCTACTTCCCGTTTAAAGATAAAAACCAAGGCATTATTCACGTCATTGGTCCTGAGCACGGTACAACCTTGCCTGGTATGACCGTGGTGTGTGGTGATAGCCATACGTCTACTCACGGTGCTTTCGGTGCATTAGCACACGGAATCGGTACCTCAGAAGTAGAGCACGTGATGGCGACGCAAACATTGAGCGCTAAAAAATCAAAAAGCATGTTGGTGAAAGTGAGCGGCAAGCTTGGCGTTGGTATCACGGCAAAAGATGTGGCTTTAGCAGTGATTGGTATTACAGGTACTGCTGGTGGTACTGGTTATGCGATTGAATTTGCTGGCGAAGTGATTCGTGCTTTATCCATGGAAGGCCGTATGACGATTTGTAATATGGCGATTGAAGCGGGCGCACGCGCTGGCATCATGGCACCAGACGAGAAAACAGAAGAATATCTAAAGGGTAAGCAATATGCACCTAACGCTGACCAGTGGGATGCGGCTGTGAAGTACTGGAATACATTGCATTCAGATGAAGATGCTGACTTTGATGCAGTGATTGAATTAGATGGCACTGATATTCAGCCACAAGTGACTTGGGGTACATCGCCTGAGCAAGTGTTGCCAATTGGCGCTGCTGTACCTGATCCTGCAAAAGAAGCTGACGCGACTAAGCGCACCAGTATTGAAAATGCATTGAAATATATGGGTTTAACTGCAAACACACTGATTACAGACATTAAGCTTGATAAAGTGTTTATTGGTTCTTGCACTAACTCCCGTATTGAAGATTTACGTGCCGCAGCTGTTGTTGCTAAAGGTAAAAAAGTCGCGAGCAATATTGATGTAGCGATGGTTGTGCCAGGTTCTGGCATTGTGAAGCGCCAAGCTGAAGAAGAGGGCTTGGATAAAATCTTTATCGATGCTGGATTTGAATGGCGTGAGCCAGGTTGTTCTATGTGTTTAGCGATGAATGCTGACAGACTAAGTGCGGGTGAGCGTTGTGCTTCAACTTCAAACCGTAACTTTGAAGGTCGCCAAGGTCCAGGTGGCCGTACGCATTTGGTGAGCCCAGCGATGGCGGCTGCGGCAGCAATCGCAGGTCATTTTGTAGACGTTCGTAACGTTTAACGCAAGGAGATAAACATGAAAGCATTTACACAAATTATTGGGCTAGCATGCCCATTGGATCGCGCTAACGTTGACACGGACGCGATTATCCCTAAGCAGTTTTTGAAATCAATCAAGCGTACTGGTTTTGGCCCTTACTTGTTTGATGAGTGGCGTTATACCAACTATGGTGAGCCAGGTATGGATTGTACCAAAAGACCGCTAAACCAAGATTTTGTGCTGAACCAAGTACGCTATAAGGGTGCACAAGTCATGTTAGCTCGCGAAAACTTCGGTTGTGGTTCTAGCCGTGAGCATGCGCCATGGGCGATTGATGACTATGGCTTCCGTGTGATTATCGCGCCTAGCTTCGCGGATATCTTTTATAACAACTGCTTTAAAAACGGTATTTTACCGATTGTGGCTAGCGCCGAAGTAGTCGACCAATTGTTTAAAGAGTGTGAAGCGACTGAAGGCTATGAGCTCAATGTGGATTTACCTTCACAAACAGTGACCATGCCATCAGGTGAGTCATTCAGTTTTGAAGTGAATGAAACATCAAAACGTAACTTATTGAATGGCTTGGATGAAATTGGTTTGACATTGATGCATGCAGACAAAATCAAGGCATTCGAAGTTGGTCACAAAGATACGCAACCTTGGTTATTCACATAAACTAAACATTCCCTCCCCTTTTAGGAGGAGGGCTAGGGTGTGGGTGAACGCGCAACAATGCGCGCCCCTTATCAATAAAGCTTATCAATAAAGCTTACCAATAAAGACATGGGAAATACAAAATGATGAAAATTGCAGTTTTACCAGGTGATGGTATCGGTCCGGAAATCGTCACACAAGCACTACGTGTGTTAGAAGTATTGAAAAACGAAGGCATGGAAATGGAGTTCACTGAAGCACCTTTAGGTGGCCAGGCTTATGATGAGTACGGACATCCATACCCAGAATTTACACAAAAGATTTGCCGTGCAGCTGATGCGATATTGCTTGGTGCTGTTGGCGGCCCTCAGTATGACAATCTAGACCGTCCATTACGCCCAGAGCGTGGTCTGTTGGCGATTCGTAAAGATTTGGGTTTGTTTGCCAACCTACGTCCAGCTAACCTTTACCCAGAGCTAGCTAACGCTTCTACATTGAAGCCAGAAGTGGTGGCAGGTTTAGATATCATGATCGTGCGTGAATTAACGGGTGATGTGTACTTTGGTCAGCCACGTGGCATTCGTACTAACGAAGCAGGTGAGCGTGAAGGCTTTAATACGATGGTGTATAGCGAATCAGAAGTGCGCCGTATTGCACACGTTGCATTTGATATTGCCATGAAGCGCAGTAAAAAGCTTTGCTCAGTTGATAAAGCAAACGTATTAGAAACAACCGAGTTCTGGAAAGAAATCGTCATTGATGTGGCAAAAGAGTATCCAGAGGTGGAATTGAGTCATATGTACGTCGATAACGCTGCCATGCAACTGATCCGCAACCCTAAGCAGTTTGACGTAATGGTGACTGGCAACATCTTTGGTGACATCTTGTCTGATGAAGCATCAATGCTCACAGGCTCTATCGGTATGTTGGCTTCAGCTTCATTAAACTCAAGCAAGCAAGGTTTGTATGAGCCATCACATGGTTCAGCACCTGATATTGCTGGTCAAAACTTAGCCAATCCTATTGCGACTGTACTATCAGTGGCGATGATGTTGCGTTATAGCTTTGACAATGAAGAAGCCGCTACTCGCATCGAAAATGCAATCAAGAAAGTATTGGCTGCGGGTTACCGTACTGGCGATATTTTCGAAGAAGGTATGAAAAGAGTGTCATGCTCTGAAATGGGTGATCAAATCGTTGCAGCTATGTAAGGCAGTATAGTTAGTATTTAAAAGCGATTGTGCGTACTTTATGTATTACGCGCAGTCGCTTTTCTGCGATAATGGAGTACACATAAAAGCTTTGGAGAATTAAGGGTGGCACAATTTGATAATGTAAGCGTAAAGAAAAAAGCTAATATTTACTTTGATGGTAAATGTGTGAGCCACACGGTATTACTTCCAAATGGAACCCGTAATACGTTGGGCGTTATTTTTCCGAGCACGTTGAAGTTTAATACTGAGTCACCAGAGTTGATGGAAGTCAATAATGGCGTTTGCAAAGTGAAGCTAGCAGGGCAGGATAAGTGGAAAACCTATGAAGCTGGCGATAAGTTTGCTGTGCCGGGGAATTCTAGTTTCGTAATAGAAACAATAGAGACACTAGACTACGTCTGTCACTACGAATAAGTTGATGCTCGATGTGGCTGCGTTGTGAGCCCTCGCCGTGCTGTTAGCACTGTCTCCGTGCTCACGCTTTGCTGCATCATCGCTTGTAAGATAAAAAATTGGAAAGGAACTGTTATGCCTTCATTTGATATCACATCAGAAGTCGATAAAGTTGCATTAAGTAACGCAATTGACACCACGTCTAAGCAAGTGGGGAATCGCTACGACTTTAAAGGGACATCTGCGAAAGTGGATTTTAACGAGAAGGATTTCGTTATTACAGTTTACGGCGACAACGATTTTCAGCTCGACCAAGTGAAAGATATTCTATTGCCAGCTATGGAGAAGAAAGAGCCTGACTCTGCTAAGCGTTTAGAGCACAAAGACGTGCAAACCGTTTCTGGCGATAAAGTGAAGCAAGAGCTGGTCATCAAAGATGGCATCGATAATGATTTAGCCAAGCGACTTGTGAAAACAATTAAAGATAGCCGCATGAAAGTGCAAGCTAGCATTCAAGGTGAGACTGTGCGCGTGAATGGCGCTAAACGTGATTTGTTACAAGATGCGATTGCGCTAGTTAAAAAGAGTGTGACTGATTTTCCATTGAAGTTTGGTAATTTCCGGGATTAAGAAGGAGTTAAAGATGAGTCGTTTATTATTGGCCGCTTTGTTTGTATTTTCTTTATCAGCTTGTAATACCATTGATGGTATGGGAAAAGATATTGAAAAAGCAGGTGAGGCTGTGCAGAAGTCTACTAAGTAAGTTTGTTAGGGAATCTTACACACAGTGGATTTTAGTCGTTTTAATATTTATGCAGTTAAGAATTGGATAAGGTATGTTGAAAGTTGGATTTGTCGGTTGGCGCGGAATGGTGGGCTCAGTGCTCATGCAACGCATGATGGAGGAGAATGATTTTGCGGATATTGAGCCGCAATTTTTCACAACCTCACAAGCAGGTAAGCCAGCACCGAATGTAGGCAAAGACTCTCCAACACTTAAGAATGCCAAAAGCATTGCTGACTTAACAGCCATGGACGTGATTGTCTCTTGCCAAGGTGGGGACTATACCAAGGAAGTTTTTCCTAAGCTTAGAGCGGATGGTTGGAATGGTCATTGGGTAGATGCAGCATCAACATTACGCATGAATAATGAAGCCGTGATTGTGCTTGACCCTGTCAATATGGATGTCATCAAAGGTGCCATGCATGCAGGTGGTAAAAATTGGATCGGTGGTAACTGCACCGTTTCACTGATGTTGATGTCACTACATGGTTTGTTCAAAGCCGATTTAATCGAGTGGGCGACTTCAATGACCTACCAAGCTGCGTCTGGTGCGGGTGCGCAGAATATGCGTGAGCTCATTCAGCAAATGGGCGCTATTCACGCAGATGCAAGTACATTGCTAGCAAACCCAGCCTCTGCAATTTTAGATATTGATAAACAAGTGGCCAATACCATCCAGTCAGATGCATTTCCAACAGACAGCTTTGGCGTGCCATTGGCTGGTAGCCTGATTCCATGGATTGATGTGGAAGTCGCCAATGGGCAAAGTAAAGAGGAGTGGAAGGGTGGCGTAGAGACCAACAAAATCATTGGTCGTTCTAGCAACCCAATTCCGATTGATGGTTTATGTGTGCGTATTGGGGCAATGCGCTGTCACTCACAGGCTTTTACACTTAAGTTGAAGCAGAATGTGCCGTTAGATGAAATAGAGCAAATGTTAGCTGAGGCTAATGATTGGGCTACAGTGGTTCCTAATACACGAGAAGCAAGTATCGCAGCGCTGTCACCAACGGTTGTGACTGGTAAGTTAGAGACACCTGTGGGTCGACTACGCAAGTTAGCCATGGGCGATGAGTACCTTTCAGCGTTTGGCGTTGGCGATCAGTTGTTATGGGGTGCGGCAGAGCCTTTAAGACGTATGTTGCGAGTGCTTGTCAATCAATAGCATGTGAGTAGCTAGATGTTTTTGGTGAAAAAGAGATGGGATTCATAAACAGACACATACGGAAAGAATATAATGTGTATTATCAGCTTGCATCGGTAACTAATTGATGCTAGCTTACTTATTGTACATAAATGGCATTAATTTAAGTCGTATTTAAGCTTCAAGAAATTCAAGGTGAAACAGTGTATTTCTCAAAAATAAAGAACATTTCAATTGCGCTATGCTTAGTGTTGTTGCCCGCGGTCGCGGCTGCGGCAGGACTGGGACAAATGAAAGTTGCTTCAGGGATCGGTGAGCCATTTAGAGCGACTATTGACTTGCTGTATTCAACATCTGCTGAATTATCGACGCTCAAAGCTAGTTTGGCCTCAGAAGAAGCCCATTTGGCACAAGGGATAGAAATAACAGCTGATCAGAGGAATATTAAAATCAATGTCGGTAATGATGCAAATGGTAAAAAGGTACTTAAGTTAAGTTCTAACCAACCGGTTTCTGAGCCTTTTATTGATATGCTAGTGGTGCTTGAATGGGGTAATGGTCGTATTATCAGACAGTACACTACATTACTAGATCCACCAGAGTACAAGCGTGAGGTCAGCAAGCCAACACCGCCTGCGACAAATTCATTCGACAATACTTCTGTGAATAACAGTACGTCTAATATTAAAAAGAGCGGTGCGCCTAAAGCAACTGAGCTAGCAAAAGGAACAACAACAAAAGAACACCTGACACGAAGTGGTGATACCTTATCAAAGATTGCACGTCGCATGCGGCCTGATGGTGTGAGTCTGGATAGAATTTTGGTTGCATTGTTTGAAGCCAACCCTGAAGCATTTGTCGATAGCAATATGAATCGATTGAAAGTGGGTAAGATTTTACAGGCGCCTTCAGAAGAAGGATTAAGTGCAGTGACACGCAAAAAAGCAGTAAAAGAAATCAAACTACAGACTGCAGACTGGAATAAATACCGCAATAAACTAGCTGCTGCGATTGCTACGCGAACACCAGCTGCCAGCAACGAAGGTGCGCAGTCATCAAGCGGTAAAATCAAGTCTGCGGCCACAGGTCAGTCAGCACCAAAAAGTAAAACACCTAAAGATGTTGTGAAAATTTCAACAGATGGCGCAGATGCTAAAGATGCAAGCATGCAAGCCAAAGTTACGGCATTGCAAGAAGATGTTGGTGCGAGTGAAAAAGGTCTGAAAGAAGCTAAAGAAAGAACTGCTGCATTAGGGAGGCAGATAGCTGATATGCAGAAGCAGATAGCTGATATGCAGAAGCTATTGACGCTTAAAAATGATGCTCTGCTGGACGCGCAAGAAAAATCAGCAAAAACAGCTGAAACCAAGGTTGCCGAAACCAAGTCTGGAGATGTTGGTAAAGAGGCGACTAGTTTGCTAGATAGTGTTGTGGGAATGTTTAAGCAGTTGGATAAAATTATTTTAGGTGTTGTTGCAGCGTTAATCGCGCTTTTATTGGTATGGTGGTTATATTTCCGAAACAAGCCAAGTAAAAAGCTAGAAGATTTTGAACAAGGTATTATGACTTCTGGTAGCTGGAAAGCCAATACCGTTTTTGGTGATACCGCTAGCGGGAATATCAATATGGGAGACACTTCAAAGGTGCTTGATGCTGCTGATTTTTCTGACTCATCGCTAGCAACAGAGGCTGATTTAAATTTTTTAGGCTCAGGCAGTGATGCGGTAGAAAGTGCTTTTTCTGGGGTTGCTGATGCAACAACTGGCGTTGTTTTTGATGTTGATAAATCGGCCTTAGAAATAGCCAATGTTGTTGAACAAGCTTATATGGTGGATCTGTCTAGTATTTCATTAGACATTAGTGATGATGGCGACAACACACCAGCAAAAACTGCTGAAGCAGACGAAGTGAAGGCCGAGCCAGATTCTTTAACTCCCGCATTTGAAGGGGTAGAAACTAAATTGGAATTAGTGGCTGCTTATATTGATATGAAAGATAAGGATGGTGCGAAAGAGCTACTAGAAGAAGTGTTAAAAGAAGGTAACTTGAGTCAGCGTAAGCGTGCTAATCAGATGCTGTCTTCCTTAGCCTAATGCCTATTGGTATTTCAAAGCCGGGCTAGTGTCCGGTTTTTTTATATTGTTTTTAATACTAGTCAGCACAGGGGCTGTATGGTTATTTTGAATACAAAAACGCAGTTGATTACTTTCTTTTTGTTTGCATTAACTGTCAATGTTTTGCATCTCAGTTTTTTGATATTCTTAATGCTAACTTTGTTGGCACTCTTGGTTTATTTAAATAACAGTCATTTCTTTCGATTAATGCGCCGTTTGAAATGGTTTTATTTAGTCATGCTATTGATTTTTATATTTAATACGCCGGGTGAGCACGTTGCACATTGGCCGTTTAGCGTTAAACCAACCTATGAGGGTTTGCATACGGGAGTAGAGCAGGTGTTAAGAATTGCTGTTATGTTGGCGGCGCTATCGATTGTGTTGACTCAAAATACCAGACAGCAATTAATATCAGGTCTTTATTTTTTAATGCAACCGCTCTCTTATTTGGGATTAGATGTAAAGCGTTTTGCTGCACGGCTATGGTTAACCTTACACTACGTTGAGTTGCAACAGAACAACCAAGAAAAGAAGTCTCGTTTAAGCAGTAATATTGGCGATTATTTAAGTAACATCTTTGTTGATGAAACGCATGATGATGTCGCGTTTACATTAGATAACCCAAAGCAAACTTGGGTTGATTACATGGTGATTGGTGCAATGTCATTAATCTTAATTGTTGAATTGGTGTTGTAAATGCGGATTGCATTAGGTCTCGAATATGATGGTGCTGATTTTTGTGGCTGGCAAAGTCAATCAAGCGGTTGCGGTGTACAAGATGCGTTAGAAACGGCAATTGCCTCAATTGCACAACACTCAGTGCGTGTGCATGCCGCAGGGCGTACTGATGCAGGCGTACATGCGCTAATGCAGGTTGTGCACTTTGATACGAAGAGTGATCGGGATGAGTATGCTTGGGTGAGAGGCGTTAATGCATTTTTGCCGCCTTCTGTCCGTGTTGTATGGTCGAAAAGAGTCACAGATGAGTTTCATGCGCGATTTTCAGCACAGCTTAGACATTACGAATATATGCTCATTAATGCCTCTGTTTCTCCAGCTATATTAGCGACTAAAGCGGGTTGGTACCACCTGCCGCTAAGCCTTGTTGCCATGCAAAAGGGGGCAAGCTATTTAATTGGTGAGCATGATTTCAGTGCTTTTCGCGCCAGTGAATGCCAAGCTAAAACACCGATTAGAACGATGCATGAAGCCCTTGTTAGGCAGGCGGGGGGTCAGTTCATTTTTAAATTTTCTGCAAATGCTTTTTTACAGCACCAAGTACGTAATATGCTCGGCGCGCTGATCTATGTGGGCAATGGCAAGTATCCACCAGAGTTGGTTAAAGAGTTGTTAGCGCAAAAGGATAGAACCTTATCGCCACCAACATTCTCCCCCAATGGTTTGTATCTAACCGGTGTTGACTATGATGAGCAATGGCAGTTGCCCAGTGGTGCGAAAAATATTGGGTTAATTTAGACCTGTTATATATTAAGAATCTGTGACATAAAGCTGTGTTTAAGATAGTCTTACACAATTAGAATTGGATGGTTTTAGTTTATGCGAACGCGCGCAAAAATCTGTGGTATTACTCGACTTGAAGATGCATTAGCTGCTGTTGAACACGGCGCCGATGCGATAGGGCTTGTTTTTTACAAGCCTAGCCCACGTTATGTGTCTATAGAGCAGGCGGCAGCCATTAGTGCTGCATTGCCACCGTTTGTAAGCGTTGTTGCCTTATTCGTCGATCCCACACAGGGGGAAGTGAATGCCGTATTATCTCGAGTGCGAATAGATGTATTGCAGTTTCATGGAGAAGAGTCTGAAGTCGCATGTGTGCAATATAGTTTGCCATATTTAAAAGTAATTCGCGTCAAAACAGATACAAATTTGATACAATACGCACAAGCGTATAGTACAGCTAAAGCATTGCTGTTAGATACCTATTCTGAGCATGCAGTTGGTGGTACTGGGCAAGTATTTGATTGGAGTTTAATTCCTAACAATCTTCCTGTTCCGATAATCTTAGCAGGCGGCTTAACGCCGGAGAATGTGAATGAAGCCGTCAAGCAAGTTAAGCCTTACGCAGTTGATGTTAGCGGTGGTGTAGAAACCAGTAAAGGAATTAAAAATTCAGTTAAGATTGCAGCATTCATGGCGGCAATTCATTAAGGAGTAGTAATGCAATTATATGATATGCCAGATGAACGTGGCCATTTTGGTCAATTTGGAGGCTCTTTTGTTGCGGAGACATTAGTTGAGGCGCTGGATGAGTTGCGTGTGATGTATGAGAAGTATCGTCACGATCCTGAGTTCTTGGCTGAATATGCATATGACCTTAAACATTTTGTTGGTCGTCCAAGCCCGATTTATCATGCAGAACGCTTGTCAGATAAAATTGGTGGTGCACAAATCTATTTAAAGCGTGAAGACTTAAATCATACTGGCGCGCACAAAGTGAACAACACCATTGGACAAGCGCTATTAGCCAAACGCATGGGAAAGCCTAGAGTGATTGCTGAAACAGGCGCTGGTCAGCACGGCGTTGCAACAGCAACGATTGCCGCTCGCTTAGGCTTGGAGTGTGTGGTCTACATGGGTTCGGAAGATGTGAAGCGTCAGGCGCCTAACGTCTTTAGAATGAAATTGCTTGGTGCAACCGTTGTGCCAGTCGAAAGTGGCTCCAAGACGCTGAAAGACGCTTTGAATGAGGCGATGCGTGACTGGGTGACCAACATTTCAAATACGTTTTATATTATCGGCACAGTGGCTGGCCCACATCCTTATCCAATGATGGTGCGTGACTTTCAAACGGTGATTGGTATCGAAGCAAAAGAACAAATGAAAGAGATGATTGGACGTCAGCCTGATGCTATCGTGGCTTGTGTCGGCGGCGGCTCTAATGCCATGGGTATTTTCCATCCTTATATCGATGTGCCTAATGTGCGTTTAATTGGTGTTGAAGCGGCAGGTGATGGCATAGAAACGGGTCGTCATGCGGCGCCGTTGACTGCAACAAAAAACAGCGCAGTTGGTGTTTTACACGGCAACCGTACTTATTTGATGCAAGATGCAGATGGTAATATTATCGATACACATTCAGTGTCGGCTGGCTTAGATTACCCTGGCGTAGGCCCGGAGCATGCTTGGTTGAAAGACATTGAACGTGCGGAATATGTAGGCATTACCGATGATGAGGCGATGGCGGCCTTTCATAACCTGTGTCGTACAGAAGGTATTATCCCAGCATTGGAAACTAGCCATGCGCTAGCCCATGCTGAAAAAATGGCGAAAACCATGCGCAAAGATGAAATTATTCTAGTTAACCTCTCAGGTCGCGGTGATAAAGATATTAATACCGTTGCTAAGTTAGCTAACATTACCTTATAAAAGCCATTTAATAGATAAAAACGCAACTATGTCACGTATTCAAAAAACGTTTGCAACCTTGAAAGCAAACAATAAAAAAGCATTGATTCCTTACATCATCGCAGGTGATCCGCATCCAAAATTCACCGTTGATCTTATGCATACTATGGTGGAGAACGGTGCTGATATTATTGAATTGGGGGTACCATTTTCAGATCCGATGGCGGATGGGCCGGTAATTCAACGTGCAAGTGAGCGTGCATTAGTACACAAAGTTGGCTTGCGTAAGGTGTTGTCCTTAGTCAAAGAATTTCGTGTTAAAGATAATTGTACGCCAGTCGTATTGATGGGATATGCCAACCCAATCGAAGCCATGGGATTCGGTACATTTACTACGGCAGCAAAAGAGGCTGGTGTGGACGGTGTTTTAACGGTTGATTACCCACCTGAAGAGTGTGAAGATTTTATTGCCGAGTTGAATAAAAACGATATGGATAGTATCTTTTTACTTTCCCCAACAACGGAAGCAAAACGCATTGATTTGGTTGCGAAGCAAGCGACTGGTTTCTTATACTATGTCTCGCTTAAAGGCGTGACAGGCTCAGCTAACTTAGACGTTGACGAAGTGAAAGCGCGTGTTGCTGAGATTCGTAAACAAACGGACTTGCCAATCGGTGTTGGCTTTGGTGTAAAAGATGCGGCAACCGCCAAGTCAGTGGCCGCATTTGCGGATGCTGTAGTGGTTGGTAGTCGTACGGTGTTAACCGTAGAACAGTCTAGTGAAGAAACATTAATGAGTAATATCGGTACATTGATACAAGAGTTGCGTACAGCAATCGATTAAAAAAATATTGGGGTAAGCGATGAGTTGGTTAGATAAGATTCCACAAAAAATTAAACATGTTGTCGGTAATGTGCAAAAGCGCAATATGCCTGAAGGCTTATGGAGTAAGTGTGATGCCTGTCAGTCAGTGCTTTACAAAACAGATTTAGAAACAACGGGTGAAGTGTGCCCTCAGTGTGATCACCATAATCGCATTTCTGCTAGAATCAGAATTAGTTTTCTACTAGACGAAGGCAATCAAGTTGAAATTGGTGCAAACGTAGCGCCAGTCGATTCATTGAAGTTTAAAGATAGTAAGAAATATACAGTACGCATGAAAGATGCGCAAAATACGGTCAAAGAAACGGATGCACTGATTGTTGTGCAAGGTGCTATTTTAGAGATGCCGGTTGTTGTTGCTGCTTTTGAGTTTAAATTCATGGGTGGCTCAATGGGCTCTGTCGTTGGTGAACGCTTTGTGCGTGGCGTCAATGCTGCGATTGAAAATAAAACACCGTTCATCTGTATTGCAGCTAGTGGCGGTGCAAGGATGCAAGAAGGCTTGCTTTCATTGATGCAAATGGCCAAAACAAGTGCAGCTTTGACTAAATTGGCTGAGGCTGGTTTGCCATTTATTTCGATTTTGACTGACCCTACTATGGGCGGTGTGTCTGCAAGCTTTGCTATGTTAGGCGATATTATTATTGCTGAGCCAAATGCCTTGATTGGGTTTGCTGGACCGCGTGTGATTGAGCAAACGGTACGTGAAACATTGCCAGATGGTTTTCAGCGAGCAGAATTTCTATTAGAGCATGGCGCAATTGATATGATTGTTGACCGTCGAGAAATGCGAGATAAGCTAAATAACGTCCTATCTAATTTGATGCATACATCAGTCTAATTAACCATATTTGATCGCGACCTTTCGTGAGTGATTTAACAGAAAAGCCCTGTAGAGAGAACCCTGGTATAGAGAAGCCTAAATCTCTTGAGCAGTGGTTGGCGTATATCGAAGCGTTACACCCTAAATCCATTGTCATGGGTTTGGAGCGTGTTAAAGATGTTGCTGAGCGTTTACAGTTAATACCATCATTCCCGATTATCAGCATTGCTGGAACCAATGGAAAAGGTTCGACTTGCGCGATGTTGGAAAGTATCTATCTGGATGCCGGTTATCGCGTTGGCACTTATGTATCTCCTCATCTAAAACATTACAACGAACGGGTGCGTGTTAATCACCAAGCTATTTCGGATGCAGCTTTGTGTGAGGCTTTTTCTGCGATTGAAGCGGTGCGTGCCGATGTGGTGCTGACCTATTTTGAGATGGGCACGTTGGCCGCTATGTGGCACTTCGCACAATCAAACTTAGATGTTGCTATATTAGAAGTGGGCATGGGCGGGCGGTTAGATGCTGTTAATGTATTTGAACCGACTTGTTCTATTGTGACCTGTGTTGACTTGGACCATATGGATTATTTAGGCGATACAAGAGAAAAGATTGGTGCTGAAAAAGCAGGTATCTATAGGCCACGTAAGCTAGCGATTTGTGGCGATATTAACCCGCCTAATACGGTGGTTGATTATGCAGAACAGATTCAAGCTGATTTCCATTTGATTGGCCGTGATTTTTACGTGAATAAATTAACACGGGGCTGGCAATATAAGGCGAGCGAAAACACATTGTCTCTGCCACCATTAGCATTGCAGGGAGATTTTCAGCTTAATAATGCAGCATGTGCAATATGTGCAGTAGAAAATTTAAATCAACAGCTGCCTGTTCCATTGGACACTGTTGGTGATTCGCTTAAGTCAGTGACATTGCTAGGACGCTTTTACCAGTACAGCCAAATGCCCTACATTATTTTGGATGTTGCGCACAATCCACAAGCGGCCAACTCTTTGGCGAATAATTTGAGTGATAAGCCATATAAAGGACGGACATTAGGTGTGTTTGCCATGCTGGCAGATAAGGATATTGAGCATGTGGTGAGTGCGTTGCTACCACATATTTCACTTTGGTATTTGGCTGACACGCATAATGCACGTGGTGCAACAGCGAAAGACCTAGAAAGCCACTTGCAGTCTGAAGCTGAAAAAGGCTTAACAAAGCAGTTCAATAATGTCGCTGATGCATTGCGTTCGGCCTGTATTGAAGCCGATAAAAATGATAGAATCATCGTTTTTGGATCGTTCTACACCGTAGCCGATGCGATTGACGCTTTAGATATTCAAGGGATTTAAATGCAGAAAGATCAATCTGATCTAGGGTTAATTTTCAAGAAACGTGCACGGCGGCGTCTAGTGGGTGCGATTGCACTTGTTTTACTCATGTTTATTTTTCTGCCAATCGTACTAGAAGACCGCACACAAACTGATATGCAGCAAAATATCGCTATCGTGATGCCTGATGAATCTACTGGCGGTGAAGTGATTGTTAGTGAAGAAGTGATTACGATCGAGGATTTGAAAGCCGAAACAGCCGTTAACACTAAAAAATTAGCTTTACCAAAAGCCACTCCAGTAAAGCGTAAAGAAAAGCCTAAAGCAGTTGTTGAAGCCAATGCTGAAATAAAAACAACGGTAAATAAGAAGGAAGTGGTTGCAAAAGAAACTGTTAAGAAAACTGAGGCTGCATCAATAGCCAACCCATTCTATGTGCAAATCGGCGTATTTTCTGATATTGCCAATGTTAAAAAATTACAAATTATGTTGGATGGGATTGGCTACAAGTCTGTGACTGAAAAAATGCAGACGGTAACGGGTGAAAAAACGCGTTTACGTACATCTACTTTTGAAGGTAGAAATGAAGCCGCTATCGCGTTAGAAAATATTAAAGATGCCGGCTTGACAGGCATGGTTGTTAGCCAGAAGTAAAGGAATTTTCATTTGACCTATTTTGATTATGCTGTCATTGCGATTGTTGGCTTATCCGTAGTGGTAAGCATGATGCGTGGTGCAGTGAAGGAAATGTTGGCTATTTTAGGATGGATTGCTGCCTTTTATGTAGCAAAAGCCTATTCGCCTTTGTTGGCGACATTTCTTCCTGAAGGGATTCCAACAGAAGCCTTGAAGACGCTCATTGCCTTTGTCATCCTTTTAATTGCAGTGCTATTCCTGAATGGCTTAATAACGATGGCGATTTCTGGCGTAATTAGCAAAGTCGGGCTAGGGTGGATTAATCGCTTTTTAGGGATGCTTTTTGGCTTTGCAAAGGGCTTGCTCATTAGCTGTGTATTGGTTTTATTAGCAGGATTAACCAGTTTACCAAAAGAACAAATGTGGACCGATGCAGTATTGAGTGAACCACTTGAAATGTTAGTTAAATCAGCATTGCCATGGTTGCCTGAAAGTGTGAGCAAGCATGTTAAGTTTGATTAATTTTGTGATTAAATAGCGTAACGGTTAAGGACGACACCATCATATGTGTGGAATTATAGGTATTGTAGGAAAGAATCCAGTCAGTCAGTTGTTGTATGACGGTTTATTGGTGTTGCAACATCGTGGGCAGGATGCCGCAGGGATTGTGACTTGTGATGGCAATACGTTCTTTATGCATAAAAGCAATGGCTTAGTTAAGGATGTCTTTCAAACGCGTCACATGCGTAGTTTGAATGGTAATGCGGGTATCGCGCACGTACGTTACCCAACAGCAGGTTCTTCTAGCGCCGCAGAAGCACAGCCTTTTTATGTGAACTCTCCATTTGGTATTGTCCTTGCGCACAATGGTAACTTAACCAATTCTGAGCAGCTTAAATCAGAGATGTTTAAACAAGACTTACGTCACATCAATACCTCCTCGGATTCTGAAGTGTTGCTTAATGTTTTAGCACATGAGATCGAAAGAACGTCTAAAAGTGCAGTACTGAATAATGACATGGCTTTTGATGCGGTTGCAGGCGTACATCGTCGCTGTAAAGGCGCTTATGCGGTTGTTGCCATGATTGCTAATTTTGGCTTGCTAGCTTTCCGTGATCCAAATGGTATTAGACCGTTAGTCATCGGTAAAATGGAAACTGAAAAAGGCACTGAGCATATTGTCGCTTCTGAAAGTGTTGCTTTAGATGTTTTAGGCTTTACTTTAGTACGTGATGTTGAGCCAGGTGAATCAGTATTTATCGATATGGACGGCAACTTATTTAGTAAGCAATGCGCTGAAAAGTCGAAATTGACACCGTGTATTTTTGAATACGTCTATCTGGCAAGGCCTGATTCAGTGATTGATGGCGTTTCTGTCTATCAGACACGTTTAGATATGGGTGCGACTTTAGCGGATAAAATTAAACGTGAGTGGAGTGACTTAGATATTGATGTCGTTATTCCCATTCCAGATACTAGCCGGCCAAGTGCACTACAAGTTGGATTGGCATTAGGTTTGGAGTATCGCGAAGGCTTTATTAAGAATCGTTATATTGGCCGCACATTTATTATGCCAGGCCAAGAGTTGCGCAAAAAATCAGTGCGACAAAAGCTTAACCCGATTAGGGTGGAATTCGCAGGTAAAAATGTATTGCTGATTGATGATTCGATTGTAAGAGGAACGACCTCTAAGCAAATTGTACAAATGGCCCGTGATGCAGGTGCTAATAAAGTCTACTTTGCTTCTGCTGCGCCGCCAGTACGCTTTCCAAATGTGTATGGCATTGATATGCCAAGCCGCGACGAGTTGTTGGCAACAGACCGAACCGATGCGGAAATATGTGCAGAAATTGGTGCTGATGGCCTGATTTATCAAGATTTAGAAGCGTTGGAAGCCGTTGTTTTAGCATTAAACCCCAATATTCAAGATTTTGATTCCAGCTGTTTTGATGGCCATTATGTAACTGGTGATGTAGACAGTGTTTATTTGGGTCGCATTGAGGCATTACGCGCAGATTCAATACAAACAGATAGGCCGCCTAACTCGACGACACAAATGGATTTGAATCTAGTCGATACTGAGGAAGAAGAAGTAAGGGCGTAGCTAAAAAGCGACAGTAAAACGTTGCAATCGACTTGACATCTATTTCTATTAGGCGTTAAATGAAAGTGCGCTGATTTGAGCGGCCAACATTAAACAAGGCCTTACTCAGCTTGCGAGCGCATAATAAATTCTGCTAAAGCGAGAAATTAAAAACCCGTTTTAGCCTTGAGCTACTACGGGTTTTTTAATGCCTGACAGTATCGATATCAATTAAGCATGGCAATAAATTAAGAGAAAAAGTAATGACAAATACACATCATCTAGAAACCATTAGTGTGAGAGCTGGCAATGAACCAACTGAGTTTGGTGAAAACTCAGAAGCCATCTTTTTGAACTCTAGTTTCCGTTTTGAAAATGCGGCGCAGGCAGCAGCACGATTTAGTGGTGAGGAGCCTGGTAATATCTACTCGCGATTCACCAACCCAACAGTCACTGCTTTTCAAGATAAATTAGCAGCAATGGAAGGCGCTGAGCAGTGTGTTGCCACCGCGAGTGGCATGTCTGCTATTTTGGCCTGTGTGATGGGCTTGTGTTCGGCAGGCGACCATGTCGTGGCCTCTCAGAGTCTTTTTGGTACCTCCATTCAGTTGTTTACCAATATATTGGAACGCTGGGGCTTGGAAGTGACTTTAGTTTCGTTGACGGATGCCGAAGAGTGGAAGTCGGCTGTCACGCCTAAAACTAAATTGTTTTTTGCCGAAACACCATCAAATCCACTCACTGAAGTGTGTGATATTCAAGCCCTAGCTGATATTGCCCATCAAGCAGATGCGCATTTCGTTGTTGATAACTGTTTTTGTACGCCAGCAATTCAAAAGCCATTGGCTTTGGGTGCAGATATTATTATTCACTCTGCAACCAAATATATTGACGGACAAGGACGCTGTTTAGGTGGTGCTGTACTAGGGTCGAAAGCCTTAATGGAGCCTGTATATGGGTTTTTACGCTCAGCAGGTGTCACCATGAGTGCGTTTAATGCATGGGTATTTTTGAAAGGTTTGGAAACATTACCAGTACGCATGGAAGCACATGCGCGCAAAGCGCTGGCGCTAGCCACTTGGTTGGAAGCGCAGCCACAGGTTGCGCATGTATTTTATCCAGGCTTACAATCGCACCCACAACATGGCTTGGCCATGCAGCAACAATGTAATGGTGGCGGTATTGTGAGTTTTGAAGTGAAGCCTAAAGTGGGGCAAACAGAACAAGAGGCTGCATGGGCACTGATTGATGCAACCAAAATGATTTCTATCACTGCAAATCTGGGCGATGCAAAAAGCACGATTACACATCCGGCAACGACAACGCACAGTCGTGTGACGAAGGAGGCGAGAGAGGCATCTGGCGTGAAAGATAGCTTAATTCGTATTGCCGTAGGGCTGGAGCATGAGGATGATTTGAAAGCGGATCTTGCACTGTTGGCGCATGCATAATTGATTGGATTCTAGTTTAAAAAAATGGGGCTTTTATAAGCCCCATTTTTTATGGGATTAATTCCTTAAAACACTGCCTTTGTAACGTACATCATGTTAAAATTTGAAGATTAAATATCTTATAAAAAAGCACGCTTAATAGTTGCTTATAAGCTACATTTTCTTAGAAGAAAAAACGGAAATAATCTATGGATCAATTCGCAAAAGAAACCCTGCCAATTAGCTTAGAAGACGAGATGCGTCGTTCTTACCTTGATTACGCGATGAGCGTGATTGTGGGAAGAGCGTTGCCAGATGTGCGTGATGGTTTAAAGCCTGTGCATAGACGCGTATTGTTTGCCATGCACGAGCTGAGTAATGATTATAATAAGCCGTATAAGAAATCAGCGCGTATTGTTGGTGATGTGATTGGTAAGTATCACCCACATGGTGATACGGCTGTCTACGATACGATTGTTCGGATGGCGCAGAACTTTTCATTGCGTTATATGTTGGTTGATGGTCAGGGTAACTTTGGTTCTGTTGATGGCGATAATGCAGCGGCGATGCGATATACGGAAATCCGCATGTCAAAAATCGCACACGAATTACTAGCGGATCTTGAAAAAGAAACGGTCGACTTTGGTCCTAACTATGATGGTTCAGAGCATGAGCCATTGATTATGCCAGCCCGTATTCCAAATCTACTGATTAACGGTAGTTCTGGTATTGCGGTGGGCATGGCAACGAATATTCCGCCACACAACATTCATGAGGTGTTGAATGCTTGCTTGGCCTTGCTGAAAAATCCTGAAACAACGGTAGACGAATTAATTGATTTAATTCCAGCACCCGATTTCCCAACAGCTGGCATCATTTACGGCACTGTCGGTGTAAAAGAAGGCTATCGTACGGGTCGTGGTCGCGTGGTCATGCGTGGACGTACTCACTTTGAAGATTTGGATAAAGCGGGTAACCGTCAATCCATCATCATTGATGAGCTGCCCTATCAGGTCAATAAGAAGACCATGATCGAGAAGATTGCCGAATTGGTCAATGATAAGAAAATTGACGGCATTTCTGATTTGCGTGATGAATCAGATAAAGCCGGTATGCGTGTCGTCATTGAGCTGAAACGTGGTGAAGTGCCTGAAGTGGTACTAAATAACTTATACAAACAGACGCAATTGCAAGATACGTTTGGTATGAATATGGTGGCCCTACTGGATGGTCAGCCACAACTGCTCAATCTGAAGCAAATTTTAGAAGCGTTCTTACGTCACCGTCGTGAAGTGATTACACGCCGCACTGTATTCGAACTGAAAAAAGCCAGAAACCGTGGCCATGTGTTAGAAGGACTTGCTGTTGCACTAGCCAACGTGGATGACATGATTGCGATTATTAAAGCCGCACCAACGCCACCTGAAGCGAAGAAAACGTTGATGGAGCGCAGTTGGCATTCTCCAGTGGTGGAAGAAATGTTGAAACGTGCAGCAATGGAGGCATCTAGGCCAGAAGGTTTGTCTGTAGATTTTGGTTTAACGCCTAGCGGTTACAAGCTATCTGATTTGCAAGCGCAAGAGATCCTACAAATGCGATTACAGCGATTAACAGGGCTTGAGCAGGATAAAGTCGTTAATGAATATAAAGACATCATGGATGTGATTACTGACTTATTAGATATTTTGGCAACGCCTGGCAGAGTGTCGACGATGATTACAGAAGAAATGGCTGAAATCGCCAATCAATTTGGTGATGAGCGTCGTAGTGAAATCGTGGAGAGCACAAGTGACTTATCACTAGAGGACTTAATCACGCCACAAGATGTGGTGGTGACGCTTTCACATACAGGCTATGTGAAATCACAGTTATTAGAAGAGTATCAAGCGCAACGTCGTGGCGGTCGTGGTAAACAAGCCGCACCAACGAAAGAAGACGACTTTATTGATAAGTTGTTCGTTGCGAATACACATGATTACATCCTATGCTTTAGTAGTTTAGGTCAAGTGTACTGGTTGAAAGTCTATGAAGTGCCACAAGGTAGCCGTGTTGGTCGCGGCAAGCCAATTGTGAACTTGTTCCCATTGGCTGAGGGCGAGAAAATTAATGCGATTCTGCCGGTAAAAGCGTTTACTGAGAATGAATATATTTTCATGGCCACTGCGCAAGGTACGGTCAAGAAAACTGCTTTGAGTGACTTCTCTAAGCCACGTAAAAACGGCATTATTGCGATTAAACTGGATGAAGGTGATTACCTTATTGGTGCTGAAATTACCAATGGCGATCAGGATATCGTCTTGGTTTCTGATGGCGGAAAAGCAGTTTGGTTTAGTGAAGATACTGTGCGACCAATGGGCCGTGCCACACGCGGTGTGCGCGGTATGAAATTACCAGCAGAACAGCAAGTGCTTTCATTACTGATTGCTAGTGATGATCAGCAGTCTGTCTTAGTGGCGACTGAAAACGGTTACGGTAAACGGACTGTGCTGAGCGACTTCCGTCGTTCTGGTCGTGGAACACAAGGTGTTAAAGCGATTGCCATTAGCGATCGCAACGGTAAAGCGGTTGCAGCAAGACTAGTGAGTGAAGATGATGAAATCATGTTGATTACAACTGGTGGTGTATTAATTCGTACCCGCGTGAAAGAGATTCGCGATATGGGCCGCGCTGCGCAAGGCGTTACGCTGATTAACTTAGGCAAAGGCGAGAAGTTATCAGGACTTGAAAAAGTGGTTGAGACCGATGACAATGAAGCTGGAGTAGATGGCGCTGAAGTAGAAGTGGTTGAAGCTAACGGAAGTGAAACAGATAATGCAGCAGGTGATACTCAACAAAATGGCGGTGATGAAACGTCAATAGATGAAGAAAAGTAATTACTAACTAATGACATCAATTTATAATTTTTCGGCGGGCCCTGCGGTATTGCCACAAGCTGTACTCAAGCGTGCACAAGCTGAAATGCTTGATTGGCATGGTAGCGGCATTTCTGTGATGGAAATGTCACATCGTGGCAAAGAGTTTTTAAGCATATTAGCCAAGGCGGAAGCAGACTTTCGTGCATTGTTGACGATTCCTGACAACTATAAGGTCTTGTTTTTACAAGGCGGTGCAGTGGCAGAGAACGTCATGATTCCAATGAATTTGCTCAATGGGAAAAGTGCTGATTACGCGATTACGGGTAGCTGGAGTAAGCGTAGCGTTAAAGAAGCAATGGCTATTGGCAGTATTAATGTGGTTGCGCAGAGTGAGCCATTTACGTATGTGCCTGATTTTGCTGATTGGACGTTGAGTGAAGACGCGGCCTATTTGCATATATGCACCAATGAAACGGTTAATGGTGTGGAGTTTGACGGCTTGCCTGATGCAGGGGGTGTGCCGATTGTCGCCGACATGTCATCGCATATTCTGTCTAAGCCTGTCGATGTATCCAAGTATGGTGTTATTTATGCTGGCGCACAAAAGAATATTGGACCAGCAGGTTTGTGTCTTGTGATTGTGCGTGATGATTTACTTGAGCAAGCATCAGCAACAACACCATGTGTTTTTCATTGGAAACAGCAAGCGGAAAACGATAGTATGGTGAATACACCACCAACTTACGGCATTTATATGGCGGGTTTGGTTTTTGAATGGTTGTTAGAGCGAGGCGGTGTTGCAGCGATTGAGCAAGAAAATATTGCTAAAGCAGCATTAATTTACAACTATATCGATTCTACTGATTTTTATATCAATGAGGTTGCTGAGCAGAATCGCTCACGCATGAATGTGCCATTCTTTTTGAAAGATGAAGCATTTAATGCAGCCTTTTTGGCCGATGCTGAAAAGCATGGTTTATTACAGTTAAAAGGTCATCGATCAGTCGGTGGTATGCGTGCTAGCATTTATAATGCAATGCCATTAGCCGGGGCCCAAGCATTGGTCGACTATATGAAATTATTTGAGAAATCACATTAGGTAGTATATATAAATGTCTGATTCATTACAGAAATTTAGATCTGAAATAGATGCGATTGATGCACAAGTGCTTAAGCTTGTTAATGCGCGAGCTAAGCTTGCACGCGAAATTGGATACGTGAAAGAAGATGGTGTTATTTACCGCCCTGAACGTGAAGCGCAAGTGCTACGGACCATGCAAGAAGCGAATGAAGGGCCGCTGGCAAGCGAAGCGGTTAGCAATATCTTTCGAGCTGTTATGTCGAATTGTCGTGCATTAGAAAAGAAACTTTCTATCGCTTTTCTCGGGCCAATTGGCACTTATACGGAAGAGGCTGCGCTTAAGCAGTTTGGCAAGGGCTGTGACGCCATTGTGTGCGGTTCGATTGATGAAGTGTTTCGGACATTGGAAGCGGATCAAGCCGATTATGCTGTTGTGCCTGTTGAGAATTCGACAGAAGGCGCCGTTGGTTTAACCTTGGATTTATTGCTTTCTAGTCCAGTCAAAATATGTGGCGAAGTAACGCTGCCGATTCACCATTGCTTGCTATCAAAACAAGCAGATATTAGTGAAATTTCACATGTATTCTCACATGGACAATCGCTAGCGCAATGCCATGAGTGGTTAAATAGAGTTTTACCAACGGTGCAAAGAGAAGCGGTCACCAGCAATGCTTTTGCTGCGCAAATGATTCACGACTTAGTCGCGACGGATGATACGTTTGCTGCTGCAATTGCGAGTAAACGTGCGGCAGAGTTGTTTGACTTGAATATCTTAGCTGAGAATATTGAGGACGACCCTAAAAATACCACACGCTTCTTGGTATTGGGTAAGCACGATGTCGCAGCATCAGGAGAAGATAAAACGTCGCTGGCAATTAGCACTAAAAACAAACCCGGTGCCATGGTTGATTTATTAGAACCATTATCACGTCACGGTGTGAGTATGACTAAATTAGAATCTAGACCTTCTAAGCAAGGGCTTTGGGATTATGTCTTCTATATCGATATAGAAGGGCACCAAACGGACGAAAAAGTAAAAGCAGCGCTTGTTGACCTAAATGACAGAGCTTCAGTTGTTAAAGTGCTTGGCTCTTACCCTGTGGCTGTCGTTTAACAGCTGGGCTTGAGTATATAAAAGACCGAATATGAGTATTGAGAATATTGCCCCTGAATATATCCGCGCTATTGCGCCTTACCAAGGCGGTAAGCCGATTTCTGAAATTGCGCGTGAATATGGCTTGAATGAAGCAGACATCATCAAATTAGCTTCTAATGAAAACCCTTTAGGAATGAGTCCTAATGCTCAAGTAGCCATTGGTGCTGCTATAGTAGATGTTGCTCGTTATCCAGATGGTAATGGTTTTGAATTGCGTACGGCAGTCAGTCGAAAGTATGGCGTTCCACAAGGTCAAATCGTTTTTGGTAATGGCTCTAATGACATTCTAGAGTTAAGCGCACGCGCATTCTTGCAAGTGGGCGATGAAGCGATTTATTCGCAGCATGCTTTTGCAGTTTACGCTTTAGTCACACAGGCTGTTGGTGCAACAGGTATTGTCGTGCCAGCAAAAGGCTATGGACATGATTTAGACGGATTTTTAAAAGCGATTACACCAAAAACTCGACTGATTTTTATCGCTAACCCTAACAATCCAACGGGCACTTTGATTGACAAGACGACCTTAGCGTCTTTTTTAAAGCAAGTGCCGAAAAATGTCTTAGTTATCTTAGATGAAGCTTATGATGAGTATTTATCATCACATGATAAGTCGGAAGCGGTTAGTTGGCTCAGTACTTATGAGAATCTTATTATTTCGCGTACCTTTTCTAAAGCCTACGGTTTAGCAGGCTTGCGCGTGGGTTTTGGTTTAATGCATACTGATGTTGCCGATATTTTAAATCGTATTCGTCAGCCGTTTAATGTGAATCTGCTGGCACAAGCTGCAGCTGTCGCTTCTTTAGCGGATGATGGCTTTGTGGCACGTAGCTATGCGGCAAACCAAGCAGGTATGTTACAGCTCACTCAAGGTCTTGAGCAGTTGGGTCTGCAATACATTGAGTCCCATGCTAATTTCATTAGTTTTGCAGTGAAAAATGCTGAAAATGTAAACGAACAGTTGTTGCAGCGTGGCATTATTGTTCGGCCAATTGCTAATTACGATATGCCTGATTACTTGCGTGTAAGTATCGGTTTATTTTCTGAAAATAAGCGCTTTTTAGAAGCGCTAGCCTTGATTGTAAAAAACAATGACTGAAAAAGAAAAACAAAAATTCGGTAAGCTAGCAACGGATGATGTCCGGATTGTTAAGATCAAGGAATTGATAAAGCCAGCTGAAATTATCGAAAAGTTACAAGAAAGTGCATGCAGTACTGAAAACATCTTAGCGACAAGAACGGCTATTCACAATGTTTTACATGGTGACGATGATCGACTGTTGGTCGTTGTCGGCCCGTGTTCTATTCATGACACAAAAGCAGGGCTTGAATATGCGCATCGTTTATTAGATGTTCGTGAGCAATTGTCTGACGATTTGTTGATTGTGATGCGCGTTTACTTTGAAAAGCCTAGAACGACTGTTGGATGGAAGGGGTTAATTAATGACCCTCACTTAGATGGTAGTTACGATATTAATTTAGGGCTAGAAAAAGCCCGTCAGTTTTTGTTGGATGTGAATGAGCTCGGCATGCCTGCAGGAATGGAATTTTTAGATACCATTACGCCACAATATACGGCTGACTTAGTCAGCTGGGGTGCTATCGGTGCGCGCACAACAGAGTCGCAAGTGCATCGTGAGTTGGCTTCTGGCCTATCTTGCCCTGTAGGCTTTAAAAATGGGACTGATGGCGGTGTTCGAGTGGCCATTGATGCAATTAAAACAGCGGGTAGTCCGCATCGCTTCTTATCAGTCACTAAAAATGGTGAGTCTGCCATTATTGTGACTTCTGGTAACGAGGACTGCCATGTCATCTTACGCGGTGGAAAAACTCCAAACTACTCAGCTGATCATGTCAATGAAGTCGGTGAGCAATTAGATGCGGCAAGTTTACCAGCTAAGATTATGATTGACTGTAGTCATGCCAATAGTCAGAAGCAATATGAACTGCAGGTTAATGTGGCTGAAGATATTGCTGGTCAAATCGCAAGTGGCGATAATCGAATTGCGGGCGTGATGGTGGAATCACACTTGAAAGCGGGCAAACAGTCTCATACCCCTGGTTGTGAGCTTATTTATGGGCAATCGATCACTGATGGCTGTTTAGGCTGGAATGAAACAGAAATCGTTTTAAATACGCTAGCTGACGCTGTGCGAAAACGACGGAAATCCTAAAATATATGACTGCGATAAAAACGCCTTTTATGGGGCGTTTTGTTGTATTTATTCACGTTATTTTAAGCATCATGAAAATCATTAGCATGAACTCATTGAAGCTTGCATAGATGATTTGAAACGGATGCGTAATATAGGTTTCATATTAAATGCATCGTACTGATGTTTAATTATCAATTAATTTTAATTTTCTATAAAGTAAGAAACTCATGTATATACACGTATTAGGCTCAGGTGCAGGTGGCGGGTTTCCCCAGTGGAACTGTAATTGCGAAAACTGTAAAGGCGTTCGTGCTGGAACAATTAAAGCAACACCGCGAACACAGTCCTCTATTGCGGTCAGTGCCAATGGTTCTGACTGGATCTTATTTAATGCATCGCCAGATATTAAGAGGCAATTGGATGATTTTACTGTTATTCAACCTGCTCGACACGTGCGTGATACGGCAATAACAGCAATTGTGATTACTGATGCGCAAATTGACCACGTTACTGGTTTATTAACATTACGTGAACACAATAAACCGTGGGATATTTATTGTACTGATGCAGTAAAAGGAGACTTAACTACTGGATTTCCCGTTTTTAATATTTTGGGACATTTTCGGGGTATTAACCATCATGAGGTTGCAACAGATCAAACGCCATTTTCAATTCCAACTGCAGAGGGCATTGAGTTTACAGCAGTACCTTTATTAAGTAATGCTCCGCCATATTCACCGCACAGAGGTAATACTGTTCCAGGTGACAATATTGGTATGAATATTAAAGATACCCGTTCAGGTAAGAGCTTGTTCTATGCCCCAGGTCTAGGTGTGGCTGAACCTCATGTATTAGAATACATGCGTAATGCTGATGTTATTTTAGTTGATGGCACTGTCTGGACCGATGATGAAATGTCTAAAGAAGGTATTAGTGATAAGCGTGCCAGCGAAATGGGTCACTTAGACCAGTCTAGTGATGGTGGTATTATGAGTATATTGAATGCAATGGAAAAGCCACGCAAGATATTAATTCATATCAATAACACTAACCCGATTCTGAATGAAGAGTCATCACAACGTGCCACCTTAAATAAAGCAAAAATTGAGTTAGCTTATGATGGCATGGATATTGAGTTATAGGAACTAAGATGAGTATAGACAAAATAAATTCAAAACCTTGGCCACGCGAGGAATTCGCAGAGAAGTTGCGTGAAAAAGGGATGGGGTATCATATTTATCATCCGTTCCACGTGATGATGTATGAAGGAAAGTTAAGCAAAGCTCAATTACAAAGTTGGGTAGCTAATCGTTTCTACTATCAAATTTCTATCCCAATGAAGGATGGCGCAGTGCTGTCTAATTGTGATGATGTGGAAGTTCGTAAACAATGGATAGTGCGTATTACCGACCATGATGGTATAGGTGATGCAATGGGTGGAATCGAAGCTTGGATTCAACTAGGAAAAGCTGTTGGTTTGACACGTGAACAAATCACAAGCTTAGATTTAGTCAGCCCTGGCGTTCGATTTGCAGTTGACGCCTACATTAATTTTGCAAAGCAGCGATCTTGGCAAGAGTCAGTGTGCTCTAGCTTAACAGAGCTTTTTGCACCCCATATCCATCAGCAACGTATTAGTTCATGGCCAGCAATGTATCCTTGGATTGATGAAAGTGGATTAACTTACTTTAGAAAGCGGTTGACGGAAGCCAGGCGGGATGTTGAACATGGTCTAGGCGTCACCTTAGATTATTTTAGTACTACGCGTGAAATGCAAATGAAGGCAATGGAAATTCTGCAGTTCAAATTGAATGTGTTGTGGGTAATTGCCGATTCAATTATGCTGGCATCCACGGAGATAACCACTGAAGGTGTTGCGTACACACGGCAACCAGTGATTAAGATTGACTAAAGAGCACAACTAAAGAGTTATTCAATAGAGCGCAATAAAACAGAGAACTATATGGCAGAAGGTATACAAGATTCAGATATTTACGACATTGCATTGCACCACCGCTTTCAGTGGGAAGAAGCTCAAGATAGTTTTGTGATTCTCTTCCCTGAGGGCATGGTCAAGTTGCACGGTGGTGCAGGTGAAGTGATGCAATTGGTTAATGGTAAAGTATCAGTTGGAGAGATTGTTACTATATTGAAAAATAAGTTCCCTGATGCTGATGGTATTGAGACGGATATTATCGGTATGTTTGAAATGGCTTTTGGCAAAGCTTGGATTCGTAAGCTTAATTAAATATTTAGGAGAAATGCTGTGTCAACACCAACATCTTTGGGTCAATCAGTTGTTCAAAAAGAACTTAGCGGTCAAGCCAAAAATAATGGTGTAGCTGCCAATATTACACAGACACAACCATTATGGCTGTTAGCAGAAGTAACTTATCGTTGCCCGCTACAGTGTGCCTTTTGTTATAACCCAGCTGATTTTGATAAACACACACAAAATGAGCTCAGCACAGAGCAGTGGATACAGACATTACGTGATGCGCGCAAAATGGGTGCAATTCAACTTGGCATTTCTGGCGGTGAGCCATTATTAAGAGATGATATTGAAGAGATCGTTATTGAGGCTAAAAAACTAGGTTATTACAGTAACTTAATTACTTCTGGCGTTGGTTTAACTGAAAAAAGAATCCAAGCATTTAAAGATGGTGGTTTAGACCATATTCAGCTTTCTATGCATGATATTACGGAAGAAATTAACAATTTTATTACTAATACAAAAACGTTTAAGCTGAAACAGAAAGTAGCAGCAATGATTAAGGGGCATGGCTACCCGATGGTGCTTAATGTAGTTTTACATCGCTATAACATTGGCCATCTCAAAGAGATTATGGAAATGGCAGAAGCTCTAGGTGCTGATTATCTTGAGTTGGCGAATACGCAGTATTATGGATGGTCGTTAGTTAACCGAGATCAGTTAATGCCACTTAAAGAGCAGGTGGATGAAGCTGAAAGAATTACTAAGGAGTTTAGGGAGAAGGCTAATAGTAAGATGAAAATTTTCTTTGTGGTCCCAGACTACTTTGGCGATAGACCTAAAAAATGCATGAATGGCTGGGGTGAAGTGTTCATGATTGTGGCAGCCAATGGTGATGTCTTGCCCTGTCATTCAGCACGTGTGTTGCCAAATATAGAGTTTCCTAATGTTCGTGAGCACGGACTTGAATATGCATGGAAAGAGTCGCCTGCTTTTAATAGGTATCGTGGTGATGACTGGATGAAAGAGCCTTGTCGCAGCTGCTCTGAGAAAGAAAATGACTTAGGCGGCTGTCGTTGTCAAGCATTCTTGTTATCAGGGGATGCGGAGAGTGCAGACCCTGTTTGCTCACTCTCACCAAATCATCACTTAATTGAACAGGCAATAGAGGATTCGCAAAATCCCATACTGTCAGAAAAGCCTATTATATTTAGAACCAATGAAAAATCTAAGGAATATGGAGAAGGTAACAAAGAGAGGATTGAAGGTTTTCATGCTGTACCTTAGTGCGAAGCGACTTATATATTAAATCTTAATATTAGGCGGTATAATTAAAGGCGCAAATGATGCGCCTTTTTTTAATAATTAACATTAATTAAATATAATAAACATATAATTATAAAGAAATATATTGAAATCAAAATCTAACCTTCTAGTCTATGCATTAGCATCTCTTGCTGCTTTAGCACCATTCGCTATTGATACCTATCTGCCAGCCTTTCATGTAATGGGTGAAGCCTTAGAGGCAACAGATATACAAATCCAACAAAGTTTAACATTTTACCTGCTACCTTATGCGGCGATGACTTTGTGTCATGGTGCTATCTCTGATGCAATCGGCCGTATTACTACTATTAAATGGGGCTTGAGTATATTTGTATTGGCAAGTATTGGCTGTGCTTTTGCATCAAATGTAGAAACACTCTGGCTTTTTAGAGCTTTGCAAGGTGCTAGTGGTGGAGCAGGCAATACAGTTGCACGTGCCATGGTACGTGACTTGTTTGAAGGGCCGCAAGCACAACGAGTGATGGCAACTGTACAAATGCTTTTTGGTATTGCTCCCGCGATTGCGCCAATTATTGGTGGTTTTCTACTTGGTATTAACTGGCAAATAATTTTCATCTTTTTAGCCGTCTATGCCAGTGTGAGTTTATGGGCTGCTGTTAAGTTTTTACCAGAAACCATGCCGCCGGAGAAGCGTATGAAGCTTTCTACTGCGAACGTAATCAAAAGTTACAAAACAATTTTTAGTGATAGTGAGTTTGCTAGGATTATTGTTGCTATTGGCGCTAATTTTTCGGGTTTTTTTGTTTATGTACTCGCTAGTCCAGTTTTTTTGGGTAAGCATCTAGGTCTAAATCCTCAACAATATGGTTATTTGTTTGTCCCAACAGTGGTAGGCATGGTGATTGGCTCATATTTAGCTAAGCGTGCTGCTGGGCGATTTTCCTCACAGAAAGTAGTTAAGCTAGCTTACGTCTGGATGCTGCTTATTGCCTTGGTCAATATAATTGTTTGTTATACTCAGCCAGTGAGTTTAATCGCCAACATCTTACCTATAGCACTATTCAATATTGGTATGGCAATGTGTATGCCTATATTGTCTTTAGCGGCACTGAACAGGCATCCTAAAATACGAGGTACCGCAGCTTCAGGGCAAGCGTTTATGCAGATGCTACTGTCTACTATATCAGCAGGCCTTATCGTGCCTTTCGTTTGGTATGCCCCGTCTGGACTGGCCATTACAATGCTTATTTACGTATTGGTTGGTTTATTCGTTATTACTAAAACACAGTTATGGCAAACAAAAGAATAGAGAGCTAAAGAAAGAGAGTTTCTTTCTTTTCCATATTAAATACAATGTCTGTTAAAAGAGTAATTGCTACAAAAAACTTAACTTATTTATACTGCATTGCGTTGTTAAAAATGTAAAATACATTTTACTGATTTTTATTTTGTGTCAGCTATCTTAGATGGAGCGCTAGACATTTTGCAATTGAAGGTTAAGGTTACATTAATGGCGGAAAAAGAATACGACGCGGACTCCGTTAAGGTTCTCCGTGGGTTAGAGCCTGTACGTGCAAGACCGGGCATGTATACGCGCACGGAATCCCCAACGCATATTGTGCAAGAGGTAATTGATAACGCGGCCGATGAAGCATTAGGTGGGCACGCTACTAAAATCAATGTCAATATTTATAAAGATGGTGCAGTTCAAGTCATCGACAACGGCCGTGGCATTCCAGTACAAATTCCAAAGGGTGAGACGCAAGCAGCGGTTGAGTTAGTCTTTGTCCAGCTGCACGCAGGCGGCAAGTTTGATAAAGAAGATGAAAGCAGTTCGTATCGCTTCTCTGGCGGCTTACATGGGGTAGGCGTATCAGTCACTAATGCCTTATCAACGCGTTTAGAAGTACAAGTAAATCGAGATGGTAACAAATATAGTCTAGTATTTGAAAATGGCGAACGCGTGCAGGCCTTGGAAATAATAGGCACGTGCGCTAAAAAAGACACAGGGACAACGGTTAAATGCTGGCCAGACCCCAAGTACTTTGATGCGCCAAGAGTATCCCTTACACAGCTAGAACACCTGATTAAATCAAAAGCCGTCTTATTACGTGGCGTCACGGTGACACTTTCAATCGAAGGCGATGAGGGCTTTGAAGAAAAATCATGGACCTATAATGGAGGCTTGCCACAATACTTAGATGAGTTAATTGGCGAGCGCCAACTGGAAGAAGGGCAAGAAGTTGCGATTCCGACTATTTTAGGTGAGTCTTATGCAACCGAAAATAACGACAGCGTATCCAAAGGTGAAGGCTCCATTTGGGCAATATCATTTGGTTTGGGTGGCGGCCATGGTGAGTCGTATGTCAATCTGATTCCAACACTCTCAGGTGGTACGCACGAAGCAGGTATGCGTAATGGCGTGTTTGAAGCAGTCAAAACGTTTATGGAGCATCACAGCATGATGCAGCGCGGTGTTAAAATCACCTCTGAAGATGTGTGGAATAACGTGTGCTACGTGTTGGCGGCTAAAGTACTAGACCCACAATTTCAAGGCCAAACCAAAGAGAAGTTGACCAATCGCGATGCCATGAAAATGATTGCTTCATCAGTTCGCCCAATCATGGAAAACTGGCTGACGCAAAATATCGACTTTGCAAAACGCATTTCTGACCTAGTGAATAGCACAGCGGCAGCGCGTAATAAATCAACCAAGAAGATTGAAAAGCGTAAGACAACGGGTATTAATTTAATGCCAGCCAAACTCACAGATTGTGAAGCTGCAGGTACCATGGAGGCGGAACTCTTTTTGGTGGAAGGTGATTCCGCTGGCGGTAGTGCCAAAATGGGACGTAATAACGAGTTCCAATCGCTACTACCGTTACGCGGTAAAGTGCTTAATACTTGGGAAGTCGACGCGGGACGTATCTTCGGTAACTCAGAAGTGCATGATATTTTTGTCGCACTCGGTATTGAGCCACACACCATGAAAGATGATCCTGATTTTTCAGGTCTGCGCTACGGTAAGCTTTGTTTGCTTTCTGATGCGGATGTCGATGGTTCACATATTCAAGTCTTACTACTCACCTTATTCTTAAAACATGCGCCTAAGCTGATTGAGCGTGGCCATGTGTATATTTCACAACCGCCGTTGTATCGTATCGATGTGCCTGCACAAGGCAAAAGCAAACCCATGCGCAAGCTGTATGTTGCGGATGATTTAGAAAAAATGGCGACCATCGAAAAACTAAAACGCGAAGGTGTTGCGGAAGAAAAGCTTGGCATCCAACGTTTTAAGGGTTTGGGTGAAATGAATCCAGACCAACTTTGGGAAACCACGCTATGTCCAGATACACGCCGCTTAATTCAAGTGCGCTTACCTGAGCTAGAGTCATCAGAAGCTTTTGATATGTTTAATATGCTGATGGCGAAAAACCAAGCCCCAGCGCGAAAAGAGTGGATAGAACGCCGCGGGAATGATGTGAAGGCAGATGTTTAATGAATGATATAACTGATATAGATAAGCTCAAGCCAGATGACGATGCTGTCGTCATTAGCGAATACGCAGAAGAAGCTTATTTATCCTATGCGATTTCCGTTGTAAAAGGCCGTGCTTTACCATCGGTTGAAGATGGTCAAAAGCCAGTACAACGCCGCATTTTATATGCGATGAAGGAAATGAATCTCGTCGCAGGGGCTAAACCAGTCAAATCCGCCCGTGTAGTGGGAAATGTACTGGGTATGTATCACCCACATGGCGATAGCTCCGCTTATGAAGCCGCCGTGCGTTTAGCGCAAGACTTTACCTTACGTTATCCACTCGTCGATGGCCAAGGTAACTTCGGCTCACGCGATGGCGATGGCGCTGCTGCCATGCGATACACTGAAATGCGTTTATCACCGATTGCTGACTTGCTGTTATCTGAAATTGATCGCGGTACAGTCGACTTCCAAAACAACTACGATGGTGCCTTCCAAGAGCCAGTGTTATTGCCAGCACGTTTACCAATGATGTTGCTTAACGGCGCTTCTGGTATTGCTGTTGGTATGGCAACAGAAATGGTGCCGCATAATATGCGGGAAGTGGCGAATGCCGTCTTGCATGTAATGTCTAACCCAAAGACGACGACAACTGAGTTAATGGAACATATCCCAGGCCCTGATTGGCCGGGAGGTAGTCAGTTGATTACGAAAACGTCTGATATTCATGAAATGTATGAAACAGGCCGTGGTTCGTTAAGGTTACGTGCACGGTGGGTAGTAGAACCAATGGCACGTGGTCAATGGCGCGTGATTATCAATGAATTACCACATAGTGTTTCGGTTGAAACTATTCAAAATGAAATCCTTGCGATTTCAAATCCAAAAGCCAAAAAAGATAAAAAAACCATCGATCAAGATCAGTTGCTCTTGAAACAATCAGCTTTAGCCATGATCGACACAGTAAAAAGTGAAGGTAAAAAAGACGTTCGCTTAATCATCGAGCCAAAAACTAGTCGCGTTAATGCTGATGAAATGATGGCGTTCCTACTATTGCACACCAGTCTGGAAGTCTCATGTTCAGTGAATATGGTCATGATTGGCACTGATGGCCGCCCAACGCAAAAGAACATGCTGACGGCCTTGCAAGAATGGATTGAGTTCCGCTTAAATGTGGTGCGTAGACGTTGTCAGTTTGATTCAGATAAAATCAATAAACGCATCCATATTTTAGAAGGCCGTATGATTGCTTTTATCAATATTGATGAAGTAATTAAAGTCATCCGCAATTCCGATGAGCCAAAAGAAGACTTAATCAAAGCTTTTGATTTATCAGATATTCAAGCCGAAGATATACTCGAAATAAGATTGCGTCAACTAGCACGATTAGAAGGTATTAAGATTGAGAAAGAGTTAGAAAAACTACGCCAAGAAGCTGAAGGTCTAGATGGTATATTAGGCAGCAATACTAAGCTAAAAAACCTTACTGCTCGTGAAATTAAACAAGATGCTGAAAAATATGGCGATGATCGCCGTACGTTAATTGAGCCTGTAGAACGCACTCAAGCTAGCCAAAAATCATTTGTAGTCGATGAGCCAGTAACGATTTTACTCTCGAAAAATGGCTGGATACGAGCAAGACAAGGTCACAACGTAGAGCGTGAAGCCATTATATGGAAAGCTGGCGATAGTGAGTTAGCGGTAATAGAAACACGCACTATTAGACCCATTATCATCCTCGATTCCAATGGTCGCTGTTATGCCTTCGATGCCTCCAGCGTTCCGCGTGGTAAAGGGGATGGCTTGCCAGTGAGTTCTATCATTGAGCTACAAAATGGCGCAAGCATAGCAGCTGCCATGTCAGGGAATGAAGAGGATAAATACTTATTCACATCATCTAATAGCTATGGCTTTATTGCACCATTGAAAGGCTTAATTGCACGACCAAAAGCGGGTAAAGCCTTTATGAAAGTGGAAGCTGGCGTGAAAGTGCTTGAGCCGATTAGGTTGGATGATAGAGAGTTCCTAGCGGCTACCTCATCAGAAAGTAAATTGTTGGTATTCCCATTGAATGAAATCAATGAGTACCCGAATGGTGGGCGTGGTGTGAAAATCATGGACATACCTAAAGGTAAGCTACTGACTAGTGTTGCGTTGTGCGATGGTGAAGCAGCTACTGTGGTTGTTAAGGGTAAGGATAAAGTGATTAAGGGTGAGGCTTTTGCTAAGTGCTTGGGTAAGCGAGCTCGAAAGGGGGCGGCTTTTGTTGCTGTTAGGGCTAAGGCTAAGAGGCAGAGTAGGTTGTTTTAATGAGCGAAGGGTAAATGTATAAACCTAGTCATAAAATTAGCCAAGTAGGGTGGGCAATGTTTTGTTGGCCATCCTACGATAAAGAAATTTTAACCCATTTCTTTCCACGTTAAATAAACCCGACAATCAAACTCCAGCTGATGATAATCCGGTTCCATATGCTCACAGAGCTTATAAAACGCCTTGGTATGATCCCGTTCCTTCAAGTGCGCTAACTCATGCACCACAATCATTCGTAAAAAATCCTCAGGTAGTTCCTTGAACGTATCAGCAATACGAATCTCTTTCTTGGCTTTTAACTTACCACCTTGTACCCTTGAAATCGCCGTATTGAGGCCAAAGGCATGATGGCTCATGGTTAAGCGGCTATCGAAGGCAACTTTAGCTAGGGCGCTAACGTTCCGTAGGTAAGTTTGTTTAATCTCGTTACAGTAGGTGTATAAGGCTTTGCTGGTTTGTATAGTGTGAGACTTCGGATAACGGGATGTGATGTAATCACCGAGTTTCCCTTGCGCTTGTAGCTGGCTAATTTGATCTTGTAGCGCTTGCGAGTAGTGCTGTATGTATTTAAGTTTGATGGTCATAAGCTACTACTTATAAAGCGTTAATGATGCAGCGCATCTTCGGCATTTTTCTCTACTAAAAAGGCTGCTTGATGTTTGTTGATGTACCAAATCAATACCGTTGCGTAGACAAAGGTTGATAGCATAATCACGCCAATAACAATGGCTTTGAATGTTTCGATGTGCTCAAAGTCGGCTGGAATCATGGTGAGCATGACAATGGATAAACCACCTTTGATACCTGCAAAAGAAAGTACGGTTGTCCAACGGCGGCTGACATCGACCATTTTGGTCGTTTTATTGGTAATCCATGCAAACACCGTCATCATGGCCGCACGAATCACCGTGGTGGCGATGAACATGATGAGGATTTCAAAACGGTAATGCCAGAGTAAATTAAGGTCTATCATTTCTGCCATGGCGATAAATAGGATGGTGTTAGCGACCATGGCTAATAATTGCACGTCTTCTTTATTGCGCAGGTGACGATTTTTTTCTTCTAACGTCGCTTTAACGCGCTTGATAATCGTGCCGATGATACCTGCAGATGTTTTGACTTTCATGGCTTCCACCGCCAATGAAACTTCATCATCAGTGATTTGTTCACTTTCTTGTTCAGTGTGCTTATTCATCACATGGTTGACCGTGATGGTGGCAAAGATCACAGCTAAGATGCCTGATAAATGCATATGTGAATGGCCGCCAAATAGATTGAGTAATACATAGAAGTGTTCAGCTAGTTCAAAAGCGCCGTAACCTGCGAGGATTAAAATCATCATTTCAGCAATACGGTTTTCCGTTGTTTTCATTAGCATGAGGCCAGTAAAGCCAATACCGACGCCGACGATGATAGAGCCGAAAATGACAGCGAAGCTGATTTCAGCGACATAAGCAGGCGTGATAACGCCACCTTTTAATGCAAATAAGCCAATGAATACAAAGACAATTAATGCAGTTGCATCGTTAAATAAGCTTTCGCCTTCGGCAAGCATTTTGAGTTGATGCGGTAATTCGAATTTAGAGAAGATGCTCACGACAGACACAGGGTCTGTTGCTAGCACCATGGCGAATAACATGACAACGGCAGCATTGCTCAAATGGTAATCAGCGAATAACCAGTCTGAAATCGATAGCGCCATGATAATGGATAGCGACACGGCGACGATAGACAGATATAACAAGCTTAAACCATGGGTTTTTAAGTCGCGTAATTTAAGTTCTAAGGAATCAGAAATGAGCAATACTGGTAGTAAAAAGATGACTAATTTAGCAAAGCTTTCAGGGTCTCCTGTGATGACTGGTGCCTGCTTAATTAAATAGTGTGCGACAAATGACAATGCGATTAAGCCAAGTGGAGAGGGAACTTTAAACTTTTCTTCTAGTTGCAAGGCAAAGAACAGAATACTAGCAACCATAATTAGGGTAATAATCATAAGGGCGTGACTTGTTTTTAATGATGAATATTGAGCTTTATTATCGCATATTGTGATGTGCCATTCGCTTTATTCGATTAGGTTGGTGCTCGTCTTTTCTTTGGTCTTTTCTAGCTTTTTGATGAATGAAAATATCGAGCATAGACCGCGCCAGACCTTGGGTAGCATTTAAAATATGATTAAAATAAATACACATAATAAGCCAATAAAAACAGCAGGTTGTATCAACCCCAATTATCCGCTACCCAATAGCAGGCCATCCTCCCCAATCGAAGTCACCATATTACTCGCTGGCTCAACTAAGGCCGCTATCGACTGCAATTCTTTAGATAAAATTCATCTTTTAACATTAATTGCTGTTTAGAGAATCTTAAGTATTGTTAAACTAAAGTTCACCTGTACTTCGGTACAATAGACGGGCTTTTTTTATGTCTGTAATATGGTTTTATATTCAATTCGTTCAAAGGAAATGTGATGGCTAATGCAATAAGATATGCCGCTGTTGGTTTTGCTTTAGCTACAAGTGCTAGTGCTCAGGCAGCAGGATTTGCGTTAATCGAACAAAGCGCTAGTGGTATGGGCAATGCTTATGCAGGGGGTGGTGCGATAGCAGAAGACGCAAGTACCATTTTTTTCAATCCGGCTGGGATGACGTATATAGAGGGCACACAAGCTGTTGGCGCATTGCACCTGATTAAACCTAATGCAGAGTTTAAAAACAAAGGATCTGACCCAGCTGCTGGCTTTCCACCAGCAGGGGATGAAGGCCCTAACGCTGGTAATTTGGCTTTCGTCCCTAATTTTTATTTTATGACAGCACTTACGCCAGCAATTAAAGTTGGTGTAGGTGTAAATGCGCCATTTGGGCTTAAAACTGAATATGATGACGGTTGGATAGGTCGTTTTCAAGCAGTTAAATCGGAAGTAAAAACCATTAATATTAACCCTTCTATTGCTTTTAAAGTGAATGATCAGCTATCGCTTGGTCTCGGTGTCTCTGCAATGTGGACAGAAGCAACACTTACTCGACAGGTTAATCGTGTAGTTGCTGCTGAGTCAGATGTTGAAATTAAGGGAGATGATTGGGGTTATGGGTTTAATCTTGGTGCGATTTATCAAGCCACAGCTGACACGCGTTTTGGTGTGGCTTATCGATCAAAAGTAAAGCAAGAGCTTGAAGGTGAAGCTAAGTTTGGTGCGACACTTAGTACTAAAGATTCAGACGTTACTGCGAGTGTCGATTTGCCAGAAAGTTTCTCTGCAAGCGTATTTAGCAGAGTAAATGATAAATGGGATGTAATGGCTGATGTAACGTGGACAAGATGGAGTCGTTTTGAAGAGTTAAGAATTAAGCTTGACAGTGGTGCACCTGATGTTTTTACCGGGGAGAACTGGGAAAATACGATGCGCTACTCCATAGGGGTTAATTATCATTATAGTGATGCAATTAAATTGCGTGCTGGTTTAGCCTATGATGAAGAAGCGATTAAGGATAAATTCCGTACGGCTCGCATTCCAGGCAATGACAGAAAATGGGTGGCATTAGGTGCTAGCTATACTGCTAGCCCGACTTCTAAGTTCGATATTGGGTACACGCATTTGTTTATTAGTGATGCTAAAATTAATGCTGTTGATGAACAGGACCCAACTGTTAATGGGAGGGTGCGTGGCGATTTTGAAGGAAGTGTTGATATTTTAAGTTTGCAATACACACATAACTTTTAATTCGATATTAAGCAGACTTACAATAAAAAAGAGGCTCAATAGCCTCTTTTTTATTGTAAGGTTGATTACTCAGCCACTTTTATTCGACTATGCTATTCAACAATATTATTCAACCAGCAAGTCTAACTTGCCCGGTACACCATTCATCGTGTCAGCATCTTCAAGTGGATCTCTGCGAGCTGAAATTATGGGCCATGTTTTCGCAAGGCGCTCATTTAGCTCAATAAAGTGTTGCTGGTCGGCTGGTACATCATCTTCGGCAAAAATAGCCTCAGCAGGGCACTCTGCAACGCATAGGGTGCAATCAATGCAATCATCTGGGTTAATCGCTAAGAAGTTTGGGCCTTCTACAAAGCAATCGACAGGGCAGACATCAACACAGTCGGTATATTTACATTGAATACAATTTTCGGTGACTACATACGTCATTTTCGTTCCTTTTTAAATCTTATGTAATGTTAATCTAATTTACGTTACTCGTGTTTATACAATCATGCCAGCGCCAACGGTATTGTTGGTGCTTTCATCAATCACAATAAATGCGCCTGTCGCACGATTTGTTGTATAACTGTCGACCATTAACGGTTGAGCGAGCTTAAAGCTGACACGGGCAATGTCATTCATTTTCAAATCATTCGTTTGTTGCTTTTCTAATGTGTTCACATCCACTTTATATTGAATCGCTACAATCTTCGCTTTTGATTCACGTGCCGTATGACGGACGATATATGTACGTGCTGGCGAAAGTGGTGTTTCTGATAGCCAGCACACGAATGCATCAATCTGCTTCACAGTTTGCGGTAAGTCGCTAGATTTCACAATCATGTCGCCACGTGAAGTATCAATTTCATCTTCAAGTAGCAATGTCACGCTTTGTTCCGTTGGTGCTGTTTGCAATTGCTCATCACCAATTTGAATCGCTTTTACCTTAGATTCATAGCCATTTGGTAATACAGTTACCGCATCACCTACTGAAACTTCACCAGACTCTACACGGCCCATAAAGCCTCTAAAGTCGTGTAGCTTTGCATCGACACTAGCATGAGGACGGCAAACAAACTGTACTGGAAAACGAAAAGCCTCTTCGGCTTCAGCATGCGCTACTGGTGCTTTTTCAAGCAATTCCAGTAATGAATCGCCTTTGTACCAAGCCATATTGTCTAAACGGTCGACTAACATATCGCCATTTAAAGCCGACATTGGGAGGAATTGAATATCACGCGCACCAGCTAAACCAATTTCTTTAGCGAAAGACATATAGTCTGAACAGATTTTATCGTAGTCATCTTGACTATAATCAACTAAATCCATTTTATTGACAGCAACGATAATGTGCGGAATACCTACCAAATGCGCTAAGTAGCTATGGCGACGTGTTTGTGTGAGTACGCCTTTACGAGCATCAATCAAAATAATCGCAAGGTTGGCGGTAGAGGCGGCAGTCACCATGTTGCGGGTGTATTGTTCATGGCCTGGCGCATCTGCAATAATGTACTTGCGAGTGCCTGTCGCGAAGTAACGGTAAGCCACATCAATAGTAATACCTTGTTCACGTTCAGCTTGTAGGCCGTCTGTTAGTAACGACAAATCAACTGTCTCCATACCGCGCTTTTTAGACGTGTTTGAAATGTTAGTCAGTGTATCGGTTAGGATTGTTTTGCTATCAAACAGTAAACGGCCGATTAAGGTGCTCTTACCATCATCCACGCTACCGCAGGTCATGAAACGTAATAAAGAATTTTCTTTTAGTTCTATGTTTTGCATATCGTTACTCATTAGAAATACCCCTCTTTTTTGCGTAGTTCCATACTGGCTTCAGAGGTTTGGTCATCCAAGCGGGTTGCACCACGCTCAGTAATCGTTGTTGTTGCTGTTTCAATCACAATTTTGCTGGTTGTATCTGCATCTGAGTAAACAGGCGCAGTACAAGTGATGTCACCAACGGTTCTAAATCGCACTTGTTTCCTCACAATTTCCTCACCATCTTTAGGCTTGTTAATCACATCGCCATTCGCTAGCTCAACGTTAGCTGGGATAATGTCACCATTACGGATGATCACATCACGCTCGTGTGAGTAATAAATGCTTGGGAGCTCTAAGTTTTCACGTTCGATGTATTGCCATACGTCCATCTCTGTCCAATTTGAGATAGGGAAGGCACGAATGTTTTCACCTTTGTGTGAACGGGCGTTATATAAGTTCCAAAGCTCAGGGCGTTGGTTTTTAGGATCCCATTGGCCAAACTCATCACGGAAACTCATGATGCGCTCTTTCGCACGTGCTTTTTCTTCATCACGACGTGCGCCACCGATGCAGCAATCAAAACCATGTTCTTCAATGGCTTCAAGTAATGTTACTGATTGATGCTTATTACGCGGCTCATCTGGGTGCTTCAGTACAATCGTACCGCGCTTCATAGAGTCTTCTAATGAACGCACGATTAAACGTTCGCCCATGTCTTTCACGCGGCGATCACGGAACTCCAATACCTCTTTGTAGTTATGGCCAGTGTCAATGTGCATTAAAGGGAAGGGGAAGCGACCAGGACGGAATGCCTTTTCAGCCAAGCGGACGATACATAAAGAATCTTTCCCGCCTGAAAATAGCAATACAGGGTTGCTGCATTGGCCAGCTACTTCACGAAGGATGTGAATCGCTTCAGCTTCTAGCCAATCTAAATGAGAGAGCGTTTTTTTAGTTGTCATATCTTTTAATATTTAATATTTAAAATTTAATTAGTTGAGTGGGTTTGACCACACTGCAAATTCATTACTACTTGGTTCTATAAAATGAAATCTTTTGCCACCAGGAAAGTCAAAAATCATCTTTCGTGATGATGCCAGAAGTATTCACAATCTTTTGGTAAGTCTCTTCAAGAGTCTTACTGTAAAAACACTAATAAGGCTGCGCCATTTTGTGTTGTTAATGCTAGCTCTGATGCGAAAAACCGCCATCAAGGCCTTTGTTTTTAAAAGTCGTATAAGCTTCGTCAAAATTGGTAAATGACCAATTAAATACCGATTCAAAGAAACGTTTTGCCGCTGGAATGCCCTTTACAGGGAATTCAACGTAATTCAATTTTTCATGCTTACTCATTAGGCGGGTCTTATTGTTTACTTCTTAACGTGTAAACCACATTCCTTGCTGTTAGGGTCTTCCCACCACCAGCGGCCTGCGCGAACACCTTCACCCATGGCAACTGACCTTGTGCAAGGGCCGCAGCCAATGCTTGGGTAAAACGCGTCATGCAATTTATTGTAAGGCACATCGAACATACGAATGTAAGCCCAAACTTCTTGCTCAGACCAGCTGCTTAATGGGTTGAATTTTTCTAACTTGTTACCATCGTCAAATTCACGGATCGGTAAGCTAGCACGTGATGTTGCTTGCTCAGCACGCATGCCGGTAATCCAAGCTTGTTTGCCACTTAATGCACGCTTGAGTGGCTCAACCTTACGCATAAAGCAGCAAGCCTTACGAAGCTCAATGCTTTCGAAAAAAGCGTTGATGCCTTTTGTGCGCACATAATCTTCAACTGCTTCATGCTTAGGGAAGAACACAACAGGCTTCGTGTTGTAATTGCTTTCCACTTCAGCCATTAACGTGTATGTTTCAGCAGGTAGGCGACCAGTATCCAGTGAAAAAATCTCAATTGAGAGACTTCCCTTCATGATGATATCTGTTAGCACCATGTCTTCAGCGCCATAACTATTTGCAAAAGTGATATTACTCAGTTCAGCACCGGCATCTTTGAGTAATGCGAGCACTTCAGCACGCTTAGTCGTTACGCTCGCTTTGAGCGCATCGGTTAGCTCTGGCGTAGTTGCAGGGTTATTCGCCGCTGGTTTCAGCATATAGACGCCTAAATCCATTAACGACTGACTCTGCGCCATACTGGCACATCATCCGTTGCACTTTGATAAGGCTCAGTAAAGTCATTTAAACTCGCAATCGCTTCTTCTGCATTACGACCTTCTTTAATTTGATAGCTGTTAAAGCCAGAGCGTTTTAAGAAGAACAACTGGTCGCACATGATATCGCCAACTGCACGTAATTCATTCTTAAAGCCATAACGCGTGCGTAACAAGTTGCCTAAAGTAAAGTTACGGCCATCTGCAAAGATTTGCACGTAAACGGCAATCACCGGCAAGCTGTTTAAATCATCAAATGCTTCAGCTAGCGCTTCAATTGGCTCATGCGTTTGTAGCACAATGCCAATTTCACCAGCAGCCATACGACTTGCAAGCGCTTCTTTATTTGCCAACCAAATAGGGAGGGGCAGTAAGATTTTGCCTGATGCTGGAATTTCAGTGCCATCGATTTGTTTTTGCGTGAAAGTATCTTCGCCATGTAATTTAAACATCACAACTTTACCAGCTTGCTTACGGATTGGCTCGTCACCGTATAATGGAGGTATCACGCGTGTCCATTCGTCTTGAGCGATTTTATGGCCGATAATTAACTGGCTCATGCAGACTCCTTCTCTGCGTAAACATTGGCTTTGAACGGGTCAGCACCAACACGGCGAACCGTATCAATAAATTGCTCTTCATCCGTACGCTCATTGATATAGGTATCAATGAGCTTTTGAATCACTGCTGGCATCTCATCAGCGGCGAAAGAACGTCCAATGACTTTACCTAAGCTAGAGTCGTTACCTTTTTTGCCACCAATAGAGACTTGGTACCACTCTTCATCATCTTTATCGACACCTAAAATGCCGATGTGACCAACGCTATGGTGACCACATCCATTCATACAGCCTGAGATGTTGATTTCAATCTCACCAATGTCGTGCAAGTAATCTAAGTTATCAAATTGCGCTTGGATTGATTTAGCAATCGGTAAGCTTTTTGCATTAGCCAAGTTACAGAAATCACCGCCTGGGCAGCAAATCATGTCAGTCAACAAGCCAATATTCGCTGTTGCTAAACCAGCTGCGCGGGCTTTTTCCCAAACAGTAAATAAGTTGCTTAATTTCACATCTGCCAAAATCAAGTTTTGTTGATGTGAAACACGCAACTCACCAAAGCTATAAGCATCAGCTAAGTCAGCAGTCGTGTGCATTTGCGCACTAGATGCATCACCAGGCGCTTCGCCATGTGTTTTCAGTGACAATGTCACTGCACGATAGCCATCTGTTTTGTGTGCATGCACACAACGTTTTACCCATGAAGTAAAAGCAGGGTTGCTCGCAAGGTTCGTATCAAAGCTAGCATCAGTCGTTGGCAATGTTTCATAAGCCATCGGCTCGAAGTAAGCAGACACACGATCAAATTCTGCTTGTGTGATGGTTAGTGGGCCATCTTTCAAGTGCGCCCATTCTTCTTCAACTTGTGCTTTAAACGCCTCAATGCCCATCGCTTTTACTAAAATCTTAATACGCGCTTTATATGAATTATCGCGACGGCCATGAATGTTGTACGTACGGATAATCGCTTCAGCGTAGCTAATCGCATGCTGCCACTCAAGGTTCTCATGAATCACAGAACCCAAGATAGGTGTACGGCCTAAACCACCACCAACCCACATTTTGATGCGGATTTCGTCGTTTTCGTTTTTAAAGAATTCCATACCTATGTCATGCATTTGCACAACAGCACGGTCGTCTTTAGTACCAGAAACCGCAATTTTGAATTTACGTGGTAACAAAGCGAACTCAGGATGGAATGTACTCCATTGACGCATGATTTCAGCCATGGCACGTGGATCAAAAACTTCATCCGGTGCAATACCAGCAAACTGATCAGTCGTAATGTTGCGAATACAGTTACCTGACGTTTGAATCGCATGCATCTCAACGGTTGCAAGCTCTTCTAAGATATCAGGCACGTCTTCTAGTTTTGGCCAGTTTAACTGTAAGTTCTGACGTGTACTAAAGTGACCGTAGTCTTTATCGTATTTTTTAGCGATATCGCCTAACTTGTGCATTTGCGTACTAGAAAGTAAGCCGTAGGGCACAGCAATACGTAGCATTGGTGCTAAACGTTGGATATATAAGCCGTTTTGTAAACGGATAGGGCGGAATTCGTCTTCCGTTAATTCGCCAGCTAAATAACGGCGCGTTTGGTCGCGATATTGGGCGACGCGTTCGTTAACGAGTTGTTGGTCAATTTTGTCGTATTTATACATGTATTTTGCTAACTTAAGTTAGCCCTCTATTTTAATCTAAATTGCCTTATTTAATAAGACCTTACTTGGTTTTTTTATGACGTTTTTCGATGCTTGATCTGCTTTAATCCAATGATGAGTACAAGAAAAGCGAGTCCAATGACAACATTCATTTCTGGAAATGCCAGTTTTTGGCCTACGTAGACTAATATCAATGCCAGTAATAATCGAATCCAATGTTCAGCGACTTTTGCGCTTAAGTGGCTGCCAATCCAAATGCCAGGAATTGAGCCAATCAGCAAAGTACCTAACAGTGAATAATCAACCGTACCTAAGCTGACATGACCTAACCCCGCAACTAATGTAAGCGGTACCGCATGCGCGACATCAGTGCCAATAATTTTAGTAATCGATACTTTCGGATAAAGAATCAATAAAGCAGTGACACCTAATGCGCCAGCGCCAACTGAGGTCAACGTGACCAAAGAGCCTAGAGCAGTACCTAGCAACACAGTGAGTGTTGGTGCGTTTTTTGTGTTTACCCAATGCCTGCTTTTAGAAAGGCTGGCCAGCTGTTTGCGAAAGATAACAGAGAGCGCGGTTAGCATTAGCGCAATGCCTAGCCAAAACTTAATGGTTGCCACGACGCTTTCTGAGGCGATATTCATATTGCCAAGTAGGACAGTAGTGAGGATGGAGGCCGGAATGCTACCAAAAGCCAGTAGTCTAACGATGCGCCAGTCAATATTGCCAAGCTTACCATGCGCAAAAATGCCTGCAGATTTAGTAATAGCTGCATACAGTAAGTCAGTCCCAACGGCAACAGCGGCAGGTTGGTTAAAGAAAATCAGTAATATAGGTGTCATTAAAGAACCGCCGCCCACGCCTGTAAGGCCGACAAGCAGTCCGACAATGAAACCAGCTAAAATGTGAAAAATATCCATACTTACTTATGCGCTATTTAATTCGAGTTTTTAATGTAAAAGCTATTACGTTAGATTCAATTTCTTACAGGCGCGTAATATAGCAGTTTTTTATATAACCATTTAATATTGTTTTATTATTTAATTATGTTATTTTGTTATATAGAATCCCTATCTTCTTTAAAGAAGGCATTTTTAAAACATTACGCTTAAATAATCTATGAAATTACACCAGCTAAAATATATACACGAAGTGGCACGACAAGGGTTTAGTGTCTCAGCTGCTGCGGAGGCTTTGCATACTTCGCAACCCGGCGTGAGCAAGCAAATTCAGTTGCTGGAAGAAGAGCTGAAGCTACAAATATTTCAGCGTAATGGTAAGCGGCTGACGGGTATCACAGAGCCTGGTAAAAAGATTCTGAAGCTAGCGGCTAGCGTGATATTTGAGTTAGATAATATCAAACGTGTCGGCGATGAATTTAGCAAGGATGCATCAGGTATGTTAACGATTGCGACGACGCATACTCAGGCACGTTATAAATTGCCTGGGGCTATTCAGCAGTTTATGCAAACTTACCCGCAAGTGAAGCTTAATATTCACCAAGGCAACCCAACGCAAGTGACTGATTGGGTGGCAACAGGGGAAGCTGATGTTGGTATTGCCACTGAGTCGATTGGACAAGAGGAACGTTTAATCTGCTTGCCTTGCTATGAGTGGAATCGTAGCGTTGTTGTACCCAAAGGCCATGATTTGGAGAAACAGCCATTACTCACATTGCAAGATATCGCTGACCATCCATTGATTACTTATGATTTTGCTTTTACAGGCAGTACCACCGTCTCGAAAGTTTTTCATGATGCAGGCGTCACGCCCAATGTGGTGCTGACAGCCATTGATGCTGACGTGATTAAAACATACGTTAATTTAGGCTTGGGTATTGGTTTGATTGCCAATATGGCTTTTGATGAAAAGCGAGACGAGGGCTTGGTTTGTCTTGATTGCAGCCACTTATTTCCACAAAGCACAACGCATCTAGGCATACGGAAAGATACTTTTATGCGCGGCTATCTCTATGACTTTATTAGTATGTTGTCGCCAAAGTTTGATCGTGCAGCAATAGATGAAGTATTTAAGATAACGCGTTAGAATGAATACCTATTTTCTGAGAGAAGGTAATATGTTTCGAAACTGTTTTATTGCACTGTTTGCGCTTACTGTTATTGGATGTGATAACAACCAAACTCACGACACTGAATCTGGCACTGAGGCCATCAGCACCGAATCGACCAGTGCTAACGTTGGTATAGACCCTAACAGCGCCTTATACGAAGTGGCTGTGCAAGATGGCGTGAGTTATCAAGACGTGGTGGATAGTTTGAAAAGTATCTCGGAAGGCATGAATTTCGTGAATCCCGCCAACTTTCCCATTGGTGAACACATGAAGCTGCGCGGCATTGATCCGCAAGGTATTAAAGAAGTCCGTTCTTTTTGTAACTTAAGTATGGGAACGGAAATCATACTCGACCATCCTGAGTTTCTCGTGTTTACGCCATGTCGCATTGCGATTTATGAAAAGCCTGACGCTAATAAACAACTCAAATTATTCATTGGCTTAGATAGGCCAACGTATGATTTAAAAAGCATTAAAAACCCAACTAAACGTGCTCAACAATCAGCTCAGGAATTAGAGGATGCCTTAATTCAGTTAATGCATCGCGCTAGCAAAGGTGATTTTTAATGTCTAAACAGACAGCGACGTTTTTTGAGC
>Ga0114995_10000035_pt1 | contig 76221 bp, 70 predicted proteins | sample ArcticOcean_MG_C_11_FD_87038 | JGI IMG/M metagenome (GOLD analysis project Ga0114995, IMG submission 87038) | Marine microbial communities from western Arctic Ocean - ArcticOcean_MG_CB2_154 | ecosystem: Environmental > Aquatic > Marine > Oceanic | place: Arctic Ocean: Canada Basin | collected... | reverse complement strand
TTTTAGTAAGTACATTACCGTTAGCCATAGCACGAAGCGGTCTAATATCATCTAAAACCCATGCTGCTCTACCAAAAGTACCAATTACTAAATCATGTTCTCTAGGTTGTATTACCAAATCTTTTATAGAAACTGTTGGAAAACCAGCAGTCCATTTCATCCATTGGTTTCCGGCATTTAAGGAGATATACAAGCCATCATCTGTTCCTAAGAACAGTAAATTAGCGTTCATAGGATCTTCAACAATACTTAAGGTATAGCTTTTTACGTCATTTTCATCAACAATACGAGACCAGGTAGTACCGTAATCTTTTGTTCTGTAGGCATAAGGTGTAAAGTTAAAACGCCTGTAATCATTGGCAATTAATAAGGCTTCTCCTTTGTTTTTGTTGGAAGCTTTTATTTGTGCTATCCAACTACCTGCGGGTAATCCTGGAATATTAGCACTAACATCTGTCCAACTTTCGCCACCATTTCTAGTCATATGAACTCTACCGTCATCTGAACCAGTCCACAGCATATTTTGTTCAACCTCAGAAGGTTCTATCACTAAAATAGCGGTGTGGTTTTCTGCACCAGTAGCATCCATAGTTAAACCACCACTTTCTCCTTGTTTTTGTTTTTCTTTATCGTTGGTAGTTAAATCATCTGAAATAATAGTCCAGGTAAGTCCTTTGTCTGTAGATTTATGCACAAACTGGCTTCCAAAATACAAGGTGCTAGTATCAAAAGGATCCATATTTATAGCAGAATTCCAGTTAAAACGAAGGGCCACATTAGGGTCTGGGTGTGTAGGTTTTACAGAATAATTATTTCCTGTGATATGGTCATATCTCACCACAGAACCCTGCTGGCTCATAGACCATCCGTAACGAGAATCGTCTTTGTCTGGCACCACATCAAAACCGTCTCCAAAACTAATTTCTTGCCAATATGAATTTCTAATTCCTTGAGCTTTCCATACATATGCCGGACCTCTCCAAGAACCATTATCTTGCATTCCGCCATATACATTGTACGGATATTCATTATCTACATTAATATGATAAAATTGCGCCACAGGTAAATTTCCAATAAAACGCCAAGTTGCCCCTTTGTCTTTTGTGATGTTCATACCTCCATCATTTCCATCAATCATAAAAGAACCATCTTCTGGATGAATCCACCATGCGTGATGATCTGGATGCACACCGTTTGAAACTCCATAGGCAGGCATTAATTCTTTAAAGTTTTTTCCACCATCATCAGAAACATTAATATAGGTAAACACAGAATAAATTCTGTTTTCATTTTGAGGGTCTACATAAATTTCTGAATAATAAAAAGGCCTATTCCCAATGCCCGGTTTATCATTTATCTTTTTCCAATTAAATCCGCCATCTTCACTTTTGTAGAGTGCGTTCTTTTTTGCTTCTACCAAGGCATAAATAACATTTGGATTGCTTCTTGAAATAGCAACTCCAATTCTTCCCAGTTCTCCTTTAGGAAAGCCTTCTTTTTCAGTCATTTTTTTCCAAGTATCGCCACCATCGTGGGTAATAAATAAGCCACTGCCTTCACCACCAGATTTAAAAAACCAAGGATCGCGTTTGTGTTCCCACATGGCAGCAATTAATTTGTTTGGATTTGAAGGATCCATCACCAAGTCTGCAACACCAGTTTTAATATTCTTATACAGTATCTGTTTCCATGTTTTTCCACCATCTATGGTTTTATAAACACCTCTTTCTTTGTGTTCTCCCCAAGGAGATCCAATAGCGCCCACATATACCGTATTAGGATTGGTTGGATCTATAATAATTCTATGAATATGACGGGTTTTTTGAAGCCCCATGGCCATCCAGTTTTTACCACCATCTAAAGATTTATAAATACCATACCCACCATTTAAACTATTTCTTGGATTTCCTTCACCAGTTCCTGCCCAAATAACACTAGGGTTAGATTGTTGAATAGCTACTGCACCAATTGAGGCAGTTATTTCTTTGTCAAAAATTGGGTCCCATTTAATTCCTCCAGAAGTAGATTTCCATAGGCCTCCAGAAGCAGTACCTACGTACATAATATCTGGATTTGAATTGACAACATCTATAGACGTTACTCGACCACTCATACCACCAGGGCCAATATTTCTTGGGGTCATATTTTTAACCAAATCCATCGAGAATTCTTGAGAGAAAAGAGAAAATGAGACGACTATAAATAGCACAGTGAAGATTTTTTTCATCGGTAAAGGTTTAATTGATTCTTTGTGATTGAAAGGTACGAGTTCTGATTTTTAAAAAATCTTAAAAAAATGTTAATGGAGTCTTTCTCAGTAAGAAAAGAGAACTAGCTAGTCTTCTTTATTTTTAGGTGTTCTTTTGGCGTTTTTTAGACTTTGCATTAAGATCCATTCTATTTGACCATTGGTAGATCTAAATTCATCTGAGGCCCATTTTTCAATAGATTTTAGCGTCTCCTCGTTGAGTCTTAAAGCGAAGGCTTTTTTCTTTGCCATGAGTTAGTTGGTTACAAATGCTGTAATAACAGCGATTAATTCTTTTGAAATGTGATACTCTGATGAATAATATGATTTCATATTATCTTCCTCTTTTTGAATATCTTTTAAAACATGATTCATATTTTCTATAAATATGGTTTCTATATTTTTATTGCTAATGTGCAAGGGTTTGGCATCTTCTATAGGCACCTGAATGTCTTTTGTGCCATTAACAATTAAGACAGGCATGTTTAATTTTTTAAGTTCTTCTTTTGGATTGTATTGCATCCAGCTTAGAAAAAAAGGAAGATTTTGTTTAGAAAATATAGTAGCTAAAAAAGGATGCACTTCTTTAACATCTCCTGTTTTTTTTAATTCTTTAAAATAGCTGGTTGCAGTTTCTGCAAGTTCTGCACTTTGTTTGCTTAGTTGTTTAGAGATCGTAATATCTATAGGATCTGGAGTTCCTGCTAAAGAAATATATCCATCAATTTTTTCACTTGCAAGCATGGCTACTAATGAGCCCTGGCTATGACCTACAAGAATAATTTTTGAAAAACGTTGATCTTCTTTAAAATAATTGACGACTTTTTTTGCATCATTGGCAAAGTCATCAAAAAGCGTTTCTTTTAAGAATTTAAAATTCTTTTTATTTGAGGTTCTTTTATCATAGCTAAAAAAAGCAATCTCGTTTTTATTTATTGCCTCTCTAAATTGTTGAATATAGTTGGCCTTTACCATAGCACCTTGGTTTCCATTTCTGTCTACATTTCCAGAACCGTGAATCCAAATTAATAATGGGCTGTTTTTCTTAGAATAGGAGAGTGTGCCTGGCAATTCTATAGTGTCATTTTTTATCAAAATTTCTTCAGTAGTTATCTGAGCAGATACTAGAGCAATACTAAATAGGTGTATAAAAAATAGTTGTACAATAACTCGCATACTAGGCTTCGTTTATAATTTTCTCTTGATAGTTTTCTAACACTTTACTAGCCTCAGATTTCTTTTGAGTACCTATCAATAATAGTTTTCCGTTTTTTAACTTAAGTTGAATGCCAATATCTCCAGAAATAGTAACAGATTTTCCTTTTTTACCCCATAATAAGCCTCCTTTTATTCCCCAACCACCATAGTCTCCAATAGGATCATAATTTCTTATGATGGCTGAATTTATTTCAGACCAACCAATTGTTTTGATTGAAAAATGAACAGGAAAAAATTGATAATGAATTCCATTTTCATCTATTCTTGTGCTTAGCTTAAAAAAGAAAATAAAACCAATAGAAACTGAAATAGCTACCAAGGTTAAGATAAACTCATTGCTAGACATGGTGCTATCTTCTGCAAGATATTCTTTCGTAATAATTAGCAAAGGAGCAACCACACTAATCGCTAAAAGTACTAGTAGCCATGTTTGTGTAAACCGTTGTTCTTCTTTAAAAATTCTCATTTGCTATTTGTCTATCGTTTAAATAATTAATGATTTAGTGTTCCTGTATTTAATACTGGAGATGCTTCTTTATCTCCACATAAAATAACCATTAGATTACTTACCATAGCAGCTTTTCTATCTTCATCTAAATTCACAATTTGTTTTTTGCTAAGTTCTTCTAAAGCCATTTCTACCATGCTTACTGCTCCTTCAACAATTTTATGTCTTGCTGCAACAATAGCGGTAGCTTGTTGTCTTTTTAACATAGCATTTGCTATTTCTTGCGCATAGGCTAGATATCCAATTCTAGCTTCTAGCACTTCTATTCCTGCAATAGATAGACGTTCTTCTATTTCTTTTTCTAGTGCTTCACTTACTTCATTAACACTAGAGCGCAGGGTAATATCTTCTTCATGTCCTTCATCTGCAAAATTATCATACGGATACATGCTAGCTAATTTTCTTACTGCTGCATCTGTTTGAACTCTTACAAAATTCTCAAAATTATCTACATCAAAAGCAGCTTTGTAGGTGTTAGTAACTCTCCATACTAGGATTGTGCTAATCATAATAGGATTTCCAAGCTTGTCATTTACTTTAAGACGTTCACTATCAAAGTTACTAGCTCTTAACGAGATTGCTTTTTTCCTAAACAATGGGTTTGCCCAATAGAGGCCATTCTGTTTTATAGTACCTACATACTTACCAAATAGTAAAACAACTTTTGAGGTGTTTGGATTCACTAAAATAAAACCAAAAAAACCAAAAAACCCAACAATACTAGAAAGTAGATAGAATCCGTTTTCTTCATTTATACACATAACAATGCCTAAAATGAACAATGCAATTGTAATGGCTACCATTAGATACCCATTGGCAGGTTTGATAATTTTTTCTGAATCCATATATTTTTATTTAAAATGATATTAAAATGATATCATAAATATAGGTATAATTTTTTGATATTTTCAAATTTTTCAGACACTATTTTTTCTACCTTCGCATAAATACAAAACAAAAAAATATTATGAGACATTATTTGATCTTCTTTTTTTTATGTGTTGGAATATCTTCATATGCTACTAAAAACATTCCAGTATGGGGTCAAACTGGTCATAGGGTTGTTGGTGAAATAGCCTACAGTCATCTTACAAAAAAAGCCAAAAAAAATCTAGAGAAATTGCTCAAAGGAGAAGGTTTGGCAATTATTTCTACCTATGCAGATGAAATTAAATCTGACAACGCCTATAGAAAGTTTAGTGCGTGGCATTATGTAAACTTTAAAGAAGGAGAGGCCTATGAAACAGGAGAGAAAAATCCAAAAGGAGATCTAATTCAAGGAATTAAAGAATGTCAAAAAATCATTTCTAATCCTGCTTCTAGTGAAGAAGATAAGGTGTTTTATGTAAAGTTGTTAGTGCACTTAATAGGAGATTTACATCAGCCTTTGCATATTGGTAGGGCAGAAGATAAAGGTGGAAACGCTATAAAAGTAAAATGGTTTAGAGGAAAGACAAACTTACATTCTGTATGGGATACAAAAATGATTGAATCATTTAATATGACCTATACCGAATTGTCTTCTAATTTGAATTATTTTTCTAAAAATCAAAAAGAAGCAATTCAAAAAGGATCTGTCTTAGATTGGGTAAATGAAACTAGAGTTATTACCATGAAAGTTTATGAATCTGCAAAGATTAATGACAACTTGAGTTACAGATATATGTACGATCATTTTTCTACAGTAAAATCTCAATTAAAAAAAGGAGGCCTTCGCTTGGCAAAAGTATTAAACGAGTTGTTTGGATAAAAGGCAGTAAGAAAGAGTAATAAAGATACTTTATGTTCTTATTCTGAAACTTTTAGTCTGGCTACTGCTTTTACAGAGATGTCTGCATATCTTTTATCCTTATATTTTAAATATCCGGTAATAGCAATCATAGCAGCGTTGTCTGTGGTGTATTCAAATTTTGGTATATAGGTAGTCCATCCCCAGTTTTTTTGTGCCAGTTGTAATCTTTTTCTAATTTCAGAATTTGCAGAAACTCCACCTGCAATGGCAATATGTTTAATACCAGTTTGTTGTACGGTATTTTTTAATTTTTCTAGTAAAATTTCAACAATGGTATACTGTATGGAGGCGCAGATATCGTATAAATTCTCTTCAATGAACGCTGGATTTTCTTTTAGGTTTTTTTGAATAAAATAAAGAATCCCTGTTTTTAAACCGCTAAAACTAAAGTCTAAATCCCCTACTTTTGGTTTTGTAAATGAAAACTTTTTAGGATCTCCTTGTTGGGCATATTTATCAACTAAGGGCCCGCCCGGATATGGTAAACCTAATATTTTAGCAGATTTATCAAAGGCTTCGCCAACCGCATCATCTATAGTTTCTCCTAAAACTTCAAACTTAAAATGATTAGAAACTTTCACAATTTGTGTATGACCTCCACTAATGGTTAGGCAAACAAATGGAAAAGGAGGAAAGGCAGTATCTTCTTCTTTTATAAAATGAGCTAGAATATGTGCCTGCATATGATTTACATCTATTAAAGGGATATCTAAACCCAAAGCCAACGATTTAGCAAACGAAGTACCAACTAGTAAAGATCCCATTAGACCCGGTCCTTTGGTAAAAGAAATGGCATGTAAGTCTTCTTTAGTGATACCAGCTTGTTCAATTGCTTGTTGTACTACTGGTACTATATGTTGTTGATGAGCTCTAGAAGCTAGTTCAGGAACAACACCCCCATATTTAGCATGTATTTCTTGATTGGCAACAATATTACTTAAGACTTCACCATCGCAAATAACTGCAGCACTGGTATCGTCACAAGAAGATTCTATTCCTAATATGTATGTCTTTTTTGTTGCCATAAAAATGATGTCACAAAATTAACTATTATTACATTGTCTATTTCTTTTTAAAAGAGAAATTTATTAGTTTATTAATTTTATCGTTCTTTGTGTAGAAAGGCTCTATTTTTGCACTTACTCTAAAATAAGTAAACACATATAATATAAAACAAATCAAAAAATTCGGCAAAATACTGTTAAAGTGGTTGAAGTACCTTGTGCTATTCTTGGTATTTCTTGTCATTATTTTTTCTATTCCGGCTGTACAAACAAGCCTAGCAAGCATTGTAACAGACAATTTAAATGAAGAGTACGGAACCAATCTAGAGATTAAAAAAGTAGACCTTTCACTTCTAGGTTCAGTTTCTCTAAAAGGTATAGAGATAAGAGATCATCATCTAGACACACTAATTTTTGTAGACAGATTAAGAACTTCATTGCTAGATGCTAAAAGAATTTTAGAAAATAATATTCAACTAAACAATACTTCATTAAAAGGAGTACATGTCTATGTTAAAAACTATAAAGGTGAAGAAATAGACAACTTAACTCTTTTTGCAGAGAAGTTTGAAGATAACAACCCTAAAGACTCAATCTCTAGTACTTTTCAGATTCGCTCATCAGATATTTATTTTGAAGATATAAATTATAAGCAAATAAACGAAAACAAAGCTGTTCCGTTAGATTTTGCTGCCTATAATGGAGGTGGTAGTTTACAAGATTTTTCTGTTGTAGGGCCTAATGTTGCTTTAAAGATTAGAGGACTTTATTTTACAGACAATAGAGGTCTAGAAATAACCAATCTAACTACAGATTTTACGTATACTAAGACTAAAATGAAGTTTTACAATACACTTCTTCAAACAAGGCACTCAACAATTAGCGCAGAAATAGATTTTAATTATGATAGAAAAAACTTAAGCAAGTTTAATGAATTGGTGTATATAGATGCTAATTTTAAGAACAGTTATTTGTCTACCAAAGATTTAAGAAAACTCTATAAAGAGATTAAAGGAAGCGATGTTTTAAGGTTTAATACTACTTTAAAAGGTTCTTTAAATAATTTTTCTTTAGAGCGCTTACAACTAAATTCTGATAAAGGAATAAAAATTATTGGTGATCTAAACTTTATTAATGCAGTACAGCAAGAGGAGTTTTTTTTTACAGCCAATTTAGAAGACTTTTCTGCAGATTATTTTAAGTTAAAAAATATGCTTCCCAACCTTTTAAAGAAAAATTTGCCAATAGAATTAAGTAAACTTGGTGAGTTTTCACTCTCTGGATTTACCAAAATAACACCCAGTTCTATTGAGGCAACCTTAGATATTAACTCTGAGATAGGAGATGTAGTTGCAGATTTAGAATTAAAAAACTTTAATAGTATAGATGAGGCAATCTATACAGGAGAGGTGGTCTTAGATAGGTTTAATTTGGGAAGGTTTTTTGAAGATAGTTCATTTGGTAATATTTCTTTTGAAGGTGAGGTAGATGGTAAAGGATTTCGAATAGAAAATATTAATACCAAGCTTGTAGGCCAAATCTCTCAGATAGAATTTAATGAGTACAACTATCAAGACATTAGTGTTAATGGGTTGTATCAAAATAATTTATTTAACGGAAAGTTAGCCTCTACAGATGTTAATTTAAACGGAACTTTTGAAGGCTTGGCAGATTTATCTGAAGAGATTAATAAATTTGACTTTAAGGCTACGATTAATTATGCAAATTTAAGAGCGCTGAATCTTTACGATAGAGATAGTATTTCTGAGCTTAAAGGGTTAATAGATTTAGACTTAACAGGTGATAAGATAGACAATATTGTAGGGATTGCAAATTTTAAAAACATCATGTATACAAATGAAAAAGACAGTTATTCATTTAAGCAGTTTTTAATTTTCTCTACGGTAAAAGAAAATATTAGACAAATTAGAATAGATTCTGAAGATATTATTAAAGGAGAATTAATTGGAGATTTTAAGTTTGAACAAATGTTGCCTCTTGCACAAAATGCCTTAGGAAGTATCTATTCAAATTATACCCCGTTTAAAGTTTCGCCAGATCAATTTTTAAAATTTGACTTTGTGATTTACAATCAAATAGTTGATGTGTTTTTTCCACAAATATCAGTTGCCGCAAACACTAAAATTAATGGAAATATAAAAGCAAATAAAAATCAATTAAAACTAAAGGTTACTTCACCTAAGATTGTGGCCTACGGAACTATTATAGATTCATTATCGTTAGATACAGACACTAAAAGAAGCTTATATGATACTTCTTTTAGTGCAGCAAGTATAGAAACACCCTATTATACTTTGTCAAAATTATTGCTTTTCAATAAAACTGTGAACGATACGCTGTTTTTTAAATCAACCTTTAAAGGAGGTCTTTCAGAAAAAGAAAAATTTAATTTAGATTTTTACTACACAATTAATGAAGATAAAAAATCTGTTGTGGGAATAGAAAAATCAACGTTTAATTATCTAGGGAATATATGGGGCCTAAACCCTGAAAATAATTCAGATAATAAGCTTCTTTTTGATTTAAAGACCAATGAGTATGTCTTTTCGCCATTTACATTAAAATCTAAAGAGCAAGAAATTAATTTTAAAGGAATTATAAGAGATTCTACCTATAAAGAATTAGATGTAGATTTTACAAATGTATATTTAAAAAGCTTTTTACCAGAAATAGATAGCTTAAAATTACGAGGACAATTAGATGGTATCATAAACATTTCTCAAGTAGATGGCATCTATGGCCCCAAAGGAAATTTATCGGTTAAGAATTTTGAAATCAATAATTTTAAACAAGGTGATTTAGAATTAAATATAGAAGGTGAAAGTTCTTATAAAAAATACGATGTTAATTTTTCTTTAGAAAGAGAAAAAGTAAAAAGTATTTCAGCAATAGGTTCACTAGATTTTTCTGAAACAAGACCAAAAATTGATGTAGCTGTATACCTAGAAGAATTTGAGTTAGATGCTTTTAGCCCATTAGGTGAAAATGTTTTATCTAAAATAAGAGGTATTGCAACAGGTGATTTTACCTTAAAGGGTTTTTTGAGAAACCCAGAAATGGATGGTGAATTGGTCTTAGAAAATGCTGGATTACAATTTCCATATTTAAACACAGATTATGATTTTGGTGGTGATGCAAGTGTAGGCCTAAACGGGCAATCATTTGAATTTAGGAATATAAATTTAGTAGATACCAAGTACCAATCTACAGGGTTTTTAGAAGGTGTTATAACACATCAAAATTTTGATTTATGGTCTTTAAATATAGATATTTTAACTCCTAACTTATTAATATTAGATACCAAAAATTCTGATGAAGCCTTGTATTACGGAACCGGTTTTATTCAAGGAAATGCCAGTATTACTGGCTTAACCAATAATATTACAATAGATGTAAATGCAAAGACAATGCCCAATACCAACTTTGTAATTCCATTAAAAGATATTGCCTCTATAGATACTTACAGACTTATTCATTTTAAATCAGAAAAAACAGTAGAAGAATTACAAGAAAAATTAGCAATAGATGCTATTGAAGGTGTTTCTTTAAACATAGATTTGGAAGTTACTAAAGATGCGAAGGCACAGATAGTAATAGATGAAATAAACGGAAGTGAGCTTAGTGGAAGAGGTTTAGGAGATTTACGAATAGAAATTAACACCAACGGTAAGTTTGCTATGTTTGGAGATTATACCATAGATAACGGAATCTATAATTTTAAATATGGAGGACTAATAAATAAACCATTCTCTATTTTAAAAGGAGGAACTATTTCTTGGAGTGGTAACCCTTATGAAGCTAATTTAAATGTAACAGCCGTTTATACAACCAATGCAAATCCAGCAGTTTTACTTGAGAATTTTAATACCAATAGAAAAATACCTGTAGATTTAATTACCAATATTTCTGGGAGCTTGTTTAATTCCAAACAAGATTTTGATATAGAAATTCAAAACTCAAATTCTACGATAGCTTCAGAATTAAATTTTGTGCTAAATGATAATGATGTAAACTCAAAAATGCGTCAGTTTTTAACCCTACTTGCAGCCGGAACTTTTGCAAACCCTAATGGAGGAAATATTAATGGAAGTGAGTTATTAACAGGAACAACTTCTAATGCTATTGGTTCTATTCTTTCAGATATTATAAGTAGTAATAAGGTGAGATTAGATGTTGGATACTCTACCGGAGGAGTTCAAAGCCCTCAAGATGATATTATTACAGACGATCAGTTTGATGTTTCTTTAACCACTCAAATCAGTAAAAATGTTATTGTAAATGGTAAGGTAGGGGTTCCAGTTGGCGCTCAAACACAATCTAGTGTAGTTGGAGAAGTAAAAGTTGAGGTATTGTTAAATGAAGCAGGAAACTTTAGAAGTGTTATTTTTAACAGACAAAATGAAATTCAGTATTCTGCACAAGAAGAAGGGTATACACAAGGTATAGGTTTATCATATCAGGTAAACTTTAATTCTTTATCAGATTTATTAAAAAAGATTGGTTTAAAAAAGAAGCAAAAGAGTAAGAGAAAAGTGATTCAAAAGAAAGATTCTATAGGCTCAGTTCATCAAGGGCTTTTAAACTTTAAGAAGAATAATTGATTAATTTTTTTAATGGATTACTTTAACGGAACTAGGTTCTTTAAAATTGGTTATACAAATACATTGTTTTTGCCTATTTTACTGGTAAAGTAACCGAAATCGATTTCGTTTTTTTTTTATTTAAACTAATTTTTAATAAGTATTTTTACAATCGTATTATGGGAAAAATTAAGAAAATAGCTGTAATGACATCCGGAGGAGATTCTCCTGGGATGAATGCTGCAATTCGTTCAGTGGTAAGGACTTGTGCTTATTACAGAACAGAATGTATTGGAGTTTATAGAGGCTATCAAGGAATGATAGAAGGAGATTTTACAACATTAACAGCTCGAAATGTAAATAATATCATCAACAAAGGTGGTACCATACTTAAATCTGCAAGATCTGATGAGTTTAGAACCCCAGAGGGTAGAAAAAAAGCCTATGAGCAACTAAAAGAACATAATATTGATGGGCTTGTTGTTATTGGTGGTGATGGATCTTTTACAGGGGGTGTTATTTTTAACAAAGAACATAACTTTCCTGTTATTGGAATTCCTGGAACCATAGACAATGATATTTTTGGAACTTCTCATACCATAGGATACGATACAGCTTTAAATACAGCTGTTGAAGCTATTGATAAAATTAGAGATACAGCTTCTTCTCATAACAGACTGTTTTTTGTAGAAGTGATGGGTAGAGATGCAGGTTTTATAGCATTAAATGCAGGTGTTGGTGCAGGAGCAGAAGAGATTTTAATTCCTGAAGAGAACCTAGGTCTAGAAAGATTGCTTGAATCTTTATTAAAAAGTAGAAGATCAGGAAAATCATCAAGTATTGTTGTGGTAGCTGAAGGAGATAAGTCTGGGAAAAATGTATTTGAGCTGGCTAAATATGTAGAAGATAATATGCCCGAGTATGATGTAAGAGTTTCTGTTTTAGGACATATGCAACGAGGAGGCTCTCCATCTTGCTTTGACAGAGTTTTAGCAAGTAGGCTTGGTGTAAAAGCAGTAGAGATTTTAATAGACAATAAAACCAATCTCATGGTTGGTCTTAAAAATAACACAGTAATAACCACAGATTTAGAAGAAGCAATTACAGGTGGGCATGAAATAAATAAAGAACTTTTAAGAGTTTCGGATATCATGTCTACATAATTACAAACAATTAAATAAAAAAAATGATTAAAGTAGGAATTAACGGTTTTGGTAGAATAGGAAGATTGGCATTTAGATCTGCAGTAAACAGACCCAATATAAAAATTGTTGGAATTAATGATTTACTAGATGTAGAATATCTTGCATACATGCTAAAATATGATTCTGTTCACGGACAGTTTGATGGAGAAGTAGAAGTTAAAGATGGAAAATTAGTAGTAAATGGAAATGCCATTAGAATTACAGCAGAAAGAGATCCTGCAAATTTAAAATGGGATGAAGTTGATGCAGAATATGTAATTGAGTCTACAGGTTTTTTCTTAACAGAAGAAACAGCTGGGAAACACTTAGAAGCTGGAGCTAAAAAAGTAGTCTTATCTGCACCATCTAAAGATCATACACCAATGTTTGTAATGGGTGTTAACAATACTGAATTAAAAGCAGATCAAAAGATTTTTTCTAACGCATCTTGTACAACCAACTGTTTAGCACCAATCACAAAAGTATTAAATGATAACTTTGGTATTGTTGAAGGTTTAATGACAACGGTACATGCAGCAACTGCAACTCAAAAAACAGTTGATGGTCCTTCTATGAAAGATTGGAGAGGTGGTCGTTCTGCAATTCATAATATTATTCCATCATCTACTGGAGCTGCAAAAGCAGTAGGAAAAGTAATACCTGCAATGAATGGAAAATTAACAGGGATGGCTTTTAGAGTACCAACCATGGATGTTTCTGTTGTAGATTTAACAGTAAAATTAGAAAAGCCAGCCTCTTATAAAGAGATTTGTGCAGCTATGAAAGCAGCTTCAGAAAGTGGGCCAATGAAAGGTGTTTTAGGGTATACTGAAGATTTAATTGTTTCTCAAGATTTCGTAGGAGATACTCGTACATCTATTTTTGATGCTAATGCAGGAATTGCATTAAATGATAATTTTGTAAAAGTGGTTTCTTGGTATGATAATGAAATAGGGTATTCAACTAAGATTGTAGATTTAATAGAATATGCAGCTACTTTGTAAAAAACACAAAACAAGCTTACGCTCATAAAAAAAGGCTGTCTTTATAAAGACAGCCTTTTTTTATTTAATAGCAATCATACTAATTTCTACATGTACATATTTAGGTAAATTAGCAACCTCAACGGTTTCTCTAGCAGGGGCAGTTTCTTCATTAAAATAGTGCCCATACACGGCATTAATTTCAGAAAAATCAGCCATGTCTGAAATAAAAATAGAGGCTTTTACCACATCTTCAAAAGTCATATCAGCAGCCTCTAAAACAGCTTTCATATTCTCCATAACTAAGGTTGTTTCTTCTTTAATAGTACCAAGCTGAATCTCACCAGTTGCTGGGTTAATTGCAATTTGGCCAGACGTATATAACGTATTACCAGATAAGACCGCCTGGTTATAGGGGCCAATAGGAGCTGGTGCTTTTGAGGTTTGAATTATTTTTTTCATAAGATAAATTGTTTTAAAATAATACTCTATCGGGTGGTTTGTTTTGTTCGTATTTTAGATCACTTAAGATACCAGATTTAACACCAATAAAGAACACATAAGATTGGTTGTTTCCAAAAGGAACCCAATTAAAATTTAATTTCCAGCTATCTAAATCTCTAGAAAAATTCATTCGTGTAAATGTAAAACCACCACTTGCAATATCATATCCTGAAGAAAAGCCAACTTTCCATTTAGGTGTTAGATCAAAATCTCCACCAAACATTACAGAATGCGATTGAATACCTATATTATTTACACCATTATTAGCGTAGGATGCAGAATATGCAAGATTTAAACTCCATGGTATGGTAGATTTGTACAATTCTGTAATCTCTTCTTCCTCATTGTTATTCTGACTACTAGAAGGATCTGACGCAAAACTGTTGGTAGGATTTAAGTTTTTGCCAAGAACATCTGGAGTCACTTGGTTTCCATTTCCATTTCCATTTCCAGAATTATCTTTATTTTCTCCACTAAAATCTCTACTAGAAAGCGTGTAATTGGCAGTTAAATTGGCTCTAGTTAATCTAGGTAGTCCTTTTACAAACTTATCTATTCGTTGCCCGGTTTCATTAATTTGATAAGGGTCTAAAGAAGCATTTAAATTAAGGGCTAATTTGTCTTTTAAAAGTCTAGTTCCAAGAGAGGCATTTACTGGAGACCAACGTAAACTATCTGCAGCTATATTATAGGCAGAGCTAAAATTTAGGTTGTTTAAAATTGTAATTTTTCTATCTTCTTCGTCACTGTCTGGATCTTCAGGGGCTAATTTACCTTCTATGACATTGTTTAAAGAAATTCCTACAGTATTGCTTAAGCCAGCTCCTGGTCTTCCGTAGAGGCTTGTGCCACCGTCAAAAGGAGAGTAGGTTTCAAATTCTGTGCCTTCTAAATTGCTTTGAACTGTTTCATTGTATCTATCGGCAAAGTCAGGTCTGTAAGAAAATGAAACAGAGGGTCTAATTGTATGTCTGATAGCTTTTAATCTTCCTTTCTTAAAATTAAATGTTCCATAAATATTGGTAGACAAACTTACACTAGTACCATACTCTCTAAAATTACTAAAACCACCTATGGTGTCTGATACAACGGTACCAAAAGATCCATCAGAATTTTGTAAAGTAGGATCATAGGTTTTGTTAATTTTTTTAAAGTTCCAGACTTCTTTATAATTAATATTTGGAGATAAAGTAAAGTAATTTAATAAGGTAATATTGGTACTTATATCAGATCTATGCTGAACACCAGCATTGGCTGTTTCAAACATTTTAGCAGTAAAAAATTCATCTTCTGAGGTGTTAATTCTATATTCTCCTTGCATATTATAGGTTAAACCTATTTTTTGAAGTGGGTTCTTTTTAATGCCTCCTTTTCCAGCAAATGGATAAATTCTACTCATAGATAGTTGAAGAGAAGGAAGCGCCATGGTAACAGTTCCTGTGTTTGTGTTTTGAGAATGCGTGGCATTTGCACTCATGTTAAATGGCGTTCCAGCAAATGTTTTTTGATAAGAAATAGAAGAGCTAAATGTGTTTGTTAAAAAGTTTGAATTGTTAAACTCATTCAAAGACTGTCTAAAATATTGGCTACTCCCTAAATTAACTGAAGCTCCAAAATTTGAATTTGGACTGGCTTTTGGGTCTTGTCTATGACTCCATCTAATATTAAAGTTTGTTGCCTCAGAATAGTCATCAAAACCTCTAGTACTTCTAATTAGCTTTTCAAAACTCAGGTTAAAGCCTCCAGAAAATTTATATCGCACATAATATTGAGAGCGTGCTCTAAAGCCCCAACTACCATTGGAATAAATATCACCTAATAATTCTAAATCTACATAATCATTCACTGCAAAATAATAGCCTCCATTCTGTATTCCTATTCCTCTGTTGGAGGTACCTGTCTGAATTGCTGGAAAAATAAATCCTGAAGTACGGTTTTTACCCATTGGAAAATAAGCAAAGGGAAGAAAAACAGGAGTTGGAACATCTGCAATCACAAGATTGCTTAAACCAGCTACAATTTTTTTATTAGGAACAACTTTTGCTTTTTTAACACCAATATAATAATCGGGGTTTTCTTTGTCTGAGGTAGTAAATCTTATATTACGCATGTAAATTGTAGAATCATTAACGCGTTTTGATTTTTCTCCCAAAATAAACATTCCTGGCTCTTGGCGAGTTCTTATGCCATAAATAATGGCTTTTTTTGTTTTGAAGTTGTAAATCATAGAATCTTGCTCAGATTCTTGACCACCTTGTTTAAATACTGGTTTTTGATTGTATCCTGTACTATCTTTAATTCCTTTTGCAAATAGGGTACTTTTTATATAGTCAATAATAATAATGCCTGCTTTTAAATCTATATCAGTATATACAACTCGCGCTTCATTGTATAGGGTTACTGTTTTGTTTGTTGCATTTTGTGTAGTATAGTCTTTCGCAACGTGGGTAATTAAATCTGTAATAGCCTCTTTTGGTTTAATAGTATCTAGTTGAATGCTATCTTGTTTTTTTACAAGTAGCGTGTCATTTTTTATAATTTTCTCAGGGGTTATTATTGCTTTAGAAAGGCTGTCTTTAACAACCATAGGAATCGGTTTTGCCTCTGGCTTTATGTCCTGTGATCTTGTATTTGTTAATGAACAAAATAAAAGTAAAAATAAAAGTATGTAAGACAGATTTGATTGCAATATTTAATATGCTATTTTTGTATGTTAGTAAAAATATGCTTCCATAATTGAAGCACCAAATTTGAAAAGCCAAAATTAGTTAAATTTTGTTCATAGAACCTACATACAATAGCAAATTTGATACCAAGTCATACTTGGTGTTCTTTTTTGTTTTTTCTTTTCTTTTCTTGAATCCGTTCGTGTCAAATTCTCAAAATGATAAATTTATAGTTGTTTTAGATGCTGGTCATGGAGGAAACGATCCTGGAAATATTGGAAATGGTTACAGAGAGAAAAATATTGCACTAAAAGTTGTACAAGAAATACAAGCTGAGTTACAAAAAGTTGAGGGCATAAAAGTTATTCTTACAAGAGACAAAGATATTCTGATAAATTTATGGAAAAGAGGCGAAATTGCTAACAAGGCGAAGGCAAACTTATTTGTATCTATTCATTGCGATTCTCATACATCTAACGCATACGGTGCTGGAACTTTTGTTTTAGGATTGCATGCAAATAAAAGAAATTTTGAGGTTGCTAAACGCGAGAACGCTGTAATTTCTCTTGAAGAAAACTTTAAAGAAAGATATGAAGGATTTGATCCTAATTCTGAAGAATCTGTTCTTGGTCTTACTTTACTGCAAGAGGAAAACCTTGATAAGAGTTTTTCATTAGCTGCGGATATTCAACAAAATTTTTCTCAGTCCTTAAAAAGAAAAAATAGAGGTGTAAAACAAGCCGGTTTTGTAGTTTTACATCAAACATACATGCCAAGTGTTTTAATTGAATTAGGTTTTTTAATGAATAAAAATGAAGGAAAATTTTTAAATTCTAAAATTGGTCAACAAAAAATGGCCAAAGAAATAGCAAGGTCAATTAAAAAATATTACCATCAATTAAAAGCAAATACAGTAGCTTTAACTATTAAAAAAAGCACACCCCAACTAATAAAAGATATTGGTTTTTCAGCAGAGACTAAATCAAAAGAAGAAGTAATTTTTAAAATTCAAATAGCTTCTAGTAAAAATAAAATAGTAGTTAAATCTTATAATTTTAAAGGATTAAAAAACGTTCAAAGAGTTAAGGTTGGATCTTATTACAAATATTATTATGGAATTACTACTAGTTTTAAAGAAGTAAAAAATTCATTGTCAAAAGTAAAGAAGAAAGGCTATTCAGATGCTTATGTAGCCGCCTTCAAGAATGGGGAAAAAGTGTCTCTTGCAAAGGTTTTGAAATAGCTGTTTTTCCTATTATCTAAGAGAAAATAGTAGTATTATTGTAATAAAAATTAAAAAAATGTCTAAAGAGTTAAAAACAGGTATTGCTGTAGTTCTAATTTTATGTTTAGGCTATTGGGGGTTTCACTTTCTAAAAGGTCAAAACTTATTAGAGCCTGCTTCAAGAGTTTTCTTTATAGAGTATGATAATATTCAAGGACTTAACAAAGCAAGTACAGTTAGTATAAACGGATTAAAGGTTGGTAAGGTTTCAGAGATTACTTTTAATACAGACTCTCTTAAAAGAGGAAAATTAGTTGTAAAAATATCGTTAGATAATGATTTTGAATTTTCAAAAAATAGTATTGCTAAAATTTATTCTACCAGTATTATTGGAGGAGAGTCATTAGCAATTATTCCAAGTTATGTTGGAAAGCCTGCTGTTTCTGGAGATTATTTAACGGGTGAAGTAGAATCAGATATTTTTACTTCTGTAGGTGAAACATTAAACCCTCTTAAAACCAAGGTAGAACGAGTAATTATTGGAGCAGATTCATTACTAATTGCATTAAACGATGTATTAGACTTAAAATCTAGAGATAGCTTTAAGAGAACTATTCTAGGATTAGAAACTACAGTTAGCTCAATGACTAACACCTTGAGTTCTTTCAATAAAATGATAGATTCAACTAAAGGAGATATTGACATTGCGCTTGAGAATACGAAGAAAATTACAGCAAATTTTGTAAAGGTTTCGGATACCCTAGCAACTGTAAACTTTGGACAAACAGTAAGAACGCTTCAAACTACATTAGCAAATGTTAATGGGCTACTTTCAGGCATAGAAAACGGAAAAGGATCATTAGGTAAATTAGCAACTGATGACTCTATGTATAATAATTTAACCAACGCTTCTAAAGAATTAGAAGACCTACTTAAAGAGATGAAGTTACATCCTAAAAGGTTTGTGCATTTTTCTTTATTTGGTAAAAAAACAAAGCCTTTTGTTGAAGATACTAGTAAAAAAAGTACCTCTAACTAACACAATACAGTGAAGCTATTATGAGTAAATTAGTGAAGATAAATCATAAAATTTAGTACACATATGGATTATTTACCGAATATATTTTTTGCAATAGCATTGCTTGTTGGAATCGGTTTTTTTGTTATAAATATTCTTAAACTAATTAGAAACATTAAACTTGGTAAAGATATAGACAGATCTGATCGTAAAATTGAACGATGGAAAAACATGGCAAGAATTGCTTTAGGGCAATCAAAAATGGTTAGCAGACCATTTGCAGGGTTTCTACATATTATTGTATATATAGGTTTTGTAGTTATTAATATTGAAGTTTTAGAAATTGTTATTGATGGATTATTTGGCACTCACAGGGTTTTTCAACCACTTTTAGGAAACACTATTTACGGTTTTTTAATTGGAACTTTTGAAATTTTAGCATTTCTTGTTTTAGTAGCTGTTATTTTATTTTGGTTGCGAAGAAATATCGTTCAGCTTAAAAGATTCATGAGTAAAGAAATGAAGGGTTGGCCAAAGAGTGATGGTAATTTAATTCTTTACTTTGAAATTGTATTAATGTCATTATTTATTGTAATGAATGCAACCGACCATGCATTTCAAGAAGCAAATATTGGTAATCCTATCAGCCAATTCGTAGCCCCTTTGTTTTCAGGGTACTCATTAGAGACCCTAGCAACCATAGAACATACTACTTGGTGGGTCCATATTATAGGAATTTTAATTTTTCTAAATTATCTATATTACTCTAAACACCTTCACATATTACTAGCATTTCCAAACACCTTTTTTGCAAACCTAGATCCAAAAGGGAAGTTTAATAACTTGGCTTCTGTAACGAGTGAAGTTAGAATGATGATGGATCCAGACGCAGACCCATATGCAATGCCAGAAGAAGGACCAGAAGATGAGGTTCCAGAAAAATTTGGAGCTAGTGATGTAACCGATTTAAATTGGGTACAATTGCTAAATGCATACACTTGTACAGAATGTGGTAGATGTACCTCTTCTTGTCCTGCAAATATGACTGGAAAAGAACTATCTCCAAGAGCTATTATGATGAAAACTCGTGATCGTTTAGAAGAAGTTGGTAAGAATATCGATGAAAACGGAGGGGTTTTTAAAGATGATGGAAAACAATTATTAAACGATTATATTACTCCAGAAGAATTATGGGCATGTACAAGTTGCAACGCTTGTGTAGAAGAATGTCCAATAGATATAGATCCGTTATCTATTATTATGGACATGCGTAGATATTTGGTGATGGAGCAATCTGCTGCACCACAAGAACTGAATATGATGATGACAAATATTGAAAACAATGGAGCTCCATGGCAATACAATCAGCAAGATAGATTAAACTGGAAAGACGAATAAAAGCAATAGATATGAAGGTACCAACAATGGCAGAAATGATGGCTCAAGGAAAACAACCAGAAATATTGTTTTGGGTAGGAGCTGCAGGAAGTTATGATGATAGAGCCAAGAAGATTTCGAGAGCATTTGTAAAAATACTTCACAAAGCCAATGTAGATTTTGCAGTTTTAGGAACAGAAGAAAGTTCTACAGGAGATGCTGCTAAAAGATCTGGAAATGAATTCTTGTTTCAAATGCAAGCCATTTCAAATATTGAAATCTTAAATTCATATGAGGTAAAAACCATTGTCTGTACAGATCCTCATTCTTTTAACACCTTAAAAAATGAATACCCAGAATTGGGTGGTAATTATACTGTATACCATCATACTCAATACATTAAGAAATTAGTAGAAGAGGGAAGGTTGGTGATTAAAAAATCTTTAATAGGAAAACAAGTTACGTATCATGACCCTTGTTATTTAGGAAGAGGAAATGGCGTATATGAATCTCCTAGAGACATTATAAGAAAGTTAGGTGTAAACCTAATTGAGATGAAGCAACACAAAAACAGAGCCCTATGTTGTGGAGCTGGAGGTGCTCAAATGTTTAAAGATGCAGAAAAAGGTGATAAAGAAATTAATATTCTAAGAACAGAACAAGCCCTAGAAACCAACGCTAAAATTATTGCAACGGGCTGCCCGTATTGCAACACTATGATGACAGATGGTGTGAAATTTCACGAAAAAGAATCTCAAATTATAGTGAAAGATATTGCAGAATTAATTGCAGAAGCTGACAACTTATAATTCTACTTAGCTTATATGAGTGAATTTAAAAATAATACCATTAGTGAACTTCCAGATATTACAAAGGTTGAATTCACAAAAGTTGATCGAAACTATTTAAAGGTACTATTAATTAATTTTTTTTTAGTGTTTATCCTTTTATTTGTGGTGTTAAGTTTTTTAATCAATAAAGAATTAGTCGAGGAAACCTCAGACTATACAGGTTTAGTTTACAGTATTTTTTTTATCATTGGTTTGGCTATTATTACTTTTTATATCATTGGTTTTTCAAAAAGAAAATATGCACTTAGAGATAATGATATCTCCTATAAAAGTGGTGTATTTGTAAAAACGATGACCACAGTTCCCTTTTCTAGAATTCAGCATGTAGAAATAGATCAAGGGCCTATTTCTAGGTTTTTAGGACTATCTTCTTTAACTGTTTTTACAGCAGGAGATAGCAGTAGTGATCTAGAGATTAGTGGAATTAAAAACGAACAAGCATTAAAAATAAAAGAATTCATTAGTGCCAAGGTTCATGAATCATAACTATTCTTTTTCGGAGTTTTCTAGGCAATCTTCAAAAGGAGTGTTGGTAATCTATGGAGATATTTTACTCAAGATAGTAAAGCAAACTTGGGTGCTTTTTTTTCTTTTTGTAAGTAGAATTTCAGAAATTTCGGAGGTACAATCAACCTACATCTATTTAGGGGTATTTGTAGTTTTTATGTTTTCTCTAGGGAGGGCATACCTTTCCTATAGAAATTTTAAGTTTAAAATAGTGGATCATCAATTTGTGTTAAAAAAAGGAATTATAAAAAAGTCTAATACTTCTATAGCCTTTGACAGAATTCAAAATATAAATTTTAAGCAAAATTTAATTCAACAATTTATCAATGTTTACGGAGTAAGTATTGAAACAGCCGGATCTAATAAAACAGAAATTGTTATCAAAGCACTTTCTCATAGCAAAGCTCTTGCATTAAAAGAGCTTATTTCTACTGTAGCTGTATCTTCTGAAACTTCGCAAGAGCAGCAAAAACCTCTCTTAAAAATTAAAATAGGAGAATTACTAAAAGTGAGTCTTACAGAAAATCATTTTAGAAGTTTGTTAGTATTAATAGCTTTACTTATTGGTTTTTTTCAACAAATAGAGCATGTATTAGAAGGGTTAGGAAGAAAAGAGTTTTTAGATGACTATCTAAACCAAAGTACAGAAGCTGTCTTAGGAAGTATACTTCTCATAGTAGTTTTATTTTTAGGTGTTGTGCTTGTGTCAATTTTTAGTTCTTTTATTCGTGTATTTCTGCGTCATTTTAATCTCGTTTTATTTGTTAAAAAAGAAGCGTTTGAAATAAATCAAGGTTTGTTAACTAAGAAATCGGTTGTTCTTAAAAAACAAAAAGTTCAAAGTATTACAGTGTCATCAAATCCTTTTAAAAGATGGGTTGGTATTTCATATGTTGTTTTCAAACAGGCTATGAGTGGTAAAATGAAAAACAAAAAAGATAAAGTCATTAAAATTGTTGGATGTGAGCATGATCAAGTCAATTTAATAAAAAATCATTTATTTGATAGTGGTCAATTAGATGCCAGCCAGAAACACTATACAGATTCTTATTATAAAACACGAATACTCTTTCTTACCAGCATTATTTTGCTAGTGATTAACAGTTCAATTTTCTTAATTTTTGACATTTTAGATCTATTATTTATTACGCTGCTATTGATGCCTCTTTGTTATTTTTTAATCCATAAAAAAATCAAGAAAACATTTTATAAAATTTCCACTAATTTGCTATTAGTAGGAAAGGGCTTGGTAGATACCCATCATACGTATTTTCAATTATTTAAAGTTCAAAATGTCACCATGAAGCAAACTATCTTTCAGCAAAGAAGAGATGTTGTAGATCTTATTTTACAAACGGCTTCAGGAAAAATAAGAATACCTTGCATGCCAAGTAAAAATGCAACTGAAATTTACAATCATATTTTATTTAACGTAGAAACTAGCAAGCAGTCATGGATGTAAGAAGTTATATAAAAGCAGCAAGATTAAGAACCTTGCCCTTGTCTATTTCTGGAATTATTGTTGGAAGTTTTTTAGCAGTATCTGCTGGCTTATTTAATTGGCTTATTTTTTTACTTGCCATCATTACAACAATTGGTTTTCAAGTAATTTCTAATTTTGCAAATGACTATGGAGACGGTATTAAAGGCACAGATACCATTAGAACTGGTGAAGAAAGAATGGTGAGCTCTGGCAAGATTTCTCCTAAACAAATGAAATTAGCAATTATTATTACAGCAATTTTAACAATTATTACGGCACTTTTTTTAATCTACAGTGCCTTTGGTGCTAGTAACTTTTGGTATTCACTATTGTTTTTTTTGTTAGGAATTACTTCAGTTATTGCGGCTATTAAATACACCGTTGGAAATTCTGCCTACGGGTATAGTGGTTTTGGAGATGTATTTGTTTTTGTCTTTTTTGGTTTACTAAGCGTACTAGGAAGTTATTTTTTATTCACAAAAGAGATTCATTTCCCTGTCTTTTTACCAGCATTTTCCATTGGTTTATTAAGTACAGCAGTTTTAAACCTCAATAATATGAGAGATCGTAAAAACGATAAAAAATCTAACAAGAATACCATTGTTGTAAAAATAGGAGGTGAGGCAGCCAAAAGGTATCATTATTGCTTGTTAGGATTGTCATTTATTTTTGCCATCAGTTACGTCATACTCACATACACAAAGCCAGTTCAATTTATATTTTTACTAGCCTATATTCCTTTATGTATTCACAGTATATTTGTCTATAATACTAGGGAAGAATACAAATTAGATGGAGAATTAAAAAAGGTAGCTCTAAGTACTTTTCTATTTGCTATTCTTTTAGGCTTAGGACAAGTTTTGTAATTTCACCATCTGCTAAAATCAATACATGAAAACAGTAAAAATTATCATCACATTCTTAATTATTCTTACCGTATTATTTTTTGGTACAGGCTTAGTGATTAAAGACAGTAGTTATACCTCTCAAATCACCATTCATAAGCCATTAGAAGAAACTTTCACAATGTTTACAGATGTTGCTGCAATGACCCAATGGAACCCAGCTTATAGTGCTATTGAGATAATAGATCAAAAACCAGGCATTACGGGTAGTAGGTATGATATTAAAGTGCTACACAACAATCAAACAATTATTATCAAAGAAAAAGTACTGGCGTATGTTAAAAATGAAAAAATAACTTTGTTTATAGACAGAGACGGTGTCATAGAGAGAGATGATTATACTTTTACAAGAGATGGATCTCATACCGTTAAAAATTTAAACTCCAGTTATCAGGCAAAAAGTTATATTTTAGGCTGTGTATTGCCTTATTTTAAATCTAAATTTAAAAAAATTGATGAGGTATCATTAACTAATTTTAAAACTTTTGCTGAAAAAACTATCACGTGATTACAGCTACCTATCAAAAATATAACCTAAACTTTAAAGCTCCAAGCGGAACCTCAAGAGGCGTTTTACAAACTAAAGAAACATGGTTTTTATATATTAATAAAGAAGGTAGAACAGGGGTAGGTGAATGTGGTCTTTTCAGAGGATTAAGTATAGATGATAGACCAGATTACGAACAGAAACTTTTGTGGGTTTGTGAAAACATATCGCTAGGTTTAGAATTATTGCTAATCGAAACTCATCAATTCCCAAGTATTCAAATTGGGTTAGAGCAAGCATTTTTATCATCACAAGCTTCATCTACTTTTGAGTTATTTCCTTCAGAGTTTACAAAACACAGGCAAGCTATTGCTATTAACGGTCTTATTTGGATGGGAAATCAGCAGTTTATGAAAGACCAAATTAAAGAGAAGTTAACACAAGGTTTTCGCTGTATAAAAATGAAAATTGGGGCTATCAATTTTGAAACAGAAATAGCACTTTTAGCATCTATTAGAAAAGAATTCTCAGAAAGTGATATAGAATTGCGTGTAGATGCAAACGGAGCTTTTACCCCAGTCGAAGCTTTAGAGAAACTAAAGATATTATCTCATTATAACTTACACTCTATAGAACAACCCATACAACAAGGGTACCATCAAGAAATGGCATCTTTATGTGAACAAACACCTTTGCCAATTGCTTTAGATGAAGAATTAATTGGTGTTTTTGATACATCTAAGAAGATAAAATTGTTAAAAACTATCAATCCTCAATACATTATTTTAAAACCAAGTTTGGTTGGTGGATTTAAAGGAAGTAAGCAGTGGATAGACTTAGCTGAAGAGAATACAATTGGCTGGTGGGTTACAAGTGCTTTAGAAAGTAATGTTGGTTTAAATGCCATTGCACAATGGACAGCTACTTTAAATAACACTTTACCCCAAGGCTTGGGAACAGGAGGGTTATTTACCAATAATTTTGAGAGTCCGTTAGAAGTAAAAAACGGATATTTACACTATGCTAACAATAAAAGTTGGAATTTTAATTTGAAATAATAACATGAATTTTTTACAGACAGGTTATAAGGGAAAGAATGATGCATGGATGTATGTTATTATGTTCTTTATTGTTTTTATAGGGAGTATGATTGGTCAAATTCCTATTACTGTTAAAGCATTTTTTGCTGCAGATGGCGATTTGCAAAAATTTGCTAAAAGTGGTGAAAACTCATTTGCAGACTTAGGGATTGATGCTAATTTATATCTCTTTTTAATACTATTATCGTTTATAGTTCCACTGGCTTTATTTCTTTTAACAGTAAGAGGAATGCATAAGAAAAAAATTACATGGATTGTTACTTCCAGAAAAAAAATAGATTGGAGTCGTTTCTTTTTTGGGGTTTTAATCTGGGGGATGCTCACCATCTTATTTTTAGGATCAGATATTATACTATCTCCAGAAAAGTATGTTTGGAATTTTAAACCAATACCATTTTTTACGCTCTGTTTTGTTGCTATTTTTTTTATTCCCTTGCAGACAAGTTTAGAAGAATTACTGTTCAGAGGCTATTATATGCAAGGCTTAGCATTATGGATCAAAAATAAATGGGCACCATTAATTATTATGTCTGTTGTGTTTGGTTTGTTGCATGGAATGAATCCTGAAATTGAAAAACTAGGATATATTGCATTGGTTTTTTATATAGGAACAGGTTTCTTTTTTGGAATTGTAACCTTAATGGATGAAGGAACGGAACTAGCCATGGGGATGCATGCCATTAATAATATATTGGCAGCTTTATTTGTAACAACAGATTGGACTGTTTTTCAAACAGATGCTTTATTTGTCGATACTTCAGAACCATCGGTTGGTTTAGAAATGTTTTTACCACTTTGTGTATTGTACCCACTAGTATTTTTTGTTTTCTCTAAAAAATACGACTGGTCAAACTGGAAAGAAAAAATTTTCGGTAAACTTGTAACACCAATACGTATTGAAAACAAATAGTTTCCATACAAGCTTTCAATTAAACGGAAAGGTTTTTTCTAGTTCTGAAGAACTAATTTTGTATGCTGAATCTTTTTCAAAAGAACTTCCTGTTTTTTTAAAAGAATGGTTTGCTAAAGATTCCTTTATCACGGTTAAAACTTCTGGGTCTACTGGTAAGCCAAAAGATATTCAGCTCCAAAAAGAGTTTATTATAAATTCTGCATTCACTACTGGCCATTTTTTTAATGTACTAGAAAATACAACAGCTTTATGTTGCTTGCCGATAGCGTTTATCGCTGGTAAAATGATGCTTATAAGAGCACTAACACTAGGGTGGCATTTAGACATTGTATTGCCTAGTTCTGAGCCTTTAAAAACAATTGAAAAGCACTATGATTTTTCGGCAATGGTTCCTTTACAAGTAGTAAATTCTATTGATAAACTGTATTTAATTAAACAATTAATTATTGGAGGGGGTGTTATTTCTTATTCATTACAACAAAGACTACAAGAAGTTTCAACACATGCATTTGCTACCTATGGAATGACCGAAACCATCACTCATATTGCCATTAAAAAATTAAATAATTTTCAGCCAGCTAAACCTGTATTAGAATCTCACTATAAAACAGTTCCTAATGTCCAGGTTTCTCAAGACTTAAGAAAATGCTTAGTTATAGATGCACCAAAAGTATCTTTAGAAACTATTATCACCAATGATGTTGTTGAAGTTATTTCAGAAACTGAATTTATATGGAAAGGTCGTTTAGACAATGTAATTAATTCAGGAGGATTTAAATTACATCCTGAAGAGATAGAACAGAAGTTATTTTCTGCCATAGCTTCACGTTTTTTTGTGGCAGGTATGGCAAACCAAATTTTAGGTGAAAGATTAATTTTAGTAATTGAAGCAGAGGCCTATCAATTAGATGATGAGGTGTTTTCAGAACTTCTAAAATTTGAAATTCCAAAAGAGGTTTATTTTCTCCCAAAATTTATAGAAACAGAAACAGGAAAAATTCAACGCTTACAAACACTTACTTTAGTATCATAAGAACCATTTCCTACATTTCTAGGGAATGATAGACATTTTGCACGTCATCATCTTCTTCTAAACGTTCTAATAATTTTTCAACATCTGCCTGTTGCTCTTCATTTAATTTGGTTGTGGTTGTTGGAATTCTTTCAAAACCTGAAGAAATAATTTCTACCTTTTCTTTTTCAAAGAAAGATTGAATAGCTCCAAATTGTTCAAAAGGTGCATAAATAACAATACCTTCTTCATCATCAAAAACTTCTTCTACATCAAAATCTATGAGTTCTAATTCTAACTCTTCCATATCAATAGAAATATCTTCTTTTTTCACTGTAAAATTACAGGTATGATCAAACATAAAAACAACCGAACCTGAGGTCCCAAAATTTCCATCACACTTATTAAAAACAGCACGAACGTTGGCAACAGTTCTGTTATTATTATCAGTAGCGGTTTCAACTAATACAGCAATTCCATGAGGAGCATAGCCTTCAAATAAAACCTCTTTAAAGTTAGCAGTGTCTTTATCGGTTGCTTTTTTAATGGCACGTTCTACATTGTCTTTAGGCATATTAGCTGCCTTTGCATTTTGCATGACTGCTCTTAGTCTTGAGTTAGACTCAGGATTAGCACCTCCTTCTTTTACAGCCATCACAATATCTTTACCTATTCTGGTAAATGTTTTAGCCATAGCAGACCAACGTTTCATTTTTCTTGCTTTTCGAAATTCGAATGCTCTTCCCATATTTAATTTGTTATTTTAAATTATTGGTATATTATTTAATTGTTTTGCTTAGTAACTAAACCTGAATCACACCCAAATTAAACTTCTTTTCAATTGGCGCATGGTTGGCTGCTTCAATACCCATAGAAACCCAAGTTCTAGTGTCTAAAGGATCAATTACTGCATCTGTCCAAATTCTAGCGGCTGCATAATAAGGAGAGATTTGATCATCATAACGAGATTTAATTTTATTAAATAATTCTGTTTCTTTTTCTGGGGTAATTTTTTCACCTTTCTTTTTTAAAGAAGCTGTTTCTATTTGTAATAAAACCTTCGCAGCAGAATTACCACTCATTACAGCCAGTTCTGCACTAGGCCACGCTGCAATTAATCTTGGATCGTATGCTTTGCCACACATGGCATAATTTCCAGCACCGTAAGAATTTCCTATAATAATTGTAAATTTTGGCACCACAGAATTGCTAACGGCATTTACCATTTTAGCTCCGTCTTTAATAATACCACCATGCTCAGATTTAGAACCCACCATAAAACCAGTGACATCTTGTAAGAATAACAGTGGAATTTTTTTCTGATTACAGTTGGCAATAAACCGAGTGGCTTTATCTGCAGAATCAGAATAAATGACACCACCAAACTGCATTTCTCCCTTCTTGGTTTTTACTACTTTTCGCTGATTTGCAACAATTCCAACCGCCCAGCCGTCTATGCGTGCATAGGCTGTAATAATTGTTTTTCCAAAACCTTCTTTATATTCATCAAATTCAGAATTATCAACAATTCGTTTGATAATTTCTTTCATATCATAGGGTTCATTTCGTGCTTTTGGTAAGATTCCAAAAATTTCTTCTTCCTTCTCTTTTGGTTTTAAAGGAGCTGCTCTGTTAAAACCAGCGGTATCAAAATCCCCAATTTTATCAATAATATTTTTAATAGTAGTAAGAGCATCTTTGTCATCTTTTGCCTTATAGTCAGTAACACCAGAAACTTCACAATGCGTTGTTGCTCCACCCAATGTTTCATTATCAATACTTTCCCCAATAGCTGCTTTTACTAAATAACTTCCTGCCAAAAAGATGCTTCCAGTTTTATCTACAATCAACGCTTCATCACTCATAATTGGTAAATAAGCACCTCCAGCAACACAGCTTCCCATGACGGCAGAAATTTGAGTAATTCCTAGACTGCTCATTATTGCATTGTTTCTGAATATACGACCAAAGTGTTCTTTGTCTGGAAATATTTCATCTTGTAGTGGCAAATAAACTCCTGCGCTATCTACTAAGTAGATGATAGGTAATTTGTTTTCTATGGCAATTTCCTGAGCTCGAAGATTTTTCTTTCCAGTAATTGGAAACCAGGCTCCAGCTTTTACAGTAGCATCATTAGCAACAACTATACATTGTTTTTTTTGAATGTATCCAATTTTAACAATCACACCACCAGATGGGCAGCCTCCATGGTCTTGATACATGTTTTCTCCAGCAAAAGCGCCAATTTCAATACTCTTAGCATTAGAATCTAATAAATAATCTATTCGTTCTCTTGCGGTCATTTTACCCTTTTCATGATGTTTGTCAATTTTTTGTTGACCACCACCAAGTTTTACTTTTACCAATCTTTTTTTTAAATCACTAATTAAAAGCTTGTTGTAATCTTCATTTTTATTGAAGTTGATATCCATTCGAAGAGTATTTAATGCGAATTTACAAAAGTTTGCCTTTTTTATACAATGATGTACCGTAAACTTTAATTACTTGCCATGGTTTTATATTCCTTGGAATATATAATATTTTTTCTTAACTTTGATAACTAATTAAATAACTAGAAAAATTATGAAAAAAATTCTTGCCTTTGGAGGAAGTACGAGTTCTAAATCTATTAACAAACAATTAGCATCATACACTGCAAACTTAGTAACTAACACAATTGTTGAAGTGATAGATCTTACTGAATATTTAGCACCAGTATATAGTACTGATGAAGAAAAAAAAGGATTTCCAGAAAAACTACTAAATTTAAGCCAATACATGAAAAAATTTGATGGATATGTAGTCTCACTTGCCGAACATAATGGCTCATATGCTGCCGCATTTAAAAGTATATTAGATTGGTTGTCAAGAATAAATAGAGAGATATTTAACAATCATCCAGTTTTATTATTAGCAACATCACCAGGAGGAAGAGGTGGAGCATCTGTCTTAGAAACAGCGTCAAATTACTTTCCTCATGCAGGAGCTAGCGATGTAATTACATTTTCTTTGCCTAATTTTTATGATAATTTTCAAGAAAATAAAATTGTAAATGATGAAATTTTAAAGGAATTGCTTTCTAAGGTTCACACATTTTCAAAAACATTGAAATAATTACGAAAGAATTATATTCCTTGGAATATAAAAATAATTTTTATAAGTTTACCCTAGAAACAAAACTTAAATTCATGAAAATTACATTGTACGGTAAACAAGGACATGCACACACCGTTGCTTTTAAAAATTTTTTTAAAATGGCAGAGGTTGTTTTTGAATACAAAGATATTTTTAAAGACGAACATGCGAAATCTCATACAAAATCTTTGTATGAAGGACAGTTGAAGTTTCCAACACTATTTGTAGATGATGCCATATATTTAACTCCATCATCAGATGAATTTAATAGTATTATGAAGGATTTAAAATTAAGAGGCTAATAATGGGAGATATATCTAAAGACATCAATTCTACCTTTAAAAATGACAAGATAAAGGCGTTAATTAATATCAAATATACAGCCAATTGGATACACAGTCTTGAAAATGAATTTTTTAGACCCTATGGTATATCACCCCAGCAATATAATATTTTAAGAATTTTACGTGGTGCAGGTGAATCTATAAAAGTACAAGTCATTAAAGACAGAATGATTGATAGAGCACCAAATGCTACTCGTTTAATGGATAAATTATGTGATAAAAAATTGATTGACCGTATTCGGTGTAATGATGATAGAAGAGTAGTTTTTATTAGTATTAGTGAAGATGGATTAGAGTTATTGAAACTGATAGATGTTAATTTAAAATTAGATTTTTTAGAAAATTTAACAGAAGTAGAAGCCACTACTTTAAGTAGTCTATTAGACAAAATGAGATAAAAAAATTTATAAAAATAATTTCCATGGAAAATAATATAGTAACATATAACTCAGCTAAAAATATTGGAACAAGCGAGTATGTAATGATGGGTGATATTCGTTTGAGACAACCATTACCAACGAATGAAATAGAAATGATAGATCCATTTATTCTCTTGCACCACTATGGGCCTTTTGTTGTTAATGAAGTGGTAAATCCTTTAGACTTAGGCCCACATCCTCATCGTGGATTTGAACCTGTTACTTTTGTTTTACAAGGAGAACAGCTTCACAGAGATTCATTGGGTAACGAAAGTATTGTAAGGGCTGGAGATGTACAATGGACTACAGCTGGAAGAGGTATTATTCATGCAGAAGGACCATCAAAAGAATTTGTAAAAAAAGGAGGAACCATTGAAGGAATTCAATTATGGATTAATCTTCCAGCGTCTAAAAAAATGATGTCGGCTAATTATCAACATGTTAAGAAAGAAGATTTTTCTATTATTGAATCAGAAGACTGCAAACTACGTATGCAAATTATTGTTGGAAATTTAAATGGTATTACCGGAAAAATTATCAGTCAAACAGATGTAAATGTTTACATTATTGATGCTGATAAAGATGGAGAAATGAATATTCCTATTAAAAAAAATCATCAAACATTAGTTTACTTAATTGATGGAGATGTATTGGTGAATAATTCCATTTCACTTCAAAAAAACAAACAACAAATGATTCAATTTAATAATGATGGAGAAGGGTTTCAATTACAAGCAATTTCATCTAGTAAATTGTTATTTCTTTCTGGTGAACCTATCAATGAAAAGATAGCTACTTACGGCCCCTATGTGATGAATACACAAACTGAAATATTAGAAGCAATGAGAGATTACCAAATGGGTAAAATGGGTTTTTTATCTAGAAATTAATTTATAAAATTACCGTAAGATGCATACAATAAAACATATTGCAGAATCTAGAGGAGCAGTAAATCATGGATGGTTAAAAAGCCATCATTCATTTAGTTTTGCCAATTATTATAATTCTGAGAGAATGAATTTTGGTGCATTAAGAGTTCTTAATGATGATATTGTTCAGCCTAAGATGGGTTTTGGAACCCATCCACATCAAAATATGGAGATAATTTCTATTCCATTAAAAGGTGCTTTGTCTCACAAAGACAGTATGAATAACATTCGTTCTATAGAAGTTGGTGAAGTACAAGTTATGTCTGCTGGAACAGGTATATCCCATTCAGAATTTAATAATAGTAACACAGAGGAAGTAAATTTTCTTCAGTTATGGATTGTTCCAGAAAAACAAAATATTAGTCCAAAATATGGGCAAAAGTTATTTGATAAAAAAGGAAGAGACAATCAGTTTCAAACCCTAGTGTCTCCTCAAAATAAATTAGTTGAAGGATCTTTAGGAATTTGTCAACAGGCATCAATTCATATTGGTAATTTTGATCAAGGAAAGCAAAGCTCTTATTCTATAGAAGTAGGTAAAGGAGTTTATGTCTTCTTAATTGATGGACAAATAGAAGTGAACGGAGAACAGTTAGACAAGAAAGATGCTATTTGTATTTGGCATACAGACACTATTACTATAAAAATACTGGCTACTAGTGAGGTTCTATTGATTGATGTTCCTATGGTTTAATTTCTTTAATAATTAATGATATTATTAAAACCTTTAATTTTTATCAATAAAAGTGATTATCTTGCAAAAATATTATGCATGCATAGTATTTAATTAAATTTATATGAAATACCCACACATTTTTGAGCCATTAGATTTAGGATTTACTACGTTAAAAAACAGAATCCTTATGGGTTCCATGCACACAGGTTTAGAGGAGGAAAAGAATGGTTTAGAAAGAATATCGGCTTACTATGCAGAACGTGCAAAAGGAGGAGTAGGCTTAATCATAACAGGAGGTATTTCTCCAAACATTCAAGGATGGACTGGGCCTTTTTCGGCAAGAATGTCATCAAACAAACACGCAAAACACCATCTAGGAATCACCAAAGCAGTACATGATGAGGGAGGGAAGATATGCATGCAAATACTCCATGCCGGTCGTTATGGTTATCATCCTTTTAACGTAGCTCCTTCTAAAATTAAATCTCCTATCACACCTTTTAAACCTTTCAAATTAACAAAGGCTGGTATTCATAGAACAGTACGTGATTTCGTAAACTGTGCGAAATTTTCAAAATTAGCAGGGTATGATGGCGTTGAAATTATGGGGTCAGAAGGGTATTTAATTAATCAATTTATTGCAACTCATACCAATAAAAGAAAAGATGGATGGGGAGGTTCGTATACTAATAGAATGCGCTTACCTATTACCTTGGTGAAATCTGTTAGGGAAGCTGTTGGAAAAGATTTTATAATCATTTACAGGCTTTCAATGCTAGACCTCATAGAAAAAGGAAGTACTTGGGAAGAAGTTGTTCAATTAGCGAAAGAAATTGAAAAAGCTGGAGCCACTATTATTAATACAGGAATAGGATGGCATGAATCTAGAATTCCAACAATAGCTACATCAGTTCCAAGAGCAGCATTTACATGGGTGACAAAGAAAATGAAAGAAGAAGTTTCTATTCCTTTAATTACATCCAATAGAATTAATATGCCAGAAACAGCTGAGGAAGTTTTGGCAAGAGGTGATGCAGATATGATTTCTATGGCGCGTCCGTTTTTGGCAGATCCAGCATGGGTAAACAAAGCAGCCCAAGAAAAATCTGATGAAATTAATACTTGTATTGCCTGTAATCAAGCTTGTTTAGATCATGTTTTTAAACAACAAGTAGCCAGTTGTTTGGTAAATCCAAGAGCTTGTCATGAAACAGAATTTAATTATAATCTTGCATTAGTTTCAAAAAAAATAGCGGTAGTTGGGGCAGGTCCAGCCGGATTAGCAGCGGCAACAATTGCCGCACAACGTGGCCATCAAGTAACCTTATTTGATGCAGATAAAGAAGTGGGAGGGCAGTTTAATATTGCAAAACAGATTCCTGGGAAAGAAGAATTTCACGAGACCATTCGGTATTATAAAAAACAATTAGAGTTACACAATGTTACCGTAATACTCAATACAAAAGTTTCTGAAGACGATCTAAAAAACTCAGATTTTGAAGAAATAATTATTGCTACAGGAATAACGCCAAGAACTCCTAAAATTGAAGGAATAGATCACAAAAAAGTAGTAAGTTATATAGATGTTCTAAAACACAAAAAACCGGTAGGAAAAAGAGTTGCAGTAATTGGAGCTGGAGGGATTGGTTTTGATGTGTCTGAATATTTACTTCATCATGGAAATTCTAGTACGTTAAATTTAGACAAATGGCTAGAAGAATGGGGAATAGATAAAAATATTGAGGCTAGAGGAGGTATTGCCGGTGTTCAACCAATTATTCATCCTGCTCAACGTAAAGTATTCATGTTTAAAAGAAGTAAGGGTAAATTTGGTGGAAACCTAGGAAAAACAACAGGTTGGATTCATCGAGCCAATCTAAAAAAACAAGATGTACAATTTATCAATGAAGTTCAATACACCAAAATAGATGATCAAGGCCTTCATTATACTAAAGGAGAACAATCTAACATACTAGAAGTTGATACTGTTATTATTTGTGCAGGACAATCACCTCTTAAAGAATTATATACTGCTTTAGAATCATCAGGTAAAAATATTCACATCATTGGAGGTGCAGATATGGCTGCAGAATTAGACGCTAAAAGGGCCATAGATCAAGGAAGTAGATTGGCTGCGAAATTGTAAGCTGTTTTAATGATAGCGTATTTTTAATCCCCACTTTTAATTGATTTTTTTCTAATAAAATACCATTTTACGAGTAGTATAACTTCAAAAAAATGTCGACATTTGTCAGTAGAACTTAATATTTAAGTTCCTTTTTAAGGAATTTTAGTATTTTAAATTATTACTAATGGATAAAAATGGAGTTTTAGCATGGGCCACTATCATTATGGTTGTTGTAGGTCTAGCCTTAATAGCTTTAGGAGCTTTTAGGTATGATGATGTTGCGGGTTGGGGTTTTGCATCTGTAGGAATTGGCTTTTTTGCCATTGCTTGGGTCTTTAATGCACTCAAAGGAAGAGTATAGTTTTATTCAAAAATCACTTTTTATAATTTTTAAATTGCCACTAAATGTCTGATGATAAAAAGGTTATTTTCTCCATGTCTGGAGTAAATAAAACCTACCAGAGTACAAACAAACAAGTTTTAAAAAATATCTACCTAAGCTTCTTTTATGGAGCAAAAATTGGAATTCTAGGTCTAAATGGTTCTGGAAAGTCTACGTTACTTAAAATTATAGCAGGAGTAGAAAAGAATTTTCAAGGAGATGTTACTTTTTCTCCAGGATACAAAGTTGGTTATTTAGAGCAAGAGCCACAATTAGATCCGGAGAAAACAGTCATGGAAATTGTAAGAGAAGGCGTTGCAGAAACTGTAGCCATTTTAGATGAATACAACAAAATAAACGAATTATTTGGTTTAGAAGAAGTGTATTCTGATGCAGATAAAATGGATAAGTTAATGGCGCAGCAAGCCGAATTACAGGATAAAATTGATGCATCTAATGCTTGGGAATTAGACACCAAGTTAGAAATAGCGATGGATGCTTTAAGAACACCCGATTCTGATAAGAAAATAGGCGTACTTTCTGGTGGTGAAAAAAGAAGAGTTGCTTTGTGTAGATTACTGCTACAAGAACCAGAAATTTTACTATTAGATGAACCAACGAATCACTTAGATGCAGAATCTGTTCACTGGTTAGAACATCATTTAGCTCAATACAAAGGAACAGTCATAGCAGTAACTCACGATAGGTACTTTCTAGACAATGTTGCTGGTTGGATTTTAGAATTAGATAGAGGAGAAGGAATTCCATGGAAAGGGAATTATTCATCATGGCTAGATCAAAAATCTAAAAGACTGGCCCAAGAAAGTAACACAGCTTCTAAGCGTCAAAAAACCTTAGAGCGAGAGTTAGAATGGGTGAGACAAGGTGCAAAAGGAAGGCAAACAAAGCAAAAAGCTCGTTTAAAGAGTTATGAGCGTTTAATGAGTCAAGATCAAAAGCAACAAGAAGAAAACTTAGAAATATTTATTCCTAACGGACCTCGTTTAGGAACCAATGTTATAGAAGCCTCAGGTGTTTCTAAAGCATATGGAGATAAATTATTGTACGAGAACTTAGCATTTAATTTACCACAAGCTGGAATTGTTGGAATTATAGGGCCAAATGGCGCAGGGAAAACCACTATTTTTAAAATGATTATGGGTGAAGAAAATGCCGATAAAGGAAACTTTAATGTAGGTGAAACTGCAAAGATTGCTTATGTAGATCAGGCACATTCTAATATTGATGCAGATAAATCTATCTGGGAAAATTTTTCTGATGGACAAGATTTAGTAATGATGGGAGGAAAGCAAGTAAATTCTAGAGCCTATTTAAGTCGATTTAATTTTTCTGGAAGTGAACAAAATAAAAAAGTGAATACGCTCTCAGGAGGAGAACGAAATAGGTTACATCTAGCTATGACACTTAAAGAAGAAGGAAATGTTTTACTGTTAGATGAACCTACCAATGATTTAGATGTAAACACGCTAAGAGCTTTGGAGGAAGGTTTAGAAAACTTTGCTGGCTGTGCGGTGGTTATTAGTCACGACAGATGGTTTTTAGACAGAGTTTGTACTCATATTTTAGCTTTTGAAGGTGATAGTCAAGTCTATTTCTTTGAAGGTTCATTCTCAGAATATGAGGAAAATAAAAAGAAACGATTGGGTGGAGATCTGATGCCTAAACGAATCAAATACAAAAAGTTAATTCGATAAAAAAAAGACCGCCAACTGGCGGTCTTTTTTTTTAATTTCTTCTTCTTTTAGAAGCCACTCTTTTTTTAACTTGAGCTTTTTTCTTCAAAATAGGTTTTTTTGAAACTCTTCGTTTGGTATTGGTTTTACTTACAGGTTCAACTTTTTTTCTTGAATTATTAGTTGTAGTTGTATTTCTTCCAATATTATTTCTTTTTCTAACAGTAGTACTCTCTCTCGTAGTTGTTGAATTAGTAACAGCTCTAGAAGGTTTTCTCCTCTTTAAAATTTTATTCCTAGAAGTTGTAGCAGCACCATTAGCTCTATAATAAAAAAACTGATCGTCTTCTCTAAATTGTCTGTAGTTATTTCTAAATTCATTTCTATAAAAGTAAGAGTCATTGTATAAACATATGGTACCCATATTTAAATTAAAGTTAAGACCAATGTTGTTATTATAATAATTACTACTATCAAAATAGTAATTGGCATATTTTACTTGACCGTAGAATACTGCATCTCCCCATCTATTATAATTAATAGCTAAATTACCAACATTGGTTAGTCTATTTTTCCAGTACTTCATTTTAACAGCACCTATTTTTCTCACATTACCTCTAAAATCATAGTGAATAAACACAGTGCCTATTTTTGTAATTCTTCCTCTATAATCTCTAAAAATTCTTGTGTTTTGATTTCTTCTTGCTCTATTGTAGTAGGTGTCAAAATTAAAATCACCATATAAAGAAACATGAAATTGAATACCTCTCTCCACAAATGAAACTGCTTCGTTAAATCCATTATAAAGAGTTGCTCTTTTTGTGTTATTAGTACCTATTTTGGCTTCAGCCAGAGAAAATATCATCAACATTACCAATACTAAAAGTGTTCTTTTTTTCATAATTATTGGGTATAAAATTTATGCCTACTCTATTGCTTTTCGGCTTTCGCATCTATAATCTATTTTTCAAATAGCGTGCCAAAAAAAAATATTGGATCATTAATATTTTTACTTTACAACGTAAGTGTCTGTTAGTAAATAATTTATATGTAATTGTTGTTTTGCAGATAATTATTATTACAATTTCAAACAATCGTATAATTCATCATTATTAACTATCGGTTTTATGATTAATAGTTGAAATATAAAATTATCTGACGAAGATTTGTTAGAATCCTATGACTTCAAAGAAAGAGTTAATGAACTAATTTGTTCTTCTTTGACAGTTTTTTTAAACCAATAGAATATCTTTTTAATGCTACCATTTCTTTAACAAAAGGAACTGTTTTTGTTAATTTAACTTCATTATGTTTCTTATTATATTCGGCAATTAGGTATAGTTGTTTCCAATGGGTTCTAATTATCTTTAATGCTTTAAAGTAGTTAATTTTACGAGCATCATAAATATTTCCAGGTTCTGCCATGATGCCATTAATTTCTATGATTTTAAAATTGCCATTAGACAACTCCTCAATACTATTGTATTTAATATCTAAACGTCCGTAATACCATCCTTTAATTTGATGGCTCAAAAGGTCTAATGTATTTTCTATGTTTTTATTTATGAGATGATTTCCATTTATAAACTGAGTACCTTTAGAGTGGTTTCCTATTGAAGAAAGTTTTTTTAGTGTGTTTTTTTCTAGGATGATATTCCAGTTTATAGAGACATCTTCTATTAAGATAGCGTAGTATAAAGAAGCTCGTTTGTTTAAATGAACTAATTCCTTTAAAGTAGAAATGCCATCACCTCTTACACTTAAAAATTCTTTTAAGGTAATTGATGTTATTGTTCCTTTCTTTTCATTAGGATGTCTAAAGTAAAAAATACCGCACTCGTATTTGTGTGTTAGAAATTCTTGAATAATAAAAGTTATTGGATATTTTTCTAAATATTTCCGTAATGCTATTTCTGTATTAATTTTTTTAACTAATAAACCCCTAAAACCTACATCTGGTTTTATAATAATAGGATAAGTAATCTTCGCTATTTTTAGTTGAGTTAGGGTTGTCTTAATATTTTGATCTTTTTTATGAAGGATTGATTTTGGGGTGTACTTGCTAGGAATCATTTGCAAGGTTTTGTATTTAGATTCTGATCCAATTCCTGAGTTTTTTATACCAGGGTTTGTTCTCGTATAAAATACAAGACTTTTTGCTTTCATTGCATAAAAGAGCGCGAGAGGTAAATTAGGAATGTAAAACATTAGTAAAGGCCAATATTCCCAATGGAATAATCTATAGAATTTATTTTTCATGATTATGAATCTGAAAACAATGCGTCTAATAATGTTTTAAAAGTTTTAAATGCAAAATAGAGTGTAAAGAAAATTAAGATAGATGAAAGAACTACACCTGCTATGCTAATGTAAAAAAGAGAGCCTTCTTTATATAATTTTAAAGCCTTAAAAGAAACTGTTAGCAACAATGGTGATGCTATTAATAAACCTACTAAAATTAATAATTTTCTAAAGCCTTTAGCTGCTAAATCCTGATCTATTGCCATTACTTATAATTTTTAATTGCGTTTCTTACACTTCCATATTTTTCTAATAATATGCCAGCAGTAGTTTTGTTGATGTGTAGCTCTTCACATAACATATTGATACCTCTAGTAACTAATTTATGATTAGATAATTGCATATCTACCATCTTATTTCCTTTTACTTTCCCCAATAGAATCATTGTAGCTGTTGAAATCATATTTAAAACCATTTTCTGAGCAGTTCCTGCTTTCATTCTTGAGCTTCCAGTAACAAATTCTGGGCCTACTATTACTTCTATTGGAAATTTAGCTGTTTCACCCAAAGGAGAATTTTCATTACATGTAATACAGCCAGTAATAATCTTGTTTTTATTACACATTTCTAATGCAGAAATTACATAAGGAGTAGTTCCTGAGGCTGCTATTCCAATAACAATATCTTTCGATGATATTTGATGCTCTTGAAGATCTTTCCACCCTTGCTCTGTAGAATCTTCTGCAAACTCTACAGCTTTTCTAATGGCAATATCACCCCCAGCTATTAATCCATTCACTAATTCATGAGAAACTCCAAAAGTAGGTGGGCATTCAGAGGCATCTAAGATTCCTAATCTCCCGCTTGTACCTGCACCAATATAAAATAATCTGCCACCAGTGTGTAACTTTTCAACAATACTTTCGGTTAATAACTCAATTTGAGGAATTGCTTTTTCAACTGCAAAAGCAACTGTTTTGTCTTCCTTATTGATGTTTATCAATAGTTCAGATATAGACATCTTTTCTAGATGATTGTAATTAGAATCTTGTTCTGTAGTTTTTTTATCACTCATGATATTTCATAGAAATTAATTAACAATAAAATAGATCTTCAGTAAAAATAAGTTGAAATTAATCAAATCTAAAAAAAAAGAGTGCATAAATGCACTCTTACATACTAAGTTATGTTTGTTTTTTTAAATACTTTCTATAATTTGATTGAATGTGCTACTAGGCTGCATCGCTTTATCAGCTGACTTTCCAGTTGGAAGATAATACCCACCAATATTTATAGAGGCACCTTGTATAGAATTAAGCTCATTCATGATTTTTTGTTCATTATTGCTCAACTCATTTGAAATAGCAGAAAATTGATTTTTTAAATCCATATCCTTATTTTGAGTTGCCAATGCTTTTGCCCAATATGTAGCCAAATAAAAATGACTTCCTCTATTGTCTAATTCGCCTACTTTTCTTGAAGGTGATTTTTTATGATCTAAAAACATATCGGTAGCTTTGTCTAGTGTTTCAGCTAATACGATAGCTTTTGGATTATTATTTGTAGTTCCAAAATGCTCTAGAGATACTGCCAATGCCAAGAATTCACCTAAAGAATCCCAACGCAAATGATTTTCTTTTGTAAATTGTTGCACATGTTTTGGAGCAGACCCTCCTGCGCCAGTTTCAAACAATCCTCCACCATTCATTAAAGGAACTATTGACAGCATTTTAGCAGAAGTGCCAACTTCTAAAATAGGAAAAAGATCTGTTAGATAATCTCTCAATACATTTCCGGTAACAGAAATAGTATCTTTTCCTTCTTTAATTCTCTCTAAACTAAACTGTGTGGCGTCTTCTGGAGATAAAATTCTAATATCTAAGCCAGTTGTATTGTGGTTTGGTAAATAAGTAGTTAATTTTTTAATAATTTCTGCATCATGAGCTCTTTGATTATTTAGCCAAAAAATTGTTGGACTATTGGTTGCTTTTGCTCTATTTACAGCTAGTTTAATCCAATCTTGAATTGGAGCATCTTTTACTTGGCACATTCTCCAAATATCTCCAGCTTCAACTGTATGCTCTATTAAAATTTGATTATCAGAATTTATGACCTGAACAATACCATCTGAAGCAATTTCAAAAGTTTTATCATGAGATCCGTATTCTTCGGCTTTTTGAGCCATTAAACCTACATTGGGAACAGTACCCATTGTTGTTGGATCAAAAGCACCATGTTTTTTACAAAAGTCTATGGTAGTTTTATAAATACCTGCATAAGAGCTGTCTGGTATTACAGCTTTTGTATCTTGAAGCTCTCCTTTTTTATTCCACATTTTTCCTGAAGTTCTAATCATTGCAGGCATAGAAGCATCAATAATTACATCAGAAGGAACATGTAAGTTGGTAATTCCTTTGGCAGAATTTACCATTGCTAAATCAGGATTATTTTTAAAAACTGTTGCAATATCTGCTTCAATTTCTTTTCTAGTTTCTTGAGGTAATTCAGCTAAGCTACTCAGTAGGTTTCCAAAACCATTATTTATAGTAACTCCAATGGTTTGCAATACATCATCGTATTTATTAAAGATGTCTTTAAAAAATACTTTGACGGCATGACCAAAAATAATTGGATCAGATACTTTCATCATGGTAGCCTTCATATGTAAAGAAAATAAGGTTCCATTTTCCTTTGCATCTGCAACCTCCGCTTCTAAAAAGCTTATTAAGGCTTTTTTACTCATGGTTGTTGCATCAATAATTTCTTTATCTAACAGTGAAATAGCGTCTTTTAAGATTGTTTTATTTCCATGATTATCTTTATGAACAATAGAAACATTTGTTGCTTTTTCTATGGTGATTGATTTTTCATTGTGAGCAAAATCTCCATCAGCCATGGTTGCTACATGAGTTTTTGAGTCTGAACTCCATGCGCCCATTGAATGCGGATTTTTCTTAGCATAATTTTTGACTGCTTTTGGAGCTCTTCTGTCAGAATTTCCTTCTCTTAATACTGGGTTTACAGCAGATCCTTTTACTTTATTATATCTAGCTAATATGTCTTTGTCTTCTTTTGTAGTTGAGGTTTCTGGATAATTGGGCAACTCATATCCTAGTGCTTGTAATTCTTTTATAGCAGCTATTAATTGAGGAACAGATGCACTAATATTTGGTAATTTAATAATGTTAGCTTCTGGTTTTTTGGCAAGTTCTCCTAATTGCGCAAGGGCATCCTCTACTTGTTGCTCTTTTGGTAAAATATCAGAAAATACGGCTAAAATTCTTGCTGCTAAAGAGATGTCTTTAGTTTCAAAGTCTATATGGGAACTGCTAGTAAATGCTCTTATAATTGGTAATAAAGAACGAGTAGCTAAAGCTGGAGCTTCATCAGTAATTGTATAAACTATTGTAGCTTTCTGGGTCATCATGATTTTTTTTTCTATTGTGTATCTCCTAGAGATTATATTTTAAAAGGTATTTTTTTTGCATAAAAGCAGCGCAAATCTAAGAATTCTAGTGCTATTTTACGAAGTAACCTTCAGATAATTTACTCTTAGGTGTTTAAAGATGATTAAAAGACAAAAATAAGGTCAAAATAAAAGCCATATCATTCAATTTCTTGAGTGATATGGCTTCTTTAGAGACAGATTGTAAACAATGACCTGTATTTCTACACAATCAAATAGAGATATGACTCTATGTTTCTTTTAAACAAAGAAACTGTTTCTTTGCTGGCCTCAGGTTGAAATTCCGTTTTACTTTGACTTGAAGCCTCCGTATAACTTGATGGAATTTCTTCTAAACTTGTACTTCCTCATCTGTATTACTAAAAGTGATACATTATTAGTTTTGCTTTGTTACTTTCATAACTTCACTACTTCTAATTATTCCAAGTGGAGTAAACTCTACTTATTGATTTGGAAGGAAATTCAGAAAATAAAGAACGTTACTTTATTTAATCACTTGGCTTGTAGTCTGTTTTTCTTTCGAATCATTTTCTACTGTGCTTCGTAATTATAAACCAAATATATAGTAAGAAGTAACATTTGCAAAATTTTTAACTAATTAGAAATCAACAAAGTACTAACATCAGTTATCAACATTTGTTAATTAAAAAAGGGCTTCATAGAATGAAGCCCTTTTTTTGTATGGTATAAAAAAGAAGTATTAACGTCTTTTTTCCTGAATTCTTGCTCTTTTACCAGTAAGATTTCTAAAGTAATAAATACGTGCTCTACGTACTTTACCTCTCTTGTTAACTTCAATTTTTTGAATAGAAGGTAAGTTTACTGGAAATATTCTTTCTACTCCTACAGTACCAGACATTTTTCTGATCGTAAAAGTTTCTGATGATCCAGTACCTCTTTTTTGAATGACAACTCCTTTAAAGAACTGTGTACGAACTTTCTCTCCTTCTCTAATTTCGTAAAATACTGTAATAGTATCTCCTGCTGAGAATTCTGGGTTTTCGTTTCTTGTTACAAATTCGTCTTGTACAAATTTTACTAAAGATTCCATTTTTTTGTTTTATTGAATTGACCACAACTAACTTTCACGATTCTCGTCAGAGGTTAATTTTAGCGAGTGCAAATCTAAGAATTTATTTTAGTAAATAAAACCTATTCAAGTTATTTTTTTGGTTGATAGTTCTTGCAGTAGAATACCCAAAATTTTCGTTCTTTAATGGTTCCTTCATCAACAATAATTGGATCTAGTTCTAAGTAAGATTCAAAATATGGTGTAATCATTTGAGGAAGCTCTCCAAGCTTTTCTTTGTTCTTGTATCGTTTATCTGAGTCTATATAGAAGGCGTTCTTACCTTTATAATCATCCATAATATCTCCTAAGTAATCAAATTGAAGTGCGGGCTGGTTGATGACATTTTGAGCAAAAATAGTTTTTGAAGTAAAAAAACGAAGCTGTGCAGAGGTCTTATATCCATCAATTGAAAATATAAAAGCTTCTGAATCATTTTTTGAAACTTTTTCAACCTTCTCTCCTAATTCTTCCCATCCTACCCAGGTATCATCACTTTTAATAGGAACAAAATAAAAAATAACCTGACTCGCAACAGCTATATGAAATACAATAGAAGTAATTAGTTGAGCCTTTAGTAGTTTTTTAGATATATACATTCCAGCAATAATAGTTCCAGTAATATACGATGGCATCATCCAGTTTAATTTTACCCAGTAAACAGGGCTGATTAAAAAGAAACCGATAAAAGTTGGTAAAAAGAAAGCTAATAAAAAAAGTGTTTTTTGCGATGGTAAGGTAAACTTTGTCAACGCTTTTTTAATGTGCTTGTAAGAGAATACAATACATATACTAAACAAAACCGGAAGCAATAAAAATAATTGATGGCCAACTGCTCCAAAAAACAAGGTTGGTTTTATTTCAAATTTACCAATGGAGCTTGTTCTTTCAGAAGATTGAAAAGCAAAAGATGCAAATTCATTTTGATAGTTCCACCACCAAACAGGAAATGTTACTGCTACAGATATCACAAGACCAATCCATAGCCATGGAGAAATTAACAGTTTTCTATATTTACTAGAAAAAATAAGAAAAGCGAGTACTCCAATTTGTAAAAGTAGCGCAGTATACTTACTGTTAAAAGCCAATCCCATGGTTATTCCAGCAATAATCCAAAACCATTTTTTATCTTCAAAAATTGCCTTATACAGGCATAATATACTTAGGGTCCAAAACAATAATAAAGGAACGTCAGGTGTTGAATTGAAAGAGATAATGGAAATAAAAATTGTAGATGCTAACAAAATCATACTTCTAGACAATCGGTGTTTTGACAGAAAAAGAGATGCTAATTTGTAAAAACTAATAATGGTTATTGAAGTAATTGTAAAATCGGCAAGTTTAATGACAAAAACAGATTGACCCAATATATCTGTGAAAATCCTTAAAATATACCCAATCATTCCAGGATGATCAAAATAAGAAAGTGAAAGGTTTTGACCGTATAAATAATAATAAGCATCTTGAGGCATTAGGCCCATAAATGGTAATAACAAAAAGCGAAATAATTGAAATCCTATAACCCAAGAAATTGCAGTATTATTCTTTATAAATGAGGTAATTTTTTTCAAACTGTTAAATCTTTGAAGGATAGTTTATGAGGTTTCATCTAATAAATCTGGACGTATTTGTTGCGTGCGTTCATAGGCTTTGTCAGAGCGCCATTCATCTATTTTAGGAAAATTTCCAGACAATAATATCTCAGGCACTTTCATGCCTTCGTAATTAGAAGGCCTTGTGTATACTGGTGGAGACAATAAATTATCTTGAAAAGAATCTGTAAGAGCCGATGTTTCATCTCCTATAACCCCCGGTATTAAACGTACAATACTATCAACTAAAACAGCAGCGGCTAATTCACCTCCTGTTAACACATAATCTCCAATAGAGATCTCTTTGGTGATGTATTTATCACGAACTCTTTGATCTACTCCTTTATAATGACCTGTAAGGATTAAAATATTTTCTTGTAAAGAAAGCGTATTGGCTGTAGATTGGTTTAAAGTCTTTGCATCTGGAGTCATATAAATGATTTCATCATACCTTCTTTCTACTTTTAACGCATCAATACATTTAGAAATTGGCTCAATCATTAAAACCATGCCTGCACCACCACCAAATTGTGTGTCATCAATTTGTCTGTAGTTTCCCAGTCCAAAGGTTCTTAAATCATGAATAACAACCTCTGCCAAGCCTTTCTCTTTTGCTCTTTTTATGATAGAATGATTAAAAGGACTTTCTAATAAATCTGGTGCTGCTGAAATAATGTCTATGCGCATAGGTGCAAATGTACAAGAAATGTTGGTCTTAAAAAGACTTATAAATGTTCTCCTTATTGTTTTTTAAAACTACAAAAAACAAAGTCTTGAACTGTGTTAAAAGGAGTTTTATGCGTTTCCCTTATACATTTAATAGGTTCAAAACCTTCATTAAAGGCTTCAGACATCTTATTTTTTGAGTATTGGGTAATTTCAAGACCACTACATTTTAAAGGCCCATTATCAGAAAAAGCACCTATAATTAAATTTCTAGACACAAATTTTTGGGTTAAAGAAATATAAGTATCTATCTGACTTTTTGATGTTAAAAAGTGAAAAGCTGCACGATCATGCCAAATATCATAGGGAGTGTCTGGTATAAAATCTAAGACATCACTAACAATCCAGGTAATTAGATTCGCTTTTTTCCCTAATCGCTCTTTAGCTCTTTGTAAGGCTTTTTTAGAAATATCTAACACAGTAATATTCGTATATCCTTGCTCAAGTAAAAAATCTACCAAATGGCTATCACCACCACCAATATCTATGATTTTTGCCTCCTTAGATAGTTGAAAGGAATTGATGAAGTTTAGTGAAGTTTCTGGAATTTCTTGAGTCCAACTTACCTGTTCGGGTGTTTTAGTTTCGTAAACAGTTTCCCAATGTTGTTTTGTGTTAGAAGACATAATTAGTTATTAATATGATTGAAGGTATGTGTAAGTATTCATTTACAAACCTACTTATAATAATTCAATAGCTGCTTCTGCACAGCGTTCGCCGTCCATGGCTGCAGATACAATTCCGCCAGCATAGCCACCACCTTCACCGCAAGGAAATAATCCTTTAATCTCAGGATGTTCTAAGTTTTCTTTTCTAGGAATATTTACTGGAGAAGATGTTCTAGATTCTACTCCTACAATATTGGCTTCATTGGTATAATACCCGTGCATTTTTCTACCAAAAGCTTCAAACCCTTTTCTTAAACGACTTCCTATTAGTTTAGGTAATAAAGAATGCATTGGTGCAGAATTTAACCCCGGTTGATAAGAGGTTTCGTTTAAATTTGAAGACAGCTTTCCATCCACAAAATCAACCAATCGTTGGGCAGGTGCAGTTTGTGTTCTTCCTCCTGCAGTAAAAGCCAATCGTTCTAAATTCTTTTGATATTCTAAGCCTTTTAATGGGCCAAATTGATCATATTTAGGAATGTCTTTGTCTATATTTATTTCTACAACAATACCAGAATTAGCAAATTTATTATTACGCCTAGATGGAGACATTCCATTTACAACGACCTCTCCGCTTGCTGTTGCTGCAGGAACAATAAATCCGCCTGGGCACATGCAAAAAGAATACACACCTCTGTTATTTACTTGATGGACAAGGCTATAAGCTGCAGCTGGAAGCAACTCGTCTCTAGTTCCCTCACAATTGTATTGAATGCTGTCTATAATCTCTTGAGGATGCTCTACACGAACTCCCATGGCAAAAGATTTTGCTTTGAGTGCAATATTTTTTTTATGAAGCAATTCATACATGTCTCTTGCAGAATGACCAGTTGCTAAAATAACTGAATTAACAGTCATTTCATTTCCGTTTTTTAAGACGATTGCTTTTAATTGATTATTCTTAATAATAAAATCTGTTACTTGTGTGTTGAAATGAATTTCTCCACCAAATTTTAAGATGGTTTCACGAATATTTTGAATAATTTTCGGAAGCTTGTTTGTTCCAATATGTGGATGTGCATCAATTAAAATTTGTTCTGTTGCTCCATGATAGACTAAATTTTCAAAAATACGTCTTACATCACCTCTCTTTAAACTTCTAGTGTATAGTTTTCCGTCAGAATAGGTGCCAGCACCACCTTCTCCATAACAATAATTAGAATTTTCATTAACAATATGATCCTGATTAATGGCTTTGATATCTCGTCTTCTTTCTTGTACATTCTTGCCTCTTTCTAGAATTATTGGCTTATACCCAAGCTCAATACATCGCAAAGCAGCATACATACCAGATGGGCCAAATCCTACAATATGAATTTCTTTGGCATTAGAAACCTCTTTATAATCAAAAATAGTTGATGATTTTTCAGGAATGGGCTCATTTATGAAAACAGCAACTTTATAGTTGAAAAAAGTTTCTTTTTTTCTGGCATCAATAGACTTTCGAAGTACTTTTATGCCACTAATTTCTTTAGAGTCAACTCCTAGTTTACGAGCAGCTTTATAAAGTAAAGTCCCTGCTTTTTTTTCTTCAATAAGATTTGTTCGGAGTTGAATCTCTTGTACCATATTGCAAACTTACTAGATATATTTTTGTTTTTAGAGTAGGATCTTAAAAACAATGCGGCATTTGTTTTATAATATCAAAAGAAAAGCTATTTAGAGGCTACTATAATTCTGTCGTTTCCAAACATATCTTTTTTTAATTGAATGTTCTTTAGCCCTTTTTTGTTTACTAAATTTATTGTTTCTGTTCCTAGGTACTGATTAATTTCAAAAAACAATAGGCCGTTTTTGTTCAAATAGTTTTTAGCTAATTCGGCAATTTTATCATAAAATATTAGTGGGTTGTCGTTTTCAACAAACAAAGCTACGTGAGGTTCATTTTTTAAAACATTATTTTTAAGTTCTTTCTTTTCTAATTCTCTAACATAAGGTGGATTAGAAATAATAATATCATAGTGTTGATCTAATGCAACTGTTTTTAAAATATCTTGTAAAATAAAATGAATATCAACATTATTTAAAACAGCATTTTTTTTCGCCACCGTTAGTGCGTCATTAGAAATATCAATAGCGCTTATTTCTGCAAAAGGAAGTTGTTTTTTTAAAGAAACAGGAATGCAACCGCTACCGGTACCAATGTCTAATATCTTTAATTGTTTAGTTTCTGTGGTCTGTTTAGTAGAGGTATTAAAAGTTTTAAACCTTGAAGATTCTGAAACTACCCATGCCACCAATTCTTCTGTTTCTGGTCTTGGAATCAGTACATGTTTATTTACAACAAATGGCAAACCGTAAAATTCAGTTTTTCCTATAATGTATTGTAAGGGTACTTCTTGTTCTAGTTGTTTTGTGGCAGATTGCAGCAGATTGAGAGTCTGTTGGTTAATTTTAAAATCTGACTTTAAAACGATGTCTACTCTTCTAAACCCTAAGTATTCTTCTAGTAACAAAAAGAAAAAAGAATCTATTTCCGTTATTGGATATATCGTTTTAAGAGTTTCGTTAAAATAGTTTCTGTATTGTTTTACGATCATAATTTTCGAATCATCCAAACATCACAAGAGTAATGGCAGGTATTACCCATTGGAGCATCAATATTTTTAAAACCGTTCGTCTTATATAATTTTTGAGCAGCTGTCATATAGGGCATAGTTTCTAAATAGCATTGTTCAAAACCAAATTCTTTGGCTTTCACCATACATTTTTCTATGATATTTGCTCCCAGACCTTTTCCTCTAATTCCATCTAAAAAGTACATTTTTTGTAATTCGCAGGTGTTTTTCTCAGAACCATCTAGTTGCGCAACGCCACCACCTCCAAGTACTTTTCCGTGGTGTTCTACAACAAAATAAATTGCCTTGTCTTTTTGATAGTTACTATGCATGTCTTCTAGAGCTATATCTTCATATGCAGTACCAATTTTTGGAGCACCCATTTCTAAAATAACTTGTTGTACTATACTTTTTATTTGTTCATTATCACGAGGTTCTATTTCTCTAATGATATAATCTGAATTTGTCATTTAATCCTGTATTTTTGCTTTACAAAGTTACTTTTTTTTGAATCATGAGCACTACATAAAAAGATGTCTTCAAATTTCTAAATCAGGAATTGGTACAACACGTCCAAATCCTTCTGTTGGCGCTGTTTTAGTTGTTGATGATAGAATTATTGGAGAAGGGTTTACCAGCCCATATGGAGGCAATCATGCAGAAGTAAACGCAATTTCTGCTGTGAAAGATCAAACTCTTTTAGCAACAGCAACAATGTATGTGACTTTAGAGCCTTGTTCTCACTTTGGTAAAACACCGCCTTGCGCAGATTTAATTATTAAAAGTGAGATTAAAAAAGTGGTGATTGGCTGTATAGATTCTAATGTATTGGTTGCAGGAAAAGGTATAGAAAGATTGCAAAATGCAGGATGTGAAGTTATTGTTGGTGTCTTAGAAAATGAATGCAAAGCTCACCACAGACGATTTTTTACATTTCAAACCAAAAAGCGACCATTTATTATTTTAAAATGGGCGCAAACTTTAGATGCTTATATAGCTCCAAAAAATAGAGCTATCCAAGCCCCCGTTTGGATTACCAATAAAGCTTCTAGACAATTAGTTCATAAGTGGAGATGTGAAGAACAAGCAATATTAGTTGGAACAACTACCGTATTAGACGATAATCCAGGTCTAGATGTTCGTTATTGGAAAGGAGAAGATCCTGTGAGAATTGTCATAGATAAAGAGTTGAAAATTCCCGCTAATTTAAAAGTGTATGATGGCTCTGTAAAAACAATTTTCATTAATGAAAGTAGTACTTCTGTAAAAGGCACTATTTTTTTTGAAAAAATAAACTTTTCAAAACCCATTGCAATTCAAATTTGTGAAGTACTCTTTAAACACAAAATTCAATCCTTAATTGTAGAAGGAGGTACAAAAACAATACAAACTTTTATTGATGAAAATTTATGGGATGAAGCAAGAGTTTTTTCTGGTGAAGTTCATTTTAATGACGGGGTAAATGCGCCTAAATTGGATGTAATTCCTACAAAAGAAGAAAATATAAAAGGAGATATTCTTAAAACGTATTTAAATGATTAAAAATATAGTTTTTGATTTTGGAGATGTGTTTATCAATTTAGATAAAGAAGCCACCTTTAATCAATTAAGAACATTAGGAGTTACTAAGTTTTCTATTGAAATGATAGAAGTCGCAAAACAATATGAAATAGGCAAGATAAGTACTCAAGAATTTGTGGATACATTTAGTTTGATGTTTCCTGCCATTTCTGAGATCGAATTTAAAAATGCTTGGAATGCCATTTTGAAGGATTTCCCTCTTCACCGTCTAGACTTTCTTCGATCACTAGCTGCCTCAAAAAAATATAGAATTTTTTTATTGAGCAATACCAATAGCTTGCATATTTCTTGGGTTCAAAAAACTTGGGGAGCCGAGTTGTATTCAGAATTTAAAAAATGTTTTGAGAAATTCTATCTATCTCATGAAATACATTTAAGGAAGCCTAACCAAGATATTTATAAATTTGTATTGAATACAAATAGATTAGTACCAGAAGAAACTTTTTTTGTAGACGATACAGAAGAAAATACTACTACCGCAAGTACCCTAGGAATTAATGTGTGGAATATAAATCCTGCTTGTGAAGATGTTGTAGATTTGTTTTCCCAAAAAGAATTTAACTAATGTTTTATTTACTCATCAGTATTTGTATCTCAAGTTTTCTATTTGTCATTTTTAAATTATTTGATGTTTTAAAGATTAACACATTTCAGGCAATTGTTGTTAATTATTTTGTGGCGGCAGTTTTGGGGTTTTATCTGTCTAACAATTCAGTTTCTTTTCAAGAAATCCCAAGTCAGCCTTGGTTTATAGGAGCTTTTTTGTTAGGGATTATGTTTATACTCGTTTTTAACGTGATGGCTCAAACCTCTCAAAAAAATGGTTTATCAGTGGCTTCCGTTTCTAGTAAAATGTCTGTAGTAATTGCTATTATATTTGGAGTCTGGTATTATGAAGAGAGTCTTGGTTTTGTGAAATTGTTTGGAATTCTATTGGCCTTAATAGCTGTTTATTTGACTTCTGTAAAAGAAAAAAAAGAAACCACAGAAAAACAGGTAAGCTTGTTGTTTCCCATATTATTGTTCATTGGCTCTGGAGCAATTGACACCAGTTTAAAATTTGTAGAAACAACATTTGTTCAACAAGGAGGGGTTCCATTATTTTCTGCAACTATTTTTGGATGTGCTTTTATTTTAGGAATGACCATCTTGTTATATCAAATAGTAAAAGGTACGTTTAGGTTTGAATTTAAAAATATTTTAGGAGGTATTTTATTAGGAGTGCCAAACTATTTTTCAATAGTGTATCTTTTAAAAGCGTTAAGCACAGATGGAATGGAAAGTTCAACAGCATTCACACTAAACAATGTTGGAATTGTTATTCTTTCAACTCTTTTTGGGTTGTTCATTTTTAAAGAAAAATTAATTTGGAAGAATTGGCTTGGAATTGTTATCGCTATTGTTAGTATATTACTAGTAATGTCTGCTAATGAATGATATTTACAAAACCATAGAAAAACCATCAATAGAAACGCTATTTAAAGATAGAAATAGTAAGTTTTATGGATATGTATTTCCTGTAAAAACTGAAGATGATGTAAAAATATCTTTAGAGCTTTTGAGAAAGAAACATCATACTGCAGGTCATTTTTGTTATGCTTGGCAATTAGGGGTTGAATCTATTAGGTTTAGAGCTAATGATGATGGAGAACCTAGTAATTCTGCAGGAATGCCAATTTATGGACAAATCCAATCATTTGAGGTAACTAATATTTTAGTAGTTTCTGTTCGGTATTTTGGAGGAACAAAATTAGGGGTAGGAGGTTTAATTAATGCCTATAGGTCTTCTGCAAGATTAGCTTTGGAATCTTCAATTATTAAAGAAAAGACAGTTGATATATTTTATAAACTCAATTTTCAATACGATTTAATGAGTAAAGTGATGAGAACTCTCAAAGAAAATTCTATCATCATTCAGCATCAAAAATTTGAGATAGATTGTGAAATGATTATAGCGGTTAGAAAATCAAATGCCAAGAAAGTGTTTGAAATTTTTAAAGCTTTTTACAAGGTAGAAATACGAGCTTTAGATAGCTAGTTTTTCTAAAATATAATTTGGGCATTTTATGGGTTTATTTGTTTTCATGTCCAAAAAAGCTAAAACTGAATTCCCTGTTGATATCTTTTCTTTATTTTGATTATAAATTTCATAATCAAATTCTATTTTGACTAGGGGTCTTTTTTTTAGAAAAACAGAAATCGTTAATTCATCATCGTATTTTGCAGACTTTATAAAATTGAAAAATAAACTAATAACAGGAAGTATAATACCACTATTTTCTATATCTTTATAGGTAACTCCTAGGTTTCTAAGCCATTCGGTTCTTGCAACTTCAAAATAAGTAGCATAATTTCCGTGATATACAACCCCCATTTGGTCTGTTTCACCATAGCGAACTCGGATAGTAGTAGAAAATTTTTTCAATTTTTGTAGAATTTTAATTTTTTATTAGTCTACGCAAAAAATAATTAATAATCAATAGCAAATTGATTTTTTTATACTAAATTTTATTCACACATTTGTAATGCTTATAAAAGTAAGCAGTTCCCTAAAACATAAAATAATAAAACAATTAAATTTCTACACAAATTTATGACTAAAACTGCTATTTCGGTTTGGGATGAATGTCTTTCTTTTATAAAAGATAATATTAAGCCACAGGCTTATAAAACATGGTTTGAACCTATTAAACCTGTAAAATTATCTGGAGAAGCTTTAACCATACAAGTTCCGAGCAAGTTTTTTTATGAATGGCTAGAAGAACATTACATAAAGTTGTTAAGAGTAGCTTTGGTTAGAGAGTTGGGAAAAGATGCTAAATTAATTTATGATGTTCGTATGGAAAATACGTACAGTAGCAATCGTCCTCAAATTGTTAAAATACCAAGTTCAAATAGAGACCCACTTAAGCCACAAAAAATAGCTGTTCCTTCAGAGGTAAACAAAAGAGAGCTAAGAAATCCTTTTGTAATTCCTGGATTACAGAAAGTTAAAATTGAATCTCAATTAAATGCCAACTATAATTTTAAAAATTTCGTAGAAGGAGATTCTAACAGATTGGCTAGATCTGCTGGTATGGCCGTAGCTAATAAACCTGGAGGAACTTCTTTTAATCCTTTATTAATTTACGGAGGAGTTGGTTTAGGTAAAACACATTTAGCACATGCTATTGGTGTAGACATTAAGGATAAATATCCAGACAAGACAGTCTTGTATATTTCTTCAGAAAAATTCACACAACAATTTATTGATTCTGTAAAATCAAATACTAGAAATGATTTTATTCATTTCTACCAAATGGTAGACGTTTTACTAATAGATGATGTGCAATTCCTTTCTGGAAAAGCAGGAACACAAGATGTATTCTTCCATATATTTAATCATCTACATCAAAATGGAAAGCAAGTTATCTTAACTTCTGATAAAGCTCCAGTAGATATGCAAGATATTGAACAACGTTTGCTTTCTAGATTTAAATGGGGTTTATCTGCAGAATTACAACTACCAGATTTTGAAACTAGAATTTCTATTCTTCAAAATAAGCTCTTTAGAGATGGAGTTGAAATGCCAGAAGAAATTGTAGAGTACATTGCTAAAAACATCAAATCTAATGTAAGAGAGTTAGAAGGAGTTGTTATCTCAATGATTGCTCAAGCTTCTTTTAATAGAAGAGAATTTTCTCTCGAGCTGGCCAAGCAAATTGTAGATAAATTTGTTAAAAACACCAAGAAAGAAGTTTCTATTGATTACATACAAAAAGTAGTTTCTAAGTATTTTGATATGGATGTGGTTACTTTACAATCAAAAACTAGAAAAAGACATATTGTTCAAGCTCGTCAATTAGCCATGTACTTTGCTAAAAGAATGACAAAGACATCTTTAGCAAGTATAGGATCTCAAATAGGACAACGAGACCATGCAACAGTATTACATGCATGTAAAACTGTTGATAATTTAACAGAAACTGACAAGCAGTTTAGAAAATACGTTGAAGATCTAACAAAGAAATTAACTTTCTAAATTATCCTAGAAGAGTTTAACATAAATTCGCTCCTTTTTCTTAATTTCATTACATGAAAAAAATATTGATGGTTTGTCTAGGGAATATTTGTAGATCTCCCTTGGCAGAGGGAATTCTTCAATCTAAATTAGATGCTAATTTTTTTTCTGTTGATTCCGCTGGTACTGCAGCTTTTCACATTGGAGAGCTACCAGATCAAAGATCTATAGCAGTTGCTAAAAAACATGGTATTGATATCTCCAATCAAAGAGCTCGTAAATTCGACGTAAAAGATTTCATTGAGTTTGATGTTATTTATGCCATGGATAAAGAAAACTACCAAAATATATGTTCTTTAGCAAAAAAAGACGTTGAGATACATAAAGTTAAAATGATTTTAAATGAGGTAAATCCGTCTCAAAATCTAAGTGTTCCAGATCCTTATTATGGAGGAGTTAAAGGATTTCAAAATATTTATCAACTATTGGATGAAGCCTGTGAAAAAATCTCAAAAAATTATAAATGAAAGGAAAGCTATATTTACTACCAACAACCCTAGGTGAGAATGAGCCCCTAGAAGTAATGCCCTATTCTGTGAAGACGATGGTAGAATTAATAGATCATTATATTGTAGAGAACGAAAAGTCTGCAAGAAGATTTATTAAAAAAATTACACCAAAAAAATCGCAACCTTCTTTAACTATTATGAAGTTAGATAAGTATGCAGAAGAATTAGAAACGCGTACTTTTCTAGATGTCTGCGAACAAGGTATTTCAGTTGGTTTATTATCTGAAGCAGGAGTTCCAGCAGTTGCTGATCCAGGAGCTACTATTGTAAAATTAGCACATGAAAAAGGAATTAAAGTGGTTCCTTTAGTTGGTCCATCTTCCATATTAATGGCCTTAATGGCCTCAGGTATGAATGGTCAAAACTTTGCGTTTAATGGGTATTTGCCTATTGATAATTCTGACAGAAAAAAAGCAATTAAAGACTTAGAGAAATTATCTAAAGAAAAAAATCAATCTCAAATTTTTATTGAAACTCCATACAGAAATGAAAAAATGTTCACCGATTTAAAATCAGCTTTAACCCCAGCAACATTATTGTGTATTGCAGTAGACATTACATTGCCTAATGAATATATAAAAACGTATTCAATTGCCGATTGGAAAAAACAATCACCAGATTTACACAAAAGACCGGCTATCTTTATTATTCAAAAGTAATTAGAATTATATACTTGCTTCTCTGTCTCCTTTAATGAACGAAACATCATATCCAGAAAAGGTTTTCATATAAGATTTAATAGATGATCCGTAGGCATCCGAAAGATTTTTCAGACCATTACTACGCAGGTATTTTTTCACATTCCCAGCACCACTCAAATGAGCTGCTGCTAAAATTCCAGATTCAGTAATTTTAACACCATTCATCACTTTTCCAACACTTCTTGTAATGTCTTTTCTAAGAATCCATTTATTTACCTTACAATAAGCGATAAATACTTGTTCTTGTAATTCAGGATTGTGTAAAAATGAAGTTGTATTATAAATTTTAAATCGTTCTAAAGTAGAAGCTCCAAATTGATACTTCCCTAAATACCCCAAAGTATTTACAACTCTATACTTTCCTTGAGACTCTTTAAAAGCTAAAGCTTCTTTAAAACCAACAAAGTTTTTTTGTAAATATGGAATCGTTAAAGAGTATTTTGAATGCAAAACCAAATTCATTGGTGCAGCCATTTCTTTAGGGATTTTTGGATTTTTGGTAGCGTTGATAAATCCTAAAAATAAAATAATTAAAAATATAAACTTTCTAATAACTTAACTCTTTCTGTTTTGCGAGCGCGAATATACAACTAAAATTATAATTAGCTGATTATCAGTTGATTTGAATATTTTAGAAATATAAATAATGAAATTTTAATCCACCTTTACTGCGAAATTCTAAGGTTGGAGCCGGAATCTTTATAAAATTGATAACAGAAAAGACAGATTGTAAGATTTTTGATTGTGTCTTTATTTTTGATAAATCTACATCTAGGCTAATATAAAACTGTCTAAATGGTTTTGGAGAGACTATATTGTTTAAAGAATTGGAAACTCCTAGCATGCCTTCAGCACCATACCCAAGAGCAATATTTATCCATTTAGGGAAATTACTTTCTTTTGAAAAAGACCAAATATTGGCAGACAACCAATAGGTTTGCCCATTATAATCTTTAATAGATTGTTCCATAAAATTCTCACCAAGAAGTTCTGGTCTTATTTTTGAATACTTAGTCTGATGAAATGAATATTTTACTATAATTCGCTGCTCTTTCCATAACAATTCTTGTCCAACCAGTAGTCCAGTTCCAGCTGCATTTGCCGCAATATCACCCAAAGAAAAACCCCATTCTTCTGAAAACCCGTCCAAAATCTCAACAGCAGTTAAAAAAGTAAATCCTGCAGTAGCGCCATATATTAATTGGTTTTTTTTACTTACACCAGACCAATTTAAAAGTTCTACACCTACTTTTCCAACATAGTAAGAGGTCATTAGATGTCCCATTTTATCCATTTGTTTCCACTGTTTATTGTCATTGGTAAGTTGAAAACGAGACCTAGGATATTCTGAGTACCAGAGTTTATCTAAAGCTAGTAAACTTCCACTAGCAATTGCAGTTTCTGAAATTATAAGCGCATTTCTTCTTGGTTTATGAAGTGTGTCTGATGGTGTCCAAAAAGAAGTGTTTTTTTGGCTGTATATAGTAGTGAAACTTAGGAGAATTAGGAGGAAAATACTTTTTTTCATTATCTATTAACTCCTTGTTTATTTAGCCAGCGTTGGTACTTTATTGCATTACTATTATGCTGTTTTAATGTATTTGAAAATTCATGAAATCCAATTTTTTTAATACTAGCACACATATATATGTAGTTGTGTTTTTTGTAATTTAATACTGCGTCTATTGATGAAATATCCGGCATTGAAATTAAGCTGGGTGGTAAGCCTCTGTAGATATAAGTATTAAAAGGAGATGAGATCTTTAAATCTTTATACAACACTCTTCTTACCCGAAAGTCTTCGCCATGCTCTTGCTTTAATATGTAAATAATTGTTGGATCTGCTTGCAAAGGAATACCTCTTTTAATTCTATTTAAATACAAGCCTGCTACTGTAGATCTTTCAATAATTTTTGCTGTTTCTTTTTGAACTACTGAAGCTAAAATCATAACTTCTTCTGGAGTTAAATTTACAGCATTTGCTTTAGCCAATCGATCTTTGTTCCAAAACTTGGTGTATTCTTTTAGTAGCTTGTTTCTAAACTTTTCTGCTGATACATTCCAATAAAACTCATAGGTATTTGGTATTAAAATACCCAACACGGAGGATTCTGTAAGTTTATTTTTCATTAAGAAAATAGAATCTTTAAATGCTTCTAAAATTGAGATAGAATCTGCTTCTATCTGTGTTGAAATCCTCCCTGAAAATTTCTCTAATGTATCTTGATTGTTAAAAGAAACCTTTACAGGAGTTTGATTACCACTCCTTAAAAGATTAATAATATCGTTTAAAGACATGCCCTTAGTTAGTAAATATTTACCTGCTTTTGGATTTAAATATTTTTTTTGTTGTGCTAGCCAATTAAAATTGTTGTCATCTTCCAAAAAATCAAACAATTCTTTTTCAACATCGCTTATGGTTTCATTTGAGCCAATATAAATTGCACCATCTTTAGTGACTAGCTCACCAAAGATATTTTGATAATAGTTATAACCAAAAACTCCAATGATAAGAATTAGGGTTGAAATGAGGAAGAGAATCTTTTGTTTATTCATTGATTAATTGCAATATAAGTTGGTTTTTAAAGGCCCCATTTACATATAGCCAATCTTTTTTCTCTCCATTCTTTTTAAAACCATGGCGCATAAATAGAGCGATACTATGTTGGTTATCTGGAGTAATATTTGCAAATAATTGGTGAAGATGTAATGTTTCGAAACAGTAAGGAATTAACAAAGCTAATGCTTCGTTAGCAAAACCAGCTTTTTGGTATCCCTCATGTATTAAAACACCAATACCAGCTCTTTTGTGTTGTGGATTAAAATCAAACAAATCTATCAAACCAATAGCTTGACTGTTTTTAGTTTCTTCAACAACCAATCGCAATTGTTTTGCTTCATAAATATCTTGGTGAGAATTTTCTAAATACTGTTTCAAAACAAATCTAGAAAAAGGTACTTGAGTGTCGCTTACTTCCCAAAAAGCAGTATTATTCTCTGTGGTAAATAAAAAATCTAAATCCTCAGGTTCTAAGGCTCTTAATCTAACTTTTTCTCCGTGTAAAATCATCATGATATGGCTATAGTTCCTTCAAAAACAAATGTTGTAGGCCCAGATAAAACAATATTAGTATACCTTCCTTGGTGTGCGTTAAACTGTACCTCTAAATTACCCCCAAGAACAACCAATTTAATATGATTGCTTGAAGATTTGTTCATCTTATGCATGGCAATTGCAACCGCTGTAGCACCTGTACCACAGGCAAGGGTTTCGTCTTCAACACCACGCTCGTAAGTTCTTACTTTAAATGTTTCATCTTTTAGCTGTTCAACAAAATTAATATTACAGCCTTCAGTTGAGTAGTTAGTATTAATAATTTTTCTTGCTTGTTCCACCACTGGAAAATCATCTAAATGATCAACAATTTCAACATGATGCGGCGAACCAGTATCAGTAAAAATAGATTTTTTTGAGACTTTAACCTCATGTACATCTATCATTTGAAGTGAAACTGTACTAGCCTCAATTTTAGCATGATGAATCCCATCAATTGCCAAAAATTTAGTTGTTTTATCAAATAATTGTAATTTCTTAGCAAATGCTACCATACATCTTCCACCATTTCCACACATGGTACTTTCATTTCCGTCAGCATTAAAATATACCATTTTAAAATCTGAGTTTTCATCGTCTTCTAGAAGAATTAAACCATCTGCGCCAATTCCAAAATGCCGATCACATAAAGACGCAATTAATGAGTTATTATTCTTTGGAAAAAGACAGTCTCTATTGTCTAGAATAATAAAATCATTTCCGGTTCCTTGGTATTTGTAAAAGCTTATCATCATAAGTTTCAAAGATACACAAAAGCCAAGAAACTTCAGATTGTTAAAAGAGGGTTAAAATGCGTTAAGAACTGTTAAGTCTGATGATTGAATTAAGATAATTTGTATTTTTGAGTGTATTTAAAATCTATATATTATGAAAAAGTTTTTAAGTTTTTTAAGCATGGCTATTCTTGGTGGTGTCATTTCATTAATAGGATACAGCGCTTTTATAGAAAAACCTCAGGTTGTGTCAACAGATGATATGATGCCAATTCAAACATTTCAAACAAACTACAATTCAACAGCGTTTGATTTAAATACGGCAACCTATGCACCAACAAATTTTACAGAAGCGGCAGAGAAAACCGTTCATGCCGTTGTGCATGTAAAAAACACGGCGGTTTCTTCAGGAATAAACTCAATATCAGATTTATTTAATGGTTCAAGAAAATACCAGCAAGTTGGTACAGGCAGTGGTGTTATTATTTCTTCTGATGGATATATTGTGACCAATAACCATGTAATAGATGGTGCCTCAGAACTTGAAATTACATTAAACAATAGAAAAAAATACAAAGCAACACTAGTGGGTACTGATGTAAAGAATGACATTGCTTTGCTTAAAATTGAAGCAACTGAAGCCTTGCCTTACATTCCTTTTTCAGATTCAGATACTATAAAGATTGGTGAATGGGTGTTGGCTGTTGGAAATCCGTACAATCTAACATCTACAGTTACTGCTGGTATAGTTAGTGCCAAAGGAAGAGATTTACAAGGAAACTCTGCTACAGATTCATTTATTCAAACAGATGCCGCAGTAAACCCTGGAAATAGTGGAGGAGCTTTGGTGAATACTCGTGGTGAGCTGGTAGGAATTAATACGGCTATCTCATCAAAAACTGGGTCTTATATTGGTTATTCTTTTGCAGTACCTTCAAATATTGCTAAAAAAATTATTGACGATATTCTTGAATTTGGAAAGGTACAAGAGGCCATTATTGGTTTTGTGCCAGATTTAAGAGAAGATGATATTGAAGGTGTTAGAATTGGTGATTTTGCTGAGAACAGTAATGCTGAAAAAGCTGGATTAAAAAAAGGAGATGTTATTGTACAAATAGATGATGTAAAAATCTCTAAATTTTCCGAATTAAGTGGGCAGTTATCTGCCAAAAGACCTGGAGAGTCTGTAAATCTAACAATTAACAGAGAAGGAGAAGTGCTCACTAAAAACATTCAATTAATTAAAAGAATAGAACGTTTTATATCTAGATCATACGGTCTTGAATTTCAAGACGACGCTCTAGGTGCAAAAATAATTAGAGAAGCTTCTAGTGGATCAAATTCATCTAGTTTGGTGGGCTACGTAATCACAGAAATTAACGACCAGAAAATAACATCGGCTTCTGAAGCAGTTGCATTACTTGATGGTTTGTCTAGAAATGGGTATCGTGTAAAAGTAAAAATGATTGATTTAAATGGCGAAATAGGGGCCTACTTCTTTTAGTATTTTCTGCTTTTAGCAGTAGTCTGAATTTTTTGATTAACTAGATAAAGACTGCTGTACTTTCATCAGTAGATCATTTTATTGTAGCGTGAAAAATTTATTAATAAATTTAAACGAAATCGATTTCGTATTGTAAAAAAAAGAAATACTTTTGCACAAATTTAACGGTAAGACAAACAGATATGTCAAAAGCAAAAAATTACGAAAAAGAAGTTATTACCCAAGCTAAAACAAGAAGAGCAACTACAGAATTTATCAATATTATTAATGATTTATGGTATGATAAATCTATTGAGTTGGTGCTATTTAGAAACACTTTAGTAGACAAACGTGCCAGTGAGATATTAAATCTCATCAACTATGCAAAAGAGTTTGTTGCCAAGCCAATTTCTATTTATGATGCCTTAGACATTGCAAAAGCAATTCAGGAAATTAAATTACCATCGTCTAAATTAGACATTGGTAAATTGGCCTATGAATGCTATTTAGACGTCAATGGAAGCAAAGATAAAGTTGCCTTTGTAAGGCATCAATTAAAAGACGCCACCATTGCAAAAGGCATTCAGCCTAAAGACGTTGTGTTGTATGGTTTTGGTAGAATAGGAAGGTTGCTAGCTAGAGAGCTCATGTCTAAAATGGGAAAAGGGTCTCAACTGCGTTTAAGAGCAGTAGTTACCAGAGGGCTTATTACTGAAAATGTGCTAGAAAAAAGAGCTTCTTTATTACGCATAGATTCTGTTCATGGAGATTTTTTAGGAACGGTTCAAACAGATATAGAAAACAACGCATTAATTATTAATGGTACTACAGTTACCATGATAGCTGCCAATGCACCTGAAGAAATAGATTATACAGCTTACGGTATTCATGATGCCTTAATAATAGATAATACTGGAGCTTTTAGAGATAAAGAAGCGCTTAGTAGACATTTAAAAGCTACAGGAGCAAGTAAAGTATTATTAACAGCTCCAGCAAAAGGGATTCCAAATATTGTTCATGGTGTTAATCATAAAAATCACCATCCAGATACTGTAGATATCTTCTCAGCAGCCTCCTGTACTACCAATGCAATTACACCTGTTTTAAAAGTACTGGAAGATAATTATGGGATTATGAAAGGGCATTTAGAAACCATTCATGCATATACAAACGACCAAAATTTAGTAGACAATATGCACAGTAAAAACCGTAGGGGTAGAGCTGCAGCATTAAATATGGTTATTACAGAAACAGGTGCTGGAAAAGCGGTGGCTAAAGCATTGCCTGCATTAAAAGGAAAGTTAACATCCAATGCAATTCGTGTTCCTGTACCCAACGGTTCTTTGGCCATCCTACATCTTAAATTAGGTTCAGAAATAACTACTGATGCTATTAATGCAATAATGAAACACAATGCCTTAGAAGGGGCCTTGGTAGAGCAAATTCAATATTCTTTAGATGCCGAGTTGGTTTCTTCTGATATTATTGGAACAACCGCTCCATCTATTTTTGATAGCAAAGCCACCATTACAGACGGAGATACTGTTGTTTTATATGTTTGGTACGACAATGAATATGGTTATAGCCATCAGGTAATTCGTTTGGCAAAGTATATTGCTAAAGTAAGAAGGTTTACCTACTATTAATAGTTGATAACTTCATAACTTTTTTAACCCGAAACATCTTTGTTTCGGGTTTTCTTTTGATTATTTTTAACCAATCAAATTTTTAGTATCCATGAATTCTGTACAGCAGCAAATTAATTCTTTACGTGAAGCGCTTAATCATCATAACCATCATTATTATGTTTTAGACAACGCTACTATTTCTGATTATGATTTTGATATAAAACTAAAAGAATTAGAGGTATTAGAAGCTGCTCATCCAGAATTTTACGATGTAAATTCTCCTTCTCAAAGAGTTGGCGGTAGCATTACAAAAAACTTTCAAACCCTACTACATAAAAACAGAATGTATTCTTTAGACAATTCCTATTCTAAAGAAGATTTATTAGATTGGGAAAAAAGACTCCAAAAAAATTTGGGTACAGAAGTTATAGAATATACCTGTGAGCTAAAATATGACGGGGCTTCTATTAACCTCACCTATGAAAATGGTGAGTTTATAAAAGCGGTTACTCGTGGTGATGGTTTTCAGGGTGATGAAGTTACTTCAAACATTAGAACCATTAAATCTATTCCGTTAACATTACCTTCAGACTTTCTCACTAATTTTGAGATGAGAGGTGAAATTATTTTACCGCTAGACGGATTTCATAAAATGAATCAAGAGCGTCTAGAAAACGGAGAAGAAACCTATAGAAATCCAAGAAATACAGCCAGCGGAAGTTTAAAACTTCAAGACAGTGCAGAGGTGGCAAAAAGACCATTAGATTGTTTGTTGTACCAGGTAATTACTAATGAACGAACCTATGCCACTCATTTTGAAAGTTTAGAAGCCGCAAGAATAGCAGGGTTTAAAGTACCAAAAACCATCTTATTAGCTAGGTCTATAGAAGAAGTCTTTAATTTTGTAAATGATTGGGATCTAAAACGTCATCAATTACCCTATGAAACAGATGGTGTTGTTATTAAAGTAAACAATTTACAGCAGCAAGAAGAGTTAGGATATACTGCCAAATCTCCGCGTTGGGCAATTGCTTATAAGTTTAAAGCAGTACAAGTAGCTACTGTACTTCAAGAAATTACTTACCAAGTTGGAAGAACTGGTGCCATTACTCCAGTGGCAAATTTAGCACCTGTGCAATTGGCAGGAACTACTGTAAAAAGAGCCTCTTTGCACAATGCAGATCAAATAGAAAAATTAGATATTAGAGTTCATGATACTGTTTTTGTTGAAAAAGGTGGCGAAATTATTCCAAAAATTATTGCCGTAGACTTTTCTAAAAGACAGGAGTATTCTCAGTCAACCATGTATGCAACCCACTGTCCGGAATGTCATACAGCCTTGGTAAGAACTGCTGGTGATGCAAAGCATTATTGCCCTAACACCTATGGGTGTGCTCCACAAATTACTGGAAGAATTCAGCACTTTATTAGCAGAAAAGCGATGGATATAGATGGTTTAGGAGGTGAAACAGTAGATTTATTACGCAAAGAAGGCCTCATTGAAAGTTATGCAGACCTCTATGATTTACAAGTAGCTCAAGTGATTCCTTTAGAGCGAATGGCAGAAAAATCTGCTCAAAATATGATTGATGGAATTAAAAATTCAAAAGAAATTGCGTTTGAAAAAGTACTGTTTGCTTTAGGAATAAGATTTGTTGGTGAAACAGTGGCAAAAAAACTAGCCAAGCATTTTAAATCTATAGACAATTTAATGACAGCCAATTTAGAAGCTTTAATTTCTGTTGATGAAATTGGCGACAAAATTGCAGAAAGTATTCTAGAGTTTTCTAATGATGTAGGAAATATGCAGCTAATAAATAGATTAAAATACCACGGGGTACAATTGCAAGTTTCTGAAGAAGATTTACTAGGACAAACAGACAAACTTCAGGGAAAGGTATTTGTGGTGTCTGGAGTTTTTTATAAAATGACAAGAAACGAGCTTAAAAAAGCCATTGAAGATAATGGAGGAAAGGTAAGTGCTTCTATTTCAAAAAAAACAACCTACGTTGTGGCAGGAGACAAAATGGGGCCTAGTAAAAAAACAAAAGCAGAAGATTTAGGAGTAGCAATTATTAACGAAGATGATTTTATTGAGATGATTGGTTAAGCCATTATTTTTGTAATCATTTTGAGAAATTATAGGCTTATAAAATAATTGTTTTGTTTGATGTTTCTCTTTGATTATTTTCATCAAAATAAAAGTCTACTCTTCCCAAATTAACTCCATAAGCACCCACTTGATTTACCAATACGTTTTCATTATTTAAATTTTTCACCAAGGTTGGTTTTGGTAAAAAGGTATGGGTGTGCCCTCCAATAATTAAATCAATATTTTTTGTGGCAGCTGCCAATTTTAAATCTGATATTTTATCAGAATTTTTGTAATTATATCCCAAATGAGACAAGCATATTACCAAATCGCAGGCTTCTTTTTCTTTTAAATCTCTAGAAATATCTTGAGTAATTTCAATTGGATCTAGGTACTTGGTTTCTTTATACAAATCTGGACTTACAAGATGTAGTAATTCTATTCCTAGTCCAAAAACACCAATTTTAATACCGTCTTTAAAGAAAATTTTATAAGGTTTTACCAAGGTGTCTAAGACCGTATTTTTAAAATCGTAATTAGCACAAACAAAATCAAATGAAGCATTGGGTAGTTGTTTATGAAAACCCTCTATAGAATTGTCAAAATCATGATTTCCTAAGGTGGCAGCATCATACTTTAACATGCTCATGAGTTTAAACTCTATTTCACCACCAAAATAATTAAAATAAGGAGTTCCCTGAAAAATATCACCAGCATCTAATAACAGGGTGTTTGGGTTTTCTTTTCTCACTTTTTCTACCATAATTGCTCTTCTAGCCACACCTCCTTTGTTGGCATATCTGTGATGATCTGCATCAAAAGGTTCTATTTGACTATGAGTATCATTGGTGTGAAGAATGGTGATGTGTTTTTGTGATGTTTTACAAGATTTAAAAGTAAGCGCGCCTAAACTAGCAAGGGCAACTCCAGCGGAGGTTTGTTTAATAAATTTTCTTCTCTTCATTTTACATAGAATTTTAAGCTGTTTATTTTACCATTTTTTAGTTGGTAATAAGTACCCGATTGTCTAAAACAGCTGTTAAAGTATCTTTACTTTTAAAATAGTCTACAATTGCATCGCGAATTAAATAATTACTATCATACAAACTTATAGGGTTTTCAAAAAAGTTCATGCCGTCACCTCCTTTTTGTAAATAATTAGAAGTAGCTACAAAATAGGTGTTGTCTTTGGAGAGGGGTTTTCCATTGATTCGTAGGCTGTATTGGTCATTTTTTATTTTCAATTCAACCTGTTTAGATATCGGATGTGCTCTTTTTTTAGCCATAAAATATGCAAATAATGCCTCAATTTTTTCAGAACTAAGTTCTACTACTACAAGCGTATTATCAAAAGGCATTAACTCAAAAGCATTAGAAACTGTTATCTCACCTTTCATAATAGCAGCTCTAATTCCGCCATAATTAGACATCGAGAAATCAACAGTATTTCCAGTTTTTTTCTTAAAAAGTTCGTTGGCTTTTTGGTAAGATAAATCGGCAATTAAATTTCCAAGCGTGCTTTGAAGATTTCCGTCTGTTCTTTCTAACTGCAAAGGAGCATAAGAAAGAGACTTGGTAATTTCTTCAGTCATTTTATCTTTATAGGGTTGAAAGACTTGTATGATAGTACTGTCTTGTTTTATCTCAGCATTGAGAGTAATTTGTGTTGCCTTAATTTTAGAAACTTCATAAGAGCTGTTTTTACATGCAATAGACAAGAAGATGAACAGGAAAAGAATCCAGGGTTTTTTCATAAGAACACGATTCGTTTTAATTATATTTGTGAGGACAAGATAGTTTTTTTGTACCATTGAATCTATGCTAACAGCGAAATTAAAACATCACTTTATTAAAAAAAAGATCGATAAGTTTACTCAAACACGGTCTTCTTTAAGCGATGAATCATCTCAGGAAATTAAAAAGGTGGGCATAATTACTTTAGATCGTTTTTCTAAAGATCATGATTTCTCTCAGATTTTAATTCAAAAATTACAACGTAGAAATCCAAAAATATACAGTTATAGAAAGTTTTCTAAACATGATCAAAAATCTTACAAGCATTTTTCTGAAAAAGACTTTAATTGGAAAGGAGATATTCTAGATACTAGTTTGAAAAGTTTTCTGGAAGAGCCATTTGATTTGTTAATTTGCTTCTATTCTAAAAAAAATATTTTTTTAGAATATTTAGAAGCTTCTTCTGAGGCCGTCTTTAAAGTTGGTTTTTCTGAAGCAAGTACCGGTTTTTTTGATCTAGATATTGCTTGCGATATTAACCAAGTAGACCTGTTCTTTGATGAAATGAAAAAATACTTAGAAATTCTTCACAAATTTTAATTGAAAAAAGTTTACATCACTACATTGTTTAAAATTTAACAAAGTCTATAAATGGGTAAAAATTTAGACTTATTAGCTAATTAGACAGCAAAAACTCTATTGAATAATGTATTTTTACACAAAATAAAATACTGGTTGTATGCAGAAATTTACAGGAACAGGAGTAGCCCTTATCACACCTTTTAACACAGATAAGTCTGTTGATTTTGTGGCCTTGGCAAAACTAGTGGAATTTAATATTGATAACGGTATTAATTACTTGGTAATTAATGGAACAACTGGAGAGAGTGCTACCGTTTCAAAAGAAGAAAGACAAAAAATTATTGAAGTTGTTGCTTCAACAAATCAAGGAAGGCTGCCTTTGGTTTTAGGAATTGGAGGAAACAATACCGCTGCAGTTATTGAAGATATTCAATCGGAAGATCTATCGCTAATAGATGCTATTTTATCTGTGGCTCCTTATTATAACAAACCAACCCAAGAAGGGTTCTATCAGCATTTTAAAGCCATAGCGTTGGCAAGCCCCAAACCAATTATTGTATACAATGTTCCTGGGAGAACTTCCAAAAACATGGAGTCTTCTACAACAATTCGTTTGGCAACAGACTTTTCTAATATTATAGCTGTAAAAGAAGCAGGAAATAACATACAACAATACTTAGAGTTAATTAAAAATAAACCCAAAGATTTTTTAATTATATCTGGAGATGATGATTTGGCTTTAAATGTTGTTTTGGCTGGCGCTTCTGGTGTAATTTCTGTGATAGGCCAAGCGTTTCCTAAAGAATTTTCAACCTTAATTAATCTAGGATTGCAAGGAAATAATAAAGAAGCTTATGAAATTCATTTTAAATTAATGGAGGTTATCAGCCTAATATTTTCCGAAAATAATCCTGCAGGAATTAAAGCAGTACTTCAAGCCTTACATCTTACCAAAGACGAAGTAAGACTGCCTTTGGTGAAAGCATCTGAGGAACTTCAAAAAGAAATTGTTAATTTTGTAAAGAATTTAGAATAGAAACTATGTTATCAAAAATTATTGAAGATGCTTTAAATAAGCAAATAACGGTAGAAGCAGCATCGTCACAAGTGTATTTAGCCATGGCTTCTTGGGCAGAAACTCTTGGTTTTGAAGGAGTAGCTACTTTTATGTATGCACATTCAGATGAAGAAAGAGAACACATGTTAAAACTTGTGAAATTTATTAATGAACGTGGCGGACACGCAAAAGTATCTCACTTAAACGCACCACCAGCAGAATTTGGTTCTTTCAAAGAAATGTTTCAAAATTTATTTGAGCATGAAGTAAAAGTTTCTAAATCTATTAATGACTTGGTAGACATTACCCTACAACAAAAAGATTATGCAACTCATAATTTCTTACAATGGTATGTTTCTGAGCAAATTGAAGAAGAAGCACTTGCCAGAAATATTTTAGATAAAATTAATCTAATTGGAGACGATAAAGGTGGTTTGTACTTGTTTGATAACGATGTAAAAAGGCTTATTGGCCCTCAAGCAGCACCAGAATCAAATTAACAAACTTTTAATAATGTATTAGTTTTCAATTAAGACTTTTTGTGCTTTCTTGCAGTGGTTATGAAAGATTTAAAAGTCTAGTAATAATCAAGTAAAAAGCATGGTTTTTTTAACTCCTAAAATTAAAGACAAAACTCCTTTACCCTTAAAAAGAAGTTTAGTATTAAAAATTGGGATAAAAGTTTCCGAAACATAGGAATCTAAATATAAAAAAGCGTTTTAGTAATCCATTTAAATACCTTATTTTTGCCAAATGCGAAAAATCAACATTTTAGCACTAATTTTTTCTGTATCTCTACTATTAAATTCTTGTGGCGAGTACCAACGTATCGCTGGAAAGGGTACCATGTTAGAAAGATATAAGTTAGCCGTAAAAAAATACGAAGCCAAAGAGTATAGTAAAGCTCTAAGGTTATTTGAATTAGTAACACCTTCTTACAGAGGGAAACCTCAAATGGAGCGTATTCAATTTATGGTAGCGCAGTCTAATTTTAACGAAAAAAATTATTCAACAGCCGCCTATTATTTTGATAGATTTACAAAAAATTATCCAAATAGTTCTAAGAAAGAAGAAGGAGCTTTTTTATCTGCATATAGTTATAAGTTAGCTTCACCTATTTTTAGTTTAGATCAATTAGACACCAACAAAGCGCTAGTAGCCTTTCAGATGTTTATAGACCAATACCCAGATTCTGAAAGAGTTGTTGAAGCAAACCAGCATTATAGAGAACTTCAACTTAAGTTAGAGACAAAAGCTTTTGAAATTGGTAAAACCTATTATAAAACAGCTCTAACAGACTTTAGAAATTATAAATCTGCCATTGTAGCTTTTGATAATTTAATAAATGATTATTTAGGATCAGAATTAAAAGAAGAAGCCTTATATTATAGGTTTAAAGCCTATCATGATTTAGTGATTGTAAGTACAGAAAGAAAAAAACCAACAAGAATCAAGGATGCATTTGCAGCCTATGATAAGTTAATAAGAAACTTCCCAGAGTCTAAATTTTTAAAAGATTCAGATAAGTTGTTATCAGAGATAAAAAACGAACAAAAACAGTTAGTAAAGAGTTAATTATGAATTAAAAAGAAACAAAAGCTCCTGTAACTACGGTTACCTATGATAAAGACATTATAGAGTCTCAAACAGAGAATATCTATGAGGCAATCTCTATCATTTCAAAAAGAGCAGTTCAAATTAATACTGATTTAAAAACAGAATTAGTTGAAAAATTAGAAGAGTTTGCTACTTACAACGATAGTTTGGAAGAAGTTTTCGAAAACAAAGAACAAATAGAAGTATCTAAGTTTTATGAAAAATTACCAAAACCTACAGCAATTGCTGTTGAAGAATGGTTAGAAGGTAAAGTATACCATAGAACTCCAGAGACAGAATAATGTCTATTTTAAGCGGCAAAAAAATTCTCTTAGGCATTACTGCCGGAATAGCCGCTTATAAAACAGCCAGTTTGGTTCGTTTACTTATAAAATCTGGGGCAGAAGTTCAAGTTATTATGACACCTGCCTCAAAAGATTTTATTACACCTCTTACCTTATCTACACTTTCTAAAAACCCAGTTCATTCTACCTTTTACGATAAGGAAGAAGAAAATGAATTGTGGAACAATCATGTAGATTTAGGCCTATGGGCAGATTATATGCTTATTGCACCAGCAACGGCAAATACCTTGTCTAAAATGACCAACGGTACCTGCGATAATTTATTAATAGCCACCTACCTATCTGCAAAATGTCCTGTATATTTTGCGCCAGCAATGGATTTAGATATGTACATTCATCCTTCTACTGTAACTAGCTTAGAAAGGCTTCAAGCTTTTGGAAATAAGATGATTCCTGCAACTCGTGGTGAATTGGCAAGTGGTTTGGTTGGTGAAGGAAGAATGGCAGAACCCCAAGACATTGTTTCTTTTATGGAAAACGATATTCTGTCTAGCCTGCCTTTATTTGGAAAAAAAGTACTTATTACTGCAGGGCCAACTTATGAAGCCATAGATCCTGTTCGTTTTATAGGAAATCATTCTTCAGGGAAAATGGGTTTTGAAATTGCTAAGGCTGCAGCAAATCTGGGTGCTAAAGTGTTTCTAGTAGCCGGCCCAAGTAATGAAAAGGTAGACCATGCCTCTATTCATAGAATAGATGTTGTGAGTGCAGAAGAAATGTATCTAGCCTGTCATCAACAATTTCCTGAGGTTGCCATTGCTATCTTATCTGCAGCAGTTGCAGACTATAAACCAAAAAATGTGCTTACTGAGAAAATAAAAAAGAAGGATGCTACGTTAGATATTGAATTAGAACCTAACAAAGATATTTTAGCATCTTTAGGACGTATTAAAAAAGAACAATTTCTAGTAGGCTTTGCCTTAGAAACTAATAATGAGTTAGCCAATGCATTGGCTAAATTAGAACAAAAGAATTTAGATGCCATTGTTTTAAATTCGTTAAAAGACAAAGGCGCAGGGTTTGCAACAGACACCAATAAAGTTACGTATATAGATAAAGATACACATCAAGTAGCTTTTGAACTGAAATCAAAACCTGAGGTAGCTATAGACATAATGAATGAAATATTAAAAAAAATAGATGCGTAGTATTCTTGTAATTTTTATTTTTTTATCATCAATATCAATTAGTTCGCAAGAATTAAATTGTCAGGTTTCCATTAATTTTGATCAAATACGCGGTTCAAATAGACAGGTTTTTACAACCTTAGAAACAACTATATCTGAGTTTGTGAATCAAAAAAAATGGACAGATAAAACAGTAAAAGCACAAGAACGTATTAATTGTGCCATTAATATTATCATTACAAAAAGAGACAATAATACTTTTGAAGGTTCTATTCAAATACAGTCTACTAGGCCTGTGTATGGCACTTCTTATGAAGCACCAATTTTAAATATTAGAGACAACGATTTTAATTTTAAGTATAATGAATTTGATCAGTTCATCTACAATCCAACCAGATTTGATTCTAATTTAATTTCTATGATTACATTTTATGTGTATGTAATTTTAGGAGTAGATGCAGATACTTTTGCTTTAAATGGTGGAGATACTTATTTAAAGGAAGCAGAAAATGTAACACTACAAGCGCAGCAAAGTGGCCTGTCGGCATGGTCTAATCAGGTAGGTGTTCAGAACAGATTTCAAATTATAGATAATTTATTATCACCCGGTTTAAAACAGTTTAGAACTACCATGTATGAGTATCATAGAAATGGCTTTGATGAAATGGCAGAAAATAACACAAAAGGAAAGGCAGCCATAGAAAATTCTCTTATCTCTTTAGATAGGTTGTACAATAAAGTGATTGGAAATCCTTTGCTAAGACTATTTTTTGATGCAAAAGCAGACGAAATTGTAAATCTTTATTCAGATGGGCCAAATACTAGAAGTAAACAACGTTTACTAGTAGTACTTCAAAAAATCTCTCCAAATAACAGTGCTAAGTGGCGTAAAATTAATTAAGTATTCAGTAAGACCTCTGATTTAATTATTAGAATAAAATAGTATTTTTGGAAGACTACCGAGCTTTTCGTATGGATTAGCTGTTCTATTTTTATCTTCATAATATTATAATTATCTTCCAGAAAATTATAGTCACTTATGAATGATACACATTTTTTTCGTCTTTTAAACAAAGAAGGTCTTATTAGAATGAACCATATTTGTTTAGGTTCAATAGTTGCATTCTTTATTTTTTTCACCTCATGTACCTCAAAAAAACAACTAGAATTAACAGATAAAGTTGAGGTATTAAGAGACAAACACGGTATTAATCATATTTATGCTAATAATCAGGAAGATCTTTTTTTTATGCAAGGGTATTTGGCTGCTAAAGACAGACTTTTTCAATTTGAAATATGGAGAAGACAGGCCACAGGAACCGTTGCTGAAATTTTTGGAGAATCTGAATTAAAAAGAGATATAGGTACCAGACTCTTTAAATTTAGAGGAAATATAAAAGATGAATTAAATCATTATCATGAAGATGGCTATGAAATTATTAGCTCTTATACCCAAGGAGTTAATGCCTATATAGAAGAAGTAAAAAACCAACCAGAGAAACTTCCTGTAGAATTTACCTTACTAGACATACAACCAGAGTTTTGGACACCAGCAGACGTTATTTCTAGACATCAGGGGCTTTTAGGAAATATTGGCCAAGAATTAAATATTGGGAGAGCAGTTTCTAAGATTGGTGAAGACAAGGTAAAAGAGTTGTTATGGCTTCATCCAAAAGAACCTTCTTTAAAACTCCATAAAAAAATTAGAAAAGAAGATTTAGACCAAGATATATTGGGCTTGTATAATGCGTATAGAACACCCATAAAATTTAAAAAAGAGTATCTACAAGAGAAGTTTCAGAAAAAAGAAGCGCTAGCCATTGCATTTTCAGAAAAGATAGAAGATCTAGAAGATGAGTTTAGTATAGGTAGTAATAATTGGGCCATTTCAGGAAAAAAATCATTCAATGGATCTCCTATTTTAGCAAATGATCCACATAGAAGTATTGTTGCACCATCTTTAAGATATATTACTCATTTGGTAGCGCCAGGTTGGAATGTTATTGGAGGAGGAGAGCCAGAAATTCCAGGAATTTCAATTGGTCATAATGGCTTTGGAGCCTGGGGTTTAACCGTTTTTAGAACCGATGCTGAAGACTTGTATGTGTATGAAATAAATCCTAAAAATTCAAATCAGTATTGGCATAAGGGAGAATGGTTAGATTTTAAAGAAATAAAAGAAACTATTCTGGTAAAAGGGAAAGAAAATCATGAGATAGTGTTACGCTATTCTATTCATGGTCCTGTAACTTTTGTAGATGAAAAAAGAAATAGAGCATATGCTGTAAAATGTGGTTGGTTAGAGGTAGGAGGCTCTCCATACCTAGCTTCTTTACGTATGAATCAATCTCAATCTTGGGAAGAATTTAGAGAGGCTTGTAATTATAGCCATATTCCTGGAGAAAATATGGTCTGGGCAGATAAGAACGGAACTATTGGATGGCAGGCAGTTGGCATAGCCCCCATCAGAAATACACACAGTGGATTGGTGCCTGTACTAGGTGATGGAAATTACGAATGGGATGGCTATCTTCCTATTACAGATAAGCCTAATGTGGTAAATCCTCCAGAGAATTTCTTTGCATCAGCCAATCAAAATGTAACACCAGCATCTTATAAGCATTGGAACGCTGTTGGGTTTTCATGGTCAGATCCTTACAGAGGAGATAGAGTAAGTGAGGTGCTTTCTAAGAACTCTAGTCATAAGTTTACCATGCAAGAAATGATGGACTTACAAGTAGATTATCATTCGTACCCTTCAGAGAAGTTCATAAAAATGATAGATCCTAACACCTTAGATGCAACAAGTAAAAAATATTTTGAGAGGCTCCTTACTTGGAATAATAAACTCACAACTACCTCTGTTGAAGCAACCATTTATGTAAATTGGGAAAGAGCCATTATTAGAGAGTTTCATAAAAAATATGTGCCAGATACTATAAAAGGCTTGTTAAGAATTCAACTATTTAAAATAATTGAAAATCTAAACAAACTCACCAATAATGAAAGAGATAACTTCTTAAAAAGCACCTTTATTTCTTCTGTGAAAGAGCTAGAAGCAAGGTTTGGGAAAGATATAAATCTATGGCTATATGGGCAGAAAGATTATAAGCATATAAAAATAAAGCATCCACTTGAAAATGTTGTGAATGATTCAATTTATGATTTGGTAAGTTTTAAAACCTATCCTAGAGGAGGAAACTCCTACACACCTGGTTCTTCTGGTTCAAACTTACGTCAGTCTTCTGGTGCAAGTTTTAGAGTAGTGATAGATACAAAAGATTGGGACAATTCTAAAGCCACCAACTCTCCCGGACAATCTGGAAACCCCAACAGTGTTTTTTATAGAAATTTATATGAAGACTGGGCAAATGATACATTTTTTGAATTGTACTATAGCAAAGAAAAAATCAAGGCTAATCTTCACAGTAAAGAGGTTTATTATCCAAAAAATTAATTACATTTATTTCTTTAAAAACTTGAGTATTTGCTAGCATCAATATCTATAAAAAATTATGCCTTAATCAATGAATTACACATTGATTTTTCTTCTGGTCTTTCCATTATCACTGGAGAAACAGGAGCAGGAAAATCTATTTTATTAGGCGCGCTTGGCTTAGTTTTAGGAAACAGAGCAGATTCATCTACCTTAAAAAACACCACTAGAAAGTGTATTGTGGAGGCTATTTTATCTGTAGAGAAATACAATTTGCAAGACTTTTTTGAAACCGAAGACATAGATTATGAAATAAATACCATTATTAGAAGAGAAATTCTTCCTTCAGGAAAGTCTAGAGCTTTTGTAAATGATACTCCCGTAACACTTTCGGTGTTAACAGCATTAAGGTCTAAGCTTATAGACATTCATTCGCAGCATCAAACCTTACAAGTCTCAGACCAACAGTTTCAGTTTCAGCTGTTAGATGCTTTTGCAAATAATGAGAGCAAGTTAGCTTCTTATCAAAGAGGTTTAACACAGTATACCAGTGAGAAAAAGAAATTAGAAGAAATTTTACAAGCTCAACGAGAGGCTAATCTTCAGTACGATTATAATTCTCACCTATACAATGAGTTGCTTGAGGCCAATCTTGTAGAAGATGAACAAGAGGTGTTGGAGGAGAAATTAGAGAAAATAAATAACGTAGAAGAGATCAAACAAAATTTATCTGAAGCACTTCAACTAACAACTGATGATACTATTGGTATTCAAAACCTTCTATATTCATTAGAAAATAAATTAACTAAAATTGCTCCGTATTCAAAAG